>Ga0070696_100000391_pt1 | contig 27027 bp, 21 predicted proteins | sample KBSK1253metaG_FD_65474 | JGI IMG/M metagenome (GOLD analysis project Ga0070696, IMG submission 65474) | Corn, switchgrass and miscanthus rhizosphere microbial communities from Kellogg Biological Station, Michigan, USA - KBS K1-25-3 metaG | ecosystem: Host-associated > Plants > Roots >... | reverse complement strand
ACCTCAGTCCGCCCGGTGTACGCCCGTGCAACTCGCAGCGCTGCCTGGACCATCTCTGAACCGCTCAGGCCGAATCGCACCAGTTCCGCGGATCTGACGCAGCTGTAGAACTTGTTGGCGAGTTCCAGTTCGAGGACGTGCTGTCCGGCGAATAACTGCCCCATGTCCAGCGTTCGCGCGACTTCAGCCGTTACGGCAGTCGGTGCGTGACCGAGAATATTGGGACCCATTCCAAGTGCGTAGTCTATGTAGACGTTTCCATCCACATCGGTGAGGTGAGAGCCCCGGCCGCCTACGAAGCAGATTGGGAGGCCGTTCATGCGAACATTGCTGTTTACGCCTCCGGCAATCCGCGCCTTCGCCAACTCGTGGTAGCGCCGCGACCCTGATGTGGCCGAAGTTCCCGAGTGCTTCTCGTTCAGTATTGACACGCTGGACCTCCTCTGATAGCGAACACGATTTGGCCGCTTTTATTTCTGACGTCGAGTCTTAGATTCCGCCAGCTGCAACTAGTATCTCACAGTATGGTACCCCGGAATCAAGTGGCGGACCGCGATCCGGGCCGTTAAGTTTTCGTCCGGTGAGTAGCCGCCGCCTGGCGAATTGCTAGAGAATAATGACGTTACCCCGGGAATTTCCGTGTTATAGCCGTCTTTGCACCGGCGGACGGAGGGATGCCAGCCGGTCATCCGGCATGGACGTGCGCTTGCGTTCGCCGATGCTTCAAGTATTATAACTTGCGACCGACGTTCCACACTGTGGAATAGCGTGATCGAACATCAAGTATCAAACACGAGATGCAAAAAGGGGGAGGGGGATATGAGGATCATGGGTCTAGGCGTCCCGGGCGTGCTTGGCTTCGCTGTGTGGGCTCTTATAACGAACTGTGATGCGAGAGCGGCTGGCAACTCCGATTCGACGACGGCGTCAACGGAGAGTTCGGCGCTAGGAGAGGTCGTTGTTACCGCTCAACGACGCGAGGAGAACATCAATCGCGTACCGATCAGCATCGCGGCATTTAGCCAGACAGACCTCAATCAGCGGGATCTCAAGAACATTGGTGACATCGCCAGCATTACGCCCGGCGTAGATTTTCGCGGGGTCGGTTACGAAAACTGGATCACCATCCGGGGCATCTCGCAGAACGCCGGTGGCGGTGTTGCCGGATTGGGCCCCGCCACGACAGCCATCTACGTCGACGATGCGCCAATTCAGGCTCGCTATGGGAACGCCGCTGTACCGACCGCCGTTCCGAACGTTTTTGATATTGATCACATCGAGGTATTGCGCGGCCCACAGGGAACCCTGTTCGGTGCGAGCGCGGAGGGAGGTGCGATACGCATAATTTCGCGCCAGCCATCGCTGACGGAGGACTCTGGCTTTGCTCGTGCGGAAGGATCCCAGATCGACGGAGGGGGAATAAACTCCGAGGTGGGTGCTGCATTTGGCGGACCAATCGTGCAGGACAAGTTGGGCTTTAGAGTAAGCGCGTGGTCGCGCCACGATGGCGGGTTCGTCGAAAACCGATCTGGTATCGTCGGCGGATTGGACGCTTCGAATGTCAACAAGGCGGAGACGTACTCCGCGCGAGCGGCGTTGCTTTGGAAGCCGACGAGTGCTCTATCCGTTGAGGCGGCCATTTACTACCAGAAGCGGGATCAGAACAGCGCGGATCTATTTAATGCAACGGCGGGGAATCCCGGAGATGGCCAGTTTGTCTCGACACGTGGTTTGATTCAGCCTATCAATGATTCCTTCTATACCCCGTCGCTCAAGTTGGTGTTCGATCTCGGCTGGGCTCAGCTGACGAGTCTCACAAGTAACCTTCACCGCTCGGACGCCCAAGGCTACGATTACACGACGGTGCTTCCGCCGGCGTTCGGGTTTCCGGTTCCGACCACGATGGATGACGCCGAGCCAACGGTCGTGGGAACAACGCAGAGCAACTTTACGCAGGAAATCCGACTTCAGTCCCCGAACGCGACCGACCGCTTCCGTTGGACTGCAGGTCTTTATTACTCCAATCTTCACCAGCACGATTTCGAAACCGTCGCAGCGCCGAATTTTGGCAATGAGGTTTTCGCCAATACCGGGAAAACCATCGAACAGTTTTTGGGTGAAGGCCTGGTGGGCGGCGTCTACTCCTATATTTCCGATCAGTACTTTGGGGATAAGGAGAAGGCGGTCTTTGCGAATGCGGAATTCGACATCAACTCGCATTTCTCGCTCATCGGCGGTCTTCGCTATGAGCAGCAGGATTCCACCTACCTGACGGTGTCCGACGGACCACTCGTCGGCGGCCCCAGTGTAGAGGCTTCGATTGCCAGCAGCCATGTCGTTGCACCCAAAGCCGGCGTGAATTGGAAAATAGACGACCAAACGCTCGTGTATTTTTCAGCGGCGAAAGGCTATCGCCCGGGCGGCGTAAATATTCCGGTCCACCTCACGACCGACGCCTGCACCTCGCAGCTGAATGCGCTCGGTAATCCGGACAGTTACAAGCCGGATACTCTTTGGAGCTACGAGCTTGGCGTGAAGAGCACGATGCTTGACCGCCGCCTTGCGATTGAGGCTAGCGTCTACCATATCAAGTGGAGTCAGATCATCAGTGCAATTCATGTGCCCGCATGTGCGACGCATGTTGCATCGAATCTGGGCGATGCCGTAAGCGACGGCTTCGACCTGTCCCTGAAGGCGCTGATTACGCCGAACTGGACCACGGGCTTGTACGTCGGGTACACGAACGCGCATTACTCCAGTGACACGGCGATTTTCGGCGAGACGCTGTCGCGATCAGGGCAAGCGATTTCCGACGTATCTCCTTGGAATGTAACCGCCGAATTGGGGTATCAGGCGCCTCTGACGGGGAACACGGTCTGGTACGCGCATATTGAGGATCGGTATAACAGCCGTAACAACAAACTCGTGCCGGCGGAGGACCCGACGACCAGCAGTTATGATCCGTATGTGACCACCAATCCGTCAGTCAATCAGCTCAGCACCCGTTTCGGCCTCCGCTTGTCTGGAGGAGTAGACGTTTCACTGTTTGCCACCAACCTGCTCAACGCGCACCCTGTGTTGAATAGGTACGATGGCTTGATAGACATTACTTCTGGTGCGTTCACTATCCAGCCTCGGACGTACGGAGTGGCGGTCCTCTATAACTGGTGAAGTCGACCGGCCAAGCATCCCAATATCGTGGATTAGTAGCCCTCCCCGGTGCGTAACGCTGCGGCGTCCGGCAGTACGCGCCGGTGGGGCGGCATTCCAGAGGTCGTCGTGACGATTCCAGGATGAGTATGAATCTAGCTCCGGTGCCCGATGATAATCCTGTCGTTGACAAGCAGACGTACAACCTGCGGTACGTCGCAGGCGTTGCGTTCGTTGCTTCGGCAGGTGGGTTTTTATTCGGTTACGACCTGGTCATCATTGCCGGCGCTCTTCCCTTTCTAAAGCGCGATTTTGCACTGTCCCCGGCGTTGGCGGGCTGGGCGACGAGCAGTGCAATTCTAGGAGCGATCATCGGACCACTCCTCGGCCTTTGGTTCGCAGACACGATCGGCCGCAGGCGAACAATGATGTTGTCGGCTATGGCATTCCTCGGCTCGACCATCGGATGTGCAATCGCTTCAACAATAGGGCAATTCGCGCTCTGGCGGCTGGTCGGCGGCATGGGCGTCGGTCTCGCAATGATTTCATGCCCAATCTATATCGCAGAGCTGTCTCCAGCGCACCTGCGCGGGCCCCTGGTGAACGTGAACCAATTGGTGGGCGTCATCGGCATCAACCTCGCTGTGCTGGTGAGCTACCTGATGGCTGAATACGACGGCGGGTGGCGCCTGATGTTTGCGTCCCAGGGCGTGCCCGTGGCGTTGCTGATTTTCGGGCTAATGTTGGTCCCGGAGAGCCCGCGGTGGCTTGCTGCGAAGGGATACACCGTCCGCGCACTCGAGGTATTGAAACGCATCAATGGGATTGACCGGGCACGGCAGGAATTGGCTGAAATCGTCTCTGACGTCAACGCGAGCTCGCCAGGAGCCTTCGAGGTGCTTCAGCCATACTGCCGTAAGCCGCTGCAAGTCAGCATCATTCTGATGATCTTCTCTCAGGTCAATGGCGTAAATATGATGTTGCTTTACGGACCCACAATTCTGAACGATGCCGGAATTTCGTTCGGCTCGAACTCCGTGTTGTCCGCCGTGCCCAACTACCTGACGATCCTGGTCGCCACAATCGTCTCGTTCCCCTTGATTCATCGATACAGTCGTCGCGGTCTTCTCATAGCAAGCACGCTGGGCATGGGTTTCAGCCACCTGCTGATGGCTACGCTACTGGCAATGCACGCACCGGCGTTGTCTGTGCTGGCGCCAATGATGCTCGGGGCTGGTAGCTTTACGCTCGGGCTGGCCCCGCTTAGTTGGATCATCGTTTCGGAGATTTTCCCAAATCAGGTACGGAGCCAGGCGCTCGCTATTGTGTGTGTATTCCTATTCGGGTCATCCTTCCTGACGGCACAAGTGTTCCCAATGGCAATGGATTGGCTTCGGCTGACAACGGGTACGTCGGCCGGAATGTACTTGGTATTCGCCATTATCTGCATATCCTGCGCATGGTTCGTGTGGCGGGTAATGCCTGAAACGAAGGGTCTGAGTCTCGAGGCAATTGGCGAGTTCTGGCGCGCGAGGGCTGCAGGCAGAACGGGTGACATGCGGGTGAGATGACGGGCCGTCGTTTAGGCGAGCGGCTGTCGCCCCTTACGCGATCGTGTCGACCCGGAGGGGGCGCGTCAAGAATAGGGTTTGATTGGCGGCACCGACTGATCGGAAAGCTCAGAGACGATTTGTCGTATCTCGCGCGCGACATCTGCCGTCTTCGACATCGGGAACCTTGACGTAATACCGCTTACGCTAATGGCGTATTGAACCCGTGGTCCGGGAATTGCTACAGCCACGCAACGCCCCTCGATATCATTTTCCTGATCATCGAGCGCGAATCCATGGCGCCGTACGAGTTCCAAGTGCGTCATGAAGTCCGCCGCGCGTGTAATTGTGTTCGCGGTCCGTCTCGGCAATCCTGTCCGCTTGAGCAGGGACCGCACCTCGGCTTCGGGGAGTTCCGCGACGATGGCCTTTCCCAGCGCGGTCGCGTGAACCATATCGCGGTCACCGACGCGTGCTGCCAAGCGAACAGTTCTGGGACTCTCGACGATGTCAAGGTAGACTATGTTATCGCCGGACATTCCCCCCAGATTCACTGTTTCATCGAATAGATCGCGGAGACGCTCGAGATGCGGACGCGCGCGTAGCACCAGCAGCGGCGCATCGTTGATAGCGAGAGCGACAATACGAGCACCGAGGCGATACACGCCCGATTGCGCATCTCGCTCGAGGAACCCCTCCTGCACCAGTACCTCCAGGTACCGGTGGACAGAACTCTTTGGCATTCGCGTCGCAGCGACCAACTGTGGCAGCGAAGCGCCGGTGTTTGCTGCAGCACCGACTTCCCGCAGGACCAAGCAAGTTCTCCGGATTGCTCGAGTCCCGGCGATCGATCGGGCATCGTCGCTTGTCAACTTGCGACTTGTTGGTTTACTCAAAAACGGCTTCTCGACATTGGTTGGACTTCACACTCAAGGAGTGAACTGTACCGGAACTTGTCGTCTGGGGGTAGCTACGGAAAGCCTGCCTTGTATAGCTCGCCTTATCGAGCGCGGACACGTGCGGGTTCATGCGGTGCGCTTTCGCGCGACCCGAGAATGTTGACGCAGATCGTGGTCGCGCGGCACTGACGTTGTTGGTGCATGTGCCATTCCGGAATCCGGGTGAGTGCAGTCACTATGGCCAAGCATGCTGGATGGTCACTGAATCACGTCGTGCGGAATGGAATTTTCGCTTGGTGGTGGTAGCACATGTGCAGGTCACCGTCTAAGCTATATATCGGTTGGTGTGTCGAGACATTGGGACATGGGTGCACCTGTGTACTTCTGAATTGATCCCGTTTGCAGCCAATGTGGAGAGAGGTTATGTCCCAATTGACGAGGGGTTCCGGGCACGGCGACGACGACAGTTTGCGGCGGACGCCCCGACTGCGCTCGCGCAGTTGGTTCGACGATCCTGCGCATCCGGATATGAGCGCCTTGTATCTGGAGCGATACACCAATTTCGGTCTTTCAATTGCGGAACTACAGTCCAATCGCCCCATCATAGGAATTGCACAAACCGGCAGCGATCTGGCTCCATGCAATCGACATCACTTAGTGCTCGCTGAGCGAATTAAGGATGGCATTCGGGAAGGCGGAGGCATTCCGATTGAGTTTCCGGTACACCCGATACAGGAGACCGGGAAGCGGCCGACCGCTGCATTGGATCGTAACCTGGCGTATCTCGGACTGGTCGAGGTGTTGTTTGGATATCCGTTAGATGGTGTGGTGCTGACTATCGGCTGCGACAAGACCACGCCTGCTTGCCTGATGGCCGCGGCCACCGTAAACATTCCAGCGATCGCACTCTCGGTGGGACCGATGCTCAACGGCTGGTACGAGGGCGAACGCGTTGGCTCCGGTACAATCATATGGAAGGCGCGTCAGTTGTTGGCCACCGGGCGTATCGACCGTACCGGCTTCATGCGCATGGTGACAGCCTCGACGCCTTCAACAGGCTTCTGTAATACCATGGGTACCGCAACGACGATGAATTCTCTCGCCGAAGCACTGGGAATGTCGCTGCCCGGCTCGGCTGCCATTCCGGCACCATACCGGGATCGACAGGAGTGCGCCTATCACACCGGCAGGCAGATTGTCGAAATGGTGGCAGCGGATCGTAAGCCGTCGGATATTCTGACGCGCGAGTCTTTTATCAATGCGATTCGTGTCAATTCGGCAATTGGCGGGTCGACAAACGCACCAATTCACATCAATGCGCTGGCCCGCCATATTGGCATCGAGCTTTCGATCGACGATTGGCAGGCCTATGGATACGATGTTCCGCTGCTCGTGAATCTACAGCCCGCCGGCGAGTATCTGGGAGAGGACTACTACCGTGCAGGCGGGGTGCCCGCTGTCGTCGGCGAGCTGGCGCGCCACGGCCTGATTTACGAAGGAGCGCTCACCGCCAACGGTCGGTCAATCGGTGAGAACTGTCGCGAAGTGCGTAGTTGTGACGAACGCGTCATTCGGTGTGTAGAGCGCCCGCTGAAAGCCGCTGCCGGGTTTCGCGTCCTCAGAGGCAATCTGTTCGACTCGGCAATCCTGAAGAGCAGCGTCATTTCAGACGCCTTTCGCGCGCGGTATCTGTCCAACCCCGCCGACCCGGATGCCTTTGAGGGTCGGGCGGTCGTGTTCGACGGTCCCGAGGATTACCACGCCAACATCGACAATCCGGAGCTAGCGATCGATGAGCACACGCTGCTTGTGATTCGTGGTGCCGGACCAATTGGCTACCCAGGCTCCGCTGAAGTCGTAAACATGCAGCCGCCTGCATCACTAATCGAAGCGGGCATTAGCGAACTCCCCTGCATTGGCGATGGCCGGCAGTCAGGAACGTCGGGCTCTCCCTCAATCCTGAACGCGTCGCCAGAGGCGGCGGCAGGCGGAGGATTGGCACTGTTGCGCTCCGGGGATCGCATTCGTATCGATTTGCGCCGTGGCACGGCGAACATGCTAGTGTCAGACGAGGAGCTGGCACGACGCCGACAGGCACTGCAGGACGCAGGAGGTTACCAATTCCCTGGGAGCCAAACGCCTTGGCAGGAGCTGCAACGTGAGACCGTGGGACAATTGCAAACCGGTGCCGTGCTAGAGCCAGCCGTTAAATATCAGCGTTTGGCACAAACCCAGGGTGTGCCTCGGCACAGCCATTAAGCCGGCGAACGGTCGATGATACGGACGTCCACGTGATCGAGGCGGGTAGACGCTGCCGCCTAGGCGAGGGACCGTACTGGTCCGTGCATCAGCAGGCGCTGTACTGGGTAGATATTCTCGACCGGACTGTATTTCGCCTGCAGCCTACAGATGGCACCGTGGCGACGTGGCAGTTGCCGGAGATGATTGCCTGGCTCGTACGATGCCTGCGCTCCCCAACGACATCGACAAAACGCGCGGCAATCCGAACTGATCGACTCAATACCTTGAACTCTCCCGTCATCGGAGCCCGTCAACTCTTATCGCACGTCGACCTCAGTTCCGACGCGCAGCTTTTCGAGGTAAGCGGCGTACGCAAACACCCGGTCGCGCTGTTTACCCGTCGTTTCGATGAGTACACCCAAGTTCTCTAGAAGTTGAACGGCCTTGCCGGCGGTTGGTTTCGTCGTCTTGAGTAATTTGACGATAGCCGGAATGGTGACGACGGGGTGCGTCGGCAACTGATCCATTAACCGCGCCGCCATCACTGAGGCGCCCGGTGCGGCTAGTAAACGCTGTCGATCTTCGGTGACGAGCGCGAATACCTCGCGGGCAGCAGTGACGGCCTCGTCCGCGGCGGTCTCGACGCCCTCCAGGAAAAAGCCCATCCAGGCTTCCCAGTCCCCGCTTCTTCGCACTCCACCGAGCAGTCGGTAATAGTCAGCCCGGTGGCGTTTGAAGAAGATACTCAGATAAAGGAGCGGCGCGGACAACAACTCCCAATGCTCGAGCAGCAGCGTAATGAGCAGTCGACCGATACGGCCATTGCCATCGAGGTAGGGATGGATGGTCGCAAACTGAACATGCGCCAACCCGATGCGAACCAGCGGCGGCAACCCGCCTTCCGTATGAAGATACTTCTCGAGGTGTCCGAGGAGCGCCGGCAACTCCTCCGGTGGAGCAGGTACAAAGACGGCGTTGCCGGGGCGTGTCCCGCCAATCCAGTTCTGACTGCGGCGAATTTCGCCTGGCTGCTTATTGGCGCCGCGGACCCCGCGCATCAGACGACGATGAGCCTCATTCAGTAAGCGAATGGAGATCGGCAGCCCGCGATAGCCTTTGATCTGCGCTCTTGCATATTTTATCGCGTCGAGGTAGTTGCAGACCTCATGTACGTCCTCGACGACAACTGTGGTTGCCTGTTCGGCTTCGTACTCGAGAAGGTCTATCAGTGTGGTCTGAGTGCCTTCAATCTGAGAGGAGATGACTGCCTCTTTGCGCACAAAGGTGTAGATAAACCAGTCGATCGAAGGCACCATCTCGCCGGCTACTTCAAGACGCGCAAGCGCATGCTCGGCGCGGGCGAGCGGCGCCGCAAGTTCTCCGCCCACATTCAGGGGTGGGTCACGGGGCGGTAGCGGGTAGGGGACAAACGCTGCGATCGCCTCACCCGCAACGGTTCTCTTCATTGTTCTGCCGGTGGCGCGCATGTCGGATCCTCTAGGAAAGCATTCTTTACCAAGGTCGTTCGTTAGTAAAGGGGCATTTTCTAGTGGGAATGGCTAGTAAAGCCGGTGTTCAACCCGTGGGTCGACGCCGTTCCGGCTTACCCTTCATCACTCCTCATTCTACTAGCCATGGCCGCTGAGCCGGAAGCGACAAGCCGCTGGCGCAAAGAACTGCCAAGCACCTGCATCAGCCGATCGTGCTCACCTGGAAGGCTCAGATCGATCTGCGCAACGCCAGCGTCCGCCTTCGTCTTCGCACCATTCAAATGGACGCTGACATTCAATCGCTCGAATTGCTGCGCGAATCGAATCGTGTGCGCCGTGCCCGACGCTTTCTTCCATTCGGTCGCGACCACGGGCTGCGTCGGAAAATATTCGGAAAACAAAAGGGGTTTCGAGCACGGCAGCAAGGCCTGCCGGCCCGCGGATATCACGCAGCATTGCAAACGTAACGCCAGGGATGGCCGCTAGTCCCAAAAAATCCAGGGTCTGCGCACCGTAGCCCCAACGTTCTAAATTCTGCTCTTCGAGGCGAATGGCTTTTTTGCGTTGCGCGCTTAACCATCATCGGCTCGCGAGGATCGGAGATTGCATTTCAGCGTCTCGATCGCCTGGTCGATCAGCTGATTGATTTCATCCGGGAGCCGCGTACCTCCACGAATTGGGCCGCGGCTCCGGGGCAGAAGACTGGTCAAGCGTGGGTCCGCGAGAAAGCGCCCCAAGCGTTCATAGACCTGTGTACACGAAAACCCTAGTTCGGCGGCCGCCGCGGCCACCTGCGCCCGCGTGCGCCGCTCCGTATTTGCGAGTCTTCGAATTACCGCGAAGCATCTTCGCGCCTCCGCCACGCCGCATCCGGGACGGTAGAGAGTTCAGGCGGCGCGGAGAGGTCGCTCATACCGGGCGAAGTTCGGAATCGAGCGTGATCGGAACCGATAAATCGGCAAGCAACGAGGCGCGTGCAATCAGCCGCCAAATCGTGGCGAGCGCAAGGCGGCGGTCGGGAATGCGCCTTGCTTGCGGCGGCGTGGTCGGCAATCGTAAAACCTTCCCTGCTCCATGACCAACTCGTCCTCCTCCACGAGCAAAGAGCATACTCGTGGACTTACGTCTTGCTAGCGTGCATCGCGGATTTTTTTCTAGCAACCCACTGGAGCGCACTCAGGCGTAGTGAGTTTCGCCTGAAAAAGGCGCGAAACGTCATCTATCTTTTTCGACGGACTGCGGTAGAGGGTGTGCGCAGCAATACGCGCAAGTGCGCCGCAGTTCGCTGTCGTTCGCGTGGCTACGGCGGGGTAAGGCACCACGGATGTGTGAGTCCGGCTTCGCTGATGCCTGGGGCCTGTTGTCGGTGTTCCTGGAGCACATCGCGCTGAACGAAGACCAGGCCGCCACGCCAAATCCGATACCGGACACGTGCATCCTGCTCGTGGGAGCGAGAACCCCATCATCAATAAAGACGCACCGGGGCGGGCCGGCGGTCCGCCCCGGCACGAAGCTTCGTTACATATCCATGTCCGGAACCGGAGCGGGTGTCTGGACCTTTTCCTTCGGCGCCTCGGCGATCGAGGCCTCGGTCGTCAGGAAGAGGCCCGCGACGGACGCAGCGTTCTGCAGGGCGAGCCGAGTCACCTTGGTGGGATCGAGAATCCCCATCTCGATCAGATCACCGTATTCGCTGGTCGCGGCGTTGTAGCCAAAGTTGCCTTTCCCCTCGCGCACGCGGTTGAGTACGACCGCGCCGTCCTCGCCGGCGTTGGCGACGATCTGACGCAGCGGCTCTTCCATCGCACGCGCCAGAATCTTGATGCCGTGATTCTGGTCATCATTGGCGCCCGTGAGCTTCTCGACGGCCCTGAGCGCACGCACGAGCGCAACGCCGCCGCCCGGGACCACGCCTTCTTCCACGGCGGCACGCGTTGCGTGCAGTGCATCTTCGACGCGCGCTTTCTTCTCTTTCATTTCGATCTCGGTCGCCGCGCCGACCTTGATCAAGGCGACGCCGCCCGAGAGCTTGGCAACCCGCTCCTGGAGCTTCTCCTTGTCGTAGTCCGAAGTCGTCTCTTCGATCTGCTGGCGGATGCTCTCGATCCGCGCCTTGATGTCGCTTTGCTTGCCGGCACCGTCGATGATCGTGGTGTTCTCCTTCTCCACCAGTACCTTCTTCGCCTCGCCCAGATCGTTGATCCCTGCCTTTTCGAGCTTGAGGCCCACCTCGTCCGAGATCACCGTGCCACCGGTGAGAACCGCGATGTCCTGGAGCATCGCCTTGCGGCGATCGCCGAAACCCGGTGCCTTGACGGCAGCGACCTTGACGATGCCGCGGATGGTGTTCACCACGAACGTCGCGAGCGCCTCGCCCTCGACGTCTTCGGCGACGACCAGGAGCGGTCGGCCTGCCTTGGCGATCGATTCGAGGAGTGGCAAGAGCTCGCGGATGTTCGAGATCTTCTTGTCGACCAGCAAGATCAGTGGCTTCTCGAGCTCGGCGCTCTGGCTCTGCTGGTTGTTGATGAAATACGGCGAGAGATAGCCGCGGTCGAACTGCATACCCTCGACCACCTCAAGCTCGTTCTCAAGAGCGGAGCCGTCCTCGACGGTGATCACGCCTTCCTTGCCGACCTTCTCCATCGCATCCGCAATGGTCTTGCCGATGCTCTCGTCAGCGTTCGCCGAGACCGTGCCCACCTGGGCGATTGCCTTCGGGTCCTTGCAGGACCTCGAGAGCTTCTTGAGCTCCTCCGTTGCCACCGCAGTGGCCTGATCGATCCCGCGCTTCAAGTCCATCGGGTTCACGCCGGCGGCTACGACTTTCAGACCCTCGCGGATGATCGCCTGGGCGAGCACCGTGGCCGTCGTGGTACCATCGCCCGCCTCATCCGAGGTGTTGGACGCGACCTGTTTCACCATCTGCGCGCCCATGTTCTCGAACTTGTCCTTGAGCTCGATCTTTTTCGCGACCGACACGCCGTCCTTGGTGACGGTGGGGGCGCCAAAGCTCTTGTCGATGACGGCATTACGGCCCTTGGGGCCGAGCGTGGCCTTGACCGCGTTTGCCAGGATATTTACGCCCTTGAACATGCGCGCTCGGGCGTCTTCGCTGAAACTCACTTCTTTCGCAGCCATTTCCTAATCCTCCAATAGATAAATGGTCAGTTAATGATGGAATCAGATCATCGAGATGATCTAGCCGATCACCCCCATGAGGTCCTCCTCGCGCATCACGACGAGCTCCTCGCCCTCCACTTTGACTTCGGTGCCTGAGTATTTGCCGAAGAGCACTTTGTCGCCCACCTTGACGTCGAGCGGGCGCACATGGCCGTTCTCGAGGATCTTGCCCTGACCTACCGCAATCACCTTGCCGAGGATTGGTTTCTCGGTGGCCGTATCCGGAATCACGATCCCTCCGGGAGATTTGCGCTCCTCGGCTTCGCGCTTGACGATGACACGGTCGTGCAATGGACGAATGTTCACAGTTCCTCCTTCGAGGTTGAATGGCCGTGTGCAGCGCAATAAAGATTTAGCACTCGGCCTGCGCGAGTGCTAATGATATTCATGGCGATGAAAATTTCAAGATTCCGACGGTGACCTCGGCGGAGGTCCCGGGTCATCACGACTGGTTCTGGAACTGTGGGCCGCTCCCCCACGATTCGATCGAGCCAGCTCCATCACGGTTGTCGGCAGGCGGTTGCGACCTCTCGAGCCGCCTTCCCAAGTTCGCCACCTTGACTGCGATCCGTTCTCGTTGCTCGGTCTCCAGATTCACGGCCGGCAAGAGTTGCACGACGATATCGTAGGCTTCCCGCGCGTAGGCGAGACAGCGATAGCGCCCGTCGGCGCGGCTCGCATCCGCATGGTCCAGGTACCAATGCGCGATGGTGACCTGGGCGTTCAAGAATTCACTGTTTCTCTTTTTGTCCATGCCAAATCGTCACCTCCAAAACACTCAGAGCTGTCGTCGCAGTGCGGGCGGGCGGATACCCCGCCCGCGCTGCCTTTTCACCCTCCCGTGCACATTTCCCTTTGCATCTTCGGATCTATTGGGCGGGCCGGTGCCGGTGAGCCTCCATCCAGTGGCGAACCGCGGCATCGGTGAACGTCGCCCAGAGTGAGGCCGCAGCAACCAGTACGCCAAGGATCACGGCACTCGACGTGGGCCGCGACTCCGCGCTATAGCCCAGCACCCAGGGCGAGACGATCGAGCAGATACCAAAGAGAAGCATGAAAGCCTCCCCCCACGCCGCGGGTATGAGTTGACTCGCCAGAGCAACGATCACAATAAGCCCGCCCAGTATCCAAGCACCCCACGCAGCTACGCCGCGCGCTTGAGCAAAGCCGAGCATCCAAGGCGAAGCAATGAGCGCTACGCCAAGGACGGCATTCACCCAGTCTTGCCATCGCTTCATATCGCTAACCTCCTTCTTGGTAGTTGGCCAAAAAACACACCGTCGATGTGCCCCCGGGTCCTTACGCGAAGGCCGGGAGCGCTCACCGGCGGCCAAAAATTTAGTAACGCGCCGAAAAATTTCAAGTCCCCTCCGTTGACGCTATATAGGCGCACCCCAATCGGGCTCTCCTAACGATGAAGAATCCCTGGCGTCGAGGAATCCTTCTGGTTGCCGGGCCCGTGCCACGACGCAGCGCATCAGACGCAGCGTTCCATCCTGGAAGGGCCCCTTGAATCTGAACGGCGCGGTCATAATTTTGTTGCTGAGGCGGCGATCAAAGCGCTCGCCGGGGTTTTTTGAGGGAAACGGATAGGAGGTGAAACACGCGATGGCTTTAGGAGATCTGATTCCGTGGAATCGCTTGCGCGCGCCCGTGACGCATCGCGAGAGCATGAGTCCTCTGGTCGCTTTTCAGGACCAGGTGAATCGACTCTTCGATGATTTTTGGCGCGGCGTCGATGGCGCCGGTTCCTTGGTGGGCGCCTCCTTCGGCTACCCGCGCGTTGAAATGTCCGAGAGCGCGGCGGAGTTGAAGGTGGAAGCGGAGCTTCCCGGTCTCGATGAGAAGGACGTCGAGTTATTCCTTCGCGACGGTGAACTCGTCATTCGCGGTGAAAAACAAAGCGAGAAGGAGGATCAGGAACGGCGCATGAGCGAACGCTATTACGGACGCTTCGAGCGACGGATCGCGCTGCCGGCAGAGGTGGAGGAGGACAAGGTGAGCGCGTCATTCAAAAAGGGCATTCTCACCGTGAGGCTTCCAAAGTCCCGGCAGGCCCTGGACAAGGTGAAGCGCATCAGCATCAACGGCAAGTGAACTGACGGCATAGGGCCGTCGACCGGCGGTGGTCCCGGGGCCGATTGGGCCCGGGACCACCGCCGGGGCGGAGGGCTCAGGTCGCGATGTACAGATCGGCGCTCCCCGGTCGTGCTGTCGGGTTGCGCAAAGAAGGGCCGTGACGCTGACTCGATCAGCGTCACGGTGAACACTTGATTTTGTATCAACCTCCGGTTTGAAGCCGCCGCGGCATCGCCTTCGCCTGCTTCGGAATCGTAACCATCGGCACGCCATCCTTACCGGTCGCGTTGACCTTCTCGCTATCCACGGTGTCCGGCAACGAATCGTCGATAGAACTGGCCCTGGCTTTGCTCGATGCGACGATACTGAGGCGCATCCTCATTGATATCGACCGCCGGTACCCAACCTGCAGTTGCCGAACTGCTACTGTCGCTCTGTTGTTCAACCTCGGAGCGGCTATTTCCCGTCCCCGTTCACCTCCTTGATCAGCGCGAGCCCGAGGACCACCGCCGCTCCGCAAACTTGGGATGTGGTCGCCTGGAGAGCACCGGCCAGAGCTTCGGGCGCGAAAGCGCATAACAACAAGACCATTCCGATCCAAAGCGCGAGCGTTTGCGGACGTCTGCCAGTCAGGCGCATGGTCGTTCCTCCAATAATACGGCTGCTTCGACGCGATGACCTACAGAAGGCGAGAGTCGGCCCGCCGTTCGCCGACCCGATACCCATCGCGCTGGTCGCTCCGGCCTGGCTCGAGGCTGACGCCGGCCGCCCGCGGCACCGATTGCGAACGAGACTTCTGCGCTCGCCGCCGCCTGAGGCAGGCTCGGGACGCGCCCTCGGGGATGCGGTACCCGCCAGCCTTGGGCCGGCAACCCCGCGACCGCAAAGACCAGCTCTCGTCCGCAGCGATACTGCCGACCCGACGGACCGACAACCCCGTATGGCCAGCCCCGCGCATCGGTTGGTGTGCGTAGGTCATAGACATAGGCATCGGAGGGCAAGGTCATGAGCCACCCCCGAATCGCCCGGTCCGAGCGATGCGCCTCGTGGGGGCGCAACGCCAGCGCATGGCGTCGTGACCAGACGGTGCGCGCCTGGGCAGTCAAGTTCTGAAGCCAGGTCCCCATCTCGCCTCGACAGGTCCGTTCGCGGAGCACGCCCAAGAAGGCCGGCAAATCATCGCTGACATAAACCGCCACTTCAGGCTTCGGAAACACGCACCAGATCGGCCCCGGCAAATCCTTGTAGCCGACCTCGCCGATCCAGCGCCGCTCGGCATCATCGATGGCAAGCGTGAGAGCAGGCCGGAACACGCGGTAAGGCTCTTTCTGAAACCAGCAACCCGTAAAGTCGATGCTCCCAAGTTCGGTGCGCGCGAGCCCGCAGCAGCTCCCGAGCAAGTCTTTCATGGGGGGACTCAAGATTCCCGGATAGGAGCATTCGAGACTTCGAATGACTTCGGAGCGAAGTCCGGGAAGAGGGGTTACCGATAGAGGATTGCCATCGGCATTTAACCAAGGCGCCGAAATTAAGGGCATCGTTACGTCAGACGGTGACATGGGTGGATACCTCCTAATTTTGTTAACTTAAAATATGCTTCTCCTGAATGGGTACGCTGTCCGCGCAGCCACAGCGCGAACTTCGGGAGAAAAATTTAGCGCAAGAATTAATTTTTTCAAGAGGGTATCTCGGGGGGCCAAGGCGTTGCGCCGGCCTTCCCGTTTCGCGGCGCAGCACCGTGAAAGGACGGGATACTCAGGCTTCTGCACTTCCGTACTCTTCCGACTGTTCAGTCAGTCTGCCTTCCTCTAATTGCACGATCCCATTTCATCGCCTCAAACGTCCGCAAATGAGTCGTCAAACGAAGCAGCGCATATAGCTCGCCGCTGGCTGCCATCGCGATTGCGGGAACGCCGATTTCGAGCGTGTATCCGATTCAAAATGCCGCGCTGCAGCGGCAGATTGCCGACGACTATCTGCTGAGGCCACCATCATTGTGGAGGCCGGCGACACTTCAGGAACCCTCATCCAGGCGAGGCATGCGCTCCAGAGAAGCCACGGCGGCATGCTCACTTCAGCATCCTCTTAGAGGAGCGCCACAAATCCTTCGACATCATGACCCTCCCAGGCCTTAAGGTAACGCTGGAGTAGCTGCTGGTGTGCGGAATCGGGACGTCTCAATACGGCGGGGCGGCCGTCGCGGTAGCGCTTGCTCGAAGCGCGGCCCTCAAAGCCGTCGAGGCCTTTCCAGGCTGCCAGCAGTGATTCCTGCAGAGCTTCTTCAGCATCTTGGAAAGTGCCGAGCATGCGGTAGCAGTGCACCTGCAATTCCCGCCGATGGGGTGCCGTTATTTCTTGGAAAGCCTGACCGTCTCCGGCCCGTGCCCTGTCGATCAAGTCCATTGCAACCACCAACACGTCCTCCACACCTCTCTGGGAGCAGTCTCTCACGTCAGCCAGGTATAGACACCAGACCCGACGCGAACTGGGCGGCTGTCAAGCGCCCAGTTTCTTGGGTGGGTGGTGTCTATCCCCCCCGACGGATCCAATGCATCCGCGCGCACGCGGGTGGCGTACACCCGAGCGATGCCCAGACGGACGCGGCAATGAGCTGAAGATCGAAGCCGAATCAGTCGCAGAACTCCGCCGAATGGACAAGCTGAAGCCGCTGCCGGAGAATTCCAGGCGCCTGTAAGTCTTGGAGTGCACACGACGATCTCCGCCCCGGCGCTCACGCGACAGATGGCTTGCAACAGCCGGTCCAAGGTGCCCGGGGAGCCAAGGCGGGAGGAGAACTGCTTGGACAATCCATTGGACGCTACCGTGCTGATCTTTTCCTACGGAACGCTGCAGGCCAGGGCGGTCCAGCTGGCGAACTTCGGGCGGGAGCTGTCAGGATCTTCGGACTCGCTTCCGGGGTACTCAATATCGTTGCTCGCGATTCGCGATCCGGGCGTGGTCGCGACGAGCGGCAAGACACACCATACGATTGCCGAGCGCAGCAGGAATCTCGCTGATGAAGTGCCGGGGATGGTTTTTATGATTACGCCTGATGAGCTCGCCGCCGCCGATCGATATGAAGTCTCGGAGTACACGCGTGTGCAAGTGACGCTTAAGTCGGGATTGCAGGCGTGGGCTTATGTGCGAGCATAACGCGACGCGCGGGGTGCTCGCGAAGTGGCGCGCAAGCACGGGACGCGGTGTTTCGGTAATTACCCACAGGAAGTATTTTGTGAGCAGATGCTTGTGTCGCTGCCACTGCAACCGGTAGCGACCGTGTACATTGACACTGAGGGAGCCGCCCACGGTAATGCAGACTGCATCGGTGTTGTGGGCAAAGTAATCGCGCGTGACGAATACACCGGTTACGTGCCAACGTTAATAGCGATGCCTCATTTCAGATTGGGTGTACCAGGATTGCGCTTATGACGTTTTCCCCTAATCAGGGCCTGGAACCGCAGTACGAACTGCCGGACTTCGTGGTGCCCGACCAGGATCTGGTGTTCAAGACCAAGGTGTTCGGCGAGATCGTGCCGGTGGATCCCTGGGTGCTGTGCGCCAACACGCCGGATATGCAGCACATTCGCTATCTGCACGGCATCGAAATCAACGGCGACAATCCGCACGATGCCGAGTGGAGCGACCATTCCTGGAGCAGGTGGCCGAACTCGAGAAGCGTGTGGTGCTGGATGATTTGATGAACATGCAAACCATTCATCTGCAGCCGGGTACGTTGACGCGCAGCGATCTCGCCTTGGGCCATTTCTTCGACTACATGCGCAAATATCCGCGCAGCCACCCCTCGGCGGAGTTCATCCGCTGAACGGCAGCTGGGGGGGTCGAGTACTTGCCCAACTTTGCAATGTCCGGCCGAGTGGTGCTCGATGAGTGAAGGGCTGCTTCAGCGGTCGACTTGAGCGCGCGGTGTTAGGACGTGACGGGGCAGGTGGTTGATTGATAAGCCTTTCAAACCCGTGGCAAACGGCTGAAAATCCGCGTGATGGGGCGCAATTTCCTCCCTGGACATCATCCGAGCCACGGGCCTTGCCCGGCCTGAGAATTCCACTAGAATCGGAACTCAAAATCAGGACGGACACGCCTATAAACAATGCCCCGATGGCCTATCCGGGCTGATCCAAAAAAGGGGAGCGCCTTCGCATGGACGGCCGTAGATACCGGGCATTCATCAGCTACAGTCATCGCGATTCGCGCTGGGCGTCGTGGCTGCACAGTGCGCTCGAATCGTACCGGCCGCCGAAGCCTCTCATCGGTACCGTGACCCAGCGGGGCGAGGTACCGAAGCGACTGGTGCCGATATTCCGAGACCGCGACGAACTGGCCAGTGCGACCGATCTTGGCACGCTGATCAATGCTGCGCTCGCGGGGTCGGCTTGCCAGGTCGTGATCTGCTCGCCGCAGGCGGCGCAGTCGAAGTGGGTCAACGAGGAGATTCTGGCGTTCAAGCGCCTCGGTCGAGAGGACCGAATCTTCTGTCTGATCGTCGGCGGCGAGCCGAATGCCTCGGATATGCCGGGGCGCAGCGACGAGGAGTGCTTCCCGCCGGCCCTGCGCTTCAGGCTCGGCCCGGACGGTAACCTGGGCCGCGAGCGTACGGAACCGATCGCGGCCGATGCGCGCCCGGGCAAGGACGGCAAAAACAATGCCAAGCTGAAGCTGATCGCGGGCCTGCTCGGCGTCGGTTTCGATGCGCTCAAGCGGCGCGAACAGCAGCGCCGCCAGCGCCGGCTGTTCCTGGTTACCTGCGGCGCCGTGACCGGAATGGTGTTTGCCATTGGACTGTCCGCGTATGCGCTGATCCAGCGCAGCGCGGCGCAGCGCCAGGCGATACGGGCCGAGGCGGAGGCGGAGGCAGCCAAACAGACGACCAAAATTCTCGTCAACCTGTTCCGGATCTCCGATCCGAGCGAAGCGCGCGGCAACAGCGTGACGGCGCGCGAGATGCTCGACCAGGGCGCGGCCCGCATCGACCGGGAACTCGGCAAACAGCCCGCCATCCAGGCGACGCTGATGGACACTCTGGGCACGGTTTATGTGGGGCTGGGCCTGTACGGCCGGGCGCGGCCGCTGCTGGACCGCGCGGTGGCGACGAGGCGCCGACTGGACGCCGATTCGCCGGAGCTGTCCGAGTCGCTGGCACATGACGCAGACCTGATGACTTTGCAGGCGGACTACGCTGCCGCCGAGAAAGCCTACCGAGAAGCGGTGGCTCTGCAGGCCCCGAAGCCCGGCAGTCCGCAGAGCCGGGCTGCGCTCGCCGCAACCCTTCATGGGCTCGGCACTCTGCTGACGCGAGAAGGCCGCTATGCGGAGTCCGAACGCACTTTGCGCGAGGCGCTCACGCAGCAGCGCCGGCTGTTTGCCGGCGCGAACGCAGACGTTGCCAGCACGCTGCAGGACCTCGCGCGGGCGCTCGCCGAAGAGGACAACCTGAAAGAGGCGATTCCGATGATGGAAAGTGCGCTGGCCATGGAACGCGAACTCCGCGGTGCGGAGCCGCATCCACGCCTCGCCGACGTGATCAACGATCTCGGTTTGCTGCGCGACAGGAACGGCGATTACGCTGCGGCGGAGAATCTGTTCCGCGAAGCGATTGCCATGAATCACCGCCTGCTGGGCGCGAAACATCCGGATATTGCGGCGGGGTTGAACAACCTGGCCGGCGCGATCGCCGACCGGGGCGATCTCATCGGGGCGGAGTCGACTTACCGGCAGGCACTGGCCATGCAGCGCGAACTGCTCGGCAACGTGCATCCGGACGTGGCGAACACGCTCAATAATATCGCTTTCATGCAGTACGACCGCGGCGAGACGAAGAGCGCGATGGCGACGGAACTGGAGTCGCTGGCCATCTACCGGCAACTGTTCCCGGCAGGTCATCCCTCCGTTGCCAGCGTCATGAACCGGATCGGCTTCTGGCTGACGCTGGCAGGCGAGTACGCCGATGCTGACCGGTATATCCGCGAGGCGCTCGCGATGCGGCGGCGGCTCTTGGGCGACGACTCGCATCTCCAAGTGGCGTCCAGTTTGACGAACCTGGCGGTCCTCTTGGTGGCGACGGGGAAGTATCAGGAGGCGCTGACGCCGGCTCGCGATGCGGCCGACATCTATACGGCCGCGCTGTCGGCGGTCCACTGGAAGACGGCGATCGCGGAGAGCGCCGAAGGCGCGGCGTTGACAGGCCTCGGACAGTATCCGGCGGCGGAGAAGCTCTTGGTCCACAGCACCTCGATCTTGAACAAGGACCCCGGCGCGCCCGCCGCTTTCGCGGTGTTGGCGCGGAGCTATCTGGAACGGCTCCACCGAAGCCAAGAACATACCCGAGTCGCCTCGAAGTCCGCGCGCGGGATGCCCGATGCGGCAGCCGCGCAGCCGATCGCTTTGGCTGCGCAGCATCCTTGAGGCACCGAGTCATTTACATAAGGCGCGACGCGTTCGCCGCGCGATTGTATTCGTAATGCCAACCGTGATATACGTCCTGCTTCCGCTGAGAGAGGACATTCGACGATCGCCGCCGCCGGCGGCATCGTGAAGGTACTCGGGAGAAATGGTTGCCCAGGCAGCCCGTCGTAGCCGCTCGAGGGCTGCCACCGACGCGGGATTTGGGACGCACACGCCAAATAACAAAGGAAGGGGATAACTCATGCGCGCGTTCTCGCCGAACATTCATTCGACCCTGTTGCGCGGAGCCGTGGGCTTCGTTGCGATGCTGGCGGTCACCGCCGTGCACGCGCAAGTTCTGCGCGTGACCGCCGCGAACGCCTCGAATGGCGCCGTCTACGACCTGCCGTTCTCGGCGGGCGGTTCCTTGACCGGAGCGACCACGCCCGTCAACACGGATGCCAACAAATTCGTCAGCATCCGATCGCTGGTGTATGTCCGCAATCTGTCGCCGCCCGGCAGCATCGATTTGCTGGTGACGGACGCTCAACGAGGCGTCATCGCGCGTTACGCCAACATTACCCTGTATTCCGGCGCGAATCCGCCGCCGCAGGAAGCGGCCTCCATCGTCTGGAGCACCGCATGCGGCCCCGGTCCGACCGCGCCCGACGGCATTTCCGTGGACGGCAGCGGCAACGTGTTCGTCGTGAGTTCGGCGCCGGGCGGTTCGAGCGCGGCCGGGCTGTGGGTGTTTCCGAACGCGGCCTCGCAGCCGGCGGGAACGCCGCCGTGCAGCGTCAAGCCACGGTTGGTCGACAGCGGTTTCAACGGAACGCGTGAGCAGCTGTTGGAGGAGACGCTGTTCGCCTTCGCGATCACGAATCCGAATCAGTATGGAAATACCCCGACGAGCACGGGCGACCTTCTGGTGCTGGCGAGCTCGCCCACTCCCGCGGTGTTTGCGTATAGCGGACAGGACATACAGGCCTTTCTCGGCTGCACGGGCAGCTATCCTGCCTGCTCCGTCACGCCGCGCATCTTGATCAGTCAGGCTCAGGTTCCGGTCACGGCCGCCTGTGCATCGGGCGTGTCGAGCCTGCCGACGGGATTGACGCCGGGCGGCATGGACTTTTGGCTGCCCGACAATAGTTTGCTGATCTCGACGGGCGGCGGCAGCATCCTGCGTTACAGCTTCCCGAGCGGCGTAGCGTGCCGCCTCAACGATTTTGCCGCCGGACTCGGCAACGGCAAATTCAAAGTGAAGACGGGCTGGCAGAATCACCAGGCCAACGCGTTCGTCGCCAACAACAACGGCGGCGATATTCTGCAATTCGGCGAACCGCTGGCGCCCTCCGGCGCCGCCACCCTCGAGGCGACGGTGACGACGGGTGTCCAGCATCCTCAGGGTCTGGCCGTGAGCAACCTGAACTACACGGCGGCGACGGCGTGTCAGGCTGCCGGCGGTTGCGACCTTCTGGGCGGCGTCCTCAAGCACACCATCATCGGTGCCGGTAATCTGAGCAACAAGTTCCTGATGGAAACCCCGTGCATCGTCGAAGTGGACCCTCGGATTGCGCAATATGGAACGTGCACCGGTCACTCCTTGCCCGTGTCGCAGGTCTGCGCCGGCTATGGCACGACCGTGATCCCTGAGTCTCTCTGCGGGGGCTCGGGCACTCGATCGACGGCGGACAATCAGCCTCACGGATTTGCGCTGATCAAGACCGACAATACGGTCGACGCGAGCCTGAATGGCGCGCTGGTGGCGAACGATTCGACGCCCGATCTCGTGCTGGCCGGAACGGCCAATCCGCTATGCCCGAAATCCATCATCGCGTGGGCGCCGCTCGAAAGTGAAGGCAGCGTCGTAGAGGACGTCGCCGGTGTGCGGCCCATGCTGGAGATGACCAACTTCTGCGACGCCGGCACCACCACCAAGGGGAATTCGATCTTTGCCATCGGATTGGTGCTGAATGACGCTCCCGGTACCATGCTGGCGCCAAATTTGCCCTTTACCTACGTCAATTTCGTGAACCAGAAGTACACGAACCTGATCGCCGCCGTGAACGCCGCGAATGTCAACAATTCCGTCCAGCAAAACCTCGTGCGCTGCATCCAAAGCAGTCAAGCGGCTTTCAACGCGCTGCCGCCGAACTACAACTCTGCGCTCACGGGCCTGCTTTCCTGCGATGGACAAGTCGTCAAAGGCAAAAGCAAGTTCCTGCCGATACCGGGGATAGATCCGAATCCGTACGGCGAAATTCGCGGGCGGATCGGCAATGTCTATCTGTGGATCAGCTATCAGTTCGCGGGCAAGGGGACGCCCACGCAGTGGCCGCTGCCTTGAGAATTGCGCAGCGATCGCGCCAAAACCCGGTGATCCACCACGACATCCGACGTAGGTTCGGGCGCGCAAATGGATGGCATTATCAGCAGTGGCTGCGCGGGCGGGGGCTGATAAACCGCCGTTAGAACGAATGGTGGTAAACGTCAGAGCGTCAGCGTTTGCGGACTGATACGACCGTTGCCGTGTAACGGTCCGCGCGCAGCCACGATCGGCTGTGTTCTATGGCAATGCGCCGCATATCGTAGGTCGTCTCCCGCACGAACAGCAGCGGTTTTCCCGGCGTGGTATCCAGCATACGAGCTTGTTCTTCGGTGGCTGCGGTGGCGCCGATTTCCTCTTCTGCCCAATTCAACTTTCGGCCGTACACTTTTTCGAAGAGATGATAGAGCGACGACTTGTCCAAATCCTGCTCGGCGAGATTCGGAAAGAGTGCCGTCGGCAAATAGCTGATGACCAATGCAACGGGCTTGCCGCTGACGTAACGCAGCCGCTGCAGGGAAAAAATCGCATCGCCGATCTCGAGGTTGAGCGCCTGGGCGATCTCTGCGTCGGCCGTCGCGGGCTTGAGGCTCAAGAGTTTGGCCGAAGGCACGAGTCCTCTTCGTTTCATTTCCTCGGTGAAGCCGCGCAGCTGCTGGAAGTTCCAGGGCACCCGGCCTGAACCGATGACGGGACGCCGCCCCTTTTCGATGACGAGCAACCCTTCGGAGCGCAGCTTAAGAAACGCCTGTCGCACCGGCATCTTGCTGACGCCGAGCGCCATTGCGACCTCGCCTTCGGAGTGAAACACCTCGCCCTCGCGTACGGCGTTCGATTTTACGAGCGCTTGGATTTGGTCGACGATCTGCTGGTAGTACGGAACATAGCTGTCCTGATCGATCTGGAAGCCCAGCGGCGTGAGCCGCTCCGTAGCCTCGATTCGCGCAGTTCTCTTCTGTTGCATGCGTCTCTAATTCTACCTGACACGCAGGACCGTTTGAGCTAATACACATATGATGATATGATTATAGGATAATAGGTGCACAATCATGAATAGATCGCATCGATATGGGGATACGCTGCGGATGGCGGCTCTGCTGCGGAGCTTTTTCACGCGGATTGCGGGACCGCTGCACAGGGGCATTTTTTCGATTCTTCTTTTATCCGGCGGGGCGAGCGGCGCACCCGCGTCGCGTGTCGAGATATCAACGTCGCCGCTACCGGCTGCTCGGCTGGACGGTAACTATTTCACCCGCGCGGGACATCGTTTCATCGTTGCCGGTGCGCACTGGGTGCCGGCGAAGACCGGTCTGCAATGGCCTTTGCAATGGGACCCCAAAGACATCGCGGACGACTTCGCAAAGATGTCCGAGATGGGATTCAACACGGTGCGATTGGATCTGTTCTGGGCATGGTTTGAACCACGGCCCGGCGATTTCAATGCGGCCGCGTTCGATCAACTCGATTACCTCATTTCGCTGGCCCACCGATATCACATCTACCTCCACCCGACTCTCTTCGTCGGCGGGGAGGTGGGCGAGGCGTATTGGGATGTGCCTTGGCGTCACGGGCGCAACCCGCAATCGGATCCCGAAATGCTTCGACTGGAGACGAATCAAGCACGGGAATTCGGGCGGCGGTATGCGCATGAGACGGCGATCATTGCGTGGGACCTGACGGATGAGCCGCCGTTCTGGATCGCGGCTGGCACCAACGACGCGATGGCCGTTAATTGGACACGGCTCATCGCACAGGGCATTCGCAAATACGATTCGATGCACCCGATCGTCGTGGGCGTGAGCACTCAGGATTTGGATCATGGCCCATTTCGCCCCGACACGATCGTGGAGGATGTCGATTTTCTCAGCGTACATCCGTACACCATCTACACGCCGGATCTGTTTCCCGATCCAATGGTTTCCGAACGCGGTACGTACGGCGCGGCTTTCGAGACGACGCTGAGCAGGGACGCGGGGCGGCCGGTCATGGTGCAGGAGATGGGAGCGTCTTCCGCGCAGTATTCGACCGAGAAGGTCACTCAATTCGACCGCGTCAGTTTGTATTCCGCGCTAGGTGCGGGCGCCAATGGCTTTCTATTGTGGTGTTTTACGGACGCGGCGCCGGAGCAATATCACAAGGTTCCCTACTTGCGTTCGCCGCACGAGACGCAGTTCGGGCTTACGACATGGGACCGCAAGACACGGCCCCAAGGGATCGCCTTCGAGGAGTTCATCAAGATCGTCGGGCGCATGAATCCCGAGGATCTATCGGTTGCTTCGGCCGACGTCGGCATCGTGATCCCGGAAGAGTGGGCAAAGACCCGCGGCGACTTTGCGCATTCCGGATTGACGGGTCCCAACGTGATTCCATACGTCTCGGTCAGCGACGGCGGGGCGGTCAACGGACAACCCGCTTTGCCCTACGAGGGTAATCAGGCCGTCATGAGTTCCGTGCTCTCCGCGTTCATTCTGGCGCATCGGGCCGGAATGAAACCGGCACTTCCGCGCGAACTCGGCGACTGGTCGAAATATCCGTTCGTTTTGCTGCCATCGCCTCTAACCGCCACGGATCCCGTGTTCGTTCATGTGCACACTGATTTCTGGGAAAAAGCTCTCGCCTACGTCGGCGGCGGCGGCGTTCTGTATGCCTCTCTGGCCGCGAGTTCGGCTATTCCGAACATGGAAGCGCTTTTCGGCGCGCGTATGACGGACTCCGTACCGGTGACCGGATTGACGCTCAGGATCGTGAAGTCGATCGGTGATCTCAAAACGGGAGAGACGTTTCGCTTCGCAGTTCCCGGCAGCGGCGCCAAATACTGGGGAACGGGACTCGACATCGCCGGCGGCGAGGTCATCGCGGTCGACCAAGACGAACGCCCAGCGCTCGTCGCCCACCGAGTCGGCAAGGGCAGGACATTGCTGTCCGCGTATCCACTTGAGGCGTATCTCGGCAACCAATCGATGGCATTCGAGAACGGCGAGACGGGCTACCGGATGATCCGCGCGTTGCGCGACTGGAGCGGCATGCGTCCGCTGGTCAGCACGGACCAGCCCTCGATCGAGTCAACCGCATTGATAGGCCACGCTCGCGGCTACATCGTGTTGGCCAATCACAGCGCAGAGCGCCACACGACGCTCCTCACCACGACTCTCGTCGTGCGATCCATGAAGCAGCTCACCGTCGATGGAAGTACCGACGTGACCCGGAGCAAGTCCGGCTGGAGCGTCGATGTGCCCGCCTACGGCGGTGCGATTCTCGAGTGGCGGGAGAAATAGCCGTGCGTCAAAAAATCGCACATCGGCAAGATACGGCGATCGGTGCCGTCGATATCGGCGGGACGAAAATAGCCGCCGCGGTCATCGGCGAACGCGGTGCCATCCTTGCGAGAGAGGAAATGCTCACGTCGGCATCAAAGGATCTCGGCGCCGCCATGGACTTCGACACCGCGATGGGCCGCGTCTCGAGCATGCTGGAGCGAGTTCGATCGGCCGCGGGTGTCGAATTGTCGGGAATCGGAATCGGCTGCACGGGACCCGTCGATCCTATGACGGGCGAAGTCGGTGAAGTCGAGTTTCTTCCCGGCTGGAAGGGCTGCAACCCGGTGGCACGACTCGCCGAACGATTCCAAATCGGCGTGGCCATGGAGAACGACGCGGACGCCGCGGCGCTGGGCGAGGCGCAATGGGGCGCCGGCCGCGGCAAAAAGAGCC
>Ga0070696_100000385_pt1 | contig 27102 bp, 22 predicted proteins | sample KBSK1253metaG_FD_65474 | JGI IMG/M metagenome (GOLD analysis project Ga0070696, IMG submission 65474) | Corn, switchgrass and miscanthus rhizosphere microbial communities from Kellogg Biological Station, Michigan, USA - KBS K1-25-3 metaG | ecosystem: Host-associated > Plants > Roots >... | reverse complement strand
CATGGGTCGGCGACCTGCAGAATGGCTTTCTCGGGGTCGACGATGCGAAAGTACACTACCGCGCTCACCTTCACCGAAACGTTGTCGCGGGAGATCACGTCCTGCTTCGGTACATTCAATACGATGGTGCGCAAATCGAGCGTCTTCATTTGCTGAATCATCGGCAGCACCAGCCGTACACCGGGGTCCTTGACCCCTGTGAATCGGCCGAGGGTGAACATCACCCCGCGTTCGTACTCCTTGAGGATGCGAATCGAACTGGCTATCAGCAACAACAAAATTGCGACTATGACAACGAATGAAATGCTCATGAACTACTCCTGCGGATTCGATTGCGGTTCGACATTGAGTGTAAGCCCGTCGACTTTGACGACGACGGCTCGTTGACCCGCGCGCATGGGGCTGGTGCTGCGGGCATTCCACAATTCACCGCCGTAACGCACCAGGCCCTGTCGCTGAAAATCATCGATCACTTCAACGGATGCACCGAGCATGGTCTCGACTCCCATGCTGACCGGTCTGCGCTGCGCACGGGCGGCGAGCCATGCGATGGCCACGACGACGAGTCCGCCGGCGATTGCGATGCCGGAAATCACCGGCAACGCCACTCGCAGCCCCGGCACGGGGCTATCGAACAGTATGATCGATCCGATGACGAATGCCGCAAGGCCCCCCACGCCGAGCGAGCCGAAGGCCGGCATGAAGAACTCGGCAATGATCAATCCAATGCCGAGAGCGATCAGTGCGAGACCTGCGAAATTGACCGCCAGGAGTTGCAGGGCATATAGCGCCAGCAGCAGCGAAAGCGCGCCGACGACGCCCGGCAAGACCGCTCCGGGGTTGTAGCCTTCCAGCAGCAAGCCGTAGATGCCGATCAGCAGCAGCCCGTATGCAATGGTCGGATGGGTCACCACGGCCAGCAGACGGGTGTGCCAATCGGGCACTACCGTGTGAACGGCAAGGCCCTGAGTGTCGAGCACGATTTCCTGAGCAGCCACTTTGAGCTTGCGGCCGTTTATCTGGTGCAGCAGATCCGGCACATCTTTCGCTACTACATCGATCACATGCTGCGCCAGCGCATCGTCGGCCGAAAGACTCGCGGCGCCGCGCACGGCGCTCTCCGCCCAATCGGCGTTTCGGCCGCGCAGCTGCGCCAGCGCGCGTATGTAGGCGACTGCATCGTTGACGGCTTTGCGTTCACCGGCATTGCCGGGGAGCGGCGTCTGGTCGGGCGGTTTCTTATCGGCGCCCGGGTTCGTCGGCGGCGCCGCAGGCGCGCTGCCTGAGTCTCCGCCGATGGAGATGGGTGTCGCAGCGCCCAAATTCGTGGCCGGTGCCATCGCGGCCAGGTGGCTGGCGTAAAGAATGTATGTTCCGGCGCTCGCGGCGCGTGCGCCGCCCGGCGCGACATAGCTCACGACGGGCACGGGAGAGGCGAGTATGGCCTTTATGATGTCGCGCATTGAAGCATCGAGGCCGCCCGGCGTGTCGATCTGCAGCACCACGAGGGTACTGTGCCGGCGATCGGCCTCGGTGAGCGAGCTCACCACGTAGCGGCCCATCGCGGGTCCGATTGCACCGTTCAGCTCGATCAGGGTCGCGAATCGCCCGGGCACCGTGGCTTGCGTATTCTGGCCCCACACCGGGGTGCCGAACAGCAGTCCGGCATAGAGCCACCACGCAATATGGCGCAAATCAATCCGCATGGAATGAACCTAAGCTCACTGCTTGGACTCCTGCGACGATCGCCCGTAACAAGCCTTCCGATAGTAGCGCTGTTTCCGGCGCGCGGGTAAGTACATTAAAAAAACGAACCACATGTAAGAATATTTCGCATTGTTCTAAATGGCCGGGAACGTTAAAACGTTACTGCGACGTGAGGTTTTAAATGGGTACATCAGGTACAGGAGAAGTGAGATGCGACAACGTCCCATCGTAGTGACTGAATCGGACGAGCGCAGATTGCGTGGATTGTTGGCCGTGCAGAGCGAGGCGTCTTTGCGCGATCAGGAGCATCTGCAGGAATTGAGATCCGAGCTGGAACGGGCGGTCATTCTACGGGCAAAGGACGTTCCCGCCGACGTCGTTACCATGAACAGCCGGGTTTGCGTCCTCGATCTCCAACACCGCAGGCGCAGTGACATCACATTGGTGTTTCCGCCGGAGGCCGACATCGCGGCGAAGCGCATTTCCGTGCTCGCGCCGCTGGGGACGGCGTTGCTGGGGTTCCGGGAGGGGGACGACGTGGAGTGGCAGATGCCCGGAGGCATGCGCCGGCTGCGTGTCGAACGCGTGCGCCAGCGGTCCACGGGCGGCTCCGGGGGCACCATGCAACCGACGCCGTTCTCCTGCGGGCCCATCGCCGCTGCAACCGGCTGACGGGCCGAGGGAGCGTACGATGAAAGTTCACGCCGGCAGCAGCTGCCGCAGAACCATCTGCAGGATGCCGCCGTTGCTGAAGTACTCCACTTCGGCCGCCGCATCGATTCTCACCAGCGCGTCGATCTCCACGGTGGTGTCGTCCGGCCGGGTGATCGACACGCGCGCGCGCTGGTGCGGCGTGATGCCGCCGCCGATGCCGGAAATGCCGATGGTCTCGAAGCCGGTCAGGCCCAACGACCGCGCCGAATCGCCTGCGGCGAACTGCAGGGGAAGTACGCCCATGCAGACCAGGTTGCTGCGGTGGATGCGTTCGTACGTCTCTGCAATCACCGCCTTGATGCCCAGCAATGCCGAGCCCTTCGCGGCCCAATCGCGCGAACTGCCCGAACCGTATTCTTTGCCGGCGATGACGACCAGGGGCGTCGCCTCTTTCTGGTAGCGCAGCGACGCGTCGTAGATGCTCATCGTGTCGCCGCTCGGCACGTGGCGGGTCCACGGGCCTTCCATCCCGGGCGCCATCAGGTTGTGCAGGCGAATGTTGCCGAACGTTCCGCGCATCATGACTTCGTGATTTCCGCGCCGAGAACCAAAGCTATTGAACTCAGCCGGCGGCACGGAATGCGCCAATAGATATTTCCCCGCCGGAGAATCGACCGGTATGCTGCCCGCAGGTGAAATATGATCGGTGGTGATCGAGTCGCCCAGCAAGGCAAGCACCCGCGCCCCTTTGATGTCCGGCGGCGTTTCGTGCGGGCCGCCGGACTCGAGGAAGTAGGGAGGCTCGCGAACATACGTCGATGCTCCGTCCCACGCGAACAATGTGCCGCTGGGCGCCGGCATGCTCTTCCACTTCGCATCGCCCGCGAAGATGCGGCCGTATTCGAGGTCGAACTCATCGGAGGACACCGAGGCTGAGACCAGGGATTGCACTTCCTGCGCGGTGGGCCAGATGTCCTTGAGGAAAATGGGCCGGCCGTCCGCGCCGTTCCCGAGTGGATCCACGGTCAGATCGCACATCACCGTTCCGGCCAGAGCGTAGGCGACGCACAGCGGCGGCGATGCGAGGTAACTCGCCTTCACTTGCGCATGGATGCGCCCCTCGAAATTGCGATTTCCCGACAGAACGGCGGCGACGGCCAGATCTTTGCGCGTCACGACGTCCGCGACTTCGGCCGGAAGGGGGCCGGAGTTGCCGATACAGGTGGTGCACCCATAACCCACCAGGTTGAAGCCCAATTTCTCCAGGTACGGCGTCAGGCCGGCCTTGTCGAGATATCGCGTCACGACGCGCGAGCCCGGCGCCAGAGAGGTTTTCACCCATGGCTTGCACTTGAGGCCGGCCTCGACCGCCTTGCGGGCCAGCAATCCGGCGGCGATCATGACGGAAGGGTTGGACGTGTTCGTGCAGCTCGTGATGGCCGCGATCACGACCGATCCATGAGTCACGGAGCCGGCCGACTGGGGCTGACCCAAGTGCTCCGGCGGGGATTCGAGAATCTCACCCGCGGGATTGCCGCCTTCGCCCACGAGCCGGGCGAGGGCCTTGCTTTCCACCCCCGATGCAACTCCGTCGAATGCCGTCTGGAAGGACTTCGAGACGCCGGCCAAGGAGACGCGGTCCTGCGGGCGCTTGGGTCCCGCAAGGCTCGGCTCGATCTTGCCGAGGTCCAGGTCGAGTACTTCGTCGAACTTGGGCTCCGGATCCGTGTCGGTCCTGAACAAACCCTGCGCCCGCGTATATCGTTCGATCCGATCGATGAGTGCGCCTCGGCCCGTCAGCCGCAGATAGCTCAATGTGTTCGAATCAACCGGGAAGAGAGTGGAGGTGGCGCCGAACTCCGGCGACATGTTCGCCAGTGTGGCCCGGTCTGCGATGGTCAGAGCGCTCAATCCGGAGCCGAAGAATTCGACGAATTTCCCCACCACGCCATGTGCCCTGAGCATTTGCGTCAGGGTCAGCACGAGATCGGTGGCGGTGGTGCCGATCGGCAGGGATCCCCGGGTCCGCACGCCAAGCACGGCCGGCTTCGATAAAAACATCGGCTGGCCGAGCATTGCGGCTTCCGCCTCGATGCCGCCCACCCCCCATCCCAGCACGCCGAGACCATTGATCATCGGCGTGTGCGAGTCGGTGCCCACCAGCGTGTCGGGAAACAGCCATCCGTCCCGTGATGACACGACTTGGCCCAGATGCTCGAGATTCACCTGATGACAGATGCCCATGCCGGGCGGAACGACGCGAAAGCCCTCGAACGCCTGCTGCGCCCAGTTGAGCAGCGCGTAGCGCTCGCGGTTGCGGCGGTATTCCCATTCCAAATTCGCGGCGTAGGCGTCCGAATTGCCGAAGCGATCGACCTGTACCGAGTGATCGATGACCAGGTCGACCGGGATGAAGGGGTTGACGCGGTGCGGATCCAAGCCCGACCGTGCCACCGCGCTTCTCAATGCGGCGAGGTCCACGACGGCGGGAACTCCCGTGAAGTCCTGCATCAGCACTCGCGCGGGCATGAACGCAATGGAACCGTCGGGGCCATCGGGCCATCGCGCCAGCGAAGCCACGTCCGCCTCGGCGACATCGCGGCCGCCCACCCTGCGAGCGATGTTCTCCAAGAGAATCTTTACCGTGTGCGGCAGCCGCGCCACCTCGGCGCCGAACTGCGCGCCCAACTTTGCCAGGCTTACGTAGGAAGCCGGGCCTGAATCGGTCGCCAATGTGTCCGCGACGCTGCGCAGATGCGCATTGATTTTCATGCTTTACCGCCGTGAGAATCTCGCCACATCATACGCTCGAATTGCGGCCGGCGACTCCGGGGCATTGCCCATCGCGATGAGTTCGCCGGCTACTGCCGCGCCAACGGTTTGCCCGCAGCGGCCACGTAGCTCAGCCGGCCCCGGGCGATGCGCGCCGGCGCCGTGTAGGGATGCGCGACGGCGTGCTTCTCATCGAGAATATGCATTACCTGGATGCCCTGCACACACAAAGCATCCGCGATCAGCGACCGGTGGCAACGCCACCAAACGGCCTCCGCGCACATCATCGCCGTCCGAAGGCGGCCCGCAACTTCGAGCAGTTCGTTCCAGCCTTGGGCAAACTCCGTACTGGCCATATGGTCGGCATAGCCTCGGAACGACGCATTGCGCCAGGCGATGTTCGGGGAATCCGGCAGGGCGCGGCGGCGTCCGCCGAGCGCCGCAATCCAATGATATGCGATGCCCTGCTCGGCGAGCGCCCGGCACAGGGGTACCTGCGCATACTGGGGTTGCCGTCGCGAACCCGGGAATCGCCGCACATCGGCGACCGCCTCGATCCGGTATTGCGCGAGCAGCTGCAGAAAGATATGCAACGGCCGTGTCGAATGACCTATCGTCCAGATCGTCGAGGTCACGGCCCTCACGTGGCCTCTGCCGCGACGCGGCGGATGGTATCGAGCGCCAGCGAGAGCGGTTCAGAATCCAGTTTCGTCGGAAAGCACAGATAGGCAGGCAGGCGGAACTCCGGTGCGGCGGCGACGCGATGCACACGGCCGGTCAACTCGTGCGCGCGTACCATCCGCGCGGGGAAGTATCCGGTCCCGCCGTGCACCAGCAGGCGCTGCAGCCCGAGCCAACCGATGTTCACCGAGAGCGGGGCGCCGAGGAAATTCGGAAATGCCAGGCTGTGATGGGCAAAAAACTCCGCGCCCCAATCGACATAGATGTAGTCGCTCGCCGGTTCGCAGGACGCGTCCGGCCGCGTGGACGCCATCACGAGCTGCTCCTCCAGCAGCAGTTCGACCGTGAGGCCGGGCCGCGCTTGAGGCGTGTACATCACGCAGATATTGGCGCGGCCGTCGATCAAGGCTTGCATCAGATCGTCTTCGAATCCAATCAGCGCGCGCACCGCCACGTCCGGCGCGAGCGAAGCGAATATGGGCAGCCAACGCAGCAGCAGGTCCTCCCAGAGTCCGATCCGGCTGCCGACGGTGAGCGTCGCGCGAAAGCCGCTGACGATGCCGATTTCCTGCCGCGCCTGTTCCACGGTACGCGTCAAGAGTGCGGCGTGCCGCTGAAATTGCCGCCCGGCGGGCGTCAGCGTGGTTCCCGCCTTGTTGCGTGCGAACAGCTCGGCGCCCAGCGTTTCCTCCAGGCGCTGGATTCGCGTACTGACCGTCGATTGGGTCACGTGCAATCGCTGAGCCGCGTCAACGAAGCTGCCCGTCGCGATCACCACGAGAAATGTACGGGCGAGTTCGGTATCCATCGGTGTCGATGCGTTACGCCGCTGCGCGCTTCCCTGGAGCATCTTCGAGCGCCCGGGCTAGCACATCGTCGATTTTCTCCGCCCAGACGAATTCGAGCTTCGTGCGCACACTCTCTGGGATGTCCTCCAGATCGCGTCGATTGCGCGCCGGAAGGATCACGGTATGAATGCCGGCGCGTGCCGCGGCCACGCACTTTTCCTTGATTCCGCCGACCGGCATCACCACGCCCCGCAGGCTGATTTCCCCGGTCATGGCCACATCGGATCGTACGGTGCGCTGCAGCAGCAGCGACGCCAGCGACGTGGCGATGGCGACTCCGGCGCTCGGGCCATCTTTTGGAATCGCGCCGGCCGGGACGTGAATGTGCAGGTCGCAATTGTCCAGCGCGGCGGGATCCAACCCCAAACGATCAGCGCGTGATTTGATCAATGTGACGGCGGCCTGAGCACTCTCCTTCATGACGTCGCCCAGCTGTCCCGTCAAGATCAGCTTGCCGCTGCCTCGTACGCGGCTGGATTCGATGAAGAGAATGTCGCCGCCCGCCGCCGTCCATGCCAGGCCGGTGGCCACGCCCGGAATGCTGGTGCGCAGGGCCACGTCGCTCTCAAAACGCGCGGCGCCCAAGATCGGCGCCACGTCGTCGGCGTCGATCGAGACGCTCTGTGCGCCGCCGGATGCGATGGCGACCGCCGCGTGGCGCAGCACAGCGCCGATCTGGCGCTCCAGGCTTCGGACGCCGGCTTCGCGCGTATAGTCCACGATGAGGCGGCGGAGCGCGGCGTCGGAGACCTGCACCTGATCGGAGGTCAGGCCATTGGCCCGCAGCTGCCGTTGCAGCAGGTAGCGTCTGGCGATCTGCAGCTTCTCTTCCTCGGTGTAGCCGGTGAGCTCGATGATTTCCATGCGGTCGCGCAGCGGCGCCGGGATGGCATCCAGCACGTTGGCCGTACCGATGAACAACACCTTCGACAAGTCGAAGGGGACAGCGAGGTAATTGTCGCGGAACGTGTTGTTCTGTTCCGGGTCCAGGACTTCGAGCAGCGCCGAGAAGGGATCGCCCTGATAGCTGGCCGAGAGCTTGTCGACCTCGTCGAGCATGAGCACCGGATTGCGGCGGCCGGCCTTACGGATGGCCTGGACGATGTTGCCCGGCAGGGAGCCGATGTAGGTGCGCCGGTGACCGCGAATTTCCGCCTCATCGTGCACACCGCCCAAGCTCACGCGCCCGAACTTCAGGCCGACCGCTTTGGCGATGCTCTGACCGAGCGAAGTCTTGCCCACGCCCGGCGGCCCGACGAAGCAGAGGATCGGACTGCGGCCTTCCGGGTTGAGCTTGCGCACCGCAAGGAACTCCAGTATCCGGCGTTTGACCTTCTCCAGGCCGTAGTGATCTTCATCGAGTATGGAGCGTGCCTTCTCGATGTCGACTTGCTCGGGATCGAGCTTGGCCCAGGGCATGGCGAGCAGCCAGTCGAGGTAGGTGCGGGTCATGGAATACTCGGCGGCCGAATCCGGCATCCGCTCCAGGCGCGACAATTCGCGCTGCGCCTGTTCCGCAACTTCCGGCGGCATGCCGGCATCCTTGACCGCTTGTTTCAGCTCCGTCAATTCGCTGGTGGAGCTGTCGGTTTCACCGAGCTCCTTTTGAATCTGGCGCAGGCGCTCACGCAACACGGCTTCCTTTTGCCGCTCATCGAATGCCTCGCGCGTCCGCTCGTCGATCTGCCGCGATACTTTCAAGACTTCGATGCGCCGGCCGAGGAGGGTGAGCACGCGATCGAGCCGCGCCTTCAAGTCGAACATGGCCAGAATTTCCTGCTTTTCCGAGGTCTTCAAATCCATGAAGCTCGCCACCATGTCGGCGAGTGCCGGAATCGACTCGATGCTGCCGATGGCGTTGGCAAGTTCCCCCGGCACCTGCGGCAAGAGCCGCACGGCCTCCAGAGCCTTGTCGCGCAAGTTGAGGCCCCGCGCCTCGATTTCGCGATCGAGCAGCGCGGTTTCCCTGTGAGTCTCGATCCGGGCGACCGCGAATGGCCCGCGACTGACGTAATCCAACACCGTAAACCGTTCTTCACCTTGGGCTATCAGGTGGTGCGTACCGTCCTGCGCAGTGATGAATCGTACGATGGAGGCGATGGTGCCTACCCGATGCAGATCGTCCGGTCCGGGCTCCTCGACGCTCGCGTCAGTCTGCAGCAGCAGGCCCACGCGGCGTTGGGTGCGCACCGCTTCCTGAGCCGCCGCCAGCGACAGGCCGCCGTCGATGGCGATGGGCAATACCACACCGGGGAACAGCACCGTGTTGCGCACCGGCAGAATGATGAGCACATCTTCCGCGGGACCGGCATGCGGTTGATTCTCTACAGCGCTCATAACGCCTCCCTCTTGAGCCGCAGATACAGGCAGCCGCGGTCGAGCCGACGCTCGACCAGCGCATAGCGCCCCGGCGGCAGATCTATCCTCCGACGCATCCGGCCATAGGGAATCTCCAGCCGCATGACGTTCATGCGGGGGCTCAACGACGGCGGCGGCACGGTAGTCTCGATCTGCAGGCCTAACGGTGTTATTTGCACGATCACCTCTTCGGCGCTTGCACCCGGCAATGCCACCACCACCTGAAATTCCGCACCGTCCGCGAAAATATCGGCTGGCGGCTCCCATACGGGACGGGTGGAGGGAACGGCAAGCAGCTCGAAAAAATGCCGATGCTTGCGCTCGGCCTCATCGAGAAGCGCGCAGGCCTCCGCCCACATCCAGGATTTTCTGCGATATTTATCCATTGACTTCAATGAATGCGGCCGCCGGCACGGAGTTCAAGGGTGGATTCAGGCGCCGGGGGCGGCATCTGCCTCCGGCCGAATGCGCGGCCGGCGCCGAAACATTTGGCGCCGAGCCGGTGTGTGGCGATGCATTCGCCGCATCGCACAATATGCTGCCGAAAGGCCTGCCGGCTCAGTCGCGCGGCGGGGGCCGGTCCGCCACCTGCACCGTGTAGCCGCCGGATTTTTCATCCGCCCGCAGCGTCAGCAGTCCCCGCTTCTCGGCGTCGGCCAATAGATCGTTGAATGATCTGAATCCGTAGGCCCGTTCGTTGAATCCGGGATTCCGCCGCTTGATCGCTTGCTTGATCATGGAGCCCCAGATGGGTTCATTCTCACCGCGCTCCCCGGCGACCGCCTCCAAGGTATCGACGATGAGTTCCAGCGCATCGGCCAGCTCAGGGCCCTTGTTCTCGGCGTGTTCAGTGTGCTCGGTGGGCGCACTTTCCGCGGACGCGGCCGGAGAACGGGGCGCCGCGGTGGTGCGGCGCCGCGTTTTGGAGGGTTCCTTGCGGACCAGATCATCGTAGTAGATGAACTCGTCGCAGTTGTTGATGAACAGATCCGACGTCGAATTCTTGACGCCGACGCCGATGACGGTTTTATCGTTTTCGCGCAGCTTGCTGACCAGCGGCGAGAAGTCCGAGTCGCCGCTCAGGATCACGAACGTATCGACGTGCCCCTTGGTGTAGCAGAGGTCGAGTGCGTCCACGACCATGCGAATGTCCGCAGAGTTCTTGCCGGACTGCCTCACATGCGGGATCTCGATCAGCTCGAAAGCCGCTTCGTGCAGGCCGCGCTTGAAGTCCTTGTAGCGATCGAAGTCGCAGTAGGCTTTCTTGACCACGATGTGGCCCTTGAGCAAAAGCCGTTCCAGCACCTTCTTGATGTCGAAACTCGGGTACTTGGCATCTCGCGCACCCAAGGCGATGTTCTCGAGGTCGAGGAACACGGCCATGGTGGTGTCGGACGTCCGGGTGGTCATTGAGTTATTTCTTTCATCGATGGAACGAGTCTACCCGAATCACGTGCGCCGGGTTGCAATGGCTGCCTGTCCTCTGTACGGTATCGTACATACGGACGTACGGTAATGGACTACGATAAAACAGTAACGTGGCGCAGATCGCGGCATCTACGATGGGACGAGCTTGAATCCAGATACGCCCCGGAACTCTGTGAATACACTGTCTCCCGACCCTACGGAGAACCACTTGCTCGCGGCCCTGCCGGATGCCGAGTGGCAGCGCTGGCTGCCGCAACTTGAACGCGTCGAGATGCCTCTCGGGCAGGTACTTTACGAGCCGGGAGGCACGCTGAGCCATGTGTACTTTCCAACGACCGCCATCGTCTCACTGCTGTACGTGATGGAGAACGGTGCCTCCGCCGAGATCGCCGTGGTGGGCAATGAGGGCATCGTGGGCATTTCGCTGTTCATGGGCGGCGATTCCACGTCGAGCCGTGCGGTCGTGCAAAGCGCGGGATTCGGGCTGCGGCTGAAGGCGCAGATCATGAAAGATGACTTCCATCGGGCGGGTCCCGTGCTGCACCTTCTGCTGCGTTATACCCAGGCGCTCATCACCCAGATGGCGCAAACAGCGGTGTGCAACCGGCACCATTCGCTGGACCAGCAACTCTGCCGGTGGCTGCTGCTGAGTTTGGACCGTCTGCAGGGTAGTGAACTGGTGATGACGCAGGAACTGATCGCCAACATGCTGGGCGTGCGCCGCGAAGGCGTTACCGAGGGCGCGCTCAAGTTACAGCAAGCCGGCCTGATTCGATACGCGCGCGGCCACATCACGGTGCTCGACCGGGCGGCGTTGGAAAGGCGTAGTTGCGAGTGTTATGCAGTGGTCAAGAAAGAATACGACCGCCTGCTCGCCGTGAAGTCGGCGGCACACCTGTAATCCGCCCGCGGGCGGTGCGGTGACCCAGCAGGGTCAAGGAACTCATGAAATGCCCGAACGCCGGTCACTCGGTCAAGTCGTGACATCCCAGCCCATGTCAATCATGGTTCTGACGCAGTCCTGGGGCAAATACGACATCCACTGCAAAATGTTCTCTTCCGAGCGAGCTACGACAGTGTCGTTAACCCCCACCTCGACCGGCGCTGTGGCGTTCGACGGCTCTGCTGGGAGCTCGACGAAATCTTGCCCGTGTACGAGAGCGTACGTCTCCATTGATCTACTCCCTGCCCGATTATGGATTGCGACAATTGCACAATATGCGTGCGTGATCGGTGCGGTAACGCACCCAGTATGCGTGGGCTGCTATGTGTGCTGCCACACAGTCTCCCCCGCTTGTCGAGCGTATTCTCGGGCGGCAGAGCGAAGCTTCCCGGCTTTCATTCGATGTTCACCGCGCTGCTCGCGACAACCGGAATTGCAAATATCACAGTGAGCAATGTCTACCGCCCAAAATCACTTGATAGAATTGCTGCCGAGAAAGGCACGGTTGCGCTTGCTCGCGATTTGCGAGCCGGTTGAACTCATGATGGCGCAGGTTCTCAGCGAAGCGGGAATCCCCACGCGCTACGTGTACTTTCCGACGGAAGGCTTCATCTCGCTGGTGACCACGATCAACGGCAGACCCAATTTGGAGGTAGGTCTGGTAGGGCGCGAGGGGATGTTAGGAACTCAATTAGCCTTGGGCGTCAGGACGGCCCCTCTGCATGCGTTGGTGCAAGGGCCGGGAGCAGCTTGGCGCATTGGTGCTGCCGCGTTCGGCAGGGAACTCGCAGGCAATTTTGCGCTGCAACGCGGCCTAAATCGTTACGTGTACGTGATGATGATACAACTGGCATCGGCCGCATCGTGTCTGCGCTTTCACCAGATCGGGCCGCGCTTGGCGCGCTGGCTTCTGATGACGCAGGATCGCGCTCATTCGGACGGCTTTTGCATCACACACGAATTCCTCGCGTACATGCTGGGTGTCCGCCGCGTCGGTGTCACGACGGCTGCCGGCGAGCTGCAACGTGTCGGTCTCATAAAATATCATCGCGGTGAAATCCAGGTATTGAACCGTCGCGGGCTCGAAGCTGCCGCCTGCAGCTGCTACGCGTCCGATCGCGACGCGTACATAAAAGTGCTGCACTGAGCGCGAGTCCGGCAACCCCGCAATGTCCTCAGAGCCGCAGGGTATTCTTCAATGCGAGGATCAGTCCGTGCGGCAGCCCTCCGCCGCTGATTTCATCGAACCCAGCGATGCCGGTCGGTGCCTTCCTCAATCCCGTGGCAGCGGGACAGCGGCTGGATTTCATATTGGTGGGTTCTTCTTGAAGTCTCGCGCCCGTACCCGGTAGCGCGACAGAAGCTTATAGAAATCCGTGCGGTTGCGCTTGGCGAGACGGGCCGATTTGCTGATGTTTCCCGCCGTGCTTCGTAGATTCTTTGCAAGGTATTCACGCGAGAACTCGTCGCGCGCGTCATCGTACGAACGAACGCCGCTGGACCCGCCTCCCAACGACTGTTGCACGAGAACATCCGACATGACCTTGTCCGGCGACAGCGCAACGTTTTGCTTCACTAAATCGAACAGCTGTCTTACATTTCCCGGCCAATCCGCGGTCATGAGCAGTTCCACCGCCTTCGGCGAATGTATTTTTCCGAAACCACTCTCCTCCGTGGCTTGCGCCAGAAAATGCGAAACCAGCAATGGAATATCTTCCCGACGGCGCCCCAAGGGAGGCACTTCGATCGACAGTACGTTTATTCGGTAATACAAGTCCTCGCGAAATTCGCCCTTATTGGTCAGTTCCCGCAGATCGCTTGATGTCGTGCAGACGAGCCGCACATCGGTGCGGGCTCGATAGTGTGGCGTAATTCCGTGCTTGTCGCGCAAGGCGTCCATGAGCCTGACTTGAAGTTCCATGGGCAGGCGGCCGATTTCATGGAGCAGCAGCGTGCCCCCCTGTGCCGATCGAAATGCCCCCACATTCGGCGCGGTCTCGCCGAGGCCGGCGCCGCTCTCGTCGCCGAAGAGTTCCGCTTCCAACGCACGCGCGGCGGACGTTTGACACGCGACGACGACGAAGGGCTTCTCGCGACGCGAGCTTGCGGCATGGATGGCGCGCGCAAAAAGTTCCTTTCCGGTCCCGCTTTCCCCAACCAGCAGAATGGGTGAATCGGTGCGCGCAGCTCTATTCGCCTGCTTTAGCCTGTCGTCCATCAGCTGGCTGCGGGACACAATGTCCGTCCGCCAGTCGCCCTTGACGCACGTGAACGCCGTAGCCGCGATCGCCCTTTGCACCTGACCCAGTAGTTCGAGTTTTTCAACCGGCTTCACCAAGAAGCCGAATGCTCCGCATTGGGTGGCCTCCACGGCCTCGGGTATGGTTCCGTGGGCGGTCAAGATAACCACGCTCAACCCGGGCCAGCGGCTCTTCAATTCTTTCAGTAGACCCAGCCCATCCATCGGCTCCATGCGCAGATCGCTGATCACCAGATTCGGGCGCATTCGCGCGCACTCGTTCAATGCCGCCTGCGCATTGTCCGCCGTCGCCACTTCGTAGTTCGCGGCGCCGAGACGAAGACTCAAGGCACGGCGCAAGGCCGGATCGTTGTCCACGATCAGAATTCTGCCGGCGTGCCGCAGCGCAGCCGGCGACATATGGGTGTTCTTCCGAGCCCTGGAGGTGCGGACTTTCATGCCATGACCGAGCGAGGTCGTGACGGGGGGTGAATCGTAACTCATGTGGGGTTCTCGGTTGATTTCGCGAGGCGACGCGGAGCGATCGGCGATTGACAGGGATACTCCAATGAATGGCGGGGCACTGTTCCCGCCAAGACCGCCCTGATGCCCCACGCGACTTTGCGGCCGTCGACCGCGCTGGTTTCCAGGGCTTCATCGCAGGCGGTCGGATAGTCGAGGCCGACTCCGTATTCCGGATCGATCAATGGATTGCTGCAGGCAAGCAAATGCCAGGCGTCGTTGACCGAAACGATGAGCCCTCTGGCATCGAGCAATATGATATGCGCGGGCAGGCTGCCGGGTCGGTGCCACAGGCCGCGACAGACGTCCTTTTGTGCTCGCCGTAACGCCGGACCTTTGTACTTTTTTCATAATGGTTTCCGTTCCTCTGGTCGACACGGCGCGACACTGCATCAGTTGCGGCGTCAATGCGGCGAATGCCTCGCAAATACACACATTCCGCCTATTACTCCCAAAAGTATGTACGGCGGGCCACGTAGCGGGACATAAGGAATTGCCGCAGACAGGCGGCGGACGTTGCGGGCGGCCATGGATATGAACTCGAACCATTTTTGCCATGCCGATCGCCGCGATATATCGTTCGAACGTCCGCGCAACCTGGAGCAGGCGATGAAACTGAAAAATCTGGGAGTCTGGGCCGGAACCGATGTCTTCTCCGCGGCGGATGCCGCCGCATTCGCGCGCCGCTTGGAAGCCTGGGGCTATGGCGCACTGTGGATTTCAGAGGCCGTGGGCCGCGAGGTATTTTCGGCGTCCGCGTGGTTATTGGCCAATACCGGCAAGCTCATCGTCGCCAGCGGCATCGCGAACATTTACGCCCGCGATTCATTCTCGGCTGCTGCGGCGCAGAAGGGTCTCAATGAACAATCCGGCGGGCGATTTCTGCTCGGGCTGGGCGTCTCGCACATACCTCTGGTGGAGGGGCTGCGGAAGCTGCGGTATGGCAAACCCGTCACCACCATGCGCGAGTACCTGCGAGGCATGAGCGAGGCGCCGTATAAGTCGGTACCGCCCGCGGCGGCGCCGAAGACCATCCTCGCCGCGCTTGGGCCCAAGATGCTGCAGCTTGCGGCCGAATCGGCCGATGGCGCCCATCCGTACAATGTCACGCCGGAACACACGGGACAGGCTCGGGCGCTCTTGGGCGCGGATAAACTGCTGTGTGTCGAGCAGGCCGCGGTTCTCGAATCGAACCCGGCGGACGCGCGTGCGATGGCCCGTCGGTTTCTCGCCATCTACCTGGGCCTGCCTAATTACGTGGACAACTGGCGGCGTCTGGGCTTCACCGACGCGGACTTTGCGGGTGGCGGCTCGGATCGGCTGGTGGACGCCTTGGTCGCCTGGGGCGACGAAAAGGCGATACGCGCGCGCATCGATGAGCATTGGCAGGCGGGTGCGGATCACGTCTGCGTTCAGGCGATTGGCAAAACGACACTGCCCGACGAGCGCCTGCTCGGTCTGCTGGCGCCAGGGCCATGAGACCTGGCGTCTCGAGGCTCCGGGCTGGCCGAAATGGACTAGCATGAGTATGGTGACACTGGTTTTGGGTACGCCAGGAGGCCCCGATGAGTTTGACCATGCTTGGCGATCTGACGCACCGGCTCGATCAGCCACGCGGCGCCTGCGCCCTGATCGCGATCAAGGAGCGTACGCACTGCAAAACGCGACTTGCGGAAGCGCTGGCACCTCAGGAACGCGTCCAGCTGGTGCGATCGATGCTCGCGACGGTGCTGTCGGCCGCAGGCGGCGCGCGGACCGTGCGTCAAATCATCGTGGTCAGCCCGGAGCGCGACACCGTACCCGCACAGATCCCGGTGCTCGCCGATAGCGGCGAGTGCCTCAACGGCGCGCTGATGCAGGCCCATCGGGTGCTGCGCGAATTCGGTTGCCGCGAGGTGGTGATACTGCCGGCGGATTTGCCGAATGTCACCGCGGCGGAAATCGACGCTTTGGTACGCGCCGGCCGGCGCGGCGGCTTCGCGATCGCCCCCGATGCCGCGGGCGTGGGTACGAATGCGCTCTGCCTCGTGTCGGCGCATTCCTTTCCCTTTCAATTTGGGCTGGGCAGTCAGCGCTTGCACCTCGAGGAGGCGCAGCGCACGGGATTGATTCCGCAGGTGGTCCGCCTCCCAGGACTCGAATTCGATGTGGATTCGCCGCGCGACCTGGCTCGGCTCGATGAACGGCAATGGCTAGCGCGTCTTCAAGCCTGAGCGCGCTGCTACGTGCGGCCGAGGACGGCCGGCCCGATTCGGCCGAAGCGCTGGCGTGGCTGGTCGAGGCACCGGCCGCGGACCTCCTGCCGCTTGCCGAGTCGCTGACTCTGGCCGGATTCGGCGAGACGGTCACCTACTCGCGCAAAGTGTTCATCCCGCTCACTCAGTTGTGCCGGGACGTCTGCCACTACTGCACTTTCGCCAAAGCGCCGCGGCGCCTCGAGAGCGCCTATCTCTCGGCCGAGGAGGTGCTCGCGATAGCGCTCGCGGGCAAGGCTGCGGACTGCAAGGAAGCGCTGTTTACACTCGGCGACAAGCCGGAAGCGCGATACGCAGCGGCGCGCGCCGCCCTAGATGCCGCAGGCGCGGCGAGCACGCTGGATTACCTGGCGCGCATGGCCGAGCTCGTGCTGAAGGAAACCGGACTGCTGCCCCACCTCAATCCCGGAGTCATGGACGCCGCCGACTTGCGCCGGCTTCGCCCCGTGAGCGCGTCGATGGGATTGATGCTCGAGAGCGCTTCGGACCGATTGTGCGAGCGGGGTGGTCCGCACTTCGGTTCCCCCGACAAGGTGCCGGCGAGGCGGCTCGCCACGCTGCGGGCTGCCGGTGAATTAGGCATTCCGATGACCACGGGCCTGCTGATCGGCATTGGCGAAACGCGCCGCGAGCGCATCGAATCCCTGCTGGCGCTGCGCACGCTCCACGAAAGCCATGGCCATCTGCAGGAAATCATCATCCAGAATTTCAAGGCCAAGCCCGGAACCAAGATGGCCGGCGCCTCGGAACCTTCTTTAGAAGAGCAGCTCTGGACCGTGGCGGTGGCACGCCTGCTGTTCGGCCGGAGCATGTCGATTCAGGCGCCGCCCAACTTACGCCCCGAGGGGCTCGCCAGCCTGGTGCGCGCCGGCATCAATGATTGGGGCGGGGTATCGCCGGTGACGCCCGACCATGTGAACCCCGAGGCGCCTTGGCCGCATCTTCAGGATCTCGCGCGTGCGACCGACGCTGCCGGGCGGGATCTCATCGAGCGCCTGGCCCTGGTGCCCGCCTATGCGGCGCGGCCCGAGATGTGGACGGATCCGCACATCACGCCGCACGTGCGCCGCTTCAGCGACAGTCGCGGGTTTGCACGGCCGGACCGCTGGTACGCAGGCTCGGGCGCGCAGTTACCGTCGACCGCAGCGCGCTGGTCACCGGCTGCCGACGAGCATCGAGCGCATGCTTCAATCTCGACCGCGCAGTCCGGCGCGGAGCCGGCGCGCCGCGCAGGCACGCCGCGAACGAGAGCCATCATCGCGGCCGCGCGCGCGGGGCACGCGCTCATCGAGGCGGATATCGTGCGGCTCTTCAGTGTCGAAGGCCGGGATCTCGATGAGGTGATCGCAGCGGCAAACCAATTGCGTCACGAGTCGGTGGGCGACACGGTTACCTACGTCGTCAATCGGAACATCAATTACACCAACATCTGTCTGTACCACTGTGGTTTCTGCGCCTTCTCGAAAGGCCATGGGTCCAAGGATTTGCGCGGCCCGGCTTACAATCTGGACCTCGACGAAGTGGCGCGCCGCACGGTCGAGGCGGCGGCGGCGGGTGCGACCGAGGTGTGCCTGCAGGGCGGCATCCATCCGAGCTTCACGGGCGAGACTTATTTGAACATCGTCCGTGCCGTCAAGGAGGCGGTGCCGCGGATGCATGTGCACGCCTTCTCGCCCCTGGAAGTTCAGCACGGTGCGAGCACTCTGGGGTTGCCGCTCGCGACGTATCTGGAGCGGCTGCGCGATGCGGGCCTCTCGACCTTGCCGGGCACGGCCGCCGAGATTCTGGATGACGAGATCCGCGACATCATCTGCCCGGATAAGCTGCGCACGGACGAATGGCTGAAGGTGATCGGCACGGCTCATGAGGTGGGCCTGCGCACGACGTCCACCATCATGTTTGGACACGTGGAGCAGCCGGTGCACTGGGCCCGGCATCTCGAGCGCCTGCGGGCGCTGCAGGAACGGACCGGCGGCATCAGTGAATTCGTGCCTCTGGGCTACGTGCATATGGAGGCGCCGCTTTGGCGCAAGGGGCGGACACGATCGGGGCCGAGTTTTCGCGAGGCCGTGCTCATGCATGCCGTCCCCAGGCTGGTGCTGCATCCGCTCATACGCAATATCCAGACCTCCTGGGTGAAGATGGGTGCCGAGGGTGCGGCGCTGTGCTTGGACGCAGGGGCCAATGATCTGGGCGGCACGCTCATGAATGAGTCCATCACCCGCGCGGCGGGCGGCGTGCATGGACAGGAGCTCAATGCCGCGCAGCTGCAGGCACTCGCGGGCCGCATCGGCCGCCCCGCGCGTCAGCGCACCACGCTGTATGGTATTCCCGGCGAGGCGCCGGCCGCGTGGGCCATCCGCGCGGCCTCCGCCGCCCAGCCGGTGCCAGCAGCCGCGGCGTCCGCGCTGGCCACGGCGGGCTGATCGTTATAACCGGCCGGCCGGTAAAAAAGGGGAAATGCGTGTCACTGCGACTCGGCTACAAGGCATCGGCGGAGCAATTCGGGCCCAATGAATTGCTCGACTACTCGATACTCGCCGAGCGGCGCGGCTTCGATTCGGTATTCATCAGCGATCACTTTCAGCCCTGGCGTCATACCGGCGGCCACGCACCGTTTTCCATGGCGTGGATGGGTGCGCTCGGCGCGCGCACCTCGCGCATCGTCATGGGCACCAGCGTGCTCACGCCCACCTTCCGCTATCATCCGTCAGTGGTGGCGCAGGCCTTCGGCACGCTGGGGGCGATGTTTCCGGAGCGGGTGATCTTGGGCGTGGGCACGGGCGAATCGCTCAATGAAGCCCCGGCGTCGGGACTGGTGTGGCCCGAACCGAAGGAACGCACGGCTCGGCTCAAGGAAGCCCTGACGCTGATCCGGCAGCTCTGGAGCGAACCACGGGTGAGTTTCAGGGGGGAATACTATCGCACCGATCGAGCGACGATTTACGATAAGCCCACGACCCTGCCGCCCATCTATGTCGCGGCCGCCGGTCCGGTGTTCGCGAAGTACGCGGGCCAGTTCGCGGATGGATTCATTTGCACCAGCGGCAAGGCGCCGGAGCTGTACCGCGACACCTTGCTGCCGAAGGTCGCGGCGGGGGTGCAGGCATCCGGCCGGAAGCCTGATGACGTCGACATGATGATCGAGATGAAGGTCTCGTTCGACTCCGATGGAGCGCGCGCACTGGAAGACACCCGCCACTGGGCGGCGCTGGCGCTCTCGCCCGAGGAGAAGACCTCGGTCGAGGATCCGCTCGAGATGGAGCGGCTTGCCGATCAGCTCACCGCAGAGCGCACCGCCCGGCGCTGGATCGTATCGACGGATCCGGATGAGCATGTGGAGAAGATTCGGCCTTACATCGACATGGGTTTCCGGCACCTGGTGTTTCACGCCCCGGGCCCCGATCAGGCGCGGTTCCTGAATCTGTACGCCGACCAGGTCCTGCCCAGGCTGCGTGCCCAGTTTGGCTGAACGCGCCCCGGGCTCTTGGCGATGAATGCTCCGGTTGAACTCCGCCTCATCGCATTGCCCGGCTTTCCGCAAGTGGCGAGCGGCGCTGATCTGGCTGCGTTGACCGCAGCTGCGCTGGCGCGCGGCGGGCTCGGGCTGCGCTCCGACGATGTGCTGGTTTTCGCGCAGAAAGTGATTTCCAAAGCCGAGGGCCGGCGCATCGATCTGGCCACCGTCCTGCCGAGTGCCGCGGCGCTCGAGCTGGCGCACACCGTGCAGAAGGATCCCCGGCTCGTCGAGCTGGTGCTGCGCGAATCGCGGCGCGTCGTGCGCACCGCCAAGGATGTTTTGATCGTCGAGCATCGGCTGGGACTCATCATGGCGAACGCCGGTATCGATCAATCCAACGTCGCCGATCCCGCCGCCGGCGAGTTTGCCCTGCTCCTGCCCGAAGATCCGGATGCCAGCGCCGCGCGCCTGCGCGATCGGCTGCGCACCTTGACCGGCTGCGAGCCGGGCGTCGTGATCAGTGACAGCTTCGGTCGTCCCTGGCGCATCGGCACGGTGGGCGTGGCCATCGGCTGCGCGGGATTTGCCGCGACGCTCGACCTGCGGGGTCAAGTGGATCTGTTCGGGCGTGCGCTGCGCCACACCGTGGTCGGTCACGCCGACGAGATCGCTTCGGCCGCCTCGGTGCTCATGGGGCAGGGCAGCGAAGCTCGCCCGGTGATTCTGGTGCGCGGCGTGGGATCGCGGGCACCCCACCAGCCCGCCGCGGCTCTCATCCGGCCGCCCCAGCAGGATCTTTTCCGATGAGCGGACAGGTCGTTGCCCTATGCGGCGGAGTGGGCGGCGCCAAGCTGGCGCAGGGCTTGGGCGCGGCGCTGCCGCCCGAGGAGCTGTGCATCATCGTCAACACCGGCGATGACTTCCGGCATCTGGGCCTTTGCATCTCGCCCGACTTGGATTCGGTGATTTACGCCTTGGCGGGATTGTCCGATCCGGTCAGAGGCTGGGGACGGCGCGATGAAACCTGGACGTTCATGCGGGCGCTCGAGGGCTTGGGCGGTGAGAGCTGGTTTCAGTTGGGCGATGGCGATCTGGCCATGCATGTGGAACGCACTTGGCGGCTTACCCAGGGCGCCACGTTGAGTGACGCCACGGCTCACCTGTGTCGAGCTCTGGGAATTGCCATCCGGGTGCTGCCGATGAGCGACGACCCCGTGCGCACGCGCGTGCTGACGGACGAAGGATGGCTCGATTTCCAGGAGTACTTCGTCCATCGGCAATGCCGGCCGGCTGTGCGGGAATTCATGTTTGCCGGCGCCGAGACGGCGCGCGCGCAATCCGGCGCGCTGGCCGCTCTCGAACGCCGCGACCTGCGCGCCATCATCATTTGTCCCTCGAACCCCTTTGTCAGCGTCGAGCCCATCCTTGCGGTACCAGGCATTCGTGCTGCCATTCAACGATCCAACGCACCGGTGGTTGCCGTCACACCCATCATCGGCGGCAAGGCCATCAAAGGTCCGGCGGCTAAAATGATGGCCGAACTTGGGCTGGAGGTGAGCGCAGCGGCGGTCGCGCGGCGCTATGCCGGCATCATCGATGGGTTCGTCGTCGACCAGGCGGATCCCATGCCGGAATCCTTACCGGGCGTCCGGTATTTCAGGGCCGCGACCCTCATGAACACCGCCGATGACCGCTTGCAGCTGGCGCGCGCCGTGCTGCAGGCCGCCGAGACGCTGGGCGCGAATTGAGGCGTGTAGGCCTCGAAGCGTGTAGGCAAGAAGTACTCCGCGCATAAAGCCGATCGCGGGCGTATGGTGATGACATCTGACCGCGATCCAACTACGCTGACCTGGAGGGCATCATGGCTGAACCGAACAAATCTCCGGAGCTTCCGGATTGGATCAAGAATCACCTCTCGCGCTACATCGCCACCGACGGCGCGGATGGATACCTCTGGGACGCCAGCCTCGGCGGCGGCAAGGGAATGATAGCCACACTGTTGCTGACCACCATCGGCCGCAAGTCCGGAAGAGTCTTGACCCTGCCCTTGATCTTTGGCAGATCCGGTCCGAACTATGTCGTGGTCGCCTCCAAGGGCGGGGCGCCGGCGCATCCGGCTTGGTATTTGAATCTGCAGGCGAAGCCCGAAGTACAGGTGCAGGTCAAGGCGGAGAAATTCAAGGCTCTGGCGCACACCGCCGACGCCGAGGAGCGGGCGCGGCTTTGGCCCAAGATGGTCGAAATCTATGGGCCCTACGCACAGTACCAGACCAAGACCGACCGGCAGATTCCCGTCGTCGTGTTGACGCCGATCTGAGCTGAACCGCTGCACATCACGGCGTCGGAGCTCAGCAGCGGAATGAGTTCGCGGTACATGTGTGATGAGCGGGCGCCCCCGGCGGCCGCCAATCGTCCGCCGCGATCACTCTGCTGCACTAGCCAAGACGGAATGAATTTTGAGCGACAACCGCTACTGCTTCGCCCACCGCCGACACCACGCGCTTGGTCCGGCTCTCAACGGCCAAGATAGCGGCGGAGCACATTGGCGGTGACTCGTTCAACCATCGCGTCGCGTCGCAAGAGCGCAGCCACCCATTCACAGCTGCCGGCATGGAATACTTCGCCCCGGCCGCGATGAAAGTGGACGATCATGCCGGCGCCGCGTTTGACTTTCTCGACGGCGGCATCGCTGTCGTCTCCCACCCGAATCTCCGCCACGAATTTCGCATCATCGTCGGAGAGAAATCGATCGTCGAAGGCGAGGCCGGTCGGCTCCTCTTTCAGAGACGACAGGCCGAGCGCGAGTATGCAGAGTCCAGCCGGTGCTGCGCTCGTCGCGCTGGGTTCCGGCAGGCCGTCGCGGATGAGGTAGTCGAGTCCATCGACCTCGTATCCGAACGCATGTCCGTCCGCGCCGAGCAAATCCCCGTAGTAGAGACCGGTCCCGTCAAACGCCCAGTGTTCGGGCCGATAGACGGGGAAGCCCCGGACGCCCCGCGGTGCGCAGCCGCCCCAACCCGCATAGAGCCCATTGGTCGCGTTGAGACCGAAGGTCATGGCGCCCGGCCTCCCCGTCTCGCGGGCCTCCCACGATCCGGACGTGCGCGAAGGGTCGGCAGAGCGGAAGACGGGATCCTCCGCGCGCGCGCGGTACTTGTAGCACACCTGTGATTTTCCGCCGCGCTCCAAGCGCGTTTGCCACATGAAATTGCCCGCAAACCGGGCGACGCGCCCGCCGCGCTCGACGTAAGCGTCGACGGCATCGCGCATCTCCCATGTCCAGTATTCGTCGTGTCCGACGCAGACGATGCAGTCGTAGCCGTCGAGAATCTCCGGGCTGAACTGCAGCTCGTGTTGGCTCGCCAAATCGACGGCAAAGCCCGCTCGTTCCGCCCATTGAAAGAAGTGCCGGTCGTAGCTCGCCCAGCCCGAAGAGCTGTACTTGTTGGAATAGCCGTTGGCGAACGCCCATTCCAGGTGAGGGTAGCGCGGCGCCGTGGCGGGCGGGATGGAGATCTCCAGCGGAACCCGTGGTGCGTCCTCGGGCAGGACGACGAATCCGCGGCACCAAGGGCGCAGGGTACTGACCGACGTCGCGTATTGGTTGCGCTTCGGCCCCGTGATCCCCTGGTAATGATTCGAGCCGCCCCAGGTATTGTAGGCGGTCCACGATCCCGTGGCCGCCACCTGGAGGATGCGATTCGGTTGTCGGCCGGCCAGCGGCCGGACGATGAAGAGGTGATGCGCGTGGATCGGCGTACCGTCGCGTCCCTCCGCCGTCAACGTAATGCGATAGGCGCCGGAGGGCCAGTCATCCCCGATCCGAAACTCCAGAGAGGTTTCCCAGCCGCAGCCCAGCACCGAGCATTGTTCGGGCGTGTCCTGCCAACGCGCACCGACGACTGTGCGCTCCAAGACCGGCGATGCGGTTGCCCCATCACGCAGTATCGTGAGCCGATAACGGTCGGCACTCGAACTCACGTGCAGGCGCACCGCGTCGCCGGGCGGATAGGAAAATGCATCGGTGTAGCACCAGATCTCGCCGCGCGCGCCGTACATGCCCGGACGTTCATAGCGATGCCCGAAGACGGCTTCGCGGCGTTGCTCGGGAGTCAAACCGAAATCGGGAAAGTGGGTGCTCATCTTTTTTTGTGACTATACTGCTCGCCGAGCAGCGAGGCCAATGCTTTCCAGTCATGAATTCTCCCGTACCGCACAGCCGGCAACAACCGGTGCAAATCGAAAAGCACACGATCTACCAGATCCCGCTCGACCAGCGGCACGGTAAGGCGCATCACCTGTTCACGCTCTGGCTGGGCGCCAACATCAACGTACTGACCGTCGTCACGGGTGCGCTCGCGACGACGCTGTTCGGCCAGTCTTTCCTGGCGGGCAGCATTGCCATCGTCGTCGGGAACCTCGTCGGCACCATTTTCATGGCACTGCATGCCGCGCAGGGGCCAAGGCTCGGCGTGCCGCAGATGGTGCAAAGCCGGGGCCAGTTCGGGGCCCGGGGAGCCGCGTTCGTCGTCGCGCTCGTCGTATTCATGTACATGGGGTATGCCGCGACCGCCTTGGTGACCGGAGGGCAATCATTGCACGCCGTCCTGCCTGCCGTCGGCGAACCGTGGTGCATCGTGGCGATCGGCCTCATCAGTCTTGCGGCGGCTATCTTTGGGCATGATCTGATCCACGTCTGCACGCGTTTGATGGCCTACGTTGCCGGCGGGGCCGTGTTGCTGTGCTACGTGTGCGTGCTGTTCATCCACCCGTTGCCCGCGACATATTTCACTCAGGGCAATTTTTCGCCTGTCGGCTTCTTCGGCATGATCTCCATGGGCGCCTTCTGGCAGCTCGGGTACGCGCCCTATGTTTCCGACTATTCGCGCTATTTGCCGCCCGATACCGGCCCGCGCCAGGCATTCTGGTCCTGCTATTGGGGCTCGGTCATCGGGGCGGTGCTGCCGATGATCCTGGGCGCGCTGATCGGGCCGGCCGTCGTCGGCGGCGACGTGGTCGAAGCGATCTCGCGGCTCACGGGACGCGCGAGCACGGTGATCGTTCTGCTGTTCGCGCCGGGCGTCGCCGTCGCGGGCGCCATCTGCCTTTACGGTGGCGCCCTGGCGGTAATCACTTTCATACAAACCTTCGCGACGGATTGGCGGGCGAGCTCGCGGGCGCGGGTGCTGATCGCGACCGTCATTTTCATCGCAGCGCTCCTCATCGGTCTGGTCGGCGCCAAGAATTTCCTGCCTCTGTACGGACGCTTCAACGAGGTTCTGCTCTATGTCATGGTGCCGTGGACCGCGGTGAATCTGGTGGACTATTATCTGATCCGCCATGGCGACTACGACGTGCCGTCGTTTTTTGCGGCCGATGGTGGCATCTACGGCAGGTACAACGTCGCGGCCCTGGTCTGTTACCTGCTGGGAATACTGGTGCAAGTCCCGTTCGTCGCCAGCAATGTCTATACCGGCCCGATTGCCCGGGCGATCGGCGGCATCGATTTTTCGTGGATTGTCGGGGTCATCGTCGTGAGCGCGGTGTACTATTTTGCCGTCCGTTCTCGCTCCGTGGTTGCTGTCGCAACCGATTGATGTTGATGCGGCGGTCCGGGCAGAATGTCCGCATGCATCGCGATACGGCGTCATCCGATATGCGTCTGCGACTGTTCGCGCATGTACTGCGGCAGGTAATAGAAGGAGCCGATCGCCTTGCCCGTGGAACTGGACCCCTTCCAGCCGGCGAAGGCCTGATAGCCGGGCCAGGCTCCCGTGGTGGCTCCCAAGGAACGGTTGGCGTAGGTGACTCCCGCCTCGATATTCTCGAAGAACCAGTCGATCTCGTCGGCTGCTCCGTAGAAGCCGGCCGTCAATCCGAATTCCGACCGGTTCGCGAGCAGCATGGCCTGGTCTCTGTCGGGAACCCGCCGCAGCATCACGATGGGACAGAACATCTCCTGGTTCCAGAGCGGATGGTCGCCCGGCGATTCAGCCAATGTCGGCGCGCAGTAGAACCCGTGCTCGAGCTCACCCGAGCGTAGATGCTCTCCGCCCATCAAAATACGGCTGCCGCCGCCCTCGAGAGCATGGCAATAATCCGCATACCGCTCGTATGCCGCCTGCGTTGCAACGGGTCCGAGCCAGGTGTTCTGCCCCGTGGGATCACCGATGGTCAGCACCTTCATTTTCGAGGTGACGGCCGCAATCAACGCGTCGGCCACGCCCCCATCGACATAAAGCCGGGACAAAGCCGAGCACTTCTGTCCCTGCAGGCCGAAGGAGGAACGAACGATGCCGGTTGCCGCGCTGTCGAGATCGGCTCGGCGCGTCACGATGGCCGAATTCTTGCCGCCCATCTCGGCGATGACGGGTAGGAAGCGCCGCTTCGCGGTCTGCGCGGCGGCGATTCGCAATCCCACCGCGTGCGAGCCGGTGAACGTGATACCACCGGTCAGCGCATGCTGGATGAGGAGTTCGCCGGCTTCTTCGCCGGTACCGTTCAAATAGTTGAAGACACCCGCGGGAAAGCCTGAATCCCGCAGGCATTCGGCGAGCATGCGTCCGGCCCAGGGAGTCTCTTCGGCACCCTTCAAGACGACCGTGTTGCCCGCCACCAGGGCGGCTGCCACCGGTCCCGCCGCCAGGGCAAATGGAAAATTGAAAGGGGCGATGACCACCCATACCCCGTAAGGCTTGAGAACGCTTCGATTGTGACTCGGGCTGCCGGCGATGGGATCATCCGGAAGTGCCCGAGCGAACCCGGCGCCCTGCTCCATTTGGTCGGCATAGATCGTGAAGAAATCGGCAGCCTCCTGGATTTCGCCGAGCGCCTCCATTCGATTCTTGCCCACCTCCAGCGCGGTCGCGGCGGCAATGTCATAGACGCGCTCCTCGATCAGGCGCGCCGCCTTACGCAATAGCGCGGCGCGGTCGCTCCACGGAGTGGAACGCCAGCCTTTGAATGCATCGGATGCCGCCCGCATGGCCCGGTCCACCTCGGCGGCCCCGGCGGTTTGAAACTCTCCGAGGATCCTGCGCTGATCGATGGGGCTGCGCTTGAGGAACTTTCGATCGGTGAACACATCGCATCCGCCGATGAACAGACCATGCTTACGGCCTTGCGCCTTGCTGACCCGAACCAGAGCACGGTCGAACAGCTCATGCAGCTCGGGAGGAGCGGCGAACATGGTGGAGTAAGTCAGCTGGAATCCGGGCATCGAAACATCCCCTGGG
>Ga0070696_100000382_pt1 | contig 27135 bp, 19 predicted proteins | sample KBSK1253metaG_FD_65474 | JGI IMG/M metagenome (GOLD analysis project Ga0070696, IMG submission 65474) | Corn, switchgrass and miscanthus rhizosphere microbial communities from Kellogg Biological Station, Michigan, USA - KBS K1-25-3 metaG | ecosystem: Host-associated > Plants > Roots >... | reverse complement strand
GCGGAGTTTCCGCAGACATGCATGGTTTCGAAGCCGCTGGACATGAAATCACTGGAAAAGATCGTGCTGGAACTTCTGCGCGCACCGCCTCCGTCACGCAACCATGGCCAATGACGCCGCTGCGGTTCGCGCTTCCTCGTCAACCCCGCGCATCGTGCCTGCCGTGAGGGAGCGCCGTGGCTTTCCCGGTCATCTCGAACAGCCGCTTGACTAGCGCGTCCACGGTGAACGGTTTGGTGATCAACTGCATCCCCGCGGCAAATCCTCCGACCACGGACGTGCTCGGGGCATAACCGGTCATCAGAAGTACATCCAGGTCTGGCCGCGTCTCGCGTGCCATCTCAGCCAGCAAACGGCCATCCATGCCGGGCAATCCGATATCGGAAACGAGCAGATGGATCGCCTCGTTCGTCTGGAGTGTCACCAGGGCTTCTTCCGCGCTGGCCGCCTCCAGTGTCGTGCAGCCCAGTTGATGCAAAACCTCGACCACCACATGACGGACCGCGCTCTCGTCCTCCACGACGAGCACGACTTGCCGCTCGCCCAGGAGGTTGGCTGACGCAAACGTGGTGGCTCTTGCACTCCCCTCGTCCGTAGCGCCAATGTGACGGGGCAGGTACAAATTGACGGTCGTGCCTACCCCCGGCTCGCTCTGGATCTCGCAGTAGCCATTCGACTGCCGTGCAAAGCCGTAGACCATGGACAACCCCAGTCCGGTGCCCTGGCCGGGAGCCTTGGTGGTGAAAAATGGCTCGAATGCGCGATCGACCACCTCTGCGGTCATGCCGACACCGGTGTCGGCGACTTCGATGCAGACGTAATCGCCCGGGGAAACCTCGCACCAGTTGCCGGTCCTCACCTCGTCGAGCTCTGCATTGTACGAACGAATGATCAGGTGTCCGCCTGCCGGCATCGCATCGCGCGCATTGATCGACAGATTCAACAGCGAGCTCTCCAGCTGATTCGGATCGCAAAGGGTCGGCCACAGATCCATCGCCAACTCGAATTCCAGCTTGATCTGTTCGCCCATGGTCCGCTGCATAAGGTCCGCCATGGAAACCACCAGGGGGTTCGCCAGAACCGGCTGCGGATCAAGCGGTTGTCGCCGTGAAAAAGCCAGCAGCCGGTGGATCATCGCCGCTGCCCGGTTTGCCGAAGCCAGGGCCGCCGTGACGAAACGCCCCATGTCCGCCGTGCTGCCCGCGTCGACACGCGCCTGGATCAGATCGAGCGATCCGATGATGCCCTGGAGCAGATTGTTGAAATCGTGGGCGATGCCGCCCGTCAATTGGCCGACCGCCTCCATCTTCTGGGCTTGGCGCAGTTGTGCCTCGATGTGTATCTTTTCGCTGAGGTCGTGGATAAACACGTTTACCCGGTGGCTGTCCCCCACGGGAAGCGAGCTGATGCTTACCTCCACCGGGATTTTGCGGCCGTTGCGATCCACCATCCCGATGGGCTGATCGCCCTTCCGCGAGACATCGCGCTCGGTTGGCGACCATGCTCCGGTGAAGCGCAGGCGGTCCTCCTCCGCGACGACCAGCTCCAGAAACGACCGACCCATCGCCTCTTCGCGCGACCAGCCGAACATATTCTCGGCCCGGGGATTCCACTGGACCACGCGGCCGTGTTCGTCCAGCTGCGCGAAGCCGTCCAGCGCGGTATCGATGACCCCTCGGGCCAGATATTCGCTTTCCTTGAGCGCAGCCTCCGCCTCCATCCGCTCGGTGACATCGCGGGTAATCTTGGCAAATCCGACCAGCTTGCCGCGGTCCAGAACAGGGTCGATTACCACACTGGCCCAGAAGCGGCTGCCATCTTTCCGTACGCGCCAGCCCTCGGAGCTGTAACGCCCCTCGCGCCTTGCGATGGCCAGCGCCTTCGCGGGCAGCCCCTTGGCACAATCCTCAGGTGTGTAGAAACACGAAAAATTCCTGCCCACGACCTCTTCCGCGCGATAACCCTTGATCCGCGCGGCACCGGGATTCCAATTGGTGATGACGCCGTCGGGGTCGAGCATGTAGATGGCGTAGTCGACAATGCTTCCCACCAGCAGTGCGAAATTGCGTTCGCTGTAGTGCAGATCCAGCGACGCCGATTCCGCCAGGTCCGTATGCTCGAGGGCACGCTGTTCCAGAGTGTCGCTGAGGCCTTGCAGGGGCCGTTCGATGTTTTTCCGATCGGTGATGTCCACCAGCATATTCACGGTGCCCACCATCGCCCCGGCGGCGTCGAACAACGGCGTGGGATAGGCAACGAACGCGATCCGGCTCCCGTCGGGCCGCTCGCCGGCGACCTCCTCGCCATGTATCGGACGCGCCTCGCGGATCGCGACCACCATCGGGCACTGATCGTGCGGCAAGGGCGTGCCGTCGGCGCGGAACAGCTTCCAGGATGCGCACCACTCTTCCCCAAGCACCGGGCGCTGCCCGGCGAAGACCGCCGCGGCCTCGTTGTAGAACGTGACCTTCCCCTGCCCGTCGGTGGTGTAGATCGCCGCCGGCAATGCCTGCAACAGCTGGCGTGCAAGCCTCTCCTGTTCACGTGCCGCGTCGGCGAGCTGCTTCCGCGCGGTGACATCGACGGTGAAACAGCGCGAGTGCACGAATTTGCCATCGCGGAAACAGCCGCTCGAACTGATCTCCACGTGCCTGATCTGGCCGTCCCGCGCAATCAGCCGGGCCGGGCACTTGTCGATCGCCTCGCCCGCATGCAGGCGGGCGAGGATGTCCGCCAGCACATCCTGATCGGCATGGAACTCGCCGAGGTTGTGGCCGACGTATTCGTCCCGGCGATAGCCAAGCAATTCCAGCTCGGCCCGATTGGCACGCAGTATCGTGCCGTCCGGCGCAACAAAGTGAAGCCCTATCGCGCCATTCTCAAACAGGTCTTCCACATCGTCCTGCGGCTGCGTGACCCGGAAGCTGCAGAGGAGAGCCCGGACCGCGCCGTGGCGATCCGGCAACGGCACCACATCCGCCAGTGCCCACAGATGGTCGCCCGCCGCTGTTTCGATGACGACCTCGACGTTACGCATCGCCTTGCCGGTGCGTCTTACTCGCGCCAGCGGCGTGTCCAGGACGGGGACGCCGTCGCCAGCGTGCGGCCATGGCAGCGCAGAATGAAGGAACGCCTCGCCCTTCATTCCGGCGCGCAATGCACTACCCCACCATTCGCCCGCCGCAGCATTGCAGGCCACGACCAGTCCCTGCGGATCGCAGAGGTAGGCAGGCATCGGCATGACGTCGAGCAGCGCCTGGCCAACCTCGCCAAGCAAGGGCCTGCCGGCATCCACCGAGCGTCCAAATGCTTCGCTATCCGCCACGGCATTCTCCGGGAGTCACACTTCCGGAATGGTATGACAGCCTTCGACAGGCTGGGAAACCATCGCAGGGAGGCCATTGAACGCGCGCTGCAATTCACGGCTGGCTCACACCCCCTTGCTCCATGTTACGTCGGTGTCGACACCCGCAGAAAAGGCCGTGACATCCCCTTCCCCGCCACCAGGACACGCCGGACCTGCGACCGTGCCCGCCGTGTACGTCGGCTGCGCCGGCTGGACGATTCCGGCTGTCCACGCAGGCCGCTTCCCCGAGGGCGACAGCCACCTGCAGCGTTACTCGCTGGTCTTCAATGGCGTCGAGATCAACTCCTCGTTCTATCGCCCGCATCGGCCAGCGACCTATGCGCGGTGGGCGACCACGGTGCCGAAGGGTTTCCGCTTCGCGGTGAAGATGCCCCGCGTCATCAGCCATCAGGCACGATTGCATGATTGCGCGCCCGCGCTGCGGACATTCCTGGCCCAGGTCGATCAACTCGGCGAAAAACTGGGCTGCCTGTTGCTGCAACTGCCGCCCAGCCTGGCCTACCAGCCCTCCGTGGCCCTGGCGTTCTTCGACGAGTTGCGCAAGGTGCATGAGGGGCCGGTGGCCTGCGAGCCGCGCCATGCTTCGTGGTTCGTGCCGGCAGTTGACCGGCACCTGCGAGACCGCGGCATCAGCCGCGTCGCCGCCGACCCCGCACGCACGCCGCAGGCGGCGATCCCGGCCGGTGACCCCGCGCTGCAATATCTGCGTCTGCACGGATCCCCGCGGATCTACTACGACAGCTACCCGGATGCCGGGTTGCGCCAGATTGCTCTCAGGCTGCACCAGGCTTCATCGCAAACCGACCAACGCTGGTGCATCTTCGACAACACGGCGCTGGGCCATGCCACATCCAACGCACTGGAACTGATCGATTACCTGAAAGACAGCAGGCCTCAGCCTGAGCGCTAGATGCAGATCGTACTGCCGCCGTGTTGCTTCGCATGCCTGTCCGTCGCCGACCAGCTCGTAGAAGCTGACGTCCGGATAAATTCGGTGGCATGAGTTCGCGAACATTTCACTTGCCTGGATACATGTTCCCAGCTCAATCCACCTATCCCGATGAATACGCCCAGGGGTGGAGCTTCGCTCATGCCCCGCTCCGGCCGGGGATGATGTCTCACCGATCTCCCTGCGGCCCCGTGCCGGGAACAGCCCGGAACGCTCACAAGCCGGTGCATGGCTGGACGCCGGGGTCGCGGTTGGCTGCACCAGGCGCAGGGCTCACCCTGCGCGGCCGTTCTGGTCTGGCGAGTGGCGGCGGCCAGACCCCGCAGCAGCATCCGTTTTTCGCGATCACGTAGTCACGCCATTCTCAGCGAAGCCATTATCGATGCCGGAAGGCCCGTCCATTGTCATATTGCGCACCGAAGCTGCGAAGTTCGCCGGCCACACGATCCAGCATGCCGCGGGCAATGCAAAGATCGATCTTCCACGGCTGCTCGGGCGCGAGGTGCGCAGTTTGCGCAGCTTCGGCAAGCAGTTCCTGATCGAGTTGCCCGACCGGCTGGCCGTGCGCATCCACTTGTTGATGTTCGGCAGCTACCGCATCGACGAGCGCAGGGATGTCCCGCCGCGACTGAGCCTGGGTTTCGACGACGGCGAGCTCAATTTCTACAATTGTTCGGTACGCCTGCTCGAGGGCGACCTGGACGCTTTGTACGACTGGCGCGCCGACGTCATGTCGGACAGCTGGGATCCGGTACTGGCGCGCGCGAAGCTGCGCGCGATGCCGCAGACGCTGGGCTGCGATGCGCTGCTCGACCAGAACGTATTCGCCGGTGTCGGCAACATCATCAAGAACGAGGTGTTGTACCGGACCCGGATCCACCCGCTGTCCGTGGTCGGCGGGCTGTCGCCGCGCAAGCTGCGCGAACTGGTTGAACAGGCGCGCGTCTATGCCTTCGAGTTCCTCGCCTGGAAAAAGGCCCACGTGCTGCGGCAGCACTGGTTGGTGCACAACCGCGGCCGCTGCCCGCGGCATGACATCCCTCTGCACAGGGCCTATCTGGGCAAGACCAACCGCCGCAGTTTCTATTGCGAGCGCTGCCAGAAGCGCTACACCCGGGATTGACCGATGCCCGGCTTCGTTTCGCGCCAGGCAGCACGCCACCGGGCCGACCGACCGCATCCACCCATCCGTGCGTGCCGCCGGTCCATCGCGGCGGCGGCGATCCCGCGGGAAAGGCCATGGCGCAACTGAGCCTGTTCAACTCCGGCGCCCAGGTGTTGCTTGACGACACCAGCGGCCGCATCGTGCTGATCCCCGACCTGGTGGATCGCGCCACCGCGCAAACCTGGTTCGATCAGCTGCACGAAGGCATTGCGTGGAAGGCCGGACGACGCCTGATGTATGAACGCGAGGTCGACGTGCCGCGACTGCGCGCTCACTTCCACTCCGACGATCCCGATCTCCCGGCCGCGCTGCGCGAGGCGCTGGCCGTCGTCGCGACGGCGGCAAACACCGCGTTCGACAGCATCGGTCTCAACCTCTACCGCGACCAGCGCGACAGCGTGGCGCCGCACAACGACAGGCTGGCCGACATCGTGCGCGGACAACCGATCGCCCTGCTGTCGCTCGGCGCGACGCGGCGCATGAGCATCCGCGCCAAGCAACCGCCGCACCGGCGGCTGCAGGTGGACCTGGAAGCCGGCAGCCTGCTACTGATGAGCTGGACTACCCAGTTGCATTACGACCACGCGATACCCAAGCAGCGCATGCCGGTGGGTCCGCGCATCAGCCTGGCGTTCCGGGTTCGCCGTGGCACCACTGCGGATTGAGCACTGGGCCGTGCGCCATGCTCACGTCGGCTTTCGGTACGGAACTTCCCGGGTCCGGCGGGTCCACCGGCGGCAACTCCGGCTCCTGCGGATCCGGATGGGTCGGATCAGGAAAAGTCGGCGGTGCCGGATCCGGCTGCGGGTTTTCGGGATGTCCCTGGGTCGATGTCTCAACAACGAGGTTCATGTCGGGTCTTTGCGTGGTGGCCTTGCATCATCGTGGCGTGCGCTGCGCCGACCCCGCGTGATTTATATGCAATGCACCCGTAAGCGGATCACTGGGACGCCGCACGCGCCGATCCACAGGACAGGAAATGGCGTGGCCTCATCGCCGACGCGCATCGAAATAATCGTCGTTCCCGTACCACGACAGCACCGATTCAGGCACCAGCGCCTGCAGGTCCATGCCCAGCGCGGCGTAGGCGTCCAGCACGTCGCGAAGGACCTTCTCCACACGCCTGTCGCCTTCATGCGAAGGCACATTGAAATGCTCGTACTCGATCATTTCCAGCATGCGCGTCGACCAACCGAACAAGAGTTCGCTCCAGTCGGCGAAGCGCTCGCGCAGCCATGAGCTCAGCGGTGCATGCAGCAGGAATCCCTGTTCCTCGCAAATTTGCCGCGCCAGCACGTCCACCTGTGGAGACACGCCGCGGAACCACTCGGTATGTCCAGCCGCGGATCGCGGCACCACCAGCGGCGCAGGGGCGCGCTGGTCGGCGAAGGTGGTGATGAACAGGCGCTCGATGCGCCGGGCGTCACGCAGGTGATCAGTGTGGATCAGCAGACCTCGTTCCAGGTCGAAGAACTCGAAGAAGCGCCGATGGAGGGTGCGGAACCGGTCAACGGGATCGCGCGAAAAACCCACCTTCAGGATGTCTTCGTGCCGGCATGGCAGCACGTAGACGAAGGTGCGTCCGCGACTGGCAAAGCGCGGGTAGATGGCTTCCTCGTCCACGACCAGACCTTCCTCCACGCGCCTCTTTCATCGCCGCGCGGCGACGCGGCCGCCCCGCCCACACGGATTTTCATCATGGAAAACCCGCAGCAAATGGCTGCGCCATGACGATGGCCAAGGGTCGTCGGCAGGCCTGAAGTGTTCTCCGACACTCGTCTGCACGGCGTGCAAAACGCCGTTGCCGAAGAGTTCGCTACCGGCGCCGCTTGCAGTCCTTGAACAACTCCATGCCGCGGCCATCACGCGGGATGTCCTTCACTGGCCGTGCGTTTCGCAGCCCAACCTGGATCCACAACCAGGATCCCCCAAGGAGAAACCACTCCCATGAGCAATGACCACGATATCAAGACGCTGAACGGCCTCATCGAAACCACGCTGGACAGCGCGGACGGCTATGCCGAGGCGGCCAAGGACGCCAAAAGCACGCAACTGATTTCGCTTTTCACCGCACGCGCCACCGAGCGCCGCGCGATTGCGTCCACGTTGCAGCAATGCGTGCGCTCGCTGGGTGGCAAGCCCGAAGACGACGGCACCGTGCTCGCTTCCGCACACCGCATGTTCGTGAACCTGCGTACCAGCCTCACCTCGAAGGACAATACCGCGGTGGTGGACGAGGTTGAACGCGGCGAGGACCACATCAAGGCCAAGTTCGAAAAGGCGATGAAGGACACCGAGATTGCCCCCGGGACCATGTCGACTATCGCCGAAGCCTACACCTCGGTGCGCAGCGGCCACGACCAGATGAGGGACATCAAGAAAGTCATGCACGCCGCCGAATAGGCGTTCGCCGGTTCAGGGCGGGCAGGAAACGGCCGCCCCTGGCGGAAGCCTGCCGTGACGGGATGGATTCAGCTGGCCTCGCGGGTCGGCGAGCGTTTTCCGGTTGCCTTCCTCGCACTCGCCTTCTTCGCCGTCGTTTTCTTCACGACGGACGTTTTCTTCGTTGCCGTCTTGTGCGCCGGTTTTGCCCCGGTCTTTTTCGCCGGCGTGCGTTTTTTGCTGGCCAGGCTCTGCTGCAGCAGGGCCATGAAATCCACCACGTTGGTGGCGGCGTTTTCCGGCATCTCCGCCTCCTCGTCGGCCGGCGGCGTGACCACGCCCTTGGACTTGAGCCGCTTCTCGATGACCTTGCGCAGGCGATCGCGGAATTCGTCCCGATAGTCACCGGGTTTCCAGTCGCCGCTCATCGAATCGATCAGCTGTTCGGCCATCTGCAGTTCCTTCGGCGAGATACGGTGCTGCGACGCCGCTCCCTCGGGGATCCTGTAGTCGCTTGCGTCGACCAGCTCCTGCGGGTAGCGCAGCAGCATGAGCATCAGCGCGTCGCCCTTCGGCATCACGGCCGACAGGTATTCACGCGTGCGGATCACCACCCGCGCGATGCCTACCTTGCCGGTGCGCTTGAGCGTCTCGCGAAAAAGCACATAGCCCTTCTCTGCCTTCTTGCCCGGCACCAGCACGTAGGGCTTCTCGAAATATTCCGGCCCGATCGAATCGACGTCGACGAAGGCTTCCACCTCGACCGCCTCGCGTCCCTCCGAAGCGGCCGACTTGATATCTTCCGGCTCCAGCACGACGTAGCTGCCCTTCTCGTATTCGAACGCCTTGACGATTTCCTTCCATGGCACTTCCTCGCCGGTCTCCGCATTGACGCGTTCATAGCGCACCGGCGTGTTGCTGCGGCTGTCCAGCAAGCGAAAATGCAGATCGACGCTGCGTTCGCCCGGCATCAGCGACACCGGCACATTGAGCAGTCCGAATGAAAGTGTTCCGGTCCAGATGGGGCGGCCCATGACGTGCGCTCCGGTGGTGCCGAGGATCGATCAGGAAGCGTTCTTCGCGCGGGTCTTCGCCGCCTTCTTCGCCGCCGCCGAGCGGCCGGCTGCGCCCTTGGTGTGGGCGGCCTTCTTGGCAGCCGCGGAACGCGAACCGGCGCTTCGCTTCGAGGCGGCCTTCTTCGCGTGGGACGACAGCGCGGATTTCGAGGCGGCGCTGTGGCCTTCCTTCTTCAGCGCCCTGGTGGTTGCCCGCGAGCGCTTCGCCGCCGGCTTGTGGTGCGCGTGCGAAGCAGCCTCGTCCTGCGCGGCCTTCTTTCTGGCCGACTTGCTGGCGCTCTTGCCGGCCGGCACCTTCACCCCGGCGCGCCGTGCCTTGGACAGCCCGATGGCGATCGCCTGCTTGGCCGAACGAGCCCCGTGCTTTCCCTCGCGCACGTGCTCGATTTCCTCATGCACGTACTCGCCAGCCTGGGTACTCGGCGACTTGCCTTCTTTCTTGTCCCTGGCCGCGGCGCGTCGGGTTTTCTTCTCGGGCATGGCAGCTCTCCAGTGGCAGCAGGTACCCGGACTATTCCCCCCGCGCTGTCGACGAGCTGTCAAATACACGCGCAGATGATGAACGCTTCACCCGGGGCGCACGATCCGTTCGCTAGGGTCAGCGACCCGCCAACCGTTCGCGATCCATGGAGTGTCAGGTCCATGCCCACCAGCAAAACCACTTCGCGAACCGGCGCCACCATCAAACGGCAGCGCGCCATCCAGGCCGCGACAGACCAGGACGAGCAGCGCAAGGCAAAGTCGAAATCCACGTCGCCAAAAGCGCCTTCGAAAACCAACCCTGCAACGGCAGGCGGGCGCAAGCATCCGGAGAATCCGCTGCCCGCGCAGCATCTGCACAAGCCGGGCATCGAGCGGGATCTCGATCCGCGCCCGCAGTTCATGGCTCCCAATTACGTGGGCAGCGGCAAGCTGGCCGGGATGTCGGCGCTGATTACCGGCGGCGACTCCGGCATCGGCCGCGCCGTGGCCGTGCTGTTTGCGCGCGAGGGCGCCGACGTGGCGATCGTGTACCTGTGCGAGGACGTCGATGCGGAGGAAACCCGCGACTACGTCGAAGGCGAAGGCCAGCGTTGCCTGCTGATCCGCGGCGACGTCCGGGATGCCGCGTTCTGCCGTGAGGCCGTCGCGAAAACGGTGAAGGCGTTCGGCAAGCTTTCCGTGCTGGTCAACAACGCCGCGTTCCAGGAACACGCCGACTCGATCGAGGACATCAGCGAGGCGCATTTCGACGAAACCTTGCGGACCAACCTCTACGGTTATTTCCACATGGCCAGGGCCGCGTCGCCCCATCTCGGCAGCGGCTGCTCGATCATCAACACCGGATCGGAAACCGGGTTGTTCGGCAACGCCAGGCTGCTCGACTATTCGATGACCAAGGGCGGCATCCATGCGTTCACCAAGGCGCTGGCCTCGAACATGGTTTCGCGCGGCATCCGCGTGAATGCCATCGCACCCGGCCCCGTCTGGACACCGCTGAACCCCGCCGACCAGTCCGCGGAGCGCGTGCGCGACTTCGGCAAGTCCAGCGCCATGGGCCGCCCCGCACAACCGGAAGAGCTGGCGCCCGCCTATGTCTTCCTGGCCGCACCGTCCTGCGCCAGCTACATCTCCGGCGCGGTGCTGCCGGTGATGGGCGGCCCGATCAGCTGACCATGGGCAGCCTGCGGGACTACCAGCGCAAGCGTGATTTCTCGAAGACGCGCGAGCCGGCCGCCAACGAAACCGGCACGGCGAACCGGCGCGCCATCTTCGTGGTGCAGCTGCACCACGCCAGCCGGCGCCATTTCGACTTCCGCCTGCAGGTCGGTGACGTGCTGAAAAGCTGGGCAGTGCCCAAAGGGCCCAGCTATGACCCGCGGGTGAAACGGCTGGCGGTCGAGGTGGAGGATCACCCCGTGTCGTACGCCGGCTTCGAGGGCGACATCGAACACGGCTACGGCAAGGGTCATGTCGATCAGTTCGACCACGGCGTCTGGGCCACCTCGGGCGACGCCGAGGCCCAGCTGCAGAAAGGCCATCTGCGCTTCGAGCTGTTCGGCAAGCGGCTCAAGGGCGGCTGGCACCTGGTGCGCAGCGGCCGCAAGGAACGCCAGCCCGCGTGGTTCCTGATCAAGGCCAAGGACGCGTTCGCCGGCGACGTCGAGGCCGACGACCTGCTCGACGCGAAGATGGCGCGCAGCACCCGCAAGGCCGCGAAGACCCCGGCGACGCAGGCCGCGGCAAGGAAGTCGACCGCCCGGAAGAAATCCGTGCCCAAGCCCGGAAAACTGCCGCGCCTGCGCCTGGCCAAGGCGGCCGCCGCATTGCATGGCGCCCGGCCGGCGGCGCCCAGCAACGCCTTCTTCAAGCCCGAACTGGCGCGCCTGCGCGAATTTCCGCCGGAAGGAGCGCAATGGCTGCATGAAGTGAAGTGGGACGGTTACCGCATTCTCGCGGCGATCGCCGAGGGCGAAGTGAAGCTGTGGTCGCGCAACGCGCTGCCGTGGAACGAGCGGGTGCCTGACATCGTGCAGTCGCTGGAATCGCTGGGCCTGCATTCGGCCCACCTCGATGGCGAACTCGTTGCGCTGGATGCGCGCGGCCGCAGCGATTTCAACGGGCTGCAGCAGACACTGTCGGGCGAGGCACAGTTGCCGCTGGTCTACATGCTGTTCGACCTTCCTTACCTCGAGGGCAGCGACCTGTCGCGGGTCACCTTGCTGGAGCGCAAACAACTGCTGGAAAGACTGCTGGCGCATGCACCGAACCATCTCGCCTTCAGCACCCATGCGATCGGCAATGGCCCGGAGGTGTTTCGCATGGCGACCGAGCAGGAACTGGAGGGCATCATCTCCAAACGCATCGAATCGGCCTACCGCCCGGGGCGCGGCGACGACTGGCTCAAGATCAAGCGGCTGGAGAGCGACGAGTTCGCCGTGGTGGGGTACACGCCGCCCAAGGGCAGCCGCAGCGGCTTCGGCTCGCTGCTGCTGGCGCGGCCCGATCCCCAGGTGAGGTCCGGCTGGATCTACGTGGGCCGCGTTGGCACCGGCTTTTCAAACGAGCAACTACGGCAACTGGGCAAGACCATCGCCGACAAGGGCAGCAGCAAACCCACGGTGAAGCTCACCGCCATCGATCCGCTGCTGCGCGGCGCGCGATGGGTCAGGCCGGCGGCGGTCGCCGAGGTGTACTACCGCGGCATCGGCAACAAGAACCTGCTGCGCCAACCGAGTCTCAAGACCATGCGTACCGACAAGACTCCGGCGGATCTCGCCGACTCCGATCGCGCCAGCAGCAGGCCGGCAGCGAAAAAAGCGGATGCGGGACGCCGCAGACCGGCCGCTCCGGAGATCAGGATCACGCACCCCGATCGCGTGGTGTTTCCCGACGACGGCTACACCAAGCAGGACGTGGCCGATTACTACGCCAGCGTCATGAGCTGGTTCCTGCCCGGCGTGGTGAATCGTCCGACGTCGGTGATCCGCTGCCCCGAGGGGACCGCAAAGGCCTGCTTCTTCCAGAAACATCTGATCCCGGGCCTGAAGCACGTGGGCAGTGCGAAACTGAAGGAGGAGTCCGGCGCGCAGGCCACCTACATCTATCCGCTGGACGCCGCTTCGGTGCTCGAACTGGTGCAATTCGGCGCGCTGGAATTCCACCCATGGGGTTCGACCATCGCGCAGCCGGACCGGTCCAACCGGGTGGTGTTCGACCTGGACCCCGGCGACGACGTGGCCTGGCCGCGAGTCGTGGCCGCCGCGCGGTCGATACGCAAGCTGCTCGCGCAGCTCGGCCTGGAATCCTTCCTGCGCACTACCGGCGGCAAGGGCCTGCATGTCGTCGTTCCGCTGAATCCCGGCTGCGCCTGGCCGCAGGTGAAAGACTTTGCGCATGCCTTTGCCGCCACCGTGGCGCAGGCGCATCCGCTGGAGTTCATCGCAACGGCAACCAAGGCGCAACGCGGCGGCAAGATCTACCTGGACTACCTGCGCAACAGCCGGGGCGCCACCAGCGTGGCGTCGTATTCGCTGCGCGCGCGCAGCGGCGCTCCGGTCGCCATGCCGCTGCGCTGGAGCGAGCTGGGCAAACTCAAGAGCGGGCACGACTTTGACATCCGCTCCACGCCCACGCGGCTGGCGCGGTTGCGTTCGGACCCCTGGGCCGGCATCGACGATGTGCAGCAGAACCTGGACGACATCATGGCGAAGCTGCGCTGAGTCAGGAGGCGCCCTGTCGTGGGTCGACCGGCACTACCGTCCGGGCAGGCAACGCCAGTTCATCGTTAGCGCGATGTGACCCGAAAGTGGCCGTCGTGTTGACGGCGCGTGCACCACGAAACTGCGATGGTCCATGTGTCGCGCGCAGGCAGCCGCCCGGCGCGCGTACCCGCCGCGAACCCGGCTTGGGGTTTCTCATCGCCAAGGAACCAACATGTCACTTTCACTGCTGCTGATCATCGTGCTGGTCCTCCTCCTGATCGGTGCACTCCCCGCGTGGGGATACAGCCGTTCGTGGGGTTATCGCCCCGTCGGCGGCCTCGGCATCATCCTGATCATCGTCATCGTGCTGCTGTTGATGGGCGTGATCTGAAAGCACCTGCGGTACGCAGTGGCTATTGAGCGGACTCAACGAGCGCGCTTCTGTCCGGGATTCGGCACAGATGTGCAACAGGGGAAAAATGGTGCGCCCGGCGGGATTCGAACCCACGACCCCTGCCTTCGGAGGGCAGTACTCTATCCAGCTGAGCTACGGGCGCATGCATGGCCGCGCGGGCGGGGGCCGGAGGCCGGCACCGCGGGGAGCGCAGTATAGCCGAGTTGCCGCCGGCGGTGGACCGGGCTCCCGCCCGCCCGGATCGTGCCAGGGGGCGGGAGCGGCGTGGCGTCAGCGGGCCTTGAGCAGCTCGCCCAGCGTGTCGGGCTTGCTGGTGTCGCGTTCCAGGTGCGGGTACTTCAGGCCGTCGTGGTAGTCGATGCGCACGGTCTGGTACTGGTCGAAGTTCTTCACCAGCAGTTCGATCGGCTGGCTCTTGTCCTTCGCCGCGGCGGTGACGGCGTCCTTCAGCGCGTCGGCGTTGTAGTCGTGGCTGTTGACCGCGATCACCGTCATGCCGGGCGAGATGCCGGCCTTGAACGCGGGGCCGTCCCACAGCACGTCGGCGATGCCGCCGTCCTTGCCGACCGACAGGCCGAGCGAATAGGTGAGGTCGGCGGAATGCCGGCGTGCCTCCAGCGCCTTCACCGCGGCGGACGGCTTGTCGGTGTAGACCAGCTTCCAGCCATGCGCCGCGATGCCGCCGATGAGCGGGCCGTTGCCGTCCAGGCGCGTGCGCAGGTAACTGGCCCAGTCGAACGGCTGGATGTCGTCGAGCGTCTTGACCACGTCCTCGAAGGTGTAGGTGTTGACGTGCCACTGGCCGTTGCCCATGCCGAAGAAGGCCTTGCCGAAATCGTCGATGGAATGCTTGCCGCGGCTCAGCTCGCGCAGCTTGGCATCGACGTCGAGCCAGATCATCTGGCCGGCCGAGTAGTAGTCCTCGCTGGCCTGGTAGTTGCGATACGGCAACGGCGCGCGCTGGGCGATGATCGGGTCGTTGGTGGTGTCCTGCACGTTGCGCCAGCTGGCCAGGCCGGGCCGGCCGCGGTCGTAGGTGGCGGCGACGAAGGCGAGCATGTCGCGTGCCTGCTCGCCGTTCCACAAGCCCGAGCGCGCCGCCATCACCTGGCCCCAGAACTGGGTCTGGCCCTCGTAGACCCACAGCAGCGAGTCTTCCATCGGCACGTTGAAGTTCGGCGTGGTGAGGTCCGCGCCGCGGCGGTACTTGCCGTCCCACGAGTGGTTGAACTCGTGCGGCAGCAGGTCGCGGCTCAGCGCGTTCTTGTCCCATTCGGTGAAGTAGCCGGTGCCTACGCCGTTCTCGCTGGAACGGTGGTGCTCCAGGCCGTTGCCGCTCATCTTGTCGCTGAGTGAAAGCAGAAAGTCGTAGTGGTCGTAGTGGTGCGCGCCGTACAGCTTGTACATCTGCTGCACCAGATTGCGGTGCACCTTCAGCTGTTCCGGGGTGATCTCCAGGTACTTCGGCGCGTCCGCCACGATGTTGAGGTGCACCGGCGCCTTCGCGCCCGGGTCCAGATCGACGCGCTTGAAGTACTTGCCGGCGTAGATCGGCGAGTCGACCAGGTCGTTGTACGCGATCGGCTTGAAGTGCACCGTGTCGCCCTCGCGCGAGGCCACTTCCAGCGCGCTGCCGAACTGCCAGCCGGCGGGGAAGGTCACGCTGGCCTCGGTCATGATGCGCTTGGCGAAGTAGCCGGCCGGATACACCGTGTTGGCGTTCCACTGCAGGTTCAGCATTTCCGGCGTCATCACCACGCGGCCCTGGCGGGTGTTCTGCGGCGACAGGAACTGGAACGACACCTCCACGCTGCTGGCGCCTTCGGGCACCTCGACGTGGAAGGCGTAGACGTTCAGCGTGTCGCGCTTCCACGGCAAGGTCTTGCCGTTGGCGGTCACCACCAGGCCGGCCAGCTTGTCGATCGGACCGCTGGGCGAGTGGTGCCCCGGCAGCCACTGCGGGTACAGCAGGGTCAGCGGGCCCGGCTGCGCCGGGATCACCTCGTGCACGCGGAAGATCCGGCGCGCCACGTCGGTGGCGTCCACCTTGATCTTCAAGGTGCCCTGGTACGGCACATCCTGCGGCGCCGGGACATCGGCGAACGCGGCAAAACTGGCCAGACCGAGGGCGGTGGCGGCGAAGGCGGTGGCGAGGCGGGTGGCTTTCAATGTGTTCTCCGGTGGAAGGGAAGCCTGGCGAAGGTGGCCGGGTTGGCGCCCGTGGTGGGCCGGATCGGCCCGACCGGCCGCGGAAAGCCGCGCCGTGGCGAAGGCTGCCGCGGCAGGAATCCGAAGTGCCGATGCTAGACCGGTGGCGCCGCGCGCAACCCCTGCCGAAGGTCACGTCCGGCCCCCGCGGCCGAAGGTCGCACCCGCATCCGCGGGCCTGGCATCCATCTTGCTGGACTCGGCATGCCCGCACGCCCTCCCATTCGCGAGACCCGCATGAACGTGCCGTTCGACCACCCCACGCCTGCCGACGACGCCCGCCAGCGCCGCGAGTACCGCGATTACCTGGCGCACCGGATGGGGCCGATGATCCACGCGCTGATGCTGGTGGCGGTGCTGTCCTACCTGGTGGCGATCGGCGTCGGCGCGCTGATGCGCGACTCGCCGGTGCCGCTGTGGCTGCGCATGGCGCCGGCACCGCCGCTGCTGCTGGTGGCGCTGGCCACCGGCCGCGTACGGCAGCCGCGACTGCTCAGCGCACTGACCCTGCTGTGCGTGCTGCTGCTGGAAATCGGCATCAATCTCGGCAGCGTCAGCCATCCGCAAGGGCGCTCGTGGGTTCCGCCGGGCCTGCTGCTGCCGGTGGCGACCTCGGTGCTGTGGATGGGGCGCTGGGATTTCCTCGTCGCGATGACGCTGTGTGCGCTGGGCCCGCTGCCGATCCTGCTGCTCGGCCCGACCGACAACCAGTTGCTGGTGCAGTACCTGGTCTACATGGCGATCGCGATCGCGCTGGCGACGGTGCTGCGGGCGTTCATGGCGGGCACGCTGTTCGAGCAGTTCCGGCTGGAGCAGCAGCTGCGCGAGCAGGCCAGCATCGACGGCCTCACCGGCCTGCTGCAGCGCAACCGCTTCCTCGAACTGGCGCGTTCCGCGCTGGCCGGGCTCCACCAGCAGCGGCAGCCGGCCTGCATGCTGTTCCTCGATGCCGACCACTTCAAGCAGCTCAACGACCAGCACGGCCACGCCGCCGGCGACGCGGCGCTGGTCGCGCTGGCCGCGACGCTGCGCCGGCAGATGCGTCAGGGTGATCTGATCGGGCGCATCGGCGGCGAGGAATTCGCCATGCTGCTGCCCGGCAACAGTCTGGAGCAGGCGTGCCGGCGAGCCGAACTGCTGCGCCAGTCGGTGCGCGAGATCCGGCGCCCGGACGGCCCGCTCACCACCAGCATCGGCGTCGCCGAATGCTCGCCGAGCTGCTGCGACGACATCGAGACCCTGCTGGCGCGCGCTGACCACGCCATGCGCCAGGCCAAGAACGCCGGGCGCGACCGGGTGGTGTGCAGCCCCGACGACTGCTGAGCGCCGGCGGGCGTTACGCCCGCCCGCCCCGCTCCATCCGGCTGTGCCGGATGCCGTAGGCGAAGTAGATCACGCAGCCCAGCGCCATCCAGAGGAGAAAGCGTTCGTAGGTGATCCACGGCAGGCCGTAGATCAGCGCAGCGGAAAACACGATGCCCAGCGGCGCAGTGAACCACACTGCCGGGGTCTTGAAATTGCGCGGTAGATCGGGCCGGCGCACGCGCAGCAGCATGATCGAGGCGCAGATGATGATGAAAGCGCTGAGCGTGCCGATGTTGACCAGCTCGGCCACCTCGCCGATCGGCAGCAGGCCGGCGACCAGCGCGGTGAACACGCCCAGGATCAGGGTCGGCCGCGCCGGCGTGCCGAAGCGCGGGCTGACCTTCGCGAACCAGGTCGGCAGCAGGCCGTCGCGGGCCAGCGCGAACCAGATCCGCGCCGCGCCCAGCATGAAGGCGAACAGCACGCTGGTGACGCCGATCACCGCCGCCGCCGCGATGGTCACGCTGAGCCAGTGCAGGCCGATCTGCTCGAACGCGTCGGACACCGAGGCCTCGCCGCCGAGCTTGCTGTAGTGGGTGATGCCGGTGAGCACCAGCGACACCGCGATGTACAGCACCATCGCGATCGCCAGCGACAGCAGCACCGCGCGCGGCAGGTCGCGCTGCGGGTTCTTCGATTCCTCCGCCGCGGTGGTCAGCGTGTCGTAGCCGAACACCGCGAAGAACACCACGCTGGCGCCGGTCAGCACGCCGGCCCAGCCGAAGTGGCCGATGCCGGTGGCGGCGTCGACCACCCGCGCCGGCACGAACGGGTGCCAGTTCGACGTGTCGATGTAGAACACGCCGACCAGCACCACCAGCAGCACGCCGATCACCTTGATCGCCACCACCAGCGTGTTGAAGCGCGCGCCCCACTCGGTGCGCACGGTCAGCAGCACGGCGACCGCCAGCGACACCGCGGCGGCAATCACGTTGAAGCGGTGGCCGTCGCTGGGCCCGGCGATCGCCGTCGAGCCGTGCAGGCCGAACAGCTGCTGCAGGTAGTACTCCATGGTCTGCGCGCTCATGCTCTGCTGCGCCCACTCCGGCAGGTGCACGCCGGCGGAGTTCAGCAGCACCTGCACGTAGCCGGACCAGCCGATCGCCACCACCGCGACCACCAGCGCGTATTCCAGCAGCAGGTCCCAGCCGATGATCCAGGCGGCGAACTCGCCGAGCACTGCGTAGCCGTAGGTATAGGCGCTGCCGGTGACCGGGATCAGCCCGGCGAACTCGGCGTAGCACAGCGCGGCGCAGGCGCTGCCGATGCCGGCGATGAGGAAGCTGATCGCCACCGCGGGACCGGCGTTCATCGCCGCCTGCTGCCCGGCCAGCACGAAGATGCCGACGCCGATGATGCCGCCGATGCCGATCGCGGTGAGTTGCCACAAGCCCAGCACGCGGCGGAAGTCGCCGCGCGTGCCGGCCTCCGCCTGCAACTGCTCGACCGTCTTGTGGCGCACCAGTTTGCTGAGGAATCCCATCGCCCGCCCCTGAGTAAGCAAGCGGCGATCATAGCGAATACCTGCCGCCGTGTTGGCGCGCGCATGTTGCGCTGCACCTGTACACCCGCGCGTGACGCGGGCGAACATGCGCCCACGTATCCATGACCCGTCCGGCAAGCGGGTGCTGCTGGGTACGACCATGACCAGGGGGAACACATCCATGCGCATCCGCACCCATCGACTGGCTGCCGGCATCGCCTGCGCGCTGCTTGCCGGCGCGCTCGGCGTTTCGTCCACCGCTTCCGCGCAGGACGCCGGCCAGCCATCGGCGCCAGCCGGTTCCACCACCAGCGCCACCGAACTGGGCAAGATCACGGTGACCGCGCAGAGCCGCACGCAGGAAGTGCAGGACGTGCCGATCGCGATGAACATCGTCACCGCCAGACAGCTCGACATCATCGCCGCCACCGACCTCAGCCAGACCAATCTGTTCGTGCCCGGCGTGGTGGTCGATGGCAGCGATCCGACCCAGCCGACCTACCGGATGCGCGGCATCGAAACCAACGACTTCGGCATCGGCACCGACTCGGCCGTGGGCGTCTACGTCAATGGCGTCTACCAGACGCGCTCCGGCGGCGCGCTGATGGCGCTCAACGACGTGGCCCGGGTCGAGGTGCTGAAGGGCCCGCAGGGCACCCTGTTTGGTCGCAACACCGCCGCTGGCGCGATCTCGATCGTCACCAACGAACCCACCGACAAGTTCGAGGGCAACGCGCGCGTCCGCTACGGCGAGTACGGCAGGCGCTACGGCGACGCCCTGCTCAACATACCGGTGAACCAGGACCTGGCCGTGCGGATGAGCTTCCTGGACAACCAGAGCAACGGCTACCTCAAGGATGCCGCCACCGGCCAGCACTACGGCAAGGACGACGAATGGGGCACGCGCATGGTGGCGCGCTGGCAAGTCACGCCCGACAGCACCGTGCACCTGTCATGGGACCATGATCGTCTGAAGCAGCCCTCGCGCATGGACGTGGGCCTGATCCCGCTGTCGTCCACCGACCTGTACCAGCGCGCACCGTTCCCGGCCGATCCGTCGACCTACTACGACCCGCGTCATGCGCCGTTCTTCAACGACAGTGACGGCGGCCGCGAACGACGCCAGTACAACGGCTGGACCCTGGCTTTCGATCACGGCTTCGACTGGGGCAGCCTCACCTCGACCACCAACTACGCTGCCTACAACATCTCGCATGTCGAGGACGGTGACGGCACCAACCACATCACTACCCACCTCGACACCGGCGTGATCAGCGAGGGGCGCACGCTTTACCAGGAGTTCAAGCTCAGCGGCAGCAACGAGCTGGTCGACTGGGTCGCCGGCGCCAGCTATTACATGGAGCGCGCCAAACAGACCAGCCTGGCCACGGTCAACACCGACACCTACGACACGCTGGCGATCAACAGCGGCCTCGGCGCCAACTTCACCCCGGACGGCACCCTGTTCCACTACTTCGACTCGCTGCTGCAGGCGTTCGGCCTGCCCTACCGGCTGCTCGGCAACCCGTGGACCGAGACGATCAGCAACAACGGCCACTTCAACGCCCATGCCGCCTACGGTGACGCGATCTGGCATGTCACCGACAAGCTCAACATCACCACCGGCCTGCGTTATACCCATGACCGCAAGTATTTCGACTGGTACACGCCAGTCCGCCATGCGCCGCAGCTCGATGCGACGGTCAACCAGCTCGACGCCGCCGGTATTCTGGCTCTTGCGCCGCTGCTCACCGGCGGCGCGCTCAGCGCCGATGCCCTGCGCGCCATCCTCACCCGGAACCAGATCTTCCCCAACGCGGTGGGCCAGCTGGTCAGCAAGGACAACAGCTGGAACGACCTGAGCCCGCGCCTGGTCGCCGACTACAAGTTCACGCCGGACACGATGGGTTACGTGTCACTCGCCAGGGGCTACAAGGCCGGCGGCTACAACGGCATCGAGCCCGGCTCGCAGTTCGCGCCGGAAAAAGTCTGGAATGCCGAGCTCGGCATCAAGAGCACCTTCCCCGACCAGCACCTGCTGCTGAATGCCTCGGTCTATCATTACCGCTACACCGACAAGCAGACCCTGGTGGTGGTGCCGTCCACCGACGGCCTCGGCGTGCCGACCTATCAGGTCAGCAATACCAGCCAGGACGCCACCGGCATGGACCTGCAGGTGCAATGGGTGCCGATGGACGACCTGCAGCTGGGCTTCAACGGCAGCTACATCGATTCGAAATACTCCACCGCGCGCGTGCCGGCCGGACTCGACGCCCATGGCGACGCGCTCTATCTGGACGTTTCCGGCCAGCCGGTGGACGAGCCGAAGTTCTCCTACAGCCTCAGCGGCGACTACACCCTGCGCGGCGTCGCCGGTGGCGATCTGGGCTTCCACGCCAACTACGGCTACCGCGGCCGCATGCGTTGCAACGACGCCTCGGTCTACCAGGGCAAGTGCGCGTTGCCCACCAACTTCGACCTGGGCGAACCGCAACAACGCACCGACCTGCGCGTCGACTGGAACGCGGCGAACGGTCGCTGGGGCCTCGGCGCGTATGTGCAGAACCTGTTCGACAAGCGGTACGTCAGCGGGCTGGGCACGATCTCGCAGTCGGTGCTGGGTACGCCGTACGCCTACGTCACGCCGCCAAGGATGTGGGGCGTGGAGGCTCGCGTGAAGTTCTGACCCACCCTCCATCGCCCCCGCTCGCGGGGGAGCCGTGCGCAGGGCTGCGGGGGCTCCGATCGAAGACCGGCGTCAGCTCGGCGCGGCGTCGTGACGCAGCGGCACGGCTGCGCGCAAGCCGCCCAGCCATGGCAGGACCAGCGCGCTGAGCCCGAACACCACGGCGATCGCCAGCGCGATATGGCCGTCCAGATGGCCGATACCGAACCAGTGTCCGCTGAGCAGCGGCACCGCCGCGGTGGCCAGCACGCGCACGCCTTCCGCCCACGGCGCCCAGCGGCGGCCTTCCATCAGCGCGCCGATCACGCACAGGCCGGCAACCAGGTAAGCCGCGTAGCCGAGCAGCGCCGGCAGGCTGGCAGTGCCGGCCATGCCGAGGAACTGGGTGGTCATGCCCAGCAGCAGGGCGAACTGCACCAGCACGTAAAGCTTCAGCGGCCGCGACAGCGGCGGATCGAAACGCTCGGCAGGCATCGCGAACGCCGGCTTCGGGTAGCGCGCCGCCACGTCGGCGGGACGCCAGCCCGGTGGCTTCAGCCACACCAGCAGCTTGTCGCGCCAGCGCCTGGCATGCCACGCGTCCACCGCGGTATGCCAGTACACCTCGGCGTTCGCCCACAGCGGATTCCAGCTGCGCAGCGGCGAGCGCGTGCCGTACACCGGCGGGTCGCTGTCGTCTTCCTCGACGAAGGTACCGAACAAACGGTCCCACACGATCAGGATGCCGCCGTAGTTGCGGTCGAGGTAGCGGTCGTTCACCGCGTGATGGGCGCGATGGTTGGACGGCGAGCAGAACACCCGGTCGAACCAGCCGAGCCGGCCGATCTGCTCGGTGTGCACCCAGAACTGGTACAGCAGGTCGATCAGCGCCACGATCACGAACACCTTCAGCGGCACGCCGAGCACCGCCAGAGGCAGGTAGAACAGCCAGCCCAGCAAGACGCCGCTGCCAGTCTGGCGCAGCGCAGTGGACAGGTTGTAGCGCTCGCTCTGGTGGTGCACCACGTGCGCGGCCCACAGGATGTTCACCCGGTGCCCGGCGCGGTGCAGCCAGTAGTAGCAGAGGTCGTACAGCAGCAGCGCGCCGACCCACACCAGCAGGTTGTCCGCCGGCAGCGCGAACAGCGCCAGGTGCTCGACGCACCATGCATAGATGCCAATCGTCAGCAGCTTGCTGAACACGCCGACCAGCTGCGAGATCACGCCCAGCCCGATGCTGTTGACCGCGTCGTTGCTGGCGTAGGCCTCGCGCCCGCGCAGCTTCGCCACCAGCAACTCGATCCCGATCAGGAGAAAGAACACCGGGGTGGCCCAGGTGATGATGAGTTCCTGCGTATTCACTGCGCTGCACCCGCCTCGATCGCCGTGCCGACGCGCTGCACCGAGCGCGCGATCCACCACAACGCCAGATAATACGCCGACAGCACCCACAGGCTGGACCACGGGATCGCGCCGTGGAAGCGGTTCCACGCCAGCAGGCTGTCGCTGAGCAGGAACATCAGCGCGCCGGCCGCCGCCAGCCGCGCAGCCGACGCCTGCGCGTCGCCGCGCTGCGCGAACAGCCGCGCCCGCACCAGCGCCTGGCCGCCCATGCACGCCAGCACCAGCACGTACACGATCACCGGCACGCGCAACGGCGCACCGATCGCATCCCACAGCAGGTAGAGGTTCACCGCGCCGTAGCCGAGACTGGCCAACAACAGCAGCGGCCGCGCACCGAAGCGGCTGTCGCCGAGGAACGCGGCGATGAAGCACAGGTGGCCGCACAGGAACGCCACCAGTCCCGGCACGAACAGGTCGCCCGGCAACATGAGGAACACGTCGCCGAGCAGCGAGCAGGCGATGCCGGCCAGGATCCGGCGCCGGTAGCGCGGCGACTGCGCCGGATGCGCGCGCCACGCCAGCACGAAGATCAGTGCGGTGGCCAGCGGCTTGCCGCACCAGTGCAGCCAGCGCCAGCCCTGGCCGGGGTCGGCGGCAGCCAGCAGCGCGCCGGCGATCGCCGCGACCGCCGCGCCCAGCGTGGCCAGCGCCAGCCCGCGCGGATACGGCGCAGACGCGGTTTCGAAGACGGCGACGGACATGCACGCTCCGGGTGGCGAAGGTCGCCCGATCATAGCCCGGCGACCGCCGGTGCGGCGCCTTCAGCGGGCCGCCGCCCCGGCCTGCTGCAGCCACGCCTGCCGTGTCGGCCGCTCCACCGGCACGCCGTCCGCATTGCAGCTGCCCAGCCTGCACAGCTCGGCGCGCAGACGCGGCGCATGCTGCACGATCACGTGGAAGATCACGTTCTGCTCCAGCTCGCCGTGGAACGCCGCGGCGCCGGGGCCGGTGGCGAAGATCGCCACGTCCTCGCCGCCGTGGGTCTCGCTCGTCAGAGGCAGGATCGCCTCCTGCAGGTAGTCCGGATCGGTGGTGTCGACTTCGCGCAGATCGGGCCGGCCCTTGCCGATCGCGCTGTACTCGCGCGGGTTGTGCGGGTAGCGCTTGCTGCCCTCCGGCTGCTGGTCGCTGGCGCCGGTGTAGCCGGGGCCGTTGGCGAAACCGAGCGTGGTGTACGGCAGGCCGGTGGCGTCGCGCGCCAGGCCCGGCGCGCTTTCGCCGTCGAAGCTGTCGGTGTGGCCCATGACCTTGCCCAGGATCGGGTTGCCGCGGCGCGGATAGCCGGCGAAGGTCAGCGTGTGGCTGTGGTCGGCGGTGACCACGATCAGCGTCTCGGCCGGGTCGGTGCGCTCCAGCGCGGCCTGCACCGCATCGGCGAAGGCGATCGTCTCGTCCAGCGCACGGTAGGCGTTGCCGGCGTGCAACGCGTGGTCGATGCGACCGCCCTCGACCATCAGGAAGAAGCCGTTCGGGTTCCGCTTCAGCACCTCGATGGCGCTGGCCGTCATCTCGGCCAGGCTCGGCTCGCCGGCCCTGTCGCGCGCGCGCTCGTGTTCGTAGTTCATGTGCGAAGGCTCGAACAGGCCGAGCAGGCGCGGCGTGCGCGAAAGGTCCAGCGCCTTCAGCTGCGCCGCGTTCCACACGTATTTGCCGTCCGGATGGCTGGACGTCCATTCGCCGATCAGGTCGCGGCTGTCGAGGCGCTGGCCGACGCGGGTCGGGTACTCCGGATCGCCCGCGCCGGCCGGCATGAATTCGGTACGGCCGCCGCCCATCGCCACGGTGAGCCCGCCGGCGACCGGGAAGTCGATCAGCTGCGCGGCGAAATCCTTGCAGCCGGCGGCCTTCGCCTCGGCGGTCAGGTCCGCGTCCACCTCCCAGTTGCGCTCGGGCAGGTGGCCGTAGGTGGCGGCCGGGGTGGCGTGGGTGATCCGCGTGGTGGTGACCGCGCCGGTGGCCATGCCGGCCGAGGCGGCCAACTCCAGCGCGCTGACCAGCTCCTGGCCGCGGCTCCCGGCGCAGTCCTGCCGCTTCGGCAGCTGCGACACGCCGATGAAACCGGCGCGGGTCTTCACCCCGGTCATGATCGCGGTCATGGTGCCGGCCGAGTCGGGGGTCTGCTGGTCGGTCTCGTAGGTGCGGCTGAGCGCGCTGAACGGAAACTTCTCGAAGCTCAGCCGGTAGCTCTCGCCGTCCGCGCCCGCGCGCTGGCCGGCCAGCACGTGCGCGGCGGCGATGGTGGGAATGCTCATGCCGTCGCCGAGGAACACGATCACGTTCTTCGCGCGTTGGCCACCCGCATTCGCCTGGGCGGAAGCCAGCGCCGCCTGGGCCGCACCGCTGCGGAACCACCACTGCGGCGTCTCGCCCTGCGGGCGCTGGATGGCGGGCACCGCGATCGCCGCCGGCGATGAAGCCATCGGCGGCTGGCTGGCGCAGGCGCCGAGCGTGGAGAGCATGGCGCCCAGCAGGACCGGGCGCGCGACGAACGAAAAACGGGGCATGCGGATCTCCCAGGCTGTCCCGCGCGGACGCCCGCACAGGTGGCCCGCGATCATAGCCGAGGCAGGCGAACCTTCCGCAGCAACCGCGCGACGGCGCTCAATCCTTGCCGTACATCCTGCGATACACCGCGCTCACCCGCTCTTCCAGCGCGCCGCCCTGCCGGGCCCGCTGGAAGGCGTCGTTGAGCTGCTTCTCGGCGGCGTGCAGGTCGCGCAGGAATTGCCGATTATCGTTCGACAGGCCGCAGTCGGCCATCTGCCGTTCCAGGCTGGCGTCGGCGGCTCCGAGGCATCTTGGCTTGCGCCCGTTCATGCCTGATGGCAAGCAAGACCTCTGCCAGTGGCGTCGATCCCACGGCATGCGGCCTGCGCCCGGTCAGCCGCCTGACGCGCTGGCCACCGGCGGCGAAAACTGCCGCTGCGGGTCAGCGGCCGGCAGCGGCGCCCGTCACTGGTACACGTGCAACCGGCCGATCGTCCAGGCGTGGTAGGACGCCAGCAGGCCCGGCACGGCGCAGTCGCCGTACAAACCGTTGCAGCGATCGCGCAAGCCGATGGCCGCGGTGAAATAGGCGTCGGTGGGCACGCCCGCCGCCTGCAGCACCATGCTGGGCAGGAACGCGATGTCGAGCAGCGGGTACTGCGGCAGCGGCGGGCCGGCGAAGTTGCTTTTCAGCATGTAGTAGGTGAGGTAGTCGCGATACGGCAGCAACGCAGGCGACAACCGGCGCGGCAGCTTGCGGATCTGGCCATTGAAGGACGGCTGGTGGTCGCCGAAGTGCATCAGCACGGTCGGCTGCGGGCGATCGAGGAAGACCCGCTCCAGCGCGCGCATGGCCAGGTCGGAGTCGTGCAGGCGCGCCAGGTAGGTGTCGAAGTTCAGCGCGGTGTTCGGCGGCAGTCCGCGCAACAGGCCGCGGTAAGGCCGCGGCAGCGCGTCCATCGGCTCGTGGTCGTGCGGGCCATGCTGGTTCAGCGTCAGGATCATCAGGAACACCGGCTGCCCCGGCTTCTTCAGCTTGTCGTAGATGCGCTTCGCCGCCGCGAACATCTGCGCGTCGCTCTCCTCCCACTCTTCCAGGTCGAGTTCCCCGGCGCCGTACAGATGGTCGAAACCGTAGGCCTGGTAAGCGTTGCGCCCGTTGATGAAGTCGGCGCTGGTCGGGTAGACGCCGATGGTGAGGTAACCGAGCCGGCGCAGCTGCAGTGCCAGCGCGTCGTGCACGTTCGGCGCCAGCACGTACGGCGCGTACATGCCGCCGGAACCGAAGATGTCCTGCGGCATGCCGGTCAGCGCGGCGAACTCGCTGACCCAGGTGCCGCCGCCGAACGTGTGCACGCGCAGCGCACCGTGGGCGCGAGTGCGCGCGTCGGGCCGGAACATCGCCACCCGGCACTGCGGCACGTTGCAGGCATCGTAGATCGACGGATCGAAGGTGCTTTCCTCCAGCACCTGCACGATGTCCGGGTACGGCGGCGGCATGCTGCCGGGCGCGCCCTGCGCGGTCGCCCCCCAGTCCTGCTCGGCCACGGCGTCGTCGGCCATCGCCGGCAGTTCCACGTCGGCGTCGTGCAGGTTGACGAAGAAATTCGTCAGCTGCGCATCGTCGGACATCCTCTGCCACGCGTTGCGCGAGTGCACCTGCGCGAAGGGGCCGGTGGGCAGCATGCACAGCCAGAACGCCAGCATGCACAGTGCGGTACCCCCGATGCGCATGCCGGCGGCGCGGCGCGGCCGCTGCCTGGAGGGCAGCACGCGCCAGTCCCAGCGCCACACCAGGTACAGCAGCGGCGGCAGCAGCACGCCCAGGCCGATGCCCACCGTGTACAGGTGCGGATAGTGGCGCAGCGTATCGAGCAGGCTGGTGCGCACGTAATAGATGAAGTCCGACGGCATCAGCTGCGAGTCGAGGTAGCGCAGCTTCAATTCCGCCACGGACTTCAGCAGCAGGAACAGCCCGCCGCCGA
>Ga0070696_100000381_pt1 | contig 27159 bp, 22 predicted proteins | sample KBSK1253metaG_FD_65474 | JGI IMG/M metagenome (GOLD analysis project Ga0070696, IMG submission 65474) | Corn, switchgrass and miscanthus rhizosphere microbial communities from Kellogg Biological Station, Michigan, USA - KBS K1-25-3 metaG | ecosystem: Host-associated > Plants > Roots >... | reverse complement strand
GCGTCCAGGTTCCGTTGATCAAGGCGCCAGCCAGAGCAGCAGCAGCGCGATCATCGCGGGCAGCGCCTGAATCCACAGAATGCGACGATTGACCGTCATCGCCCCAAATGCTCCCGCCACGACGACACACAGAAGGAAAAAGATGGTCACCCTGGTGCCGGCGGCGCCGAGACTCATTCCCCAGATCAGCCCCGCCGCGAGAAAGCCGTTGTACAACCCCTGATTGGCCGCAAGGGATTTGGTTGCCGCGGCCAGTTCCGGCGTGAGTCGAAACACTCGACGGCCCGTCGGCTTATCCCACAGGAACATCTCGAGCACCAGGAAATAGACGTGCAACGCGGCGACGATTCCGATGACGACGGTCGCGGCCCCCGCGGCCCCATTCATTTGCGGCTGCCACCGGCTCCGGCCACGGCGACCAGCGTGCGATAGATCATCTCCGTGCCCTGCCGCATGGACTCGATGCTCACGCGTTCGTCGTTCCCGTGCATTCGCTTGAGATCTTCGGCGTCGATCGCATATGGGTAGATCCCATACACCGGAACCCCTCGCATCCGCCAGGCGCCGGCGTCGGTTCCTGCCTGAAACAGGTACGGCGTCACTTCAGCGCCTGGATACTGCGCATGCGCCTCTTTCACGAGCGCGCGATACAGCTCTGTCGTGTCGGGAGAGACCGGGACCGAGGGATACGTGGTCGCGGGTCCCCGCACCTCGACGTTCGGTTCCGCGATGACACGCTGAATCTCGGCCACGATTGCCGCGACGTCGCTACCCGGGATCATGCGAACGTTGATCGTCGCCTCGGCCGATCCGGGAATCACGTTGCTCCGGAATCCAGCGTTCATCAATACGGGGGCGAACGTCGTGCGCATGAGCGCGTGCAGCAACGGGTCCTTGCTGATCTCGCGATCCGCTCGGCGCACCAGCTCGGGATCGCTGCTCGTGAGATTGCGGAACTGCTCCGCCATCGGCCCGGAACTGCTTCGTCCCAGCGCTTGAAAAAACTGGCGAGTGCTCGGAGTGAGCGTGATTGGCGTCTCGTATTCCGAGAGTCGCGCGAGCGCTCGGGCCAAGGCAAAGATGGCGTTGTCGGGCCTCGGCATTGACGAATGCGTCGATGTTCCTCGCGCTGTGAGCACCACGCCCAGCGTGCTCTTGTCGGCGGTGGAGATGCTGACGTACTGGACGCGCTCCTCCCCTGGGCGCTTGATGATCCATCCGCCTTCGTTGAGGGCGAATTCGGCATCGATCTTCGGCCAGGCGTTGGTGGCGAGCCAACTGGTGCTATACGGGAGCGCGCCCTCCTCGTCGGCCTCCGCGACGAAGATCACGTCTCGGGCGAGCGGGACCTTTCGCTCGGCCAGCAGCATCACGGCGCGCGCGAACACGGCCATCCCGCCCTTGAAATCGAGCGCTCCGCGCCCGAAGACGTAACCATCCTGAACGACGCCGGCGAAGGGATCCATCGTCCATTTCTCGCGTTCGACGCCGACGACGTCCGCGTGGGCGGCGAGGAGAACGGGGCGCTTCGTGCCATTCCCCTTCAGTCGAGCGATGAAATGCGCTTTCCCGGGCTGCGGTGTGGGGACGATATCAACCTCGAATCCAAGTGCCTTGAACCGCGGCGCGAGCAGCTCGGCTATCGCTCCTTCATTGCCCGGAGGGTTGGATGTGTTGACCCGAATCAGGTCGACGAGTAACGCCGCGGTCGGATCGAGCGAAGGGCGAGTTTGCGCTGCCGCATCTCCGGAGCCGGTGGCGGCGACAGCGAGGATCGAAAAACACAGAGTCTTTGCCCTGCGGGCGATCACGTTGGTCATCAAGCGCCTCAGCGTGGGATATGTTCACACTCCAAATTGGTGCCTGGACCGTCTCTCCGCAGCAGCCCACTTTCGCCTGGCAATGCGAGGGTGTTTTCTACAGAGCCGCACTGCCACATGTCTGCCTGCAAACATGAACCCTCCACGAGCTCTCATCATGCATCGAACCCTCTCTGTTTCGGCGACGCTCTCGTTTTGCTTGCTGTGCTCGACGGCGACGATGGCACAGCGCGTCCCGCGTTCGACCGAGAGGGCGACACCGCCTGCGCTGCTCAACCCCGCCTATGACTCGAGCCTGTACAGCAATCCGGCTGGCACGTCCGCCCGCTTCAAGGCGCTCCGGTGGCGACTGGTGGGACCCTTCCGCGGCGGACGCGTCGACGCCGTCGCCGGCGATCCGACCCGGCCGCTGGTCTTTTACTTCGGCGCGGTGAACGGGGGTGTCTGGAAGACCACCAACGGCGGACAGACCTGGCGGAACGTGACGGACGGGAAGTCCGACATCTCCTCGGTCGGTGCCATTGCAGTCGCGCCATCCGATCCGAACGTCATCTACGTCGGCACGGGTGAATCGCAGCTGCGCGAAGATCTCACGTATGGCACGGGCGTGTACCGCTCGACCGACGCCGGTGGCAGCTGGCAGCGCATCGGCCTCACCGACACGCATCAGATCGGCGACGTGGTCATCGATCCGCGTGATCCCGATCGCGTCTACGTGGCCGCCATTGGACACGCGTTCGGACCGAATGCGGAACGTGGCGTCTTTCGTACGCTCGACGGTGGGAAGAGCTGGAAAAAGGTTCTCTTCCTGAACGATTCGACCGGCGCGATGGATCTCACCATCGATCCGAGCAATCCGCGGATCCTCTTCGCCTCGATGTGGAAGTTCCAGCGGACGCCGTGGAGCATGAACGCGGGCGGCGGCCGCAGTGGCCTTTGGAAGACCACCGACGGCGGTGACACGTGGAAGGAAATCACCTTCAATCCGGGGATCCCGAAGAAGCCGCTTGGGAAGATCGGCATCAGCCTCTCTCCGGCGAATCCGCAGCGGATCTACGCGAGCATCGAAGCGCCCGACTCTTCAGGTGGGATCTTCCGCTCCGACGACGGCGGAGACAGCTGGGAGCTGACGAGCGGAGATCAGAAGTGGTCGGTGCGTCCATGGTACTACTCCGCCGTGACGGCGGATCCCACCGACGAGAACACCGTCTACGTGATGAATCTCAGCGTGTGGCGCTCCGTCGACGGCGGCCGGAACTTCTCGCGGGTGCGCGTCCCCCACGGCGACACGCACATCATGTGGATCGATCCGAAGGACTCCAAGCGGCTCATCAACGGCAACGACGGCGGCGCCACGGTTTCCTACGACGGCGGCACGACCTGGTCCAGCATTTACAACCAGCCCACCGCGCAGTTCTACCACGTGACCACCGACAATCAGTGGCCATACCGGATTCTGGGAGCGCAGCAGGACAACTCGACCGTGTCGATCGCGAGCCGCTCCGACAACGGCTCCATCGGCGACGACGACTACTTCTCCGTGGCCGGGTGCGAGAACGCGACGATCGCCGTCGACCCTCGCGACCCGAACATCACCTATGGCGGCTGCTACACCGGATTTCTCAGCCGCGTGGACCGCGCCGCGCGGCAGGAACGCGACATCTCGGTGTGGATGTCGAACTATGATGGATGGGCCGCGTCGGACATCCCTTATCGCTTCCAGTGGACGTTCCCGGTGCTCATCTCGCCGCACGACCCGAAGACGCTGTATGTGACGTCGCAGTACGTGCATCGCTCCACGAACGAAGGCGCGAGCTGGGAAAAAATCTCGCCAGATCTGTCCGTCCACGATCCCGCCACGTTGCAGCGCACCGGCGGTCCCATTCACGGGGACATGACCGGGACCGAATGGTACGCGACGATCTACGCCTTCAATGAATCCCCGATCACGAAAGGTCTGCTCTGGGCGGGAACCGACGACGGGCTGCTGCACATCTCGCGAGACGCGGGCAGCCATTGGGAAAACGTCACGCCGAGGACCTATGGAAAGTTCACGCGCACCACGGTCATCGAAGTGTCGCACTTCGATCCCGCAACGGCGTACGTAGCCGCCAACCGATATCAGCAGGACGACTTCAGGCCATATCTCTGGAGAACCAACGACTACGGCAAGACGTGGACGCCGATCGTGAACGGCATTCCCGTCGGCGCGTACACGCGCAGCATTCGCGAAGATCCCGTCCGGCGCGGACTGTTGTATGCAGCGACCGAGACGGGCGTCTACGTCTCGTTCGACGACGGAGGCCGCTGGGAGCCATTGCAGCTCAACCTGCCCCGGTCCAGCGTGCGCGACCTCCGCGTCCACGGCGCCGATCTCATCGCCGCCACCCACGGACGTTCTTTCTGGGTCATCGATGACATCTCGCTGCTGCGGCAGATGGCTGATTCCGTGACCGCGCGCGCGGCGTACCTCTTTCAACCGACGACCGCGATTCGGTGGATGAGCGGTGGTGGACAAAGCCTGACTGCGGGCCAGAACCCACGCGGTGGCGCATACATCGACTATTTCCTCAAGGCAACGCCAACGTCCGCGGTGCGGCTAGAGTTCCGCGACGGCAACGGGACAGTAATTCGCGGATACACGAGCGACTCGGCGGGCGTGGACACGCTGAAGACTGCGGCGGACTCCATCGCACGCCGCGCGCGCGACGCGATGCGCGACAGCCTGGTCTACGAACCGGCGGACTCCATCGTACCCGCGCGCGCGGGCACGAACCGGTTCGTGTGGAACCTCCGGTATCCCGCGGCGAAGCGGCTCAAGAACACCCTCGTGGACGAGGGCACGCACGACGGACCAGCGGCACCGCCAGGGAACTACTCAGTGCGTCTGATCGTGAACAAGGACACGTTGGTGCGCCAGTTCGCGATCGTCGCGGACCCGCGCGTGAAGAGCACGACGGCCGACCTGATCAAACAGTTCCAGCTCGCGATACAGGTGCGCGACCGCATCACCGATGTCGTAGAGGGCGCGACGCGAGTAGAGGACATTCAGTCCCAGCTCGACCAACGCGTCGCTCAATCCAAGGATCAACCGTTCGCCAAGCAGGTCGCGGACGCGACGAAACCGCTTCGCGCGAAGCTGGAAGAGGTGCGCGCCGAGCTGTACGAGGTGGGCTGCCACGTCGATCAATGCTCGCTGGACCAGCCGATGAAGCTGTACAACATCCTGCTCACCACGGCTATGCAGGTTCAGACAGGCGACTACGCTCCGACGACGCAACATGGCGAGATGTTCACGTATTTCTCCGCCAAGGTGAGCGAGCAGCTGCGCAAGCTCCAGCAGCTCGAGGACGCTGACCTGGCCACCGTGAACAAATTGCTCTCGGATCTCCGGTTGCCCGTGGTCTTCGTTCCCTCGAAACGGCCAACCGCGATGTGACGCGAACGCCGTGCGCGGCGGGCCGGCGGGTGGGGGGGGGACGACTACGACGTGAGTTGCGCGAACTCGGGAGACACGTTGAAACCCTCGTATGGCATCTTGAAAAGACGGTTGAGCGCGTCGCCGTAGATGTCGTCGCGCTCCTCCCCGGCAGGACCGAATGGTCCAGCGACGACGCTGCCGAAACCGACGCTGACCGTCACTCGGCACCGGGAATCGAAACGCTGCCACAGGTCGGTGCCCTTCTGCTGAAGCGAGCGGAGCGCGGTGGCGGCTTCTCGCGCGCGCTGCGGCGGAAACCTCAGCAGCATCCCATCTCCCAGCAATTTCGCCACGGTGCCGCCAGCCGGCCGAACCGTTTCCGCCGCCAACGTGTAGAACGCATTGATCTGCCGCGCCATCGCCAGGTCGCCCTTGTCGACGCAAACCTTCGTGGCGGCCGTTGTGTGGACGATGGCGAAGACCACGTCGGTGGTCGTGAGCGCGGATGGTTGTGAACCAGTCATGACACCGTGACCTCATCTTCTGTGTCGGCTAGAATACTCAATATGCGCACAGCTCTCTATCGTCCGATCTCAGCCCTAGCGGTTGCGATCGCCCTTTCAGCATGCCGGTCTTCCAATCCCAGTGGTGACGTCGCGACCGGTCCCAACGGGCGAAGCGCCACCTGGCAGCAGCAAATCGCCCTCGAGTTCTCGCGTCAGCCGGATGCCATTCCGCTGCGGTGGGCGGGACTGATCGGAGAATACGGCCCGGACACGACCATCCGCTGGTACGCGCTCGAGCGCGACCGACGGATGTACATCCTGGACCAGTTCGGCAACTACGTGCCGCTGGCAGAGAAAAACGATTCCGTTTTCGATGCCCCACGTTCCACGGCGCTGGTGTCGGGGGAAGTGCGCTTTCATCGAGACGACACCGGACGCGCGACCGGTGTTCAGCTCGGAGACATGGTCATGGCGCGGCGGAAGATTGAGCCGCCGTCCGGTGCCAACCAGCTCCGCATCACGCCACTCAGACCGGTCGACGAGCTCCGGCGCGAAGCCCTCGCGGCGCATCCACCGGTGGAGACGGGATCATTCAAGCAGCCGGATCTCGTCGAGCTCACGACCCTCGACTCCACCATCAAGCTCGAGATTCGTTACGCGACGGACAACAATTTTCTCGGCACCAAACTGTACGAGCAGGGAAGGGCGTTCATGCAGCGGCCGGCGGCCGAAGCGCTGGTGCGGGCCAGTCGCACGCTGCGTCCGTTGGGATATGGCCTGCTCATCCACGATGCCTATCGTCCCTGGTATGTGACGAAGATTTTCTGGGACGCGACGCCCGACAACTTGCGATGGCTCGTGGCCAATCCCGCCGAGGGCTCGAAGCACAATCGTGGCGCGGCGGTGGACCTCACGCTCTACGATCTCACGACTGGAAAACCGGTCGAGATGCCCAGCACCTACGACGAAAGCACCAGTCGGGCGCACGCGGACTATCCCGGTGGTACGGCGCGGCAGCGGTGGCACCGCGCGCTGCTCAAGCGCGCGGTCGAGCACGAGGGATTCACCGTGAATCCCCAGGAGTGGTGGCACTTCGACTACAAGGATTGGAAGAGCTACCCGATCATGAACGTGCCGTTCGATCAGGTGAGGCCGCTGACGCGCTAGGCGCAATCGTGTAGGCCTCGAGCGCGGTCGTGAATAAAAGCGCGCCCGCGACGAGCGCCGCCGCGAGTGCCCACGGCGTACCCATGCCGTAGTGATCGGCCATCCATCCCGTCCCAATCGGGAAGATCACCCGCATCACGCCGCCGAACGTCTGCTGGACTCCCATGTAGAGACCGCGCTCGTCCTTTTGCACCACGCGTGAGAGCATCGCGGTGACGCACGGGAACGTGAACGCGGTCCCGAGGGGCATGAGTGTGAGCGAGATCGTTATCGTCCCCAGCGTGTGAGCCTGGGAGACCGTCGCCAGTCCCGCGGCCAGGAGGATCAATCCCAGTCGCGCGAGTCTCGGCTCACCGAGCCGCCGCACCGCCCACCCGAGAATCCCCGCGCGCACGAGCACCCCCATGGCGCCGAGATACATGATGAAGTAGCCGATGTTGCGCTCGGTGACCCCAAGGCGATCGCTGAGCAGCAGGGCGAGCAGCGGCACGGTGCCGTAGAAGCCACCGATCGCGATGGCATAAATCCAAATGAGTCTCGACGCGGGCTCGCGCGTGTGAGTCACGACCCGCAAGACAGCGCGAGCTTCGCCGCCCTCGAGAGCGCGCCTGGCGCGATGCTCCAACGTCTGCTGTCCGGACGCTTCGCGCAGGAAGCGCCAGGCGAACACGCCACTCAGGACGCAGAACACCGTCGCGCCGATGCCCGGTCCCGCATGTCCCCAGGCCGTCACGAAGATGGAACCGAACGCCGGGCCAACGACTGCACCCGCGGAAGTCGCGGCGCTGAGCCAACCCAGCCCTCGCGCGCGATCGTCCGGATCACTGGCGTCGGCCACGTACGCTTGCAGCACACCGACGGTGCCCCCGCCGATGCCTTGAACGACCCGTGAGAGAAAGAGCAGCCAGATATTGCCCGCGATCGCAAATACGACATAGCCGATCGCGGAAACACCGAGACCCGCGAGGACCGCGGGTCTGCGACCGTAACGATCGGAGAGGCGTCCCCAGGTTGGCGCCGAGAGGAGCTGCGCGATCGAGAAGGCGGAGATGAGCACGCCGACGATCGTCGCGTCGGCGCCCATCTGTGTGGCGTAGAAGGGGACCAGCGGGATCACCATCGCAAATCCCACCATGTCCACGAACGCCGTGACCATGAGGACGATCAGTTTCGCCATTGCTATTCTGTCGTCCTGAGCGCTTTCTCTGTCATCCTGAGCGCAGCGAAGGATCTATTCGGCTGGAAGAAGATCCTTCGGCCACGGGTGCCCGCACTCTCGGCGGGGGTGGGCCTCAGGACGACAACATTCTGTGCTATGCGGCCAGAACCGGCAATGCCGATCGCTGTCCCATCGCCGACTCGATGATCGCGCCGCCCAACACGCGATCCCCGTCGTAAAACACGACAGACTGCCCCGGAGTGATCGCTGCAACCGCCTCATCCAGCGCGAACTCCACTTCGTCACCGCTGATTCGTATCAGCTCCGCGAGCGCGGCGGGTGCGCGATGGCGCACCTGGACCGCGACGCGCGCGCCGATGACCGCGGCGTCTGTGAGCCAATTGATCTCGCGCGCGACGAGGCCGCGACCCAGCAGATCTTCCCGCGGGCCGATCACGACCGCGCGGTCCTGCGGACGAATGGCGACGACGAACATCGGCTCACGAAATCCGCCCGGTACTCCGCGGCGCTGGCCGATAGTGAAGCGCGCGTAGCCGTCGTGCTGACCGACGACCTCGCCATTCGAGAGGACGAACGGCCCATGGCTCAACGCCGGGGCGTCACCTCCAAGGCGCTTCCGAATGATCTTGGTGTGATCGCCGTCGGGAACGAAGCAGATGTCCTGACTTTCCTGTTTCTCTGCCACCACTTCGAGCCCGAGGTTGTGCGCTACCGCCCGCGTCTCCGCTTTGGTCTGCGCGCCCACCGGGAGAATCATCCGTGAGAGAACTGCCCGATCGATTCCCCAGAGGAAATACGATTGATCCTTCGAGCGATCGACGCCGCGACGCAGCTCGCCGTCGACGACACGCGCGTAGTGGCCCGTGGCGATATACGTGGCGTCGATCGAGTCGGCCTTGCGGACCAGATCGCGAAACTTCGTGAACGTGTTGCAGCGGACGCAGGGAATCGGAGTCCGACCCAGGGAATACTCCGAGACGAAGTTGGCCACGACGTCCTGACCAAACGCGCTCTCGAGATTCAGCACGTAGTGCGGAACGCCGAGCGTCTGACAGACGCGCCGCGCGTCGTTGATGGAATCGAGCGAGCAGCAAGGGCGGTCGGGCACGTCGTCGCCGTAGCAGAACAGCTTCATCGTCGCGCCGACCACGTCGTAGCCCTGCTCGACGAGCAGCGCCGCGGCCACGGACGAATCGACGCCGCCCGACATCGCGACGAGAACTCTCTCTTTACTTGTCATGCTGAGCCCTTCGCTGTCATCCTGAGCGGTAGCGAAGGATCTCGCCTTTGCTCAGGGTAAACTCCGCGAAGCATCTGCGTTCCATAAATAGATCCTTCGGCGCTGCGCGCCTCAGGATGACACACTGGCAAGTCCTCGGGCCTTGGTTACGAGCCTGGCGAAGACCTCGACCACGCGATCGACGGACTTCTCGTCGCTGAGTGAGCCGAGACTCATGCGAATGGCGGCGCCGATGAGATCTCGCGGCACTCCAATCGCCGAGAGCACGTGCGACGGGCTCGCGCTACCGCTCTGGCACGCGGAGCCTCCCGAGCATCCAATGCCCTGAAGATCGAGTGCCATGAGCATCGACTCGGTGTCCGTGCCGGGAACCGAGACGTTCACGATGTGAGGGGCGCGCTGGGAGGCGTTCGCCCCGTGGATCACCGCGTCCGGCACCTGAGAGCGGATGCCGCGCTCGAGTCGCGCGCGCAGCCCGCGCAGTCGTGCCCCTTCTGTCTCGCGCTCGGCGCAGGCAAGTTCCGCGGCCTTCGCGAGCCCGATCGCGGCCGCGACGTTCTCGGTGCCGGGGCGCTTGCCGCGCTCCTGCGTGCCGCCATGAAACAGCGACTCGAGCACCGTTCCGCGACGAATGAAGATCGCGCCGCACCCCTTCGGCGCACCGATCTTGTGACCACTCATCGCGAGCGCGTCGAACGGCACCTTGCGCGCGTCAATGGCGATCTTTCCGAACGCCTGGACGGCGTCGGTATGGAACAGCGCGCCCCGCGCCTTGGCTGTCGCGGCCAGCTGCTCGACCGGTTGTATCGTGCCGATTTCGTTGTTGACCCACATGATCGAGACGACGGCCACGTCAGGCCGCGTCAGCTCATCGAACGAGCTCGTGTCGATCACGCCATCTGCGGTGACTCGACAAAGGCGCTCCTCGGCGCCTTCCTTCGACGCCTGGTGGACCGCGCCCAGTACCGCCTTGTGCTCGATGGGGTCAGATACGACCGCATTGCGGCCTTCGCCGCGCCGGGCACGCCAGCCGCCCAAGATCGCGAGGTTGTCCGCCTCGGTTCCGCCTGAGGTGAAGCAGATTTCGTCGGAACGGGCTCCAATACAGCCGGCAAGCCGCTCACGCGCCTCGTCCAGGGCCGCTCTAGCCTCGCGCCCCCACCGGTGCAGGCTGGAGGGGTTCCCGAACCTGGGCCCGTAAAAGGGCGCCATGGCCTCCAAAACCTCCGGTCTGACCGGGGTCGTGGCAGCGTGGTCCAGATAGATAGGCTCAGGCATGGCAACAATATACGGCGTTTTCGGAAGACCAACTAATGGGCTTTGGCGAGGCGCTGAAACTCTTGTGGCGGCGGACGGTATTAGCGGGGCGGGAACTCGGACACGCCGCGGTCGTCAAATATGACGCTCCTCTCAATCCGTAGGCCGAGCCTGAACGCCGCTACCCGAATGCGTCTCTTACGAATGGCGCTGCTTCTGGCGCTCCTGCCTCAGACGGTCGCAGCTCAGATCTTCAAGCTCCGCGAACCCAGATTGCGGGATCAATGGGTCGTCGGACTGAGCGGATTCGGCGGCATTCCCGTCGGCGACTTCAAGCAGCACGAGGACGGTGGTGGCGGCATGGAGCTGACCGTCGGCTTTCAGCCATTTCGTCGTCAGCCGCTCATCCTGCGCGGGAATGCTGCCTTCCTCATGTACGGCCGCTATAACCGCGACGACACACGGGAAGTCTGCGACTTCTTCGGGGACAACTGTCAGGACCAGACCGTGTGGTACAACTCACGGTACCACAACATGTCGGTCTTTCAGATCGGGCCCGAGTTCATGGCGACCGACGGGGCATGGAGGCCTTTCGCGTTCGCGCTCGCTGGCGTGACCTACTTCAGTAGCTGGGCGAATTACGGGGACCCGAACCAGAGCGGCAGCAGCACGGGACTGTACAGCTCACACAACGCTTCCTCGGCGTATGGCGCTGGGGTGCGCCGGATCAAGCGAACGTTCGGTCGGGAGAGCGGTTTCGAGCTGGCGGTGCGATTTACGCGGAACGCGAAATCGACCTACCTCACCGACCGCGGCGTTTTCCGGCGCTCGGATGGGAGCTACGACATCGCGCCGGAAACGAGCGCCGCGAACGTACTCGGCATTCACATCGGTGTCTGGCTCGGACCGTACATCAACTGGAACGAGCGCTAGACGCCGTCTGAGGCGCGCGCAGAGGCTGTCATCCTGAAAGACTCAGGACGACAAGCCGGACGCCATGTATTTCCTGACCGCCGCGATCGAGCGATCGACCTCTTCCATCGTGTTGTAGAAATGCGGCGAGATTCTCACTCCATGATTCGCGGTGTTGCCGCCTGAAGCGACGACGATCTTCTCTTTCTCATAGAGTGTCGAAGCGAACTTTCGTGGCTCCAGATTGCCGGGCTTGAAGACGATGATCGCCGCGGATCGTGTGGGATCGGGGCTCGTCAACAGCGACACGCCATCGATGCGAGGTAGCTCGCTCGTCAACCGCTGTGCCAGCTGGCGCGCCCGTCGCTCGATCGCCGCTCGTCCGATGTCGTCCTGGAATTTCATCGCCGCTCCCAACGTCGCGAGCGCGGCCTCGTCGCGCTGGCCGAAGGCCTCGAGCTTCTTCGAGATGCCCACGGCACCGGGGTAGAGACTCACCACGGACGGCGCGATGCGGTCGTGAACGTCCTTGTTGACGAAGAGAACACCGGTCTCCTTCGGACCGCACGACCATTTGTGCACTGAACCGGAATAGAAGTCCGGTCGCATCTCGCTGAGGTTGACGTCGAGCACCCCGAACGACTGCGCGCCATCCACGAGCGTCAGGATACCGCGCTCTCGCGCGATGCGGCACAGCTCCGCGACAGGAAGCATGTCACCCATGGTGTTCGTCACGTGCGTGACGCCGAGCACACGCGTCCGCGGCGTGAGTGCTTTCCTGAACGCGTCCACGTAGAACTCGGCACCCGGGTGCGGATTCACGACGGGAACCTCGACGACGGCGAAGCCAAACCGCTTTGCCTTCTCACGCCACGCGTTGATGTTGCTGGGGTGGTTGTCGGCGAAGACGACGACTTCGTCGCCGGGGCCGAGGTGCAGACCACTCGAGACGAAGTTGTTCGCTTCACTCGTATTTCGCGTGATGACGATTTCTTCGGGGGTGACCCGAAGCGCCTGCGCGACGAGACGGCGCGATTCTTCGCGTCCCTCGGTCAGCTTCGCTCGACTGGTGGACGATGGGTTGGCGTCCAAAAAGCGTGTGTTTCGCTCCAGCGCCTCGACCACGGGCAGTGACGTCGGACAGATGTTGGCCGCGTTGATGAATGCCAGATCGGGGGGCATCAGGAATCGCGTGCGGACTTCCTTCCAGAACTGTTCGTCGGGCTCGGCGGGGGTCTTCGGGAGCGGCGGAAGTTTCTCGAGAAGCCCTTTGGGGAAGTCCGGCAACAGCACGGCCGAACTCGAGATGGCGAGGTACCGCGCGAAATCACGACGGCTGACAGCGGACATGGACCCCCCAGTGTTGCTTGTCATCCTGAGCGAAGCGAAGGATCTCGTGTACATGAAATAGATCCTTCGTCGCGGAGCCTGCCCTTGAGCGAAGCGAAGGGCTCCTCAGGATGACAACTTAGCGGCTGAAGAACTTTGCGCGAACTTCGGCCAGCTTGGGAAAGAACCGGATGCTCGTCGTGCGATGCAACATCTCCGCGCCCGTCGAGCCACCGGTGCCCGTCGTGGCCGGACCGAGCATACGCTCGACGAGCTGCGCGTGCTTGAAGCGCCATTGTCCGAACTCCATCTCGTACTCGAGCAGCTCTTCGGCGATGAAAAAGAGGAGTGACGGTCCAGGCCCCAGGTACAGCTGCTCGAGCGAGACCCCTTCCAGCTTCAGGAACTCGAGGAAGAGCTCCTGGAGCGGCGGCCTGTCGAGCCAGCGCCGAATGACCTCCGGCATCTTCGCTCGCTCGCCGAGCAGCTCGATGAACCATGGCTCTCGTAGGCCCGACGCGGCTTCGATGGCCCGAAACTGAACGCTCTGGGATCCACTCGACGTGCCGAGGTTCGTGCGGAACTCGGCGAAATGCTGCGGCGGGAGCAGTGCGAGCGACGACAACTGCGCGGACACGATGCGCATGACGCCATTGATGCGCTGGATCTGCCACAGGGCGAGCCCCGGCTCGCGTTTCTGGAAAGCGGTGGCGAGGGCGTCCAAGTCACGCAACAGGACTCGAAACCACAGCTCACTCGACTGGTGGACCACGATGAACAGCAGTTCGTCGGGATGCTCCGGCTTGGAGCGTGCGCGCTGGAGCGACAGGAGCTCCTCGAGCGCCAGGTAGCTGCTGTAGGTGACTGCGTCGGTCAAAACGTCGAGACCTCCAGCGCGACGACGTCGTCGACGCGCAGCGTTTCCGTGGTGAAGAAAGGTTCGCCGTAGCGGGTTCGGATCATGGCGCCATAGTAGGCCGAGTAGTGCCGAATCGCATCGTACAGCGGTTCACCGTTCGGATACACTTCGCCGGCCTGGGTGGCGCCGCTGCCGAACTGCGTCTCGAAGCAACGGATGGCCTCGAGCTTCAACTCGAATTCCTCCGAGATGTCGACCACGAATGTGGGCTTCTCGAAATCCTGCCGGAAGCTGACGCAGTGGATGACTTTCTTCGGACGATGCTTGGGAACGTCGGGTGCAACCTTGGCGAGCCCGGCAACGAAACACGCGTCTCGGACGAGCTCTGATGTCACGCGATGATCGGGGTGACGCCCCTGGCGTGCGGGCGCGATGACGACTTTCGGCTTGAACTTGCGAATGAGGCGGGCGACCGCGGTGCGCGTGGCGGGATCGTTCACGATCGCGGCGTCGGGAAGTCCCAGGTTTTCGCGCGCGGCCAGCTTCATGACCTTGGCCGCCTGCTCCGCTTCGTGCGCGCGCGACTTCGCATCTCCTTTGGTGCCCATCTCGCCGGCGGTCAGGTCGATGACCGCGGTCTTGTATCCCTGTTTGGCGGCCTTGATCAGCGTGCCGGCGCACGTGAGCTCGACGTCGTCCCGGTGGGCGGCGATCGCCAGCAGGTCAACACTCATGAGCTAAAGTAAGGCTTCATTTGAGAAAACCTGCAATCGCGAAACACGCGAATTGTGCGAAACAGGAACTGCTTATCGCGAAACACGCGAAAGACGCGAAGGACGCGAAAAACTTCAGAGGATAGTGCTATTCCGGAGTCCTGCCCTTCATGCCGGTGAACAAAAACATCAAAGCTTTGGAGGTTTCGCGTGTTTCGCGCAATTCGCGTGTTTCGCGATTGCAGTCGGAAGCGAGAAACGTTCGGAAGCGAGAAACGTTCGGAAGCGAGAAAGGTTCGGAGGCCAGAAGGCTCCGAGCTGCCCACGGTTTACTCGTACCGAAGCGCCTCGATGGGATCGAGTCGCGCGGCCCTGCGAGCAGGCAGTATTCCGAACACGATTCCGATGCCGACGGAGACCATGATCGCGACGGCGGTCATGCTGAATGGCGGCACGGAGTTGATGTGCATCGCGAGGTTGGCGAATCGTCCAAGCAGCAGGCCGACGGCGATGCCAGCGAGTCCGCCGATCCCCGTCAGGGTCGCCGCCTCGACAAGAAACTGCTGCATGATGTCCCGCCGAGTGGCTCCCACGGCCTTTCGGATGCCGATCTCGCGCGTGCGTTCGGTAACGGAGATCATCATCACGGCCATCACCCCGATGCCGCCGACCAGCAGGCCGACCGCGCTCAGCGCCATCATGACGAGGAAAAAAGCGCCCGAGAGCTTGTTGAACAGATCCAGGATCTGGTCCTGCGTGATCATGTCGAACGTGTTCTTGTCCGCGGGGCGCAGGTGCCGCGACTCGCGCAGCGCGACGGTGACCGCGTTCTGCGCCTCCTCGACCGTCACTCCCGTGCGCGGCTTCACGCAGATGAACAGGGCATTCGTCTTATCGATCGTGAACTGATGGTCGAGCATCTTGTATGGGACGATCGCGAATTGCTCCTGGCCGGGTGGCTCGAAGATGTTGGCCGCGGGTTGGTAGACGCCGATGACTCGCGCCGGTCGTCCGCCGACGCGCACCCACTTGTCGAGCGGCTGTATGCTGCCGAACAGCTTTTGGATGACGTCCACCTCGAGCACGACCACCGAAGCGCCGCTGGCCATTTCGGACTTGGTGAACCACCGTCCGTCCGCCAGCTCGCCGCCGTAGATTTCGGGGTAGCCTTCGTCCGCACCGGTGATGAGTCCGAGCCCGGTCCGGGTGCCGCCATACTCGATCTTGTTGAGGATCTGCCCCCAGAGCGACGCGTACTTGATCTCAGGCAGCGCCGCGATCCGCTCGCCCTCCGCCACCGAAAGGTCCGGACGAATCCGCACCCATTTCGGCAGGTTCTCGGGATTCAGCGGAGTCTGTGAGAACACCTTCATCACGTAGAAGGTCGACGGCCCTGAAACCTCCAGCGTGTTGAGAATCTGGTCCTGGATGCCGCGAACGATCGACGCCATCGCCATCACGCACGACACGCCAATGATGACGCCCAGGATGGTGAGCGCTGAACGCATCTTGGCGACGCGCAGCGCGCCGAAGGCGAGCGAGACATTCTCGCCGAAGTCCGTGAAGAACCGCACCGCGCCCCTCATTCCGCCCTCAGCGCCACGACGGGATCCAGCCGAGCCGCGCGCGTGGCGGGATACACGCCGAACAGGACGCCCACGGTCGCGCCGAGCGCTAGCGCGAGCAGGATCGACCAGGCCGTGACGCGGGCGGGGAGGGGCGAAACGAAGGCGATCATGCTGGCGAACAGCCATCCGCCCATCGCGCCGGCGGCGCCGCCCATCGTCGCGAGCATCGTGGCTTCCGCGAGGAACTGCCGCCGAATGTCGCGATGTGTCGCGCCCACGGACTTTCGCAGCCCGATCTCGTGCGTGCGCTCTTTCACCGACATCAGCATGATGTTCATGATGACGATGCCGCCGACCACGATCCCGATCGCGACCATCGCGGGCACCACGCTGAACAACACCCGCGTGAGCTGCTTCCAGAAGCTCACGAGCGCGTCGGCCGTTTCGATGGAGAAGTCCGGCTCATCGCCGGGCCGGAGCCGATGGGCGACGCGCATCGCCTCTTCGGCGCGCGTCATCGCCTCCCTGACGTCGTCGGCTGACCGCATCTTGACCGAGATCGTCGTGGTCTGCCGGCGTCCGTAGATGGACTCAAACGTCGTGATCGGCATCATGACGAAGCCGTCGAACGACTGGCCGAGCACGCGTCCTTTGGGCGCGACGACGCCGACGATCGTAAAGAGCTCGCCGCGGATGCGCACCTCGCGGCCGACGGGGTCCACCTCCTCGAACAGCTTCTTCGCCACATCGGCACCGACTACCACCACGTTGCGGCGCTGCTGCACGTCCACGTCGATCAGCGGTTGTCCGCTCGAGAATCGGTAGTCCTGCACCACCTGGTGGTCGGGGCTCACCCCGAAGATCAGGACGTCCCCGAGCGTTTTCTCGTGCCAGACCACGTCCGATTGCGGGGTCGGCCATCCAGACGTGATGCTGATCGCCTCGGCGTCCGGAATCGCCGCTCTCACGACCTCCGCGTCGGTGTGCGTGATCTTCGGCCGGCGCTGCATCCGTCGCCAATCCTCGTCCTCGATGAGCGCGAAGTTGATCGGCGTGCGACGCACCTGGAACGTGTTCGACCCCACCATCGCGTTGGCGATGTTCTCCTTCACGTACGCGTTCATTCCCTGAATGATCGCAATGACCGCGACAAGGAATGCCACGCTCACGATGATACCGAGCAGCGTGAAGAACGAGCGCAGCTTGTTCGCTCGTATCTGCGTGAGGGCCGTCAGGAGGACGTCAGCGAAGCGCATGCGGTGAGGTTCGTTCTCGACTAAACCGTTCTCGGCGACAGCTTGTTCTCGGCGGCCCGCGCGACTTTCAAAAGACGCGGGCCGGTCCGTTCTCGGCGCGCCTTCGGCGCGGTGAACGGCTGTGCTGGTGTGTCCGCCCACCGGCGCGCAGCGCCGCCGAGTACCTACCGGCCGCCGTCAGTCAACATCACGGCGGCCGCCGAGAACGTCAACCGCCGAGAACATCACAGCCGAGAACATAACGTTACTCGTAACGCAGCGCCGCGACGGGATCGAGTCGCGCGGCCCGCATCGCCGGCAGGAGGCCGAACAAAATCCCCGTAAACGCGGATACGATGAGCGCGGCCGCCACCGATCCCAATGGCGTCGACGCCGGGATCGACGGCCACGCCGCTCGCACGCCCATGGAGACCAGGATTCCGAGCACGAGCCCGAGCGCCGCTCCCAACCCAGTCAGCGTCACGGCCTCGACGAGAAACTGCCAGAGGATGATGCCCTTCGTCGCGCCCAACGCCTTGCGGACGCCGATCTCCCGGGTCCGTTCGGTCACCGAGATCATCATGATCGCGATCACGCCGACGCCGCCCACCAGCAGCCCCACCGACGAGAGCGCGATGCCGACAACGAAGAACGTTCCAAAAAGCTTGTTGTAGATCTTCATCAGCCGGTCCTGAGTCATGATGACGAAATTGTCGCGCTGACTGGGCCGCAGTCCCCGCTCCGCGCGCAGCACCGCCGTCACGTCGTCCGTCGCATCTTCCAGGGTCACGCCGCTACGCGGCTTCACGATGAGATTGTTCCCGCGCATCCAGAAGTTGAGATGGCGCCGCCCGGTCTCCCAGGGAATGATCGCCTTGGGATCATCGCCACCGCCCGCCGACGTGGGTGTTCCCATCGGACTGGCGGTGTAGTGGTAGATCCCGATGACCTGGAACTTCACGTCGTCGATGAAGACGTCCTTGTCGATCGGGTCAGAGCCGGCGTAGAGAGTCTCGGCGAGCTTCTCGTTGAGAATCACCACACGCGCCGCGTTGTCAGCTTCAGTGTTGGTGAAGTTGCGGCCAGGGTAGATGTCGCCACCGTCCACGTCGGTCCAGTTCGCGCTATACGCCTCGATCCCCGCGTCGAGCGTCCGGTCTTTGTATCGGAACTTGCCACCGTTCGCCACGTGCAGCGTCACCGCCAAGATGTTCGGCAGTCGAGCGATCGCCTTGGCTTCGCTGGCGCGAATCATGGGATTGCGCCGTTCCGGACACGTCTCAGCTGTCCCGTCGCAGGCCTGGAACGACGCCACGTCGCGACGCCACACGTAGAACGACGTCGGACCGGCCGCCTCCAGATCGCGCGCGAAGCTCTCGTTGATGCCGCGCACGACTGACGACAGCGCGACGACCACGAAGACACCGACCGCAACGCCCATGATGGTGAGGGAGGCGCGCACTTTGTTCGCCTTGATGGCGTCGAGCGCGATGCCCACGCCCTCGAGCGCCTGCAGCACCTTGGCTCCGAAGCTCATCTTCATTCTTGTCGCAACGCCTCGATGGGATCCAGCCGTGATGCTCGGCGCGCGGGGTACACGCCCGAGACGATGCCGACGACCGTGCCCAGGAGCGTCGCGGCCACGAGGGACCAGGGTGCTACGGCCGCGGGCAAGGGCGTCTGCGATTCGACGAGCTTTGCCGCGCCGAGACCAAGGAGGATGCCGATGATCGCTCCCAGGGTACTCAGCGTCGCCGCCTCGACGAGGAACTGGCTGAGGATGTCGCGCCGGCGCGCCCCGAGCGACTTCCGAATACCGATCTCGCGCGTTCGCTCCGCGACCGCGACGAGCATGATGTTCATGATGACCATCCCGCCCACGATCAGCCCGATGGCCGGAAGCGCGGTGCCCGCGATCGTCATGACGCTCTTGGTCTTCTCGAACATCACGAGTGCCGAGGCGGTCGTTTCCATCACGAAGTTGTCCTGTTGCGACGGTCGCAGATGGCGATTCGATCGCAGGGCCTCACGGGTCGTTTCCATCGCCTCGTCGAGCAAGACCGGGTTCGCCGCCTGAACCAGCACGCCGTCCACGTCACCGCGCGGGTTGGTGAGCCGCCGGAGTGGAGAGTTGAACGGAGCGATAGCGGTCTTGTCGAGCGATTGTCCGAACAGATTCCCCTGATGCTCGATGACGCCGATGACGGTGTAGGGGACGCCCCGGATGCGAAGCTCCCGCCCCAACGGATCGAGATTCGGGTAGAAGAACTTTGCCACCTCGTCGCCGATCACGATCACCGTCGAACCGAGCTCCATCTCCTGTGGGCTGAACACCCGCCCGCTGCTCAGATCATACTTCTTGATCGTGAAGTAGTCGCCGTCGATGGCGTGGGCCTCGACCTGTCTTGGACGGGCGTATGGAGTGGATGCCCAGAGGATCTCGGCACTCTCGATCGCGAACTTGGTTCCGTTCGGAATGACACTGCGAACGAGATTCGCGTCGCGAGGATAGATGCGTGGACGCCGCATCCACTCGCGCCATTCCTCCTCGGTCACGTGATTGCCGAACCACGGGAAACGGCGCAGGGTGAAGGTATTCGCGCCCAGCACGCGACCCATGAAGTCCTCTTCGACGTACTTGCTCATCCCTTCCACGATCGACACGACGGCGATCAGGAACATCACGCCGATCATGACGCCCAGGAGCGTGAAGAAGCTCTTGAGCTTCTGCACGCGAATCTGTGCGAGCGCGAGACGGATGGATTCGAAGAAGGGCATTAGAACGTTCTCGGCGGGCGCTGCGCGCCCGGTAGGTGCGGGGCCGAGAACGCTCTATCCCGAGAGAAAGCGCTATTCATAGCGCAGTGCTTCGACGGGGTCCAATCTCGACGCGCGCAGCGCCGGGAGCATGCCGAAGACGACGCCGAGGACGGCACTCGTGACCAGCGCCGCCAGGATCGCCATGGGTGGCGTGGAAGCTTCGATGGGGGTCGACACGCGAATCACGAACGTGAGGCCGCCGCCGACGAGCAGACCGGCGATGGCCCCCACCAGCGTGAGCGTGGCCGCCTCCACCAGGAACTGCCACAGAATCGTTCCTCGCGTCGCGCCCAGTGCTTTGCGGACGCCGATCTCGCGCGTGCGTTCGGTGACGCTGATCATCATGATCGCGACCACTCCCACGCCGCCCACCAGCAACCCGATAGCCGACAGGACCATCATCACGAGGAAGAACACGCCGACGATCTTGTTGTAAAGCTCCATGATCTTCTCCGGCGTCGAGACGAAGAAGTCATTGATCTGCGACGGGCGGAGATGGCGGGAGATGCGCATCGTCGCGATGACCTCGTCCATCGCATCGTCGCGATTGACGCCGTCGCGCGGCTTGACCGTGAGGTCCATCCAGTAGGTGCCCACGTTCAGACGTCGCTGAGCGGTGGTGAACGGGACGATGGCCTTCCCCTTGTCGTTGCTATCGAACGCGTTCGACATCGGCCGATACACGCCGATCACGCTGAACAGCTGGCCGCCGAAGCGCACGTCCTTGCCGACGGCAGCTTCGCCGAGAAAGAGTTTCTCCACGACTTTCTCGTTGATCAACATCACGTTCGAGGCGGCGTCGTTCTCCTCGTCGGTGAAGTTCCGGCCGTCGATGATGTCGCCGCCGTTGACGTCGAGCCAGCCGTGCGTGAATCCATCAACCTGGATCGACGGGAGCTCGCGGTCCGCGAACTTGATGGGTGCCGAGCTGTTGATATGCGCGGTCACGCCCTTGATGAAGGGAAGGCTCTCGATCTCCTTCGCCTGGGTGAGCGTGAGGGGCGGATTGCGACGCCACGGACAGCTGTCGGCCGAGCCGTTGCAGGACGTGATCTCGGCGGGCCACTTGGTGAGGAAGAACGTCGTGGGGCCGGCCGCCGCGATGCTGCGGGAAACGCCCGCGTTGATGCCGTGGACCGCGGCCGACATCACCGTCACGACGAACACGCCCACGGCGATCCCGAGAATCGTCAGCCCGGCGCGCACCTTGTTGGACCTGATGGCGTCGAGCGCGATCACCACGCCCTCGAACATGTTGGCGAGCCAGTCGCGGAAACGCATGCGCTATTCCTGCCGCATGGCAAAAATGGGATCGAGCCGCGCGGCGCGGCTGGCCGGATACGCGCCGGCGACGATCCCGACTCCCGCGCCGATGATCACCGCAAGCGCTACGGACCACGGCGCCACCGCGGCGGGCAGAGGCGATACCGCGGCCACACCCTGCGACAGCCCGATCCCCAGCGCCACACCAAGCGCGGCGCCGATCACGCTCAACGTCGCCGACTCGACGAGGAACTGCGCGAGAATGTCCCGCCGGCGCGCCCCCAGCGATTTCCGGATGCCGATCTCACGCGTTCTCTCCGCGACCGCGACCAGCATGATGTTCATGATCACGATCGCGCCGACCACGAGGCCGATCGCGGGAAGCACCATCCCGGCCAGCACCAGGTATTTCTTGATGGTCAGCCATTCCTTGAGGGCCGACTCCGACGTCTCGAACGCAAAATCGTCCTGCTGGCCCGGGCGCAGTCCGTGACGCCGGCGCATGACCTCGCGGACGATTTCCTTCGTGTTCTCGAGCGCCGCGGGATTCGGTGCCTTGACGACAACCCCGTACAGGTTCGTTCGGGCCCGCGTGAGGGTCGCCATATACGATCCGAAGGGGGCGATGACCTGTCGATCCAAGGACATGCCGAAGACCGAGCCCTGTTTCTCCAGCACTCCGATGACCCGGAAGGGAAACCGGTTGACTCGCAGCTCGCGACCGATGGGGTCGAGGTTCGGGAAGTAGTGCTCGGCGATCTCGGTGCCGATGACGATCACGGGCGAGCCCAGCGCGTCGTCCTGATCGCTGAAGGCACGCCCCTTCGCGACGACGAGATCCTTGATCTTGAAGAAATCCGGAGTCACCGCCTGCGCCATGATTTGAGGTCCGCCATTGCGGAATTCCGACGTCCCGGTGCCCCAGGTGATGTCGTGGAGGGCCCACGTCGCTTCTGGCGGGAGCGCGTCCCGGATCGCGTAACCATCCACGGGGCGGATGCGAGGGCGCCGCTGCCACGCCTTCCATTCCGCCTCCGTGACGTCCGTGTTGATGTCGGGATAACGGCGCAGGTTGAACGTGTTGACGCCGAGGAATTTCGCGGCGAAGTCCTGCTCGACGTACTTGCCCATCCCTTCGACGATCGAGACGACGGCGATGAGGAACATCACGCTGATCGTCACGCCCAGCAGCGTGAAGAAGCTCTTGAGCTTCTGCACTCTCAGTTGACTGAGGGCTAGACGGACCGCTTCGAAGAGAGGCATTCGTTGTGGCTAGAGACTGTTCTCGGCGGCGCTGAAGGTTCTCGGCGGCGGCCGTGATGTTGACTCACGGCCGCCGGTCCGTACTCGGCGCTCGCTGCGCGAGCGGTGAACAGCTGCCCACCGCGCCGTCAGGCGCGCCGAGAGCGAACCGGGCGTCGCTTTAACTCTTTGCGACGCCCGCCGAGAACACCTACGCGATCGAGACGCTTCGAGTTACAGACTACAGACCGACTTTCTGCGCGAACAACTCGCGTCGATCGTCGGAGTGGATCACGCCGTCGCGAAGGACGACCACACGGCGCGCGTGCGCGGCGATGTCGGCCTCGTGCGTCACCATGATGACCGTTTGCCCTTGCTCCGAAAGCCCCTCGAAGACCTTCATGATCTCTTCAGACGTCTGCGAGTCGAGGTTTCCAGTCGGTTCGTCCGCCAGCAGGATGGAGGGCCGATTCACGAGCGCGCGCGCGATGGCGACACGCTGACGCTGACCGCCGGACAGCTCGTTGGGTCGATGGTCCATGCGATCCGCGAGCTGCACGCGCTCGAGCGCTTCTCGTGCGCGCTGTTTGCGCTCGTCCGAAGCGATGCCAGCGTATACCAGAGGCAGCTCCACGTTGTGCAGCGCCGTGGCGCGCGGGAGCAGGTTGAACGTTTGGAAGACGAACCCGATCTCCTTGTTGCGGATGCGCGCGAGCTGGTCGTCCGTCATCGACGACACCAGCGTCCCGTTGAGCCAGTATTCGCCCGCCGTCGGCGTATCCAGGCAGCCCACCAGGTTCATGAGCGTCGACTTGCCTGAACCTGAAGGGCCCATGATGGCCACGTACTCGTTGCGTCCGATGGCGAGATCGACGCCACGAAGGGCGCGCACGACCTCACCACCCATGTCGTACTCCCGCTTGATGCCGCGAGTGACGATGACCCAACGCTTATCCGGCGGCGTTCCCGCCTGGCCGACGACGATCTGCCGTTCGGCCGTCGTCCCCATCGGGATGTCGAGCATGTCTTGGTTCACGACTTGGCAACCTGCTTGGTCTTGGTGTCAGTCGCGGTCTTGGCGGCGCGCACGATCGTGCCGTCCTTGAGCTCACGAATAGCCTGGTACGTGCCGGCGACGATCTTCTCGCCATCCTTCAGTCCGGACAGGACCTCGAAGTGCTTCTCCCCGGCTATACCAACCTTTACGGGCCGGAAGGTCACTTTGTTGTCGGCGCCTACGATGAACACCCCCTCGACGTCCTTCTTGCCGACGTCCTTGGTGGGCTTCGGCCGACCGAGTCCGACGGCGGTGTCGCCCTTGGCGAGTTCTTCGTTCTCACGCACGGTGAGGGCGATGATGGGGATGGACATCACGTTGCGGCGCGTGTCGGTGACGACCTTCGCGGTTGCGGAGAAGTCCGGACGCGTCTCGGATGGCGCGTTCAGGAGCTGAATGGTGACCTCGTAGTCCACCGCCTGATCGGCGCTCTGCTGGACCGTGACCCCCTTGACCGAGCTGTTCGAGATCTTGGTGACGCGGCCGACGAACGTCGTGTCGGGGAACGCGTCGATCTGGATGACCGCCGAATCGCCGATGCTGATGCGAGCGACGTCGGTCTCGTCGACCTTCACCTTGGTCTCGAGCACGGACATGTCGCTGATCGTCAGCAGAGTGGCGGCATCCTTGTTGAACGTGCCTGGAACGGCCGTCTCGCCCTGCTCGACCACCAGACGTGTGATTCGTCCGGCCATCGGGGCGAAGATCGTCGTCTTCGCCTGCAGCGTGCGCGCTTCCTTCAGCGCCGCGCGTGACTGTTCCACCAGATGCGTGGACGACTCCGCCATCGCGGTGTTGACGTCAACGGACGTCCGGAGCTGCTCCATCTGCTCTTCGCTCACGAGCTGTGCATTGGTCTTCCGCATCGCTGCCATGCGCTCGAGGCTCTTCTGAGACTGGATCAGATTGGCCTTGGCCTGCGCCGCCTGCGCCTGAGCAGCCGCCATCGCTGCTTCGGCACGCGTCACCGATGCTTCCGCCTGCTGCGGATCGATCTGGAGGAGGAACTGTCCCTTCGACACCATCTGCCCTTCCTTCACGGACAGTTGGGTGATCTTCCCAGAGACGTCGGAAGACACGTCGACCTTGGTCTGAGGCCGCACCTGGCCACTGGCGGTCACCGACGCGATGAGGTCGCGCTTCTCGACGGGCTCGATGCGCACCTCGACGGCCTTGTTCCCGCGCTTGGCGGCGCCAAGACCCCCGACGAGGATGACCACCAACCCGACAGCGCCCGCAATCGACCACTTAACTCTTTTGCTCATTTGTGTTCCTCTGCCTCAGCGGAGGGGACGCCCGACCGCATTTTCAAGCGCGGCGAAGGCTCTGTGATAGTCATAGATCGCATTCAGGCGATCGATCTGGGCCTGCTCAAATGTGCCTCGTGACGTCGTGACGTCGAGGAAGGTCGCTGCACCAACTCTGTAACGCTCTTCGGCAAAGGCAAGCTCCTCTCTCGCCCTGGCCGCGTTGATATCCTGCATCTGTGTCGTCTTGATTGCGGTCTGCAGGTTGAGATACGCCTGCGCGACGTCAGCGGTAAGACGCAGCTCAGTCGCGCGAACGGTGAACTTGGCGTTGTCCCGCTGAATCTGTGCTTCCTGAAGATTCTGTTCGCGATTCAGGTTGTCGAAAATGGGCATCGAGAGGAACGCGCTGAACGCGAACGGCGAACGCGTGAAGCTGAAAGGAAACTTGTTGTTTTGCGCGATCGCAGCGGCCTGCAAATCAGGCGTAAACGTCGGCAGCGCGCTGCAGTTCAACCGGGCCATGCCGGAAGCAGCACGGATGGAATCCTCGCTGAAGCAGCCTTCGCGCTGGCCTTCGACCTGCGATCGGGCACGATCGACGACAACCTGCTCGTCCGTAAGCTTGCTGGAGTTGCCACCGAAGCCGGTCTGCAGCGTCAGGGTCGGCGCGTACTGACCCTGCCGAGACCGGACCGCGGCGCCCGCGGCCTTCTCTCGCGAGCGTACAGCCAAAAGGCTGGGATTCTGTCTCCGCGCCAGCTCCTGCAGGCTGTCGAGTCTGAAAGTGACGGGAACGATGGGAAACTTGGTGGTCAGTACCACGCTATCAGGCTGAGGCACTCCGAGCTGCTCGAAGAACCGAAGCATTTCGACTTCGGCGTTGTTGTGGGCATTGAGTGCCGCGATCTCCGAAGTACCAAAGGCGACTTCGGCACGCCGGACGTCGAGAATCGTTCCGGCGCCAACCGCCTGGCGTGCTTTGGCCAGCTCGAGTTGCCCCTGCGTTGTCTGCAGCAGCGAATCCTGAAGGGCCGCGCGCGCCTGCATCTGCAGCACCTGGAGGTACCGCTGAGTGACAGCCGATCGAAGCAGCTCGGCGGCGCCCGTGACGTCCGCCTCGGCGGCATCCCGTTGCGCCGTATAGAGCTTGGGCGCGAACAACACCGCGCTGTTGATCGTGTAGTTGATGCCCAATCCATACGACGACTGGAGAACGTCGGAGCTGTTGGACAGCGAAATACCTTGTACGAACTGTTGACCGGTCTGCTGATACCTGCCCGACAAGTTCGCGTTCACCGACGGCAGCATCGTCGCGTACGCCGTGCGGACGTTGAGGTCCGCCGAACGGCGAGCGTTTACGGTCTGCTGGAACAACGGATTGTTGCGGCGGGCGAGCGCAATGGCTTCGTCCACCGTCAGCGAGCTTGGAACCTGAGCGCTGGCGGCCTGGACGACGATGGCAAGCGCTGCCAGAGGAAGGACAAAACGCATGTCTGAGGGGTCCTTATTGGGTTGGTCTGACTGGATTACGCACGGGGTAGCGGGGGTGTTTCAATTAATACGCTAAATGTTCCCGGCGCGGCAACGCGGCGGCGCGTTCCTTCTTTCGCTCGTGTACAGGTCTCGGCGCGGCCTCGCGCCGGTGAGCAGCAGCCTATTGCGGTCCGATTGCCTGAACCGCGAGCGGTTCAGCGAGGCGGGTCATCTCGCAGCGCCACAGACCCCTTTTCGGGCTGGGCAACCTTGAGCAACCGGCCTTTTTCGTCGATCCACAGGTCGCGCGAGGACCCGGATGGTGCAGTCAGGACGAAATGGCGGCCGGGGATGCTCCTGCCACCGATGTCCACGGAGTCTACGCCCTTCGCTTCAACCTGGAAACGCATCTGCTGGCCTACCCTGGGAGCGATGACGTTCAACTGGACCCGCCCAATCGACAGTGGAACGAAGAAAAGGTGGTGGAAGACGTCCTCGTCCATAAGGAGGGCGCCGTTGCTCAGGATGTACTCGCGAGCCGACTCGCCGGTCTTCGTCTGGGTCAGCACGCTCAGCCTGCCAGGTCGCCCGCGTCCCCGAAGCCGTTGAACGACTTCGCCCTTCTCGATCAGGTCCGACTCGTACGAGACCGGTATGCCCAATGAGTCCGTCCCAAGGCGGGTGGTGACTTTCATGTCACCCAGCACGCTCGTACCGGTTGCCAGAAAGACCTGTCCTCCGGGCGCAGGGGCTCGGATGACTCGAAAGGATTCGCGGCCCAGCGGTGCGCCTTTCTGGGTCACCGTGAAGGTGCCTTCATCCACGACGGCGCTCGACTGAGAGCGCG
>Ga0070696_100000379_pt1 | contig 27163 bp, 28 predicted proteins | sample KBSK1253metaG_FD_65474 | JGI IMG/M metagenome (GOLD analysis project Ga0070696, IMG submission 65474) | Corn, switchgrass and miscanthus rhizosphere microbial communities from Kellogg Biological Station, Michigan, USA - KBS K1-25-3 metaG | ecosystem: Host-associated > Plants > Roots >... | reverse complement strand
AGCATATGCGCCAGACGCGGATGGAGTCCGAGCTTGGCCAGGGTTCTGCCGTGCGCCGTGACGCGCGCGGCGGAATCGATCGCTTCGAGCTTGAGCAGCAGATCGCGCGCCTGAGCGAGTGGCGCCGGCGGCGGCGGGTCGAGCCACGCCAGGCCGGCGGCATCGACAGCCCCCCAGCAGCTGAGCTCCAGAGCCAGTGGGGCGAGATCGGCATGCAGGATTTCCGGGGCCGTTTGCTGCGGCAGCGAAGCCTGGGTCCCCTGCGACCAAAGGCGGTAGCAATGGCCTGCGCTCAAGCGCCCGGCGCGGCCGCGGCGTTGATCCGCAGCGGCCTGCGACACCTTGGTAGTGACCAAATGACTCATGCCGGTGGCGGGATCGAACTCGGCATAGCGCCGCAAACCCGAATCGACGACCACGCGGATGCCTTCGATGGTCAGGCTGGTTTCCGCGATGCTGGTGGCGAGCACGATTTTGCGTTGACCCGCAGGCGCGCCGGCGAGCGCTGCGTCCTGCGCCGCACCGTCGAGTTCACCGTACAAGGGCAGCACATGGACATGGCGCTCGAGCCCCGTGTCCTCCAGCGCACGCTGCACCCGGCGAATCTCCGCCGCGCCGGGCAGAAAGCACAGGATGTCGCCCTCATGCTCGCGCAGGGCCGTGCGCACCACCTGCGCAGTTTGTTGTTCGAGGTAGATTTCCGGGCGACGCGCCACGTACTCGGTCGAGACGTCGAAGCTGCGGCCACGTGCCGCGACGATCGGTGCGTCGCCCGCCGCCGCGTCGCCGAGAAGGCCGGCGATGGGCTGCAGATCGAGCGTCGCCGACATCACCAGGATCCGCAAATCCTCGCGCAGGTTTTGCTGGCTTTCGATGCACAGCGCGAGCCCCAGGTCGGCGTTCAGGCTGCGTTCATGGAACTCATCGAAAATCACACAGCCGACGCCAGCCAGGCTGGAGTCCTCTTGCAGCATGCGCGTGAGAATGCCTTCCGTGACTACTTCAATTCGCGTCTCGCGGCTCACGCGAGTTTCGAGCCGTGTGCGGAAGCCGACGCTGCGGCCAACGGGTTCACCCAGCAGCTGTGCCATGCGGCCGGCCACGGCGCGGGCAGCGATGCGGCGCGGCTCCAGCATCAGGATCTTACGATCCTCGAGCCAGGTGCTGTCCCGTAGGAAGATCGGCACGATGGTGCTCTTACCCGCGCCTGGCGGAGCCTCCAGCAGCACGCTGCGGCGCCCTGCAAGGGCGGCCGCCAGCGCCGGCAGGGCCTCGTTGATAGGCAAATCAGGTAACGATGGACGGCTCACGAGCGCCGTAAGATACCTCAAGCGTCTACGCCAACGCATCGGCACGGGTGTGTGCCCCTGATATACAGCACCGGGCGCCTGCGCCGCGAGGCGGGCGGGCCGCGATCGGGGCATGTGCGAGGTCAGGCCGCGGGTCCAGCGAGGCGCAGGCGCGTGGGAGGCGAGGCGGCGTGTTTGACGGGGGGCCGCACATGCTAATATGCGCGCCGTCGGGCCTGTAGCTCAGTTGGTTAGAGCAGGGGACTCATCAACAATGGTGCCTTCGCATCGCAAGGTGCGAAGTGGACGGGATGAATTCAGGGAAACCTCAACAGCGCGTGCTGCTGGCAACCCTGAGCCAAGCCGGCGGTACACCGCCGGAAGGTGCAGAGACTACCTGAGCGCTGCAGCGCGCTTAATGACAGGCTAGAGCGTCCCGCACCCCTCTGGGGTGAAGAGATAGTCCACTCCCTCCGGAAACGGCGGGGCTAAAGTGAATCCCTTGGTCCTCGGTTCGAGTCCGAGCGGGCCCACCAATTCGCGATGTTCGGGGACGATCGGTAACGATCGGGGAGGGACGGTATTCGGGTGAAAACACCGGAAAAACAGGTGTATAGGACTCGAATTAGTCCGAGATGACGTTCGCTAACGATCGCCAACGTTCGCTGCCAGCCGCACAAAACCTGGGTAACTTCCTGGGTAACTCTCGATGCTCCGATTGAGTTGCCCAGGAAATTTGAGTTCGAGTTTCCGGAAACTGGCGAGAAACCGGCCACTTAGTCACACGCGATTGCTTTGCTGGACCAGAATTCGATTTCGCGCGCCGAATTCGAATTCCGCGGCGCTTCCTAAGGGAGTATTGCCGCTCATTAGCTGGTCATTGTCGCGATTTGCTAGGAATGGGGTACCCCAGCTTCTGAGCCCTGACGGTCCGATGACCTAAATTTTGTATTTCAACACAACATTCGCGATTAAATCTTCGACGAAGTCGATAACCTTGGTTCGCTTTATTGAGATGCTCGAGGGGTGAGCACAGGAGTTTCTTGTCCCAAGTTTTTCTTCCAGTATTTTTCGTACGTCATTCGAAATCGCGCCTGCCGAGCGCATGAATTCGATCAATTTCCCTTCTGGGATGTCTGCAAAATCGTCACGGGACCTGATGCTTGTGACCTTGACGCGTTTATCGGTATTCACGGCCAAGACCTTGTCGAAGGCCGCTGCATGCTTGTTCATCACGTAATCGATTAGGTGATCGAGTGCCAATATCCAGCACATGACGATGGTGGCCCGGTTCGCTCCCGCTTCAAAGCAGTTAATCGTCTCTTTCAGAAAATCTTTCTTCGAACCGACGGGAAGCTCGTTCTCGAGTTTGCGCAACTCGGCACTTGTCTGAAGGACGATTTGTTCCGCCCCCATCTTTTTTGAGAGAGTTTCCCGGTAGTGGCGTTGCAATTTGTAGCCGCGATCTGCCTTAACGAAATTCTTCGAAGCGACCCCTTCGGACAAATACTGTGCCGTTCGTGAGGGAGGCGTGATATCACAGGCAATAAAGCAGCCATCGATAGACTTGCTTGTTGCGACGTTGTCGCCTGCCTCGACTGTCAGATAGTACGCAAACAAGCCGACCAGTTCCTTTTGATCGAGCGTGACCGCATCTTTAATCGCATTGTAGAAGCGGCTTGCCCCCTCACTCATCTAGCGGTCTCCGATTTCTTCTTCAGTTTTGCGTTATAGAAATTATCTCCCGAAATTGTTATCTGAATATCCTGTGGCGAAGAGTACTCAATGTAATGGGTCCGACTTTGCGCTGTTCGAAACGCCTGCAAAAACGCCGCGGGCGTCTCTGTCTTAGCTTTGAGAGTAAAATAGCAGGTAAAGATATGATCAGCCGTGCAAGGCGCGCGCTTGGCTATATCTCTTAGAAAGATCGCAAACAAAAGAATCTTCTCCGAATGATTCTCCGGATCGAACTGGTCGTACATTTCTTCTAACCCAGATAGATCGATCGAGCCGTCGAATGTTGGCTTGTAGTCTGCTGATCGAGGGTTCTCGCCAGTTTTGTTAGACGCACGACGATGCGGCTTTTTCTTTGGCTGCGCGGCGCTTTCATCTGTTATCGGTAGACGGTCTGGCGCTACTGGCAAGGCTCTTGGCGCAGCCGGCTGAAGTACCACTAACTTGCCGATGTGTTCTTTAAAGTCTTGATAGATTGAACGGACGAATGCTCCCTCTACTTCAACAGTGCCTTCGCGGATATTGATGGCCAGTTTTGTGTTCACCGTAGTTCCTTCCGTGGGTTTATTTGGCTTCAGTTACTGTATTGCCGGTCCGGATCATCGTTTGGACCTTTCGCATGCCTTCCTGGGTGAGTTTGTAAGTTTTACGGGCCTGTCGCGAAGTTCCGCTTTTTTTGAGCTGAAGAATTAGTGCCGGACGGTCGTTTTTTAAAGCAGTCAGAGCCTCGGTAATATTTCCGATTCCGTGTCCGAGGTCCTTAAGACCCGCATTGAGCGACTGCGACGCAAAGCTGGGCAAATTTTGGCACACCTGCTCCCAGTACGAGGCGATTAGCGCCTTTTCCTTTTCAGTATTCGGATTCGCCGCCTCGAATAGCTCAGCGAAGCTCTCGAATCGCACTGTGTTTTCGGAGGGTTCATTTGTGGTGCCGAATTGTTGCGCCGATGTCGAACCTCCATCTGCGTTCCCCGTCCGTGTGGCGCGAAATCGGCTGTTAGCCCAGTGAAGTGCCCGCTGCCGGGCAGCCTCGTCTAACGGCTCCAAGGCGTCTGCAATTTTCTTCATTGCCTCAAGCTCATCGTGTTCGGACATGGGACTTGCTCCGAGATTAAGTCGTCGAAGCCTTGAGGCTATCAGTTGGTAACTGAAAAGACAATAAAAGATATGAAAAAGATATGGAACATGTTGAATAACATGAATATATTAACCCATAACATATTCATATATCTCTCTGAGATATGCTATTCGCCAAGTAATAACGTTCGCGTCTGCCGCCAGGCGAGGCTTCGTCGAGTGAAGTCTAGAGGCGCTGGAGGCAGTACAATAGAAAATATATATATAAAACAATATAATAGGATAATAACAACTAGTATTATATCGAATCGCTACTTCATCAGGTCCGACCTTGCCTGGCGGCAGACGAGAACGTTATGTAATCTTGAAGTGCAAAGAGATATTTGGCCATTGAGAGATTATGAAAGAGTTATGCAGTCGCTTGAAGAACCGGACGCTCAGAAAGTAAGACGGAAGAGCGTCGGTCGGTCCTGGAGTAGCCAAGGGGATTTAATCGCCTCGATCTCGCAATCGTTATTGGATGGAATCGGATGGACAATTGGAGGTGAGGGTGACATAGTGAATTGGGTGGAATTGGAGGTATAAATGGATGGCACGCCTAACATTGCGGCTCTACTTATCACCCCTGACATTTTGAAATCCGTCAGTGGAATTGATGAATTTAAGGGCGCTTGGCAGGCAATCGGACGTATCGCGCCCGAACGGCTTTCAGCCCTTCGACGCGTAGCGACCATCGAAAGCGCCGCCTCTTCTACCCGAATTGAGGGTGCAAAGCTGACCGACAGGGAAGTGGAACGACTCCTTTCCAATCTGGACATCAAGTCTTTCGCTAGCCGCGACGAGCAGGAAGTTGCCGGCTACGCCGACGCCATGGAGACAGTCTTTACTTCATGGGAAGCTATCGACCTGACCGAAAATCACATTCGGCAACTGCACCGCGACCTTCTGAAATACTCCACCAAGGATGAGCGCCACCGCGGCGAATACAAAACTCTTCCCAATGATGTCGCGGCATTCGATGCCGACGGCAAAAATCTCGGTGTCGTCTTTGAGACCACTACGCCATTCAGCACCCCCGGCCAGATGGCGGCCCTCATCGTGTGGACTGCCAAAGCGCTCCGCGACCATACCGCGCACCCGTTGATCATAATCGCCGTATTCATCGTGTCGTTTCTGGCGATCCATCCATTCCAGGATGGCAATGGACGACTCTCGAGAGTTCTAACAACGCTGCTGCTTTTGCGCAGCGGCTATACGTACGTGCCCTACAGCTCGCTAGAGAGCGTCGTTGAGCAATCCAAAGAGCGCTACTACATCGCGCTTCGGCAAACGCAAGGCACAATCAGAACGGCTAAACCCGACTGGCAGCCCTGGCTGGCGTACTTTCTCGGCGTGCTAACCGAACAAAAATCGCGCCTCGAAAAAAAAATCGCACGCGAGCGGATCTTGCTTGGCGATCTGCCAGAGCTATCGGTACAGATCCTTGAACTCTGCCGCGAACGCGGGCATGTCACGATAAGCGACATCGCAAAGACAACCGGCGCAAACCGAAACACCATAAAAGATCACGTGACGGCGCTCGTGGACAAGGCTCATCTGGTGCGCCATGGCGCGGGTCGTGGAACCTGGTACGCTCTGTCCTGACCCAGGCTAAATTCCGGACGAAGCGAAGCGCCAACGTGTATGGGTAACTTCCTGGGTAACCGCGATTATCGAATTGGCGTTATTCCCATGAAAGCAGGCGTTTTCAGCGCTAATTCGATGGTGAGCGGGCCCACTAATTCGCGATGTTCGGGGACGATCGGTAACTATCGGTAGAGAGCGCTAACTGCCGCACAAAACCTGGGTAACTCACGATGCCCCGATTGAGTTACCCAGTAAAATTTGATTTTGGGTGTCGGGAAATTGGCGAAAGAGCTGGCACTTGGTCACGCGCGATTGCCTTGCTCGAACCTTAATTCGATTTCGCGCGCCGAATTCGAGCATCCCACGATTTCCGCTCGAGCACGATTGCAGTAGAGCGAGTGGCGATTCTGAACGGTCGTCTCCCGGCCGAAAAAACCGGCGCCCGACGTTATCGATTGGCGGTCGCAAACCGTTCACCCATGCGTCATTGACTCAGCGTGCCGAGCGTAAAACGCGAGCGCCGTTTTTTCGAAGACAGCCGAGGGTCGAAAGCGCCAGTTCGCCGACCGCATTCTGACATCGGGAGGCACTCAGTCACCACTTTGAGACGCTCGAGGATTCGAATTGCCCCCTCCGAAGGCAGACGCCCGTAATCCACGTGCGATCCCATACGGCTGCGGCTTGATAATACCGTGTGATCGGGCGGGTGCGAGTTCTTCGAGCCGCGCAATCCGTGATTTTTCTCCCGGCCGAATGACGCTGTAAAAAATCAACGCATGTAGCGCGTCAAGAAAAATAGGCGTATACGGAATTCGCAGGTGGAGATTTCGTCCGCAAGACTCGGGGACGATGCGGGCAATCTAAACGGTTGAAATAATAACGACGCCCAGCGGCCGCTACCGGTTACGCGTCCGGTAATCCGCGAAGCCATCTTCAAACCAAGGGGACCTCACTATGTACGATTTTATTCTTCGGTGCAGGGCCGCGGTCGGCGGTATGCATGCGCTATTTCTCGCTATCGGCCTGATCGTTCTCGGCGGCGCGGGGTTGCTGGCCGGTGCGGTAGCAACTGCACAGGATCCGATCAAGGTCGACGCCAAGCACTACAAGGTGGAGTTCGAGAATGACAGGGTGCGGGTACTGCGTATCACTTACGGGCCTCACGAGAAGTCAGTGATGCACCACCACCCGGCGAACGTGGCCGTGTTTCTGACCGACGGACAGTCGCGGTTCACGATGCCGGACGGAAAGACTCAGGACGCCCCGGTGAAGGCCGGGTCAGTCCAATGGTCGGAGGCCGGCGAGCATCTGCCGGAGAACGTCGGCGACAAGCCTTTCGAGCTGATCCTGGTGGAGTTGAAGACCGAGAGAGCACCAACCAAATAAGGTTGCTTGCTCTGAATCGAGAAGCTGCCAGACGGCGTGGCTGGTCCGCTTCCAACCACGGGAACCCCGGCACCAGGTCGGGGTTTCTGTTACGAGCGGCTATGTGTGCCCCGCCCATGCCAGTGAGTCGGCGGCAAAACTGAAGCGCTTTCTCGTTAATTGCACCGCTCTGAAGCCGACGTTCGCGAGTGCCGGCGACGGGTCGATGAGAGACACCGCGCGAGCGTCAAAAGAATGTGTAGGCGACGAGACACTTTGTCCAAGTGATTCGGCCTGACAAATCGGCCTGCCAATAAACACAGGAAGACGTATCGAGCGGAGGCGGTACGGCGTGTGTGGATACCGAAGTCAGACGGCCGCAAGAGGCCACTCGGCGTCCCTTGCATAGCCGATCGGACGGTGATGACGGCAGCGGTGGTGGTGCTTTCGCCCATCTTTGAAACCGACATGCCGACCGAGCAGCATGCTTACCGTGCCAATTTCAGTGCCCACACGGCGGTGCGCTCGGTGCACAGCCTGATGAACATCGGTCACACGCAGATTATCGAGGGAGACCCTGCCGGCAATTTTGATTCGTTACCGCATGCCGAACTTCTCAAATCGGTGGCGCGCCGGGTCTATGACCGGCAGACCCACAGATCCGGCGCCTGTAAACAGCAGGATGAGCGTTAGGGCAACCGTCGGCGACAACGTACGCTGTTGCTCCAGCACCCGTAGGACCTCGGCGGCATTCGCTTTCAAGTCGCTGATAGGCTTGATTTGGGTCGAGTAGCGCACGGTAGCTCCAAATGCTTGCAGGACTTAATATTGTCTTCTTATGGTCCTGCCGCGATATCCCTCAAGGCCGAATGCTCTGTAAATTACACGAACCAGTTGTAGCCTGGAGTAAATTGCAGCTATCGCCGCGTGGGGATGTGTAATGAGAATCGATGTTACAGGCACGCCTTGCAAGGAGGATGAGGCGTTCGTAATTGCTCAGACTCGCAATTACAACAGTGCGTTTGCGGAGAATGACCACAAAAGCCTTTGCGTCTTTGCCCGTGATGAAGTGGGTAATATTATCGGCGGCCTAACGGGAAGAACGTACTGGAAGTATCTGGACATTGCATTCCTATGGGTCGATGAAAAATATCGCGGCGAAGGTTACGCCACCAAGCTCATGAACGCCGCCGAAGCCGAAGCACGTGAGCGCGGATGCGAACGTGTATTTCTGGATACTTTGAGCTTCCAGGCATTGGGCTTCTATCTAAAGCTGGGCTACGTCGAATTCGGCCGTCTTCGCGGATTCAGCGGCAAATATGATCGGCATTATCTGTATAAGCGGCTTGATGCGGCGGAACACCTCTAGCTTAACTACGCGGCAGCGTCTACTCAGCAAACTCCAAGTTCTTGTACTTGATCTTGTGGAGAGTGGCATATGAAGAAGCTCAAACACGAAGCGGAATTGTTCAAAGCGGCGTTGCTCGCCGGCGTTCAATATGCGGAAGGCCGCAAGGCGGTCGAGTTCGAATCGACCGACTCGGCGAGCGACAAGGCGCTATACGTCTATCGCCTACTCGTGCACGACAAGGTCATTTCGCCAATGCCGGAAGTCCAGGTTGGCGAGAAGACGATTCGGCATCGTCTCGCGACCTGGTATGCACATCAATTGCCTGACGGACATCCGTTGTTGGGATAGACATCGCGCGGAGTCACGAAGCCGTCTCGCGGTCACTGGCCTGCTGGGGAGCTGGCCTACGAGCGGCGGCATCGGGTCATCGTGCATATGGACGTCTCGGCCGCCGGTGTCGGCCACCGTTGCGCGGGACAGTGACTTCATCGCGAAATGGGGACACGTCATTCCCGAGACGGGCAGGCCCGGCATCGCCCCGACCGCTTACTCCCACTGCTGTTTCTTGGGCAGATCGTCATCAATGGAATAGTAGTCCGATTTGTCGCTGACAAATATGTGTTCCACCAGCTTGAGGTTCGTCGGTGTATCCAACGTGCCGGCCGTAATGCTGGTGGTGTCATGTCCGAATTGCCTCCAAAACAGATTGCCGCCGCACTTGCCGCAGAACCCTCGCTCCGCGGTTTCGGATGATTTGTACCAGAGCAGACCACTTGAGCATGTTAAGGTCAGATTCGCCGACGGTGAGCTCGTCATGGCCACATGATGTCCGCTTGTTCGACGACATTGTGAGCAATGGCAGGCGATGACTCCACGCAACGCACCCCGTATCTCATAGCGAACTGCCCCACAAAGGCATCCGCCCGTATGCCGTGATTCGATCATTGGATTTCTCTACCCGCTTGAAAAATCAACCTGTACGCGTTCGCCCCACCGAGGAGCAAACCGAAGACCATAAGATAAACAGCCCATTCGCCTTCCGCAATTCCTACACGGGCCAGGCGGCGTGGCGGGCGCCGGTCCGATGAACTTAAGCTCGGTCTCGCGGTCGCAATGGGTTACTCATGCCAAGAAAAAGCCCGCCGCCGCCCGATCCGTCGCGCGTCGTGAAGCCACGCGCGACGGCCAAGTTTCGCGAAGCGCTGATTGCCGAGGCGGCCTATTTTCGTGCGCAGTACCGCGGCTTCGAACCCGGTCATGAGGTGGAGGATTGGCTTTCCGCCGAAACGGAAATCGACAAGAAATTGAAGGGCGCGCGCCGCTCACGCCGAGCGCCTTCTTGACCGCCTGGGCTAGAATCGCCGCGACAGGTATAGAAGCCCCGTTTCGATCTTGTAGAAGCTATCCGGCCTGACGCCTTGCGGATCGCTGGCCAGCACATGATCGCGGGCAAGGTTCTGCGCATGGCGCATATCTACGCTCAAGTCCCACTTGGGCACCAAGTCGCGCCACTGCGCGCCGAGTCCGAAATATACCGAGTAGGCGGGGGTCGCGAGGTTGTAGCGGGCCGCACCCGCGAATACACCGAGCGCGAAGCGCCTCGAAAAGCGATATCGGTAATCGACGGCGCGCAAGCCGATCAGCGAATGGCCGTCGACCTCATCCACCTCGACTCGAACGCCCAGGTCATTGTTTGCGGAAACCGCGCGGCGCGCGCCCAACCCGAAATGTGGATCGAAGCCCCATTTGCTCGAGGTGATCGGTATGCCCGGCTCTAGGTCCGCGCGCACCTTGCTGACGTTCATGCCGGCGTCGATGAATACTTCCGCGCCGTGCTCGGCGGTGCCGCCGCTGTAGGAGTCTTCGTCCAGGGAACCGTCATCTCGGGTGTGCTCATCGCCGCCGTAACGCACGAAGCCCGACAACCGCGAAAACGATTTGCCGAAAATGTCGCGGCCGCCGGTCAGCTCGCCGCCTATGGTCAAACCATTCCAAGGCCGCGAGTAGCGCACGGTGACATCGTAGTAGCGGTGATACGGAAAGGCCGCGGTGCCCGGGGTATATGCCCGCGAGTCACCGCCGTAATAACTCTGGTTCACCAGCGTGCGGACCCGCTCCTCGAGGTAGCCGCCGAAGGGCGGTTCCCAGCCGATTCGCAGCATTTGGCTGCGCGCGCCGACGCCGTCGCCGAACAGGCGCTGGTCGGCGCCCCAAGCCCCGAGCACCAGGCCATCGTTGGTCATGCCGTCCAAGAAAATATTGTGGACGTACCAGATATTCTGCCACTCGGAGACTTCATACGTCAGGTCGAAGTGGCGCGCGAGCCGCGGGATATCGATGCCGGCGGTGGTCGCCGTGTTGCCGAGCAGGTAGCTGCCGCCGTTCGAATTGTCCTCGCCCGCGTATTGGAAATACACGGCAAAGGGAGTCTTGCCGGGAAAGATGAACCGGCTGATGTAGGAAGCCTGCTGATTGCCTTGGGTCTGCGATAGGCCGCTGGGTTTGAAGAAATCGCGCACCAGAAACCTTGCGGAACTCGGCAGCCCCTCGCCGCCGCCGTACTGCAGCAGCCGATTGACCCCAAGCGACCATCCGCTGAAAGGCTCGATGGACAACTGCGCGCCGAACATACGTGGACTGCCGCTGCTCTCATGGCCCTGATACAGAATATGGTCGGAGCGGGACATGCGGGCCAGGAAAAACTCGTATTGGAAACCGAGCCGGGTGAGCGGCTCGTAGTTCGACAGCGTCACGGACGGCATCGTCGGCGCCTCGGTGCTGATCAGCGAGCTGGTGTCGGTCGCCGGCGAGAACCAGTGGTCGCGGTAGCCGATGTCGATCTGGGCCCAATTGAACCCCAGGCTCAGCATCGATCCGGTCGGCACGGCGCGGCCGTCATAGGCGATGGCCCCGGCGCTCAAAAGAACGTAGTCGGTGGGCTGCACATATCCCTGCGCGGAGACTTCCCAGGCGCTGTGCACCGGCAGTCCATGCTCGTCCGGCATGACGCCCCTGGCCCCGTGCGTGATCGCGCCCGTCGCACTGGCGTGAGTTACGGCATAGTCGCGTGAGTAGCGCTGCAGATAGCGCTGCACCTTGGTGCACAGCGGTTTGTCGATCTTACAAGCCTGAGGCAGCGCGTCTCGCACCAATTCAACGGCGAATGGCCGCTTGAGTATCGGTTCGTCCGCGAGAATGAGCACCCGCTCGATCTGCCGCTCCATTTCCGGTTCGAGGTTCAACGGCAGGTAGGCGCTGACGCCGGCGGCCTGCGCCCCCGGGGCCAATGCCGCAAGCAGGCCCGCGAGCGCAAATTCCGGCCAATGCGCGCTTTTACATGAGATCACGATATTCGATGGACTCCATTTATCGCCGAGCCGCCGCACACCGCAGGCGGGCGCAAACGCCGGACCGGAAGTACACGACATGGGGCGTGAGACGGTCAAGCGCTTTGTGATGCGCCGGCGGCAGCCGGGGATCGGTGGCGCCGCGCCGAGGGAACCATTAGGCTAGGTGTCCCGATGAAATGGTCCGTCCTCGATCAGTCTCCGGCGTCCGCGGGCAGTACGCAGGACGCTGCAATCCGCGAATCGATCGCGCTCGCGCAACACTGCGATGTCTTGGGCTATGAACGCTTCTGGCTGTCGGAACACCATAACAGCGCGAGCATCGTCGGCACGGCGCCGGAGATCCTGATCGCGGCCATCGCCGCGACGACCCGGCGGATACGCGTGGGCAGCGCCGGGGTCATGCTGCCGCATTATTCCGCGCTCAAGGTGGCCGAACAGTTTCGCGTGCTGGAGGCTATCGCGCCGGGGCGCATCGATCTGGGCGTGGGGCGCGCTCCCGGCTCGGACGGCCTCACGGCGCATGCGCTCAATCCCCACTCGAATGCCGCGGAAGAATTTCCGCGGCAGGTTCAGGAACTGCAGTACTGGGTGTCCGGCGTCGAGCTGCCGGCCGATCATCCGTACCACAGGATCATGGCGCACCCCATGGGATCCACGAGCCCGCAACTCTGGATCCTTGGCAGTTCCGCGTACGGTGCGCAGCTGGCGGCACATTTCGGCCTGCCCTACGCCTTTGCCTATTTCTTCAGCGACGGCGCAGGCGTCGATGAGGCGCTGACGCTCTACCGGCGCAACTACCGGCCGAGCGCACGGTACCCGGTCCCGTGCGCGACCATCTGTGTATGGGCCTTGGCGGCGGATACGGACATCGAGGCGCGCCGCCAGCTGGGGACGCGCGAATATTGGCGGGTCGGCTTCGAGAAGGGATTGAGAATGCCCTTGGTGTCGCCGGAGCAGGCGGCAGCCCACCCCTACACGGATGCGGAACTCGCCCTGCTCGACAAGTTGCGGCAGGCAGCCCTCGTCGGCACGGGACCGCAGGTCGCCGACAAACTGAATGCGCTGGCGAAGCGGTTGCAGCTGAACGAGATCGTCATCAACACGTGGACGTTCGACCCCGCCACGCGCAGGCATTCCTATGCTTTGATGGCCGACGCGCTTGGCCTGCCGGGGCATAAGCCGGCCGCAGCATGAGCATCCTTCGGACCGAGCGCCTGCTGCTGCGCAAACTCGATTTGCACGACGCCGGCTTCATCCTGGAACTCTCGAATGAGACCGCCTTCATTCGCTTCATCGGCGATAAAGGCGTGAGAACTCTTGCCGATGCCCGTGAATACCTCCTGAAGGGCCCGATCGCGAGTTACGAGCGGTGGGGGTTCGGCCTGTACTCGACCTGCATACCCGGCGGCTCAGCGGCAACGCACGGCACCGCGATCGGGATCTGCGGGCTGGTCAAGCGAGATTCACTGCCCGACGTGGACTTGGGGTTCGCCTTTCTGTCGCGCTACCGGTCGAAGGGGTACGCCGTTGAATCCGCCTCGGCGGTGCTGCACTACGCAAGGACGGCGCTGCGCTTGCATCGCATCGTTGCGATCACGGCGCCCGATAACGCCGGCTCCATCGCCGTACTCGAAAAAATCGGGCTTGTGTTCGAACGCATGATCAGGCTTGGCGAAACCAGCCCCGAACTGAGGCTCTATGGACCCGCGCAATCCGCGGACTCCCCAACAGATCCGGGGCCAAGAGACCCGGGGCCGAGAGAGCCTGGCCCAGGGACCTTGGATAGTGTCGATGATACCGGTGCTTAGGTGCTTTAATGGCGCCCTTCGGTACCGCTGTCACGGAGTTTCCCATGCACCCATTTCCTCATCACTACGTCGTCAACGCATCCGTGCGCCCCGTTGGGGACGTGCCGCTGTCCACAGGCGGTGTCCGGATCATCGAATCGGCACCGCCCACCGAGTTCGACGGCCCCGGCAATCAATGGTCGCCCGAGGGACTGTTGACCGCGGCCGTGGCTGATTGCTTCGTCTTGAGCTTCCGCGCGATCGCAGCGGCGTCCAAATATGCGTGGCTCAGCCTCGAAGCGCGCACCGAAGGCACGTTGGATCGAATCGAGGGCAAGATGCGCTTCACCCGGTTCGACACGCACGCCAAGCTACATGTGCCGGGCGGCGCAGACGCCGAGCGCGCGAAGAAGCTGCTGGAAAAGGCCGAGCAGGCATGCCTCGTCGCCAATTCCCTGAGCAGCGAGCGCCATCTCACCGTCGAGGTGGTCATGGCTTAACGCTCGCGCAGCGAGCGGCTCAGGGACGGGGTCGCATCGACCCCGTTAATTTCGGCGCGCAGCGCCTGGGAATGCTAATCGTCCATCAAGAAGCTGCGCAGCTGCTCGCTGCGGCTGGGATGGCGCAGCTTGCGCAGCGCCTTGGCCTCTATCTGCCGGATCCGCTCGCGCGTCACGTCGAATTGCTTGCCCACTTCCTCGAGGGTGTGGTCCGTGTTCATGTCGATGCCGAAGCGCATGCGCAGAACTTTCGCCTCGCGCGGCGTCAGCTGGGCCAGTACCGAGTGCGTGGTTTCACGCAGCGACTCCGTGGTCGCCGAATCGATGGGTGAGGACACCGACACATCCTCGATGAAATCGCCCAGATGCGAATCCTCGTCGTCGCCGATGGGCGTCTCCATGGAGATCGGCTCCTTGGCGATCTTGAGGACCTTGCGCACCTTGTCTTCCGGCATTTCCATGCGCACCGCCAGTTCTTCCGGCGTGGGCTCGCGGCCCATCTCCTGGAGCATCTGCCGGGAGATGCGGTTCAGCTTGTTGATCGTTTCGATCATGTGCACCGGAATGCGGATGGTGCGGGCTTGGTCGGCGATGGAACGCGTGATGGCCTGGCGGATCCACCAGGTCGCATAGGTCGAGAATTTGTAGCCGCGGCGATACTCGAATTTGTCGACGGCCTTCATCAAGCCGATGTTGCCCTCCTGGATCAGATCCAGGAACTGCAGGCCGCGATTCGTATACTTCTTCGCGATCGAAATCACCAGGCGCAGGTTGGCCTCCACCATTTCCTTCTTCGCACGGCGCGCCTTGGCCTCGCCGATCGAGACCTCGCGGTTGATTTCCTTGATCTCGCTGATCAGAACGTGAAACAGGCCTTCCAGGTCCTTCAGCTTGTTCTGGCGGCGCTCGACCTCGTCCTTGAATTTGGCGAGCGGCGCCGAATAGCGCTTCTTGGCCTTGATGTGCTTGTCGAGCCAGCGCGTGCTGGTCTCGTTCTTCGGGAACGTCGAAATGAAATCCTTGCGCGGCATCCCGGCCTGCTTGATGCAAAGGAACATGATTTCCTTCTCGAGCAGACGGACTTCCGTCACGTGCTGGCGCAGATTGTCGATCAATTGATCGAACATCTTCGGCGAGAGCTTCAGCTCCATCAATTCGCCGCAGATCTTCTTGCGAATCTTCAGGGTCTTGGGATCTTTCGCCCCCAGCTTGTCGAGCGCGTTCAGGAACTGGTGATGCATCTTCGCGATCGAGCTGAAGCGCTTCGCGGCCTCTTCCGGATCCGGGCCGGTGTCGATGGCCTCCTCCTCTTCGTCGGAATCGGCCTCTTCATCGTCGTTGGCGGCTTCTTCGCGCTCGAGCGCCATCATTTTCGGGTTCTGCGGCTGCGCGATTTCATCCGGCGCATTCGGGTCCACGAAGCCCACGATCACGTCGACGAGCCGCATCTGCCCGGCTTTGACGGTCTCATAATGCCGCAACAGCAAGTCGTACGTGCCTGGGTAGCTGCCGAGGGCGATCTTGACCGCTTCCAAACCTTCTTCGATGCGTTTCGCGATGCGAATTTCGCCCTCGCGCGTCAACAATTCCACCGTGCCCATTTCGCGCATGTACATGCGCACGGGATCGGTGGTGCGGCCGAATTCCGCGTCGAGATTGGCCAGAGCCGCCGTCGCCTCCTCCACCGCCTCTTCATCGGGAGCGGCAGTGGCGTCCGTCAGCAACAAGGATTCGGCGTCCGGCGCCTTTTCATACACCGGAATACCCATGTCATTGATCATGTTGACGATGTCTTCGATCTGTTCCGGATCGACGATTTCGCTCGGCAAGTGATCGTTGACTTCAGCGTAGGTGAGGTAGCCCTGCTCCTTGCCGCGCGCGATCAATAACTTCAGTTGCGACTGACGCTCATCCGCGATTTGAGTCGCTGTGCCCGCTGGCGCTTTTTTGATCAAGGTGGACGCCTCGTAAAAGAATTGGACATTAAATGCCAAGCCGACAAGTATACGATCCTGGCCATTCCGTAGCCACCGCCGTTCCGTACTACGGGCATGGCTCTTAGGTGGGTGCCCGGGAGCGGCCCTTGGATTGCAGAAGTCTGCTTAATTCCGCCTTTTCGTCGTAATTCAAGCCCATATCCTCCGCTTTTCGCAATAATTCATCCATTCTGCGGCCGGGACCATACTCCTGGAGCAGCTTTTCAACCGCCATTTGCAGCTCCTGGGCGGCCGCTTCCGGTGCCGCCACCAAGGGATCCTGCATGGCAAGTTCCGAGAGCCGCCCATGTTCAGCACGACCCCGCCAGCGTTCCAATAGCATCGCGGTGCTGGGCGCCGCGGCGGCGGCCGCCTGTTCGAGCAATTCTTTGAGAACGGCGGCGCCGGGCTTCTCGACTCCATCGAGCAGATCCGGATCCCGTATGGCGCGCGCTGCCACGGGGTGATGCAGCACCAATGCGATGGCCTGTGTCAGCAAATTACCTCGCCCGACGCTGATTCGACCGTGCTGGCGCAGCAAGGGTTCCGGCCGGTCCGCCGGCGTCCGTTTGGGATCGCCGGCCGCGAACGATTTCTTGAGCGCGGCCGCCGGCATGCCGACTTGCACGGCCAGACGATCGGCCAGCATTTCCCGGTAAATGCCTTCGGGCATGCGGGCGAACAGGGGCTCCGCCAGGGCTTTGAGCTTGGCCCGGCCATCGACGTGCTCGAGATCCACCTGCCGCATCAGCTGTTGGATCAGGTACTCGGATAGCGGGAGGGCGCCGCTCAGCCGGCCCTCGAAGGCCTCGGGACCTTCTTCCGCGACCAGCGTATCGGGGTCGTGGCCCTCGGGCAGGAACATGAACTTCAGTTCCCGGCCGTCGCGCGCCAGCGGCAACGAATTCTCCAGCGCCCGCCAGGCGGCCTGGCGGCCGGCGCGATCGCCGTCGAAACAGAACACCACTTCGCTGGTCAATCGAAAAATCTTGTTGAGGTGCTCCTGAGTGGTCGCAGTGCCCAGGGTGGCCACGGCATAGGTGATCCCGGCTTGGTGCAGACGCACCACGTCCATGTAGCCCTCGACGATCATCAGCCGCTTGAAATCCGCCCGCGCAGCCCTTGCTTCGTACAGCCCATAGAGTTCGCGCCCCTTGTGAAACAGCGGTGTTTCCGGCGAGTTGAGGTACTTGGGCTCGCCCTTATCGATGACCCTCCCGCCGAAACCGATGACACGCCCGCGCGAATCGCGAATGGGAAACATCAGGCGATCGCGGAAGCGATCGTAAAGACCCGCGGCGCCTTCGCCGCTGCGCGCGCGTTCGATGACCAGCCCGAGCTCGAGGATCTGGCGCCGTTCCTCTTCCTGCGTCCCAAAGCGATTGAGCAAGGCGTTCCAGGAATCGGGCGCGAACCCTAAGGCGAATTTCTCGGCCGTTTTCGCATCGATGCCGCGCGCGCTCAGGTATTCTCGCGCGCGGGGCTGGTCCGCCAAGTTCTGCTCGAAAAAGCGCGCAACGCGCGCCATCACGCCGTGCAAATCGACGCCGCCGGGGTCACGCGGTCCCTGGGCCTCGCGCGGCAACTCGAGGCCGGCACGCTGCGCCAAGTCGGCCACCGCGTCGAGGAATTCCATTTTCTCGTACTGCATGAGAAAGCCGATGATGGTGCCGTGCGCCCCGCAGCCGAAGCAGTGATAGAACTGCTTGTCGGGGCTGACCCAGAACGAGGGCGATTTTTCGTTGTGGAAGGGGCAACAGGCCTTGTATTCGCGCCCCGCCTTTTTCAAGGGCACCCGCGCACTGATGATCTCGACGATATCGGAGCGGCCGATCACCTCGTCGATGAACGTCTGTGGTATGCGGCCGGCCATGGACCGCGCGCGATCAACCGCCTAAGCGGGCTTTGATCTTTGCGCCTACTTGGCCCATGTCGACACGACCCTGGGCTTTGCCCTTGATGATGCCCATAACCTTTCCCATGTCCCTGATGCTCGCCGCGCCGGCCGCGGCAATGGCGTCGCCGATCAGGGCGTCGATTTCGGCGTCGCTCAATTGCGCCGGCAGGTAGCCCTGCAGCAGGGTGATTTCGGCGCTTTCCTTGTCCACCAGATCCTGCCGGTTGCCGGCTTGGAACTGCACCAGCGATTCTTTGCGCTGTTTGATCATCTTCTCGAGAACGCTCAACACCTGAGCATCATCGAGGGTGATGCGTTCGTCGACTTCGCGCTGCTTGATGGCCGCGGTGATCATGCGGATCGCGCCCAGCCGCTGCTTTTCGCCGGAGCGCATTGCAGCTTTCATATCATCGGTAATTCGTTCTTTGAGAGACATCCTTGGAAGGCGGCCGACTCTTAGTAAGAGGGCCTGGTCGGCGCGGCGGCCGGCGGACTCGCAGGGGCGCCGCCCGTGCCACGCATGTTCTCCCGGGAAAGGCGCTTCAAATGCCGTTTCACCGCGGCGGCCTTTTTTCGCTTACGCTCCTGGGTCGGCTTCTCGTAGAATTCACGTCGCCGCAGCTCGGTGAGGACGCCCGCCTTTTCACAGGCGCGCTTGAAGCGACGCAGAGCGGCGTCGAAATACTCGTTCTCGCGAACACGAACGCTGGGCATTCAAACCTCGTACTAAAGGCGGGTCGCCGTATTCGGCGACAGGGGGGCGCATTCTAAGGTGAGGCCCCTCAAAAGGCAAAGGCTGCGGCAAACCGCTCCCTTGCCTCGGCGGGAGCGGAGCAGGGCAACCATACGGGCGGGCGGTAAACGAATGAGAGTCAACGGTAAATGGACGCGGGCGGGCAGTAAATTAACGCAGGCGGGCGGCAAATTAACGCGGGCGGGCAGTAAATGCGTGTAATCGGCATCGAGAGCTCTTGCGACGAGACGGGGGTCGCCGTCTATGACCAGGAGCTGGGGCTGCTGTCGCATCGGCTTTACAGCCAGGTTGCGATGCACCAGGCCTATGGCGGCGTCGTACCGGAACTCGCTTCTCGGGACCATGTCCGTCGAGTACTGCCCCTGGTGCGCGAGGCGCTGGCCGACGCCCATTCCGGCGAGGAGTCGATCGATGGGGTTGCCTACACCGCAGGCCCCGGTCTCATCGGTGCTCTGCTGGTCGGGGCCAGCTTCGCGGCCAGCCTGGCGTATGCCTGGGGCAAGCCCGCGCTCGGCATACATCATTTGGAAGGACACCTGCTTGCGCCCCTGCTGGAGCCCAAAGCGCCCGGTTTCCCGTTTCTTGCATTGCTCGTGTCCGGCGGCCATACCCAACTCGTGGACGTGGCCGGCTTGGGCGAATACCGGATTTTGGGCGAAACTTTGGACGATGCGGCCGGCGAGGCCTTCGACAAGACGGCGAAACTGCTGGGGTTGCCATACCCGGGCGGTGCGGCGTTGGCGGCTTTGGCGCCGACCGGACGCAGCGACCGTTTCGTATTCCCCAGGCCCATGCTGGACCGGCCGGGGCTCGACTTTAGTTTCAGTGGCTTGAAGACCGCTGCCCTAGTAGCCTTGCGGGGCCGCGTTTTGGACGACGCGATCAGAGCCGATGTCGCCCGCGGTTTTCAGGAGGCGGTGGTCGAAACGCTCGCGGAGAAAACTCGGCGCGCGTTGCAGCAAACCCGCCATCAGCGCGTGGTCATCGCCGGCGGCGTCGGCGCCAATCGGCGCCTGCGCGAACGGCTGGCCGAGGTGGCGCGCGGCTGCGGAGCGGAATTGTATTTTCCGCGCGCGGAATTCTGCACGGACAATGGGGCAATGATCGCGCTGGCGGGATGCTTGCGATTGGCTGCAGGCAAGCGGGCAGCTGCGGGCACGCAGTTGGCTTCAGGCATGCGATTGGCCGGCGCGCGCCACGGCTTGTCCATCGAGGCACGCGCGAATTGGGAACTGGGAGAGGCGAGAGTCGGAGCAATAGGGGTTTAGAAGCTGCAATGGACAAAATCTTCATACATGCCCTCAAGACCGAGGCCATCATCGGCATATTCGACTGGGAAAGACAGGTCAAGCAAACCGTCATCGTCGATATAGAAATAAGCGCCGATATCCGCAAAGCCGCGCTGTCCGATTCCATCCACGACACCCTGAATTACAAGCGGGTCGCGAAAAGCGTGCTGGCCTTCGTCGAAGGCTCGCAGTTTCACTTGGTGGAAACCCTGGCCGAGCATATTGCCATGCTCATTCTCGAGGACTTCGGGATCGCGTGGGTTCGCATATCGTTGAGCAAGCCCGGTGCCATCCGCAGCTCGCGCGATGTGGGAGTGATGCTGGAGCGCAGCCGCGACGATCTTGGGACCTGGCGCACGCGGCCCGGCCAGCCCCCGCGCGGCGGGCCCGCACCGGGCGCGGCCTGACCCGCCCCATGGCGCAACGCATTCTCCTCGATCGACCGCTGTCCTGGCAGGAGGTCGGGGCGGTTGCCGAAGGCGCGCAGCTCGCACTGTCGCGGGACGCGCAAGGCCGGATTCGCGCGGCGCGCGCCCTGGTCGAGTCCCTGGTTGCGAAGGGCGTGCGCGCGTATGGCGTGAATACGGGCGTGGGTGCGCTCTGCGATGTGATCGTAACCCGCTCTCAGCAGCAGCGGTTGTCGCGAAATATCCTGATGAGCCATGCCGTTGGCGTGGGGCCGGCGCTCGCGCCGACGGAAGTTCGCGCCATCATCGCGGCTGCCATCAATAACTTTGCACACGGTTACTCAGGCGTGCGGTTGGCGGTCGTGGATCAACTGCTCGCGCTGCTCGCCCACGACTGCGTGCCGGAGGTGCCGGCAGCCGGATCGGTGGGATATCTTTCGCACATGGCGCACATCGCGCTGCTGCTGCTGGGCCAAGGGGCTGCGCGGTTGCGCGGCCGGCTGGTCGGCGGCGCCGAGGCGCTGCAATCGCTGAATGTACAGGCGCTGGTGTTGGAGGCCAAAGAGGGCCTGTCCCTCGTCAATGGAACTCCCTGTGCCACGGGCCTCGCGGCGATCGCCTTGCTGCGGGCGCAGCGCCTGCTCGACTGGGCCGATGCCGCCGCCGCCATGACGTTCGAGAATCTTCACGGCCAGCTCGCGGCGTTCGATGCCACGGCGCTGGGGCTGCGTCACTCGCCGGGGGTGCGGCAAGTCGGCGGCCGGTTGCGCGAACTGCTCGCCGGCAGCGAGATCCTGCAACGCAGCGCCGGCCGGCGAACCCAGGATCCGTTGAGCCTGCGCGCCGTGCCGCAGGTGCATGGGGCGGCGCGCGATTCGTTCGCGCAGGCGGTCATGGTGGTGGACGGTGAGTTGGCCTCGGCGACGGACAATCCCGTCGTCATCGGCACGCCGGATGAACCGCGTGCGCTGTCCGAGGCGAACGCGGTCGGCACAGCCTTGGGGCTGATGGCCGACTCGCTCGGCATTGCGATCGCCGAAGTAGCAGCCATGTCGGAACGCAGAATGGATCGTCTGGTGAACCCACTGGTGAGCGCTTTACCGGCTTTTCTGGCGGCGGACAGCGGCGCGGGTTCGGGATTCATGATCGCGCAGTACACGGCCGTATCGCTGGTCGCCGACAATCGACGTCTGGCCGCGCCGGCCAGTCTGGACGGTGGGATCACCTCCGGGTTGCAGGAGGATCATCTCAGCCATGCGACACCCGCCGCGCTCAAGCTGCTCAAGATCATCGACAATGCCGAATTCATCCTGGCCATCGAATTGCTCGCGGCGGCACAGGCCTACGAGCTGCAACGCGACCCTCTGGCGCGTGCGCCGCGCACCGATGCCGTCTATCGAATGGTACGCGCCGCCGTTGCGCACTATCGGGACGACCGCCCCTTGAGCACCGACATTCAAACGGCGCGAGACCTGGTAAGGCAGCCGCTCGCGCACCCGGTGGCGCAGCCGCTCACGCGTTAAATGCTGCGGCCGCCGTCTACGGCGATGATTTGGCCGGTGATGTACGGTGCATCTTTCGCCAGAAACAGGGCGGTGCGCGCGATGTCCCGCGGCGTGCCGTGGCGTTTGAGCGCGGTCTTGTCGATGATTTCCTGCTTCAATGCCTCGTCCATGGTGCTCTCCGGCCACAGCACGGGGCCGGGCGCTATGCCGTTGACCCGGATTTCCGGTCCCAATTCGCGCGCCAGCGAGCGCGTCAGCATGGCGAGCCCTGCCTTGGCCACGCTGTACACCGGATGCGCCTTGAGGGGCCGCAGCGCGTGGATATCGACCATGTTGATGATGAGTCCGCGCTGTGGGCGCAGATAGGGTGCGGCCGCTTGCGACAGAAACAGCGGAGCTTTCAAGTTGCTGCCGATCAGGTCATCCCACTGCTGCGGCGTGATTTGGCCAACCGGCGTGGGGTAAAAGTTCGAGGCGTTGTTGATCAGAATATCCAGCCGGCCGAATTCCAGCAGCGTGGCCGCCACCAGTTTTTCCGGCGTGTCCGGGTGCAGCAGATGAGCCGCGTGAATCGCGGCCGAGCCGGGGCGCACGTGATTGAACCCATCGGCCAACGCGGCGGCAGCGGCGGCCGAGGATCGATAGTGAATGAGTATTTTTGCGCCGGCAGCATGCAGGGTGCGCGCGATCTCGGCGCCGACGCGGCGTGCGCCGCCTGTAATCAGCACAACCTGGTCCTGCAATGAAGAATTCTCGATACTGGCCGTCATGCACCAAACGATACCGGAAGACCTGAGGAACGTGAACTCATGTTGAGCGATGCGGAGGCACGGCACTGCACACGAATGCAGGAGTACCTGGCGGAGCAAGTAGCCGCAGCGGATGGCTGGATGAGCTTCGAGCGATTCATGGATCTGGCGCTGTATGCTCCGGGCTTGGGTTACTACAGCGCCGGCGCCCACAAATTGGGGGCCGGCGGCGATTTCACGACCGCTCCCGAAATCTCGAGCCTGTTCGGCGCCTGCGTGGCGCGGCAGTGCGCGGAAGTCCTGAGCACGTTCACGGCCGCAACCATTCTGGAAATCGGCGCCGGCAGCGGCCGCCTGGCCGCGGATATTCTGGCGCGCCTGGAGACCCTCGGACAGCTGCCCGCCCGCTACGCCATTCTCGAGATCAGCGCCGACTTGCGTGAACGCCAGCGCCGCCACCTCGAGCAGCGCCTGCCGAATTTGATCGGGCGCGTGCACTGGCTGGACCGGCCGCCCGATGAACCCTTCGATGGCGTCATCCTCGCCAACGAAGTACTGGACGCTTTGCCCGTCACGCGTTTTCGCTGGCATGGCGACCGGGTCGAGGAATTCGGCGTGGTGCTCGCGGGTGCCGGCGCCGGCGCGGGTGGCAATGTGACCGGCGTGCAGGGCAGGCGTTTCGCCTGGGAGGCGCGGCCGGCAAGCCATCGGGTGCGGGAGGCTTGCATGCGGCTGGCGGCGGCCGGCGGCGCCTGGGATGACGGCTATGTGTCGGAGTACTGCCCGCGCCTCGCGGCCTGGACGGCCGGTGTCACGCGGCGGCTGCGCGCGGGCGCGGTGGTGTGGTTCGATTATGGGTTGCCGCGGGCGCAGTACTACTTGCCGGAGCGGCACGATGGGACCTTGCTGTGTCATTTCCGCCATCGCGCGCATGACGATCCATTGCTCTATCCGGGGCTGCAGGACATCACGGCCTGGGTGGATTTCACGGCGCTTGCCGAAGCGTCGCGGCCGGCGGGCTACGAACTTGCGGGCTTCACCACCCAGGCCTTTTTCCTGGCAGGTTTGCGAATCGATGCGGAAATACAGATCGCCGCCGGCGACGATGCGAACCGATTCGCGCGGCTGGCCAATCAGGCACGGCAGCTGATGTTGCCGGGTGAGATGGGCGAGCGCTTCAAGGCCATGGCATGGGTGCGCGATGTTCCCCGCGATTTGTCCGGCTTCGCGCTGCAGGATCTGCGGCACACGCTATGACCACGGCACGCACCGACCGCTCGCTGCCGGACTATTCAAGAACGACGTTCGCGGGAGTTCAGCGGCGAGCGAGAAGCGCCGCGACTCGCCGGCGCAGTTCGGGCAGAAGCTCCTGTTCGAACTCGGGATTGCGTTGAAACCAGGGCGTGTTGCGCGGCGACGGATGGGGCAGCGGAATGTAGGGCGGAGAGTATTCCGCCCATGACCGGATCGTTTCGGCCAAAGTCGCCTTGCGCCGCCTGCCGAGAAAATGGCGTTGCGCATACTGGCCGATGAGCAGGGTCAATTCGATCCTGGGCAGCTTGGCCAACAGCAGATCGAGCCATAGCTGCGCACATTCAGGGCGTGGCGGCAGATCGCCGCCATTGCCTCGGCCTGGATAGCAGTAGCCCATCGGGATGATGGCGATGCGCGACGCGTCGTAGAAAATTTCCGGGGTTACGCCCATCCAGTCGCGCAAACGCCGGCCGCTCGGGTCATCCCAGGGAATGCCCGTTGTGTGCACACGCACGCCGGGCGCCTGCCCGACGACCAGGATTCGGGCCGACGCACCTGCTTGCAGCACGGGCCGCGGTCCCAGCGGCAGATGCGCTTCACAGACGCGGCAGGCCCGTACGGCCACCAGCAGCGACTCAAGCGTGCGGTACTTTGACTTGGCCAATGTTCATCCCGGGGCGTCGCGCCGATGCTACCCCATTCCTTCCGCGGAGCCGGCCTCCGGCATCAGGCGCTCGCCCTTGCCGAGCAGGATGCCGCGAGCCGAGGCGACGCCGAATTCGAGGCTCTGGGCGATCCGGTGTGCGCGGTCGATGAAAAAGTCCGCGGCCTTCGGTCGGCACAGGTCCCGGGCCGTCGCTTCGAACAGCGCCAGCCAGCGATCGAAGTAGCGGGCATCGACGGGCAGCGGCAGATGCACGCGCATGGGCTGGCCGCGGTAGCGGCCGCTCATGAGCGCGATCGACGACCAGAAGTCGCACATGCGCTTGAGATGAGGCTCCCAATCCGCGATGTGCGCGTCGAAGATCGGGCCCAGAAGCGCGTCCGCGCGCACCCGCAGGTAGAACCCCCGGACGAGCTGCTCGATCAGCGCTTCGTCGATGCCGGTTTCGTCCTCGATATGCTTGATAATCTGTGCTCTCCGTTCCCTGCCGGAACCCGTGTACATGCTCATTGCCGCGCCTGCTCATCCAGCCCGGACCGCGTGCAGCAGGCGGCGCATGCTGATCGCGGTCTTCGGACTTTTCACCAAATCGTCGAGAGAATAGCGATCGAGCACGGCAAGAAATGCCTGCAATGCCTCCTCGAGCGGTCCGCGCAATCCGCAGGCGGGCGCGATGACGCAGGTGTTGCGCTCCTGATCCAGGCACTCCACCAGCGCGAACCCATCCTCCGTCGTGCGCACGACTTCGCCCAGGTTGATCGATCCGGCCGCGCGCCCCAGCACGAGACCGCCGCCGCGGCCGCGCTGGCTCTCGATGAAACCCGCCTGTGCCAGCGTCTGCGCGATCTTCATCAGGTGATTGCGGGAAATACCGTAGCGCACTGCAATCTCCTCGATCGTATGCCGTTCGCCGGGCTCGATGGCGAGGAGCATCAGCAGTCGAAGGGCGTGGTCGGTGTGCAGCGTCAGGCGCATGGATGCAATGAGTGGCCAAATGAAGTAAGATGCATGTAGGATACCTCTATTATTCGAAAGTGTCGCCGGTAAAATCAATCACCGTAAAATCAGTTACCGGGGAAGTCCCATGCATCGTCAGCCGCCGGGTACTTTAAGGGATGATGCGCACAGGAGCGTACGATCATGCAGGCGAATTTGACGGCGCAAGTTTCTGCCACCACGAGCCACGACGATCGGGTGCTGGCGTCGGTTTTCGGCGCGTACACCGTTTCGGCGACATTCTGGCTGTTGTTCGCCACCGCGGTGGGCGTGCTCATGGCGTACAAGTTCGGCGCGCCGGATTTTTGGTCCGGGGAGTGGTTGACCTTCGGGCGGCTGCGTCCGATTCACACCAACGATACATTTTATGGCTGGGCCAGCTTGGCGCTGGTCGGAATCGCCTACTTTGTGGCGGCGCGCAGTTCCCGTACGCCGCTGTACAGCGCGAAGCTGGCGTGGATCGGATTGGCGCTGTTCAATCTGGCCGCGGTGGCCGGCACGATCGCCCTGGATCTCGGCTACAACGACGGTGACCTGGAATATCGCGAATGGCCGTGGCCGATCCGTCTGATCTTTCTGGCCGCGCTGGTCGTCACCGCCTGGAATCTGCTCGGCACCGTGGCAAGACGCAGCACCAAGGACATCTATCTGTCGAACTGGTACATCATCGGCGGTGTGCTGTGGACCTGCATCATCGCCATCGTCGCGACCTTGCCCTGGTACCAGTACGGACTAGGCCAGGTATCGGTGTCCGGTTTCTACATGCACAACGCGGTGGGCATGTGGTTTACGCCGCTGGCGCTGGGGATTTTCTACTACGCCCTGCCGAAATTGCTCAACCGGCCGATCTATTCCTACGCGCTCGGCGTCTTTGCCTTTTGGACCAACCTCGTATTTTATCCCATCATCGGATCGCATCACTTTCTATTCAGCCCGCTGCCGTGGTTTCTACAGACCACGGCCATCGTGTTCAGCGTGGCGATGCTGGTGCCGGTCTGGGGCGGCAGCGCCAACTTCCTGCTGACCATGCGCGGGCGGATGCAAGAGATGGCGCATTCGTTTCCGCTGATGTTCATCTTCGTCGGCGTGATCGGCTATCTCGTCGGCTCCACACAGGGCACTTTCGAGGCGTTCCGGTCGCTGCAGGAGGTGTGGCACCTCACGAACTTCACGGTCGGACACTCGCACTTGACCATGTACGGCTTCGTCACGTTCGCCATCTGGGGCGGCGTGTATTCCCTGCTGCCTCTCGCCACCGGCAAGGCACCGGGCCGCCTCGGACTGGGGCTGCATTTCTGGATGGCCTTGGTGGGGAGTTTCATCTACGTGATTTCGCTCTCCGTCGGAGGCACGGTCCAGGGGCTGGACTGGATTCACGGCCTGCCGTTCATCCAGTCGGTGGCGGACATGGAGTCGTACTGGGTCTGGCGCGGCGTGGGCGGCTCATTGATGTTGCTGAGCCACGTCGTCTTTGCCTGGAACGTCTGGCGCATGACCTATGGCGCGGCGGCGCCGCACGCTGACTCCGTTCCGGCGGATGGAGTCGCGACATGAACAAGCTGGTCATGATCGCGGGCGGCTCCACGCTGGTTT
>Ga0070696_100000374_pt1 | contig 27269 bp, 28 predicted proteins | sample KBSK1253metaG_FD_65474 | JGI IMG/M metagenome (GOLD analysis project Ga0070696, IMG submission 65474) | Corn, switchgrass and miscanthus rhizosphere microbial communities from Kellogg Biological Station, Michigan, USA - KBS K1-25-3 metaG | ecosystem: Host-associated > Plants > Roots >... | reverse complement strand
GAGGTCGGTTGAGTGACCGTAGTTGTCGCGACACGCTGGCGTGTCGCGCGAGCTTCGGTCACTGAACAGGTCACGGCTCTCCCACAACGTCGCGGTCGAGCCGGGCTGGTTGGCGGGGGTGCGGGTGCGGGTGCGGGTGCGGCGGGTGCACGACCTCGGAGTCGTCCTGCACGCCGACACCCTCTTCAACGACGGCCCCGCCGCCGAGGAGACCGGGCAGCTGCGCGGCCTGGGCCAGCCCGACGTCCTGGCTCCCGGCAGCGCCCGAGACCTGGCCCGCAAGCAGCTGGCTGACGGCGTGGGCGTGCAGGTGATCGTGGTCGACGAGTCGGAGCGGTCGAGCACGTCGTCCGCCTCGACCGCAACACCGCCGAGCACTGCCGATCACGGGAGGCGCTCGTCTCCGCCGCCCGGCAGAAGCTGGCCACCGCCTACCCGGACGGGGCACAAGGCCGGGCACCACGACTCGCGACGGCGACAGACCCGCCAGTCACTCCCGTTCCGGCGTCCGGTCGCCTACTCTGGCGGCCACATGGCGAGACGCCGCCCGGCCGCAGGGCCGGACCGACGAGAGGACGTCATTCGTGTCGGACACCGGGACCGTGGGGACCCCTTCTGCACCCGCCTCGGGCGCCGCGCCGGCGTCCGGTCCGGCCGCGCCGCCCGGGGTTGCCGGGCCGGGGGCCGTGCCGTCGGCGAACGCGGCCGAGCAGGCCCGGTTCGCGAAGCTGTCCGCGGAGCTGCCGGCGTCCGTGCCCGCCTTGTTCCTCCAGCGTGTGGCCCAGACCCCGCACCGAGAGGCCTACCAGTGCCCGGACGGCGCCGGCGGCTGGCGCTCGATCAGCTGGTCCGAGGCATCGACCGCCGTCACGGAGATCGCGGCCGGCCTCGTCGAGCTGGGTGTCCAGGCGCAGGAGCCGGTGGCGATCGCGGCGTCCACCCGCATCGAGTGGGTCATGGCCGACATCGGGATCATGTGCGCCGGCGCGGCGACCACGACCATCTACCCGTCGACGTCCACCTCCGACGTCCAGTTCATCCTGGCCGACTCGCGGTCGCGCGTCGTGTTCGTCGAGGACGCCACGCAGCTCGACAAGGTAGTGGGGCAGTGGTCCTCGCTGCCGGACCTCGCCGCCGTCGTCGTGATGGACCCGCAGGTGACGGCTCCGGAGTCTGCGCTGGCCGGCGACCGGCGGGTGCTGTCACTGACCGAGCTGCGCCGCCGAGGCCGCGAGCTGCTGGCGGGCACGCCCGACGCCGTGCAACACCGGGTCGACGCCGTCCGGCCCGACCACCTCGCGACGCTGATGTACACCTCCGGCACCACCGGCCGGCCCAAGGGCGTGCGGCTCGCGCACTCGTGCTGGCTGTACGAGGCGGCCGCCAACGCGGCGTCCGAGGTCCTGACGGCTGACGACCTGCAGTACCTGTGGCTGCCGCTCTCCCACTCCTTCGGCAAGCTGCTGCTGGTGCTGCAGATGCCGGTCGGCTTCGCCACGGTGGTCGACGGCGACCTGGACCGCCTCGTCGAGAACTTGGCGCAGGTGCGTCCCACGTTCATGGCCGGAGCGCCGCGCATCTTCGAGAAGGTGCACTCGAAGGTCCGCACGCAGCTGGAGGCCGAGAGCGGTGCCAAGCGCAGGATCGCCGAGTGGGCGTTCGGCGTGGGCCACCGCGTCTCTCAGCTGCGCCAGGCGCGCCAGGAGCCGTCCGGGCTGCTGGCCCTGCAGCACCGCGTCGCGCACGCGCTCGTCCTGTCGAAGATCGACGAGAAGTTCGGTGGGCGGGTGCGCTACTTCGTGTCGGGATCGGCCCCGCTGAGCCGCGAGGTCGCCGAGTGGTTCCACGCCGCCGGCATCCTCGTGCTCGAGGGGTACGGGCTCACCGAGACCTCCGCCGGCACGTTCGTGAACCGGCCGGACGCCTTCCGATTCGGCACCGTGGGCATGCCGTTCGCCGGCACCGACGTCAGGCTGGCGGACGACGGCGAGATCCAGGTACGCGGCCCCGGAGTCATGCAGGGCTACCACAACCTGCCCGAAGAGACCGCCGCCGTCCTGGACGACGAAGGCTGGCTCAGCACCGGCGACATCGGCGAGTTCGTCGACGGCTGCCTGCGTATCACCGACCGCAAGAAGGACCTCATCAAGACCTCGGGCGGCAAGTACGTCGCGCCCCAGCTGCTGGAGACGCAGTTCAAGGCGGTCTGCCCGTACGCGAGCCAGATCGTCGTGCACGGCGACGGCCGCAACTACGTCACCGCGCTCATCACCCTCGACTCCGACGCCATGACCACCTGGGCGCAAGCCAACGGCATGGCCGGCCAACGGTACGAGCAGGTGGTCAGCTCGCCGCAGGTCCGCGCCATGGTGAGCGGCTACGTCGACGAGCTCAACTCCCGGCTGAACCGCTGGGAGACCGTCAAGCGCTTCGAGATCCTGCCCACCGAGCTCAGCGTCGAGGACGGCTCCCTGACACCCTCGCTCAAGCTCAAGCGCCGGGTCGTGGAGAAGCGCTACGCCGACGTGCTGGACGGCATGTACTCGGGCTGACCCGGCACGGGGGACACTGGTGGGGTGCCAAGCGCCCTGCCCGACGGCGACCCCGCGCCCGCCGACGGCGCGCTGCCGGACGCGGCGCTCGCGCGGCTCGGTCGGCACCCCTTCGGCGTCTACCTGCACGTGCCGTTCTGCCGCGTGCGGTGCGGCTACTGCGACTTCACCACCTACACGGCGCTCGAGCTGGGCGATCCGGCGGACGGCGGAGCGAGCCAGGCCACCTACGCGCAGACCGCCGCGGGCGAGCTGCGGCTCGCCGGACGCGTGCTGGACGGCCGGGCACCTGCGGCGTCCACGGTCTTCGTCGGGGGAGGGACGCCGACGCTGCTGCCGTCGGCCGACCTCGCCCTGCTGCTGCAGACCGTCCGCGACGAGATCGGCCTGGCGCCCGGCGCCGAGGTCACGACCGAGGCCAACCCCGACTCGGTCACGCCGAGGTCGCTGGCCGAGCTGGCCGCGGCCGGCTTCACCCGGGTGAGCTTCGGCATGCAGTCGGCCGTGCCGCACGTGCTGAGAACGCTCGACCGCACGCACGACCCGGCGCGGGTGCCGGACGCGGTCCGCTGGGCCCGGGACGCCGGCCTCGACGTCAGCCTCGACCTCATCTACGGCACGCCGGGGGAGTCGCAGGGCGACTGGCGCACCAGCGTCGAGGCAGCGATGGCGATGGCCCCGGACCACGTGTCGGCGTACGCGTTGGTGGTCGAGGCGGGCACCCGCATGGCGGCGCAGGTGCGTCGGGGCGAGCTGCCGCTGCCGGACGACGACGACCTGGCCGACAAGTACGAGCTGGCCGACCAGCTGCTGACCGCCGGCGGCTACGGCTGGTACGAGGTGAGCAACTGGTCGACGTCCGAGGCAACCCGCTGCCAGCACAACATCGGCTACTGGGCCGGCGGCGACTGGTGGGGCGTCGGTCCGGGCGCGCACAGCCACGTCGGCGGGGTGCGCTGGTGGAACGTGCGGCACCCCGCACCGTACGCGGCCGCGCTGGCCGCCGGCCGCAGCCCGGCGAAGGCGCGGGAGGTCCTCGACGACGTCCAACGGCACGCCGAGCGGGTGCTGCTTGAGGTGCGCCTCGCCGACGGTCTGGACCTGGCCGTCGTCCCCGAGCCCGAGCGCTCGGCGGTCGCCGGCCTGATCGCGGATGGGCTGCTGGAGGGCAAGGCCGCGCTCGCCGGCCGCGGCCGACTCACCCTGCGGGGGCGCCTGCTGGCCGACACCGTGGTCCGGGCGCTGCTCCCGGCCTGACGCGGGCAGCAGCGCCTCGACGGATCAGCTGATCAGGCGCAGCGTGAGCGGGTAGCGGTACTCCTCGCCCCGGTTCGCGGCGATCGCCGCCAGGATCATCAGCACGAACGCGGCCACGCCGACGATCGGGAGCAGCAGCAGCCCGATCAGCACCGGGATCAGCGCGATGGAGATGGCAGCGGCGATCAGCACCGTGATCTGGAAGTTCAGCGCCTCAACGGCCTGCGTGCGGATGAAGCGGCCGCGCTCCTTCATCAGCAGGTAGATCACCAACGGCCCGACGATGCTGACCACCAGCCCGGACAGGTGCACGAGCGTGGCCCACATGCGCTGGTCCGGGTCGCTCATCAGCGGTCCGGTTGCAAACTCGCCGGGCATCGGCGGCCCGGCCTGCTGGTACGGGCCGCCGGGCTGGCCGTAGCCGGCATAGGGCGGCGGGGTCGGCGGGGTCGCCTTGCCGAAGGGATCGTCCGGGTCCGGGGGTGTGGTGGTCACGAGCTCCTCCTCGGTATGACCACCACGCTAGCCCGCCACCGCGGCCTTGTCCGGGCGATCGGCACCCGGGTCAGGCGCGGTCCTCGTCGGTGCTGACGAAGTCGATGAGCTCCTCGACGCGGGCGAGCAGCGCGGGCTCCAGGTCGCTGTAGCTGTGGACGGCACCGAGGATGCGGCGCCAGCCGAGCGCCACGTCGGTCTGGGACGAGTGCGGCCACCCCAGGTGCGCCAGGACTCCGTGCTTCCAGGGCACCGAGCGCGGCACGTCCGGCCACGCCGACATGCCCAGGCGGTCGGGCCGCACGGACTGCCACACGTCGACGAACGGGTGCCCCACCACGCGCAGGTGCGGGCTGAAGCGTCGGTCCGACCGCGCCGCGGCCACGATGCGGGTCTCCTTGGACCCCGGCACGAGGTGGTCGACGAGCACGCCGAGCCGCCGGCCCGGCCCCGGCGCGAAGTCCTGCACGCGCCCCGCCAGGTCGTCGACGCCGTCGAGCATCTCGACCACGACGCCCTCGACGCGCAGGTCGTCGCCCCAGACCTTCTCGACGAGCTCGGCGTCGTGCCGGCCCTCCACCCAGATCCGGGAGCCACGGGCCACCCGGGCACGGGCGTCGGCGACCGCGGTCGACCCGCTGGCCGTCCGCCGGCTCGCGGGTCGGGACGACGGGACCGCGGGCGGCACGAGGACGACGGGCTCGCCGTCCAGCAAGAACCCGGGGCCCAGCGGGAAGCCGCGGCTGCGGCCGTGCCGGTCCTCCAGGTGCACGACGCGCATGCCGCCGGCGGTCTCGACCGCGACGACGGCGCCGCACCAGCCGGTGTCGACGTCCTCGACGACCAGGCCCGTCTCGGCGGCGACGGGGCGGCTTCGGCCCCGCGCGGGAGCCCGCCAGTCGCCGGCCAGGACGTCGGTGCCGTACCGGTCGCTGCTGTCGTCCGCGCCAGAGGTCACCGCGTGATGCTACGAGCCACGCGCCGGTGGACGGAGCACGACACGACCCCCGGCCGCGACGTAGACTGGCACTCGGGCGTGGCGAGTGCCAGGACGACGGCGGGAGGAGGCGCGGTGAGCGACGAACGCAGGCTCTCGGTGCTGCGCGCCATCGTCGAGGACTACGTGCGCACGCGCGAGCCGGTCGGGTCGAAGGCCCTGGTCGAGCGGCACCGGCTGGGCGTCTCCAGCGCCACCATCCGCAACGACATGGCCGCGCTCGAGGACGAAGGCCTGATCGCTCAGCCGCACACGAGTGCGGGCCGGGTGCCGACGGACGCCGGGTACCGCCGGTTCGTGGACCGGCTGACCGAGGTCAAGCCGATGTCGCCGCCCGAACGACGGGCCATCGCGGACTTCCTGGCCGGCGCGGTCGACCTGGACGACGTGGTCGACCGCACCGTGCGGCTGCTGGCGTCGCTGACCCACCAGGTCGCGGTCGTGCAGTACCCGTCGCTGACCCGGTCGACCGTGCGGCACGTCGAGCTGGTGCCGATGGCCGCGCAGCGGGTGCTGGTGGTGCTCATCGCGGGCACCGGCCGGGTGGAGCAGCGGGTCCTGGAGCTGGACGAGGTCGTCGACGAGGACGTGCTCGCCGACGTCCGCGCCAAGGTCAACGCCGAGTCGGCGGGGCTGCTGCTCACCGAGGCCGCCTCCCGGCTGCAGTCCCTGCCCGAGCAGTTCGCCCCCGCCGACCGTGACCTGGTGCGTGCCGTCGTCCGCGCTCTGGACGAGGCGCTCGTGGAGGAGCGGGAGGAGCGGGTGGTGCTGGCCGGCGCCGCGAACCTGGCGCGCTTCGGCCAGGACTTCAGCCAGAGCATCGGCCCGGTGCTCGACGCCCTCGAGGAGCACGTGGTGCTGCTGCGGCTGCTCGGCGAGCTCTCCGAGGACCCGGCGGCCGTGGCGGTGCGCATCGGCCGTGAGAACCAGCACGCCGGCCTGCGATCGACCTCCGTGGTGACGTCCGGTTACGGCCGCGGCCCCGACGTGGTCGCGGGCCTCGGCGTGCTCGGGCCGACCCGCATGGACTACCCGAGCACGATGGCGACCGTGCGGGCCGTCGCCCGCTACGTCTCCCGGTTGCTCGACGGGTGACCTGGGCCTGCGCCCCCGCACCTCGCGGCGCGAACTGACCTGACCGAAGCTCGACCACGATGACCGAAGGACCCGCGTGAGCGACCACTACCAGACCCTGGGAGTCTCCCGGGACGCGTCCGCCGAGCAGATCAAGAAGGCGTACCGCAAGCTTGCGCGCACCCTGCACCCGGACGTGGCGAGCGCCCCGGACGCCGGCGAGCGGTTCAAGGAGGTCAGTGCGGCCTACGACGTGCTCGGCGACCCGGCCAAGCGCGCGGCGTACGACCGCGGCGCGGACGGCCTGTCCGGGGCCGGGTTCGGTCAGGGCTTCACGTTCACCGACATCATGGACGCGTTCTTCGGCGGCCAGGGCAGCTCCGACCGCGGCCCGCGCTCACGCATGCGCCGCGGTCAGGACGCACTGATCCGGCTGCAGATCGACCTGGCGGCGGCCACGTTCGGCGCCGAGCGGGAGATCGCCGTGGAGACGGCCGTGCGGTGCCAGACCTGCCACGGCGACGGCGCGCAGCCCGGCACCGGCACGCGCCGGTGCGACGTCTGCGGCGGCAGCGGCGAGGTGCAGCACGTGCAGCGCTCGTTCCTCGGCCAGGTGATGACGACCCGGCCGTGCAGCGCCTGCCGCGGCTACGGCAGCCTCATCGAGCACCCGTGCGTGCAGTGCTCGGGGGAGGGCCGGGTCCGCTCGCGGCGCACGCTGACGATCCGCGTGCCGGCCGGCGTCGACACCGGCACCCGCATCCAGCTGGCCGGGGAGGGCGAGGTCGGCGTCGGCGGCGGCCCGGCCGGCGACCTGTACGTCGAGATCGTCGTCGCCCAGCACCCCACCTTTGTCCGGCGCGGAGACGACCTGCACGCGCGGATCGCCGTGCCGATGACGGCCGCGGCCCTGGGCACCACGCTCACGCTGGAGTCGCTGGACGGGCCGCAGACCCTGGACATCGACGCGGGCACGCAGTCCGGTGACACCCTCACGCTGCGCGGGCTCGGGGTCACCCACCTGCGTGGCGCTGGACGAGGTGACCTCGTGGTGGGAATCGACGTCGAGACCCCGCGAGGCCTGGACGACGAGCAGCGGCGGCTGCTGGCCCAGCTGGCCGCGATGCGGGGCGAGGAGCGGCCGGAGGGTCGGCTGGAGCAGCACGGCAGCGGGCTGTTCACCAAGCTGCGTGACGTGCTGTCCGGCAAGTGACGGCGCCGCTGTTCCTGCTCGACCCCGGTGGGCTGGACGCGGCCACGGCCGGCGGCACCGTCGTGCTCGACGGCGCGGAGGGCCGGCACGCCGTGCGGGTGCGCCGTATCGTCGCCGGTGAGCTCGTGGACGTCGCGGACGGCGCCGGGGTGCTGGCGCGCTGCCGGGTCCGGCAGGTCGTCTCGCCGCGCGAGCAGCCGGCGCTTGAGCTCGACGTGCTGGAGCTGCTGCGCGTGCCCGAGCCCTCCCCGCGCTTCGTCCTGGTGCAGGCCCTGGCCAAGGGTGGCCGGGACGACCTGGCCGTCGAGGCGGCGACCGAGCTGGGGGTGGACGAGGTCGTGCCGTGGCAGGCCGCGCGCTGCGTCGTCGTCTGGCGGGGAGCGCGCGGCGACAAGGCGCGCGCGTCGTGGGTCGCCACCGTGCGTGCGGCCGCCAAGCAGTCGCGGCGCGCCCGGGTGCCGGCTGTGGCACCGGTTGCGAGCAGCCCCGCGCTGACCGAGCGGGTCTCGCGGGCCGCGCTCGCCGTCGTCCTGCACGAGGAGGCGACGACGCCGCTGGCCGGTCTGGCGCTACCGGCCGAGGGCGACGTGCTCGTGGTCGTCGGGCCGGAGGGCGGGATCGCGCCCGCCGAGCTGGCTGAGCTGACCGCCGCCGGCGCCGTCGCGGCCCGGCTGGGCGAGCCCGTGCTGCGATCCTCCACCGCCGGACCGGCGGCCCTGGCCGTGCTCAGCGCGGCCGCCCGCTGGCGCTGACCGGTCGGCATCGGCCGGTAGTCTCGGCGCCGTGAGCGAACGCACGGTCATCACCTTCGGCACGTTCGACGTCTTCCACGTCGGCCACGTGCGCATGCTCAACCGCGCCAAGGAGCTCGGCGACCGGCTGGTCGTGGGCGTGTCCGCCGACGCGCTCAACGTGCGCAAGAAGGGCCGCGCCCCCGTCTTCACGCAGGACGAGCGGCTCGAGATCGTCGCGAACATCCGGGCCGTCGACGAGGTGTTCGTCGAGGAGAGCCTGGAGCTCAAGCGGGACTACGTGGTGCAGTACGGCGCCCACGTCCTCGTCATGGGCGACGACTGGGCGGGGCGGTTCGACGAGCTCTCCGACGCCTGCGAGGTCGTCTACCTGCCGCGCACCCCGTCGGTGTCGACGACGGCGCTGATCGAGCACATCGCGGGCACGAACGGCTGAGCGGCGCGCGGCCCGCAGCGCGACGGGCCGCCACCGGTGTCGGTGACGGCCCGCCTGGCGTGCGCTGGTGCGGCGGTCAGGAGGTCCTGACGACCCGCGTGCCGCCGGCGAACTGGTCGTGCCAGCCCTGCCGGGTGGTCACGTTGTTGTTGATCGTGACCGCGATGTAGATGACCGCAGCCAGCTGCAGCAGGCCGCCGATGAACCCGCCGATGACCGGGACGACCCCGAGTACGCCGAGCCCGGCCCAGGCGTTGCGCTTGACGGCCTCGGCGAGCGTGGGCCGGTTGCCGTCCGGGCCCTGCACGCGCAGGCTCAGCGCCATCTTGCCGACGGTCTGCCCGCGGCTCGACTCCATCAACGCGAAGTAGCCGACGTAGATGATCGCGGCCAGGAGGGACGACACGGCGCCGGCCGCGGCGTTCGTGGCGCCGAACCCGCCGAACCCTGACGTGTCACCCATGATCGCGCCGATCACCACGGCCGCCACGAGGACCACGTTGACGATCGCCAGGATGACGTAGTCGATGAGCCGGGCCAGGAACCGGGGCAGCAGGTCGGCCGGCTGGCCCGCGCGGGAGAAGCTGCCCGAGGGCGGCGGGGCGGCCGAGTAGCCGGCCGGCGGTGGCGGCGGGTAGCCGCCCGCCGTGGGGTAGCCGGGCGCGGCGTCCGGGGTCCACGCCGGCGGCTCCGGGGCGGCATAGGGAGGTGCAGGGGGCTCCTGCGCCGGCTGGTTCTGCGGCCGGTTCTCCGGTGAGGGCCCGGGCGGGAACGGTGCCTGCGGGTCGTTGCTCACGTCTGCTCCTTCGCCTGGCCGCGAGCGGCAGGGTGCGGCGGGGCTCGGTCGAAGAGGACCGCTCCAGCGGGCGCTGGGCGGATCGTGCGAACGCACAGGCTAGTAGCGGACCACCCGTGCCGCCATGGTTCCGGGAGGTCCGTCGTGTCGGCGGCGTGACCACGGGCTACTCTGCGCGAGATGAGCACCGAGACCCCTGACGTCGCGCCCGACCAGCGTCCGCACGACCCCGAGTGCCTCTTCTGCCGCCTGCTCGACGGGCAGGTGCCGGCACAGATCGTCCTGCAGAACGAGCGAGCGGTGGCCTTCCGCGACATCGACCCCAAGGCCCCGGTGCACGTGCTGGTCATCCCTCGCTCGCACCATGCAGACGTCGCTGCGCTGTCGGCGGCGGCTCCGGACGACCTGGTCGCCCTGGTGCGGCTGGGGTCCCAGGTCGCGCAGGACGAGTGCGGCGGCCAGTTCCGGCTGGTGTTCAACAGCGGGCCGTCGGCGCAGCAGACCGTCTTCCACGTCCACGGGCACGTGCTCGGCGGGCGCGACTTCACGTGGCCGCCCGGGTGAGCGCCGTCGTCCCGACCGCCGACGTGCCTGCCCTGCCGGCGGCCCTCGCCGAGCGCCTCGACGTCCGGGTGCGCGCGGCGCAGCGAAAGTGGCGCGCGCCGTCCGTGGTCGTGCGCGTCGTCCGGCGTGGCGTGACCCAGCTCGACCTCGCCGTCGGGTCCGCCGACCTGGGGGCGGACGGGCTCGCCGACCCGGCCCTGCTCGCGCCGGGCGCCGACGTCCAGTACCGGATGGGCTCGATCACCAAGACGTTCACGGCGGCGCTGGTCATGCAGGCCCGCGACGCCGGCCTGCTCGCCCTGGACGACCGGCTCGAGCAGCATCTCGACGTCCCGGCCCACGGCGACCTGACGTTGCGACGCATGCTGTGCCACCTGTCCGGCCTGCAGCGTGAGCCGGTCGGCGAGGTGTGGGAGTCGCTGCGCGGGCCCGACCTGGCCACGATGCTGGCGGACCTGCCCGACGCTGAGTCGGTCCTGCACCCGCAGGAGCGCTGGCACTACTCGAACCTGGCGTTCGCGCTGCTCGGCCAGGTCGTCGCTCAGGTGCGCGGCACGTCGTGGGAGCACGCCCTCACCGAGCACCTGCTGGAGCCGCTGGGGCTGCGGCGGACCACGTGCAGCCCCACCGCTCCGGTGGCGCGCGGCTACTCCGCCGACCCGTACGCGGACCGGCTGCTGGCCGAGCCCCTGTTTCCCGGCAACGCGTTCGCGCCGGCCGCGGAGCTGTGGACGACGACCGCCGACCTCGCGCGGTGGGCCGCGTTCTGGGCCGACCCGGCGCCCGACGTGCTCGCGCCGAGCACCGTTGCCGAGATGACCCACCTGCACGCCATGGCCGACCTACAGCAGTGGACGCTCGGCTGGGGGCTCGGACTGATGCTCCACCGGCGCGGGGAACGGCTGCTGTTCGGTCACGACGGCGCCATGCCTGGGTTCCTCGCCAGCATGGTCGTGCACCGGGACAGCCGCCTCGGCGTGGTCGTCCTGACCAACACCGGCCGGTCCGCGGAGCCCGGGGCGCTGGCCCTCGAGCTCGCCGACTGCGTGCTCGACGAGGTGCCGGAGCCGGACGCGCCCTGGGCCCCGGGTCGGCCCGTGCCGGCGGACGTCGACGCGCTGCTCGGCACGTGGTGGAGCGAGGGCACCCAGTACGCGGTGACGTGGCGGGTCGGGGACGACGACATCGACGCGCGAGACGGCGGTCACCTGCAGATCGAGGCGGTCGGCGCGCCCGCGAGCAAGCCACCGTCCGTGCTGCGCCGGGAGACCGCCGCGGGGGCCGACCACTGGCGCGTGGTCAGCGGGCGCGAGCAGGGCGAGCTGCTGCGGGCGGTACGGGGCGACGACGGGTCGGTCGAACGGCTGTACTGGGCGACGTACCCGATGGCCCGCCAGCACCGCGCTTTCGGGCAGTAGCCGGCGGCCCCCCGCCGCTACGATGGGGGGACTGACCCCGCACGAGAGGGACGAGCTGGCCCCGCGCCGACCATGGACGACCATCCCCTGCCGAGCCCCGACCGCGGCGACCTGCACGGCGCCGACAGCACGGACCAGCCGATCGACGAATCGAGCGCGCCGGGACCGGACACGCGGCACACGATCATCGTGCCGGTGGACGTGCCGATGGTCGCGCTGCTGGGGCCGGCCGATGAGCTGCTCCGCACGATCGAGCGGGCGTTCCCGCGGCTCGACGTGCACGTGCGCGGCAACCAGTGGACGGTCGTCGGCCCGCCGGCTGAGGCTGCGCTGCTCGAGCGGCTCGTCGGGGAGCTGCTGGCGGTGATCGCGGCCGGTCAGCCGCTGAGCCGTGACGCCGTGGACCGGTCCGTCTCGATGCTGCGCCAGCAGACGACCGAGCGCCCCGCCGACGTCCTGACCCTGAACATCTTGTCCAACCGGGGCAAGAAGATCCGGCCGAAGACGTTGAACCAGAAGCGGTACGTCGACGCGATCGACGACAACACGGTGGTCTTCGGCATCGGGCCGGCGGGCACCGGCAAGACGTACCTGGCCATGGCCAAGGCCGTGCAGGCGCTGCAGGCCAAGCGGGTCAACCGCATCATCCTGACCCGGCCGGCGGTCGAGGCGGGGGAGCGGCTCGGCTTCCTGCCTGGCACGTTGACCGAGAAGATCGACCCGTACCTGCGGCCGCTCTACGACGCCCTTCACGACATGCTCGACCCCGACTCGATCCCGCGGCTGATGGCGGCCGGCACCATCGAGGTCGCGCCGCTCGCTTTCATGCGGGGCCGGACGTTGAACGACGCGTTCGTGATCCTCGACGAGGCGCAGAACACCTCGGCCGAGCAGATGAAGATGTTCCTGACCCGACTGGGGTTCGGCTCGAAGATCGTCGTCACTGGCGACGTGACCCAGGTCGACCTGCCGGCGGGCATGCAGTCCGGGCTGCGCATCGTGCAGGAGATCTTGGACGGCATCGAGGACGTGCACTTCGCGCAGCTGACCAGCCACGACGTCGTCCGGCACCGGCTCGTCGGTGAGATCGTCGACGCGTACGGGCGCTGGGACGCCCTGCACGCCGACCCGGCCGAGACCGGCCGGGGGCGCCCGCGCGACCACCGCGAGCGTGCCGAGTCGCGAGGCGGGCGCCACCCCAGGTCGGCCGAGGGTCGCCGGTGAGCATCGACGTCAACAACGAGTCCGGGTACGACGTCGACGAGCTCGAGCTGGTCTCGCTGTCGCGCTCGGTCCTCGAAGCCATGCGCGTGCACCCCGCGGCGGAGCTGTCCATCGTGCTGGTCGACGAGCCGGCCATGGAGCACCTGCACGTGACGTACATGGACCTGCCCGGTCCCACCGACGTCATGAGCTTTCCCATGGACGAGCTGCGTCCCGGCCGGGAGGGCGAGGACCCGCAGCCGGGCCTGCTCGGCGACGTCGTCCTGTGCCCAGCGGTGGCCCAGCGCGACGCGATGAAGGATGGGCAGTCCACGGCCGAGCAGCTGCTCATGCTGACGACGCACGGCATCTTGCACCTGCTCGGGTACGACCACGCGGAGCCGGACGAGGAGAAGGAGATGTTCGCGCTGCAGCGTCGGCTGCTGCTCACCTTCCTCGCCGGGCGTGGTCGCCCGACGGCGTGACGCCGTGCGGGCGGTGAGCCGGTCATGAGCGCGGCGGAAGTACGGCTGGCGGTGCTCGCCGTGCTCCTGGTGGTGCTGGCCGCCGTGCTGGCCGCGGCCGAGTCGTCCGTCTCGCGCGTCTCCCGCCTGCGCGTGGGCCAGCTGGTGGACGACGGGCGGCGCGGGTCCGGTGCCCTCGCGGCGGTCTCGGCGGACAGCGGGCCCTACCTGTCGGTGTCGACGTTCGTCCGGGTCGTCTGCGAGTCGTTCGCGGCGGTGTCAGTCACCTTCGTGTGCTTCGACCTGCTCGACCGCCGCTGGCTGGCGCTGCTCGTCGCGGCCGGCGTGATGGTCGTCGTGTCGTTCGTGCTCGTCGGGGTCAGCCCGCGCACGCTCGGCCGCCAGCACGCCGAGGCGGTCGCGCTGGCAAGCGCGCCGTTGCTCGTGGGCCTGTCCCGGGTGCTGGGGCCGTTGGCGCGCCTGCTCGTGCTGCTCGGCAACGCCGTCACCCCGGGCAAGGGCTACCGCGACGGACCGTTCGCGGACGAGGCCGAGCTTCGCGACCTGGTCGACCTGGCCGGTGAGACCGAGGTGATCGAGGCCGACGAGCGCGAGATGCTGCACTCGGTCTTCGAGCTCGGCGACACGGTGGTGCGCGAGGTCATGGTGCCGCGCACCGACATGCTGGTCATCGACCACGACCGCACGCTGAGGCAGGCGATGTCGCTGTTCCTGCGGTCCGGGTTCTCCCGCATCCCCGTGGTGGACGACGGCCCGGACGACGTGCGCGGCGTGCTCTACCTGAAGGACGTCACGCGCCGCGTGCACGCCGACCCGGCGGCGGAGAAGACCGTGACCGTCGCGGAGGTCATGCGGCCCGCGCAGTTCGTCCCGGAGAGCAAGCCGGTGGACGACCTGCTGCGCGAGATGCAGCAGCTGCAGAACCACGTGGCGGTCGCCGTCGACGAGTACGGCGGCACGGCCGGGCTCGTCACGATCGAGGACATCCTCGAGGAGATCGTCGGGGAGATCACCGACGAGTACGACCGCGAGGAGCCCGGTGTCGAGGAGGTGTCCGACGGCACGTTGCGGGTGCGTTCGACGATGCACGTCGACGAGCTGGGTGAGCTGTTCGGGCGTGAGCTCGACGACGAGGACGTCGACACCGTCGGAGGGCTGCTCTCCAAGGCGCTGGGGCGTGTTCCGATCCCCGGCGCCACGGCCGTCGTGAGCGGCCTCGAGCTCGTCGCCGAGCGGCCAGCAGGTCGTCGGCACCGCATCGCCACCGTGCTGGTACGCGAGGTCGGGGAGGGTCCCGACGACGACGCCGACGAGGCCCTGGACGGTGACCTGACCTCTGGGTCGGCCGCAGCCCGGCGTCCGGGCACGTCGGACGGGGCGGCGTGACGCAGCTGCCGCGCGGCGGGCTGTCGTCAGGCAGGACGGCACCGGCCGCGCCCGACGATGCGTCGGCAACGCGGCGCGACCCGACCGGCTCGGCTCCAGCCGCGTTCCTGGTGCTGGCCGGCGCCAGCCTTTTCGGCACGATCGGCACGGCCCGGGTGCTCGGCCCGGACTCGCCGTCCGGATCGGTGGGTGCCGTGCGGGTGCTGCTCGCGGCGGTCGTGCTGGTGGTGCTCGCTTCGGCCGCACGGCCCCAGGCCGGCGCGTGGCGGCGCGAGTGGCGACGTCCGTCGACGGTGGGGGCCGGTGCCGCCCAGGCCGCGTTCCAGCTGACGTTCCTGGCCGCCGTCCTGCAGACCGGCGTGGCCGTGGGCACGCTGGTCGCGATCGGTTCTGCGCCGCTTGTCGCCGGCCTGCTGAGCCGTCAGGTGTCGCGCACGTGGTTGCTGGCGACGTCCGTCGCGCTGGCGGGTCTGGTCCTGCTCGTGCTGGGCGGCGGGGGAGCGCGGCTGTCCTGGGCCGGGCTGCTGCTCGCGCTCGGCGCCGGCACCTCGTACGGCGTCTACCTGGTGACCACCTCACGGGCGGTCACGGCCGGGGCGCCACCGGCCCTGACCACGGCGGTCGCCTTCACGGTCGCGGCGGTGGTCCTGATGCCCTGGCTCGCGCTGTCGGACGCCGGGTGGCTCGGGACCGGTTCTGGCTGGCTCATGGTCGTCTACCTCGCGCTCGTGCCGACGGTCCTGGCGTACCGGCTCTTCGCCCGCGGGCTGCGGTCGGTGCCCGCGTCGACGGCCTCGACGATGGCGCTCGCCGAGCCCGTGGTCGCCACGGTGCTGGGCGTGGCCCTGCTGGACGAGCGGCTGTCCGCGGTCGGCTGGCTCGGTGCCGCTCTCGTGCTGACGGGTCTCGTGCTGGTCTCCCGCCGTCCGACTGCGACGATGTGACCATGCCCATCAGGTCCGACGACGGAGCACGCAGCAGCGTCCATCGCTCGGGGTTCGCCTCGATCGTCGGGCGGCCGAACGCTGGCAAGTCGACGCTGACGAACGCGCTGGTCGGCGAGAAGGTCGCGATCACCTCCAGCAAGCCGCAGACGACGCGGCACGCCGTGCGCGGCATCGTGACGCGGCCGGACGCGCAGCTGATCCTCGTCGACACCCCTGGACTGCATCGGCCACGCACGTTGCTGGGGGAGCGGCTCAACGACGTGGTGCGCGAGACGCTCACCGAGGTCGACGTCGTCGGCTTCTGCCTGCCGTCAGACCAGAAGATCGGGCCTGGGGACCGGTTCATCGCGGCCGAGCTCGCAGCGATCCGTCGCGAGGGGCGTGGCACCCCCGTCGTTGCTATCGCGACCAAGACCGACCTGGTCGAGCGGTCCCGGCTCGCCGAGCACCTCGTGGCCATCCAGGCGCTCGCGGACTTCGATGACATCGTCCCGGTCTCCGCAGTGGCCGGGGAACAGGTGGACGTCGTCGCCGACCTGCTCATCGGCCACCTGCCACCCGGCCCCCCGCTCTATCCGGCGGGCGAGCTCACCGACGAGCCGGAGGCCGTGATGGTCGCCGAGCTGGTGCGCGAGGCGGCGCTGGAGGGCGTGCGCGACGAGCTGCCGCACAGCCTCGCCGTCGTCGTCGACGAGATGACACCGCGCGAGGGCCGGCCCGAGCACGACCCGATGATCGATATTCGGGTCAACCTGTTCGTGGAGCGGCCAAGCCAGAAGGCGATCGTCATCGGCAAGGGTGGTTCACGGCTCAAGAGTGTCGGGTCCACGGCGCGGCACTCGATCGAGGCGCTGCTGGGGCAGCGCGTGTTCCTCGACCTGCACGTGAAGGTCGCGCGCGACTGGCAGCGTGACCCGAAGCAGCTGCAGCGGTTGGGGTTCTGACCGGGCGCGTCTGTCGAGGTAGCGGCGGCGATGCGGCAGGCGGAGATCACATGGCGTCGAGCAGGGACCTCAGGGTGGTGAGGTCCTGCGCGACGGCGTTGGCGTCGAGCTCGAACTTCTCGTCGGTCATCCCGGCGCGTTGGCGCAGGGTGAACACCACCTCGCACCCTTCGCCGTCGGGTATGACCCTGAGCGGGTTGTAGACGGTCTCCCCGGACGGGAGCGTGACGTCGTGATCCAGCACGCCGAAGTCGTTGTGCGGCACGAAGGCGAACGTCACACGCCCCATCGGGGACTCCGTGAACCACCGCTCCCCGTCGCGCTCGACTGTGGAGCCGGCGAGCCCGGCCGCCCACCTGGGCAGGTTGAGCGGATCTGCTGCGAAGTCATAGACGGCCGAAGCGGGCCGGTCGATGCCGATGCTGATGTGCCGGGACCTTGACGCCATGCAGCCAACCTAGGGTCCGCCACCCGCATCGGCAGAGTCGCCCGGACCGCTGGTCTCCGTTCTGGCCCGTCAAGCCGGCATTCAAGCGATGCGGACCCTGCAGGCGCTGATCGCCGCGACCAGACCGCTTCCCCAGCGAGTCGTCCTCGACACGGCGCTCATCCTCAGAGCCAGTTGCGCCTCTCACTCAACGCCAGCGCCCTCGTCGCTTCCCATGCGGCCAGACCGGTAGCACCCTGAACCCATGGATGACGTGACCCTCCAGAAGGGGATGGCCGTCCCGCTGGCGGCGTTCGGGGCCGGCGCCGTCGTCGCGCTCCTCCTCGGAGTGTTCGGGAAGGTCCACGACCCCACCCTCCACGGCACGACCACCCTCGGCTTCAACACGGTCATCGAGATGAAGGTTGTGCTGTCGATGGTGGTCGGTGTGCTCGTGCTCCTCCAGGTCGTCGGCGCGCTCTGGCTCTACGGCAAGCTCGGGATCACAGCGCCATCCTGGCTGGGCACAGCGCATCGTGCGTCGGGGATCCTCGCTCTCGGACTGTCGGTGTTCATCGCCTACCACTGTCTCTGGGCCCTGGGTCTGGAGAGCGGAACATTCGCGGACGGGAAGAGCGTGCCCACCAGAACTGTCGTGCACGGAGTTCTCGGCTGTGCCGTCTTCGGTGCCGCGCTCGTCAAGGTGGTTGCGGTCAGGTCGAGGCGCGCCCCGGGCTGGTTCCTACCGCTGGCGGGTGGCCTGCTGTTCGCGCTGCTCGTGCTCGTCGTGCTGACCTCAGCCGTCTGGTACGTCAACGCGAAGGGCTGGCCCCAGCCCGCCGGCTACTGACGTCGGCACTGCCGCGGCCTGACGGACCACTTGCTCTGTCCGCTAGGTGGGCGGGCAGCGCCCGCCGGTCAGGCGCCCGGTTAGCCTTGAGCCATGCGAGTCGGAGTCTTCGGTGCAACCGGTCAGGTCGGCGGCGTCATGCGCACGCTGCTTGAGCAGCGGCGCTTCCCGCTGGACGACGTGCGCTTCTTCGCGTCCGCGCGGTCCGCGGGCACGACGCTGCCCTGGGCCGATGGGGAGGTCGTGGTCGAGGACGCCTCTGCCGCCGACCTCAGCGGCATCGACATCGCCGTGTTCTCCAACGGCAAGACCGCGTCGCTCGAGCTCGCGCCCAAGGCCGCGGCGGCGGGCGCGATCGTCGTGGACAACTCCTCGGCGTGGCGCCGCGACCCCGACGTCCCGCTCGTCGTCAGCGAGGTCAACGCGGACGACCTGATGAGCACCCCCAAGGGCATCGTCGCCAACCCGAACTGCACGACGATGGCGTGCATGCCGGTGCTGGCGCCGCTGCACCGCCACGCCCGGCTGGTGAAGCTGCACGTCGCCTCCTACCAGGCGGTGTCCGGGTCCGGGGTGGCGGGCGTGCGCGAGCTCGACGAGCAGGTCCGGGCCGTGGCGGACGACGCCGCCGGCCTCGCGCTGGACGGCCGGGCCGTGACCATGCCCGCGCCGAAGACCTACGTCGCCCCGATCGCGTTCAACGTCGTGCCCATGGCCGGGTCCATCGTGGACGACGGCAGCGGCGAGACCGACGAAGAGCAGAAGCTGCGCCACGAGAGCCGGCGCATCCTGCACGCGCCCGACCTGCTCGTGGCCGGCACCTGCGTCCGCGTGCCGGTGTTCAGCGGCCACAGCATGGCCATCCACGCGGAGTTCGAGCGTCCGATGACGCCGGAACAAGCCACGATCCTGCTCAAGGACGCCCCGGGAGTCGAGCTCTCCGACGTCCCCACGCCGCTCGAGGCGGCCGGCCGCGACGCCTGCTACGTCGGCCGCATCCGTACCGACCCCACCGTTCCGGACCAGCGGGGTCTCTCCCTGTTCGTCGTGGGCGACAACCTGCGCAAGGGCGCCGCCCTCAACGCGATCCAGGTCGCCGAGGAGCTGCTGGCTCGCAGGTTCTGAGCGGCTTCCGCCGGGCCCGTCGTCTCGCGATCCGGGACGACGTACCGCCACCTGGACCGCGTTGACGACCGAGGGGTATCCTCGACTCGTGCGCACGGTGGATCTCCTCCTTCGCTGCCGCGGCGAGGCCCTCTAACAGGCCGGTTCCTCGCCGCGGGGCTCTCGCGTGCCGGCCGCCCATGACGGGACATCCCGTCCGCCGAACCGCAGCCACCCGCGAGGACCCATGAGCACCATCGAGAGCGCCGCCACTCCCACCTACGCCCAGCGCAGCCCCCAGCGGCCGTCGGGCATGCCGACGCACAAGTACCGGCCGTACTACGAGACGTTCACCGTCGACCTGCCCGACCGCACCTGGCCGTCCCAGGTCATCACCAAGGCCCCCCGCTGGTGCGCCGTGGACCTGCGCGACGGCAACCAGGCGCTGATCGATCCGATGAGCCCGGCGCGCAAGCTGGAGATGTTCCACCTGCTGGTCCGCATGGGCTACAAGGAGATCGAGGTCGGCTTTCCCTCGGCGAGCCAGACGGACTTCGACTTCGTGCGCCAGCTCATCGAGGGGGGTCACATCCCGGACGACGTGATCATCCAAGTACTGACCCAGTGCCGAGAGCACCTGATCGAGCGCACCTACGAGTCTCTGGTCGGCGCGAAGCAGGCCATCGTGCACTTCTACAACTCGACGTCGACGCTGCAGCGGCGCGTGGTGTTCGGCCTCGACCGCGACGGCATCACCGACATCGCCACCCACGGGGCCCGGCTCGCCCTGAAGTACGCGGAGATGATCACCCCGGACACGGAGATCTACTACGAGTACTCCCCGGAGTCCTACACGGGCACCGAGCTGGAGTACGCGGTCGAGGTCTGCAGCAAGGTCATCGACGTCATCGACCCCAGCCCCGCGCGGCCCCTCATCATCAACCTGCCCGCCACGGTCGAGATGGCCACGCCCAACGTCTACGCCGACTCCATCGAGTGGATGAGCCGGCACCTGCCCCGGCGCGAGTCCGTCGTCCTGTCCCTGCACCCGCACAACGACCGTGGGACCGGTGTCGCGGCCGCCGAGCTCGCCTACCTGGCCGGCGCCGACCGCATCGAGGGCTGCCTGTTCGGCAACGGCGAGCGCACCGGCAACGTCTGCCTGGTCACGCTCGGCCTCAACCTGTTCAGCCAGGGCATCGATCCCGAGATCGACTTCAGCGACATCGACGACGTCCGGCGCACCGTCGAGTACTGCAACCAGCTGCCGGTGCCCGAACGCCACCCCTACGGCGGCGACCTGGTCTACACCGCGTTCTCCGGCTCCCACCAGGACGCCATCAAGAAGGGCTTCGAGGCACTGGCCGTCGACGCCGAGCGCGCTGGCAGGAGCACCGACGAGGTCATCTGGGCCGTGCCGTACCTGCCGATCGACCCTAAGGACGTCGGACGCAGCTATGAGGCGGTCATCCGCGTCAACAGCCAGTCAGGCAAGGGCGGCGTCGCCTACCTGATGAAGAACGAGTTCAACCTCGACCTGCCGCGACGGCTGCAGATCGAGTTCAGCGGCGTGGTGCAGCGGTTCACCGACGACGAGGGGGGCGAGGTCGCTCCCGCCGAGCTGTGGGCCGAGTTCACCGACGAGTACCTGCCCAACCCCGACAAGCCCTGGGGCCGCTTCAGCCTGCGCGGCATGCGGCAGACCTCGACCGAGGAGGGTCTCGACGAGCTCGTCGTCGACCTGGTGGACGACGGGACAGAGGTCACGCTGCACGGTCGCGGCAACGGCCCGATCGCCGCGTTCACTGCCGTCCTGGCCGAGCTCGACGTCGACGTCCGGGTGCTCGACTACGCCGAGCACGCCATGAGCGCCGGCGGCGACGCGACCGCCGCGTCATACGTCGAGTGCGCCGTCAACGGCCGAGTGCTGTGGGGCGTCGGGATCGACCCGAGCATCGTCACGTCGTCGCTCAAGGCCGTCGTGTCCGCCGTCAACCGTGCCGAGCGGGACGCCGCCGCCGCGCTCGAGCGCTGAGGCTGCCGCCGACCCCGTTCAGTGACCGTGGCTCGCGCGACACGCCGGCGTGTCGCTCGAGCTGCGGTCACTGGACGTCGGGTCGGACGAGGTCGGACGTCGGCGCTGCGCGCAGTGCCAGGTCGGCTCACCTGAGAGACTGACGTCGTGAACCTGTACCGCGACGAGGGCGTGGTGCTGCGGACCCAGAAGCTGGGCGAGGCCGACCGCATCGTCACCCTGCTGACCCGCGAGAACGGGCAGGTCCGCGCGGTCGCCAAGGGTGTGCGCCGCACCCGGTCGAAGTTCGGCGCACGGCTCGAGCCGTTCATGCTCGTCGACGTGCAGCTGCATCGCGGCCGGTCGCTGGACATCGTCACGCAGGCCGAGACGCTCTCGCCGTACGGGGAACGCATCGCCACGGACTACCCGCGCTACACCGCCGGAACGGTGATGCTCGAGACCGCGGAACGGCTGAGTGAAGAGGGCCAGCCGGCCCTGCAGCAGTTCCTGCTGCTCGTCGGTGGCCTGCGCACGCTCGCGGACGGCGCGCACGACGGCACGCTCGTGCTCGACGCGTTCCTGCTGCGGTCCCTGGCGGTGGCCGGGTGGGCGCCCAGCTTCGTCGACTGCGCCCGGTGCGGTGCCCCCGGCCCGCACCACGCGTTCGCGGTCGCGAACGGAGGAGCCGTCTGCCCGTCGTGCCGCCCGCCGGGGTCGGTCACCCCCGCCCCGACCACGCTGCGCCTTCTGGCCGCCCTGCTGGCAGGGGAGTGGGACGTCGCCGACGGCAGCGATCCCCGGAGTCGGCGCGAGGGCAGCGGGCTCGTCGCGGCGTACCTGCAGTGGCACCTGGAGCGTGGCGTTCGGGCCCTGCGGCTGGTCGAACGCACGTGAGGCGTCGTCCGGCAGTCGCGGCCCGGGTCGAGCCGGTACCACCCCCGCCGCACCCCTCCGGCGCGCGGCCGCCGCGCCTGCCCGCTGAGCTCGTGCCGCGGCACGTCGCGATCGTGATGGACGGCAACGGCCGGTGGGCGAACCAGCGCGGCCTGCCGCGCACCAAGGGGCACGAGGCCGGCGAGGCCGCACTGCTGGACGTCGTCGCCGGCGCCATCGAGGTCGGCGTCACGCACGTGTCCGCCTACGCGTTCTCGACCGAGAACTGGAAGCGCTCACCCGACGAGGTCCGCTTCCTCATGGGCTTCAACCGGGACGTCATCCGCCGCCGCCGCGACCAGATGCACGCCTGGGGGGTGCGCGTGCGCTGGGCCGGCCGGCGTCCTCGCCTGTGGCGCAGCGTCATCCGTGAGCTCGAGGCCGCGGAGGAGCTCACCCGGCACAACCACGTCCTGACCCTGACGATGTGCGTCAACTACGGCGGGCGGGCCGAGATCGCCGACGCCGCCCGAGCCATGGCCCACGACGTGGCCGCGGGCCGCGTGCACCCCGACCGGGTGGACGAGCGCGTCCTCGCGCGCTACCTCGACGAACCCGACCTGCCGGACGTCGACCTGTTCCTGCGCACGTCAGGGGAGCAGCGCACGTCGAACTTCCTGCTGTGGCAGTCGGCTTACGCCGAGCTGGTCTTCGTGCCCGAGCTCTGGCCGGACGTCGACCGGCGGGTGCTGTGGCGCGCCGTCGACGAGTACGCCCGGCGCGACCGGCGCTACGGCGGCGCCCTGGACGCGGCGCCCGGCTGAGACCCGCCTGAGCCGGACTGACCGTCAGTGCTGGTCGCAGGTGCCGAAGATCTCCAGCGTGTGCTCGATGTCCGTGAAGCCGTGCTCGGCCGCGACCGTGACCGCCCAACGCTCCACGGCCGGACCCTCCACCTCGACGGTGCGCCCGCACTGCCGGCACACGAGGTGATGGTGGTGCCCGGCGCCGCAGTGCCGGTAGACGCTCTCGCCCTCGTCCGTGCGCAATGCGTCGATCTCGCCGTCGTCGACCAGCGCCTGCACGGCCCGGTAGACCGTCGCCAGGCCGATCGTGCTGCCGTCCTCGCGCAGCCCGGCCCAGATGTCCTGCGCGCTCGCGAACGTGTCGCGCCCGCGCAGGAAGGTCGCGACGGCCTCCTGCTGCCGGGTGCGCCGGCCCCGCGGCTGCTCGTCCGCCATCATGCGGGCCCGTGCTCGTCGTAGTGGTCGGCATGCTGGGCGTGCCGGTGGCCGGCGTGCACGTAGTCGATGTGGTCGTCGTGCGGCACCGCCTCGTGGCCGCACCCCGGCCCGTGCTCGTGGTCGGCGTGCGTCTCGGCGTGGTGGTGTCGACGACGGGCCAGGGCGTCCCGGGCGGCCGCCAGCAACGCGACCACGAGGAACAGGCCGACCGCGAACAGCACGATCGTGCCGCCGGACGGGGTGCTGGCGTAGAAGCTCGTGCTCACGCCCGCGACGCTCACCACGACCCCGGTCGCCACGGCCAGCAGCAGGCTGCTGCGGAAGCTGTGGCACACCAGCTGCGCGATCGCGTTCGGCAGGATCATCAGCGCGCTGATCAGCAGCAGGCCGACGATGCGCATCGACACCACGACCGTGACGGCGGTCAGCACCGCGAGCGTCAGGTTGAGCGGCACCACCGGCAGGCCGACGGCCCGGGCGTACTCCGGGTCGTTGCTGACCGCGAACAGCCGTGGGGCCAGCACCACCGCGGTGACGAGCACGGCTCCGGCCAGCACCGCGAACGTCACCAGGTCGGTGGCGCTGGTCGTGGTGATCGCGCCGAACAGGTAGGCGTTGAGGTTCGCCGGGGTGCCCGACGGGCTCAACGAGATCAGCACGACCCCGCCGGCGATGCCTCCGTAGAACAGCACTGCCAGGGCGACGTCCCCGCTGGTTCGGCCGCGGGCGCGCACCAGCTCGATGGCGACCGCGCCGGCCACCGCGGCCAGCAGGGCGGTCCACACCGGCGCCTGGCCGGTGAGCACGCCCAGAGCGACACCCGCCAGGGCGATGTGCCCCATGCCGTCCCCGATCAGCGCCAGCCGGCGCTGCACCAGGAAGATGCCGACGACGGGCGCGGCGAGCCCGACGAGCAGGGCCGCCAGCAGCGCGTGCCGCATGAAGTCGTAGCTGAGGATCTCCGTCAGGGCGGTCATGCGCGCTCCCCGAGGTCGCGGAGCGGGTGCTCCAGCCAGCCGGTGGCCTGCTCCGGGTCGGCCGGGTCGTCCAGATGGTGGGCGTCGTCGTGACGGTGCCCGCGGTGACCATGGCCCGTCGCACGGGACGGCAGTGGGCCGTCGTGGACGATCCGGCCGTCACTGACGACCACGGAGCGGGTGAGCACGCCGGACAGCGGTCCCACCTCGTGCGTGACCACGAGCAGAGTGACTCCCGCGGCGACCAGCCGGGCGATCGACGCGGCCAGCGCCTGCTGGCTCGCCCGGTCCACCCCAGCCGTCGGCTCGTCCATGATCATGACGTCCGGCTCCGACGCCAACGCACGGGCGATCAGGGCCCTGCGCTGCTGCCCCCCGGACAGCTCGGCGATGTCCTTCTCGGCCCACGGCTCCAGGTCGACGGCCGCGATGGCACGCCGCACCGCGTCACGGTCGGCTGCGGTCCGTCGTCCGAGCAGGGGCCGGCGGGGCAGGCGCCCGGACGCGACGACCTCGCGCACGGTCGAGGGGATCGTGCCCACCACCGTCTGCCGCTGCGGCACGTAGCCGACGCGACCCCGGGTGTGCCGCGATCCGACCTCGTCGCCGAGGACCAGCGCCTCGCCGGACAGCACCGTCGCGAGCCCCAGCAGGCCGCGCATGAGCGTCGTCTTGCCGGACCCGTTGGCGCCGAGCACCGCCAGGACGTCACCTCGGCGGACGGTCAGGTCGGCGTCGCGGACGACGGCACGCTCGCCGTACCCGATGCTCACGTCGCGCAGCCGGACGACGACGTGCTCGTCGCGCTGGGACGCCTCGGTGCCGGGGTGGGTGCTCACGAGCAGGACTGGCCCTTCTTCAGCACGGCCAGGTTGCTGCGCATCACCTCGAGGTAGTCGCGGCCAGCGCTGGCGTCCGTCAGGCCCTCGATCGGGTCGAGGACGGCGGTCGTGGCCCCGGTCTCGCGGGCGACGGTGCGGGCGACGGCTGGGCTCACCAGCGTCTCGGAGTAGATCGTCGAGACGTGGTGCTCGCGCACGAAGGTGGCCACCGCCGCGAGCGAGCGCGGATCGGGCTCGGCCTCGGGAGAGAGGCCGGTGATGCCGACCTGGTGCAGGCCGTAGCGCTGGGCCAGGTAGCCGAAGGCGGTGTGGCTGGTGACCAGGTCGGTGCTGGCGCAGTGCGCGAGCCCGACGCGGAAGGCATCGTCCAGCGCGGAGAGGTCGCCGGCCAGCGCCGTCGCTCGCTGGCGGAAGGCGGCGGCCGCGTCGGGGTCGGCCTTCGCCATGGCCTCGGCGACCTGCTGGCTCACCGTCGCGAGTCGGGTCGGGTCGAGCCAGAAGTGGGGGTCGACGGCCTCCTCGCCGACGTGGTCGCCTGCCTCGCCGGTGTGGTCGTCCGAACCCGACGTGTGCACATCGAGGTGCGCGGCCGCGGCGACGTCGAGCGCGTCACGGCCGGCGTGCTGGTCCACCGCCTGGTCCACGGCCGGCTGGAAGCCGCCCAGGTAGACCACCAGGTCGGCCTGCTGCACGGCGGCCACGTCGCGCGGCGTGAGCTCGAGGTCGTGGGGCTCCGCCCCGGGCCGGGTCAGCGAGGAGACGGTTGCGTCCGGTCCGCCGATCCGCGTCGCCACGAACTGCAGCGGGTAGAAGCTGGTCACCACGTGCAGGCCGCCGTCCCTCTTCCCGACACTGCCGGGGGTGGTCCCCGCCGAGGAGCCGCAGCCGGCGAGCAGCCCCGTGAGTGCGACCGCTGCCGTCATCGTGGCGGCCAGGCGTCGTGCCGGGGCCCGGTGGGGGCGACCATCGTTCGACATGACAATGATTCTCAGTCTTGCTGAGAATGATTGTCAAACGAGACGGAGAACCTCAGCCGCGCGGGAAGGCCTGCGTCAGGCACAGGGCCACCGCAAGCAGCAGCACTGCGGTCCGGCCCAGCCGCTCGGACGTCGTCAGGCGCGGCCAGCCGAGGTACAGCAGCCAGGCGACGACGAGGACCACGACGGCCAGCAGGACGGCACCGACCGGGCCGCCCACGAAGATCCCCGCGACGAGCAGCCCGAGGACCACGAGGAACGGCACCGCGCGGGGCATCCGCGTGAGCCGGGTGAGGGGACCCACGCTGGCCCGTTCGACGGCGGCGCGCAGGCCGGTCGCAGGGGGCGCAGCGGGGCGGTCGGACGGTCGGGCGGGCACGACGCCTCCTTCAGGGGACGGGCCTCTATCGTCGCAGGCATGACGCTGCTGGTGCTCACGCGGTACGAGGTGGAGCCCGACGGGCAGGAGTCCTTCCGGCTCCGCGCGCGTGACGCCCTGGCGGCCCTGACCGCACAGCCCGGCTGCCGCGCCGGGCAGGTGGCACGGGCGCTGGACGACCCGCGCCGATGGGTCGTGCAGACGGAGTGGGACACGGTCGGTGCCTACCGACGAGCGCTCGGCTGCTACGACGTCAAGGTGCGCGCCGTCCCGCTGATGTACTCCCAGATCGACGAGGCCACCGCGTACGAGGCCCTGGTGATGGTCGGTCCGGAGGGGCTGGTCGATGGCGAGAGCGACCTGGCTGCCGGCGCGGCGTCGGCGACCCCGCGTCGCGCGCACGACGGTGCACAGCCCGGCGGTGCCGACCGGTAACCTGGCTGCTTCCGTCCGTCACCGGGTCCGCTGCTCCAAGGATCGCCGCCGCCGAGTCCCGCCGGACCCCACCGAACCCCGCCGAACCAGCAGGAGTGAGTGAGTCGTCGTGGCCGCCAAGCCGGAGTCCCGCATCGACAGCGTCGTGAGCCTCGCCAAGCGGCGCGGGTTCGTCTTCCCGAGCGGCGACATCTACGGCGGCACCCGGTCGGCCTGGGACTACGGACCGCTCGGCGTCGAGCTCAAGGAGAACGTCAAGCGCCAGTGGTGGCGCTCGATGGTGACGAGCCGCGACGACATCGTCGGGCTCGACTCCTCCGTCATCCTGCCGACGCAGACCTGGGTCGCCTCCGGCCACGTCGAGACCTTCACCGACCCGCTGACCGAGTGCCAGAGCTGCCACCGCCGGTACCGCGCCGACCACCTGGCGGAGGCGGTCGCCGAGAAGAAGGGCATCGACCCGGACGCCGTCGACCTGGCGACGGTCGCCTGCCCGAACTGCGGCACCCGGGGCGCCTGGACCGACCCGCGCGCGTTCAGCGGCCTCCTCAAGACCTACCTGGGCGCGGTGGACGACGAGTCCGGCCTGCACTACCTGCGTCCGGAGACGGCGCAGGGCATCTTC
>Ga0070696_100000370_pt1 | contig 27445 bp, 26 predicted proteins | sample KBSK1253metaG_FD_65474 | JGI IMG/M metagenome (GOLD analysis project Ga0070696, IMG submission 65474) | Corn, switchgrass and miscanthus rhizosphere microbial communities from Kellogg Biological Station, Michigan, USA - KBS K1-25-3 metaG | ecosystem: Host-associated > Plants > Roots >... | reverse complement strand
GCCGGCGGTCGCATCGGCGATCGTGACCGACTGTGCGCTGGTGTAGCTGCCCGCCGCCGGTGAGAAGGTCGGGGTTGCCGCCTGCAGGGGCGGATTGCCGAGCAAACCATACGCAGTCATGGCGCTTTGAGTACCCACGTAGACTTTGCCGTTGGCGATGATCGGCTTTGCAAATTTCACCGCGTTGCCGGGGGAGTCGCGATTGTTCGCGGCCTGGCTGCTGATGTACAAAAGGTGCGCGAGGTTGGTGGCGTCATAGGCATACAGCCCCAAACAATTGACGCCGCCGGCGCAGGTGGAGTTGTCGGCGCTGCCATCCAAGGCCCAGAGAATGCCGTTCGTGGCGCCATTGGCGGATATGACGGGAGTGGGAGCCGCAAATGCAAAGATTTGCGCACTCCTCGAGGTGGGACTCGTCGAAATCACGCCACTGTTGCCGGCGTTGAAGGAATAGGCCTTGATGTTATCGTTTGCGCCGGTCCAGTACAGATTGCCGTTCCAGTACGCGGGTGATCCCCAAACTCCGGGGCTGGCATAAAACTCCTGCACTATCTGCGGATCGCTGTTGGTACAGGCCGGAATGAGATTGACGCAATACTTTCCGAGGTTATTGGTGTTGAGCAGGTAGATGTTTCCGCTTTTTCCCTGCTGCGCCAGCAATTGCCGGCCCGAGGGCAGCGTCGGCAACAAGACCACTCCTCCGGACGCGACGTCCGCATCCGCAGCAGACAGGCTGCCTTGGTCATAGGGAGTGAAATAATCGACCACCGGGAATTGATGGTTCACGGGCGGTCCCAGCTTCACGATGCTGTCGCCGAAATCGCTGGTTCCGTTCCACGATCCGTTACCGGTGGCGAAGTAAATGTTGCCGCTCGCATCGGCCGCGAGGCCGCCACCGCTCATCCAAACGCCGCTCTCGTTGCCGTTCGGCGATGTATTGAACGCCGCCTCCTGCGCCAATGTGCCCGAGTTGTATGAAATGACCCAACCGTGCCACGGATCGGTGTCGCAATGCGAAGTCCATGCGATCACGACGTGTCCGTTTTCCAGCAATAGCGCCGCACGCTGATTCTCTTGTTTCGCATTGAAGGCTACCGAGCCGGCGCCGGCGTCATAACCGGTTCCGTTCACCGTTGCCTGGATGCGGACGGGACCATTGAATTTTTCCGCAAGGGTGGCGACGTCGAGCGCATGGAGATACTGGACGATACTGCCGTTTACTTTCGATTTGGCGACCACATACAGCGTCCCTCCCATCGGGTCGATGACCGGCGTTCCCGTGATGCCGACCTCCGAAACGAGGTCGCCGCAACCGAGATCGGTACTGCTGCTCACGGTGGTGCCGCCCGCGGGTATCAAGCTGACATGGGCGTACACCGATCCCGAATCCGCGTCGATGGCATACACGCTGTCATGTTCGGTGGCGATATAGACGATGTTGTGGGGAACACCTGCAATGGTCACCGCCGACAAATACAGGGGTTGCGCGTAGACGGCGCCATCGACCGGCACGGAGAATAGCTTGCCGAACTGGGTGCTATTGACGTTGGATGGGGTGAGGATGGTCTCTTGCGTGTTTTGCCCGGTCCGGGAGACGTCGTTGTGTTCGGTGGTGACGTTCACCTGCGCTTGCAGCAAACCGGAGATACCGCAAAGCAGAACGGCGGCGAATACACGGGCCCGATTGGCGGCGACATTCATTTTTTGAACTCCCTGAATATTCTATTTTTCCGACCACCCGGCTTTTATAAATAGTAACCCGTTACGCGCATTGAGTTGAGACGAAATCGTCGTGGTGCACTATGAAGTCGTGGTTGGTTCGGAGGCGTCTGCACGTTATGTAAATTGATCGATCGCAGGCGCGTGGATGCGAGCTTCAATTAACTGCGCGAGCGGTCTTTCGAGCGGGTGAACTTTCGGGGTGGATTCGATTCACCGGCGAGTCGCCGGGCGGCGAAGATTCGATCGCGTTGCGGCACGCGCGAAACCGCCGCAAGACGCCGGTCGCACACGGGCGGCGGGCGTGTCCATACCACGTTTCCGGACGGATGGTGCTTATCTAATTGATTCATATGGTGGGCGGTACGGGGATTGAACCTGTGACCCCTGCCGTGTGAGCGTACGCGAGTCACACCGCTCGACGCGGCGCCGCGGCTTTAGGCGTGCCCGGCATTCTCGATTGCTGCACGCGGTTTAATCTTGGCAATCTTGGGGCCGGCCTCATCTTCGGCGCATTGCACGTCGTAATTCGCCTGCAGATTCAGCCAGAATTGATGCGATGTGCCGAAAAAACGCGCGAGACGAAGCGCTGTGTCCGCACTGATGCCGCGCCGACCGCGCACGATCTCATTGATACGCGCCGGCGTGACATCCAAGGCGCGTGCAAGAGCATTGCTCGACAGCTCGAGAGGAATCATGAACTCTTGGAGCAGTTGCTCACCTGGATGAATTGGCTTCAATTTCTTGGCCATCGCATGACTCCTCTAGTGGTAATCCACTATCTCAACGTTATTCGGACCTTGAGGCGTCCACACGAAACAGATGCGCCACTGGTCATTAATGCGGATGCTATGTTGCCCTGTGCGGTCCCGATCCAGCACTTCGAGCCGGTTCCCTGGGGGCGACGCCAGATCTTGCAGAAGATGGACCGCATCCAACTGGCCCAACTTGCGGCGCGCCACTGCTTCGATGTTCACGAAACGCGCTACTCGCTTCCTAAAGTGCAGGCTCTCCGTATCGCGGCACTTGAACGTCAGGATGGCCACATCGCATATGCTATATCGATACGCGATATAGCGCGACAAGGTGGATTATTCAATGACGCAGCATGAAGTCTGTGCATTGTTTTGCCTGATTCGATGAATGACCGGCATAGGGGGGCTGACCAACCGGGCCCCGGGTCCGTACGCAGGTTTTTGGCAAGGTGTCGAAAGTGAAGGAAAGTGCCTGTTTCCTAATGGTGGGCGGTACAGGGATTGAACCTGTGACCCCTGCCGTGTGAAAGCAGTGCTCTACCGCTGAGCTAACCGCCCAACTTACTTGGGCGCGGAAGTGTATGAGACTGCGCGCGGGCGGTCAAATGGCGCTTGTCTGCTAGACTCTTTACCCCCAAATCAATGGCTTGAGACTCATGGCTGTCCGAACTCGATTCGCCCCGAGCCCCACCGGGTTCCTGCATATTGGCGGTCTGCGCACCGCGCTTTTCTGCTGGCTGTATGCCCGCCGTCACGACGGCGTCTTCGTGCTGCGCATCGAGGATACCGACCTCGAGCGTTCGACAGAGGCTGCCATCCAGCAGATTCTGGACGGGCTGGATTGGGCGTGCCTCGATCACGACGAGGGCCCGTTCTTTCAAACCAAGCGCTTCGACCGTTACAAGGAAGTCATCGAGATTCTGCTGGCGGAAGGCAATGCGTACCGCTGCTACTGCACCAAGGAAGAGCTGGAGCAGATGCGCGCGGCACAAACGGCACGGGGGGAGAAGCCCCGCTACGACGGGCGCTGGCGCGATCGCACCGATGTACGTCCCGGCGTCTCGCCGGTGGTGCGTTTCAAGAACCCGCTGTCCGGCGAAGTGGTGGTCGATGACGTGGTGCACGGGCGGGTGGTGTTTCAAAACGCCGAGCTGGATGATCTGATCATCGCGCGCTCCGATGGCACACCCACCTATAATTTCTGTGTGGTGGTGGACGACATGGACATGGACATCACGCACGTGATCCGCGGCGACGATCACCTGAACAATACGCCGCGGCAGCAGAACATGCTGGTGGCCTTGGGGCGCAAGCCGCCGGTGTACGCGCACTTGCCGATGATTTTAGGCGCCGACGGCGCGAAGCTGTCCAAGCGCCACGGCGCCGTCAGCGTGCTGCAATACCGCGATGAGGGTTTTTTGCCGGAAGCGGTACTCAACTATTTGGTCCGGTTGGGCTGGTCGCACGGCGACCAGGAGATTTTTTCAATCGAAGAAATGATTCGCATGTTCGATATCGCGGACGTCAATAAATCGGCCTCCGCGTTCAATGTCGAAAAACTGGCCTGGCTCAACCAACAGCACATGATGCGCGCCGCGCCTGCGCGGCTGATCGAACCGCTGCGGTGGCACTTGGACCGCGAAGGCATCAATGCGACCGACGAGGCACAATTGGAGCAAATAGTCGTGGTGCAGCGTGAGCGTGCGAAGACGGTCAAGGAAATGGCCGTCAATAGCTTGTTCTTTTTCCGAGCGCCGTCGGCGTATGACGAGAAGGCGGTTCGCAAACACGTGACCCCGGATATCGTCGCGCTCCTGGGGCGGGTGGCCGAGGAATTGAGCGGACTTGCGCAGTGGTCGGCGCCGGCAATTCACGATGTGATCAGCGGTTCGGCGGCCAAGGCAAATATCTCTCTCGGCAAGCTCGCGCAACCGATCCGGCTCGCCGCCTGCGGGGGCACGGTGTCGCCGCCCATCGACGCGACGCTGGCTATCTTGGGCCGGGAACAGGCGCTTGCACGGCTTGCCGCGGCCAGAGCCGTTTGGCAGTCTTTGTCTTAACCCGGGTTATCGAATGTGAGGTGGGCCATGAAGTATTGGAGTGTGCGCGTGGCTGCGCTGGCGATGCTTGTGGGCCCAATGGCGATGGCCGCCCACGGCGGCGGCGACTCCGGGACGTTCTGGGTCTATCACAATGGCGAGTTCGCGTGGCCCGGCGACTATTCCTTCGTAGCGACGCCGAATTACCGGGATAAGAGCGGCATCCCGGTGAGCGGGAAGTACGACATCAAGGTGACGGTGACGTCACCCTGGGGCGGGTGGCAACCTTATGCAACCAACTGGGTCTTCGACACGACGCCGTACAACTATCTTCGATTCGCCCTCAAACCGACCGTCGCCAATCAAACCGCACAGGTTTACTTCATGCTGGTGGGCGACAAGCCCGTGGGTAACGCCGTAAGTCCGTTCAAGTACGGCCCTGCCCCGGTGGTGGGACGGTGGGGGGTGTACACCATCCCGTTGGCCGACATCGGGGTCGCAAAGACAAAAATCTACAAATTCGCGATACAGGATCAGACGGGACTCAGTCACAACATATTCTATGTCGATGACGTCGCGTTCGTAGCGGACGGGGGCGGCCCGTAGAACTCGCCCGCACGTCAACCGGTCAGCGGCGGGGACCGCGGCCGCACAGCGAGGATTTGGCCGTTCGCAGTGTTAACATCAATACCTCGGTGCCGTTACGACCGGCGCCATTTTCAGCGTCGTGGGAATGTTTCTTGCCGGAGGAATCTTGAGTACGGAAACTAAACACGATAGTGGCAGGATCGCCGTGTTGGTACCCTGCTACAACGAGGCGGTCACCATCGGCGGGGTGGTATCCGATTTTCATCGTATTCTTCCCGAAGCGATCGTTTACGTCTACGACAACAACTCAACGGACAAAACGATCGAGGTGGCGCGAGCCGCCGGCGCAGTGGTGTGCAGCGAGCCTCACCAAGGCAAGGGGCATGTTGTCCGACGCATGTTTAGCGACGTGGAGGCGGATATATATGTGCTCGTCGATGGCGACTCCACGTATGAAGCGGACGCTGCGCCCAAAATGATCAGGCTGCTCATCGACGAGAATCTGGATATCGTCAACGGGGTGCGGGTCTCGGACATCAAAGAGGCATATCGACCGGGGCACCGGTTTGGGAATTGGCTGCTGACCACCCTGGTGGCTTGGATGTTCGGTCACCGCACGACCGACATGCTCACCGGCTATCGCGTTTTTTCGCGCAGGTTCGTCAGATCTTTTCCTGCGCTTACGTCGGGTTTTGAAATCGAGACGGAAATCATCGTTCATGCGCTCGAGATGCGTTTATTGATGAAGGATTTCGCAACTAAATACGGAGAGCGTCCCGAGGGCTCGACCAGTAAATTGAATACGATTCGAGATGGAATGCGGATTTTGAAGACAATCGGAATTCTGATCAAAGAAGAACGGCCGCTGAGCTTTTTCGTGGCTCTCGGGGCGGTGCTGCTGCTGGCGGCGACGGTTATTTTTATCCCGGTGTTCTTGGAATACTTGCAGACGGGCGCCGTGCGCCGGTTTCCGACCGCGATACTGGCCGTGGGACTGGTTCTGTCGTCGATGCTGAGCATGACTTGCGGCTTGATATTGAGTACCGTTACCCTCGGGCGGCGCGAGATGAAGCGTCTCATGTATCTTCAGTATCCGAAAGCCTCCTACCGGGAGCTGGAATTCTCTTCCGTTGAAACCGAATAGGGTTCGGGCCGCCGAACCATCCGAAATGGATACCAAATTCGAACCGCATGGCCGTCCGATGCTGTTGAGGCAAATATTCGCATTCGGCCTCGTCGGAGTCTTTGGATTCGTAATCGATGCCTCCACTCTATACTTGGCGAGGTGGATCGGTTTAGGCTTATTCGCCGGACGAATTGTTTCATACCTGACCGCCGTAACGACCACGTGGGCGCTGAATAGGCATTTCACTTTTTCGGGGCAGAGCAACCGCGTGGTGCTTCACGAATGGCTTCTATTCATGCTGTCTCAGCTTTCAGGGGCGGCGTTCAATCTGGGGATTTATTGGTGGCTGGTAGCGTCGAGCACGCGAGTTGCATCGCAGCCCGTTTTAGGAGTGGCCGCAGGTTCGCTGGCCGGAATGGCAGTCAATTTCTTGGTTGCGCGCAAATTCGTATTCAAGGAAGTATAGACAATGTCCGCAAGGATACTGGCTGCTATCGTGGGTATCGTGGCCGCGACGGTCATGCTGTTGTGGCCGGCATTTTACAACGGTCAGGCCTTCTTCTTCCCCGACACGACCACGTATGTGCGCGGCGCGGATGCGGCGGTTCAACGGCTGACGGGCGCCTCGACTCCCTGGACGCTGCCGGCCAATGCAGGGTCGCAGCACGTCCGGTCCAGCGTGAGTTCGATCAAGGACAAGACTGTCTTGTCCGGCCGTTCCGTCTACTACGGCATGCTGCTTTACCTGGGTGAACTGGCCGGCAGCATCTCGCTGTCGGTGGGCATCCAAGCATTGCTGTTGGTTCTCGCCTTACTCGCCACGCTCGAGGCGCTGGACATGCGTGGTTGGCGGTACGCGGTGCCTTTGATCATTGTCGTTGCGGCCTTTACCGCTGCGCCTCTATATGCATCGTTCCTGATGCCCGATATTTTCTCTGGACTGACGATTCTTGCCTGTGGCGTCTTGCTGACCTGCAATATGCAAGGTCATAGAGCGCAAGAGGCGTTTTGGTTCGCCTTGCTGGCGATGGCGTTGACGTTTCATACCACCCACGTCATTCTTGCGCTGGCGATGCTGGGAGTGGGGGCACTTCTGTATATTTGGCGGCGGCCGCCGGCAATTGCCCGGGGCTTGGGCGCGATTGGTGCGGCGTTGGTGGCCGCATATATCTGCGGAGCGGCATTCAATTTGGCGGTAACCAAGCTCGTGGGTGAACCGCCGTTGACTCCGCCTTTCTTGATGGCGCGTCTCGTGGACGATGGCCCCGGCTATCGCTACTTGGTTGATACCTGTCCGCAAAATGGATTCATCGTCTGCAAGTTCATCGATCGGCTTCCGATGCCGAGCGATGAATTTCTCTGGCTGCAGGATCCCAAGCGCGGGGTCTTTGCATCCTCCGATCCGGCGGTGCGCCGCGCTCTGTCCAAAGAGCAATATCGGTTTGCATTGGCCGTCATGGGGCATGATCCGTGGGAGCAAATCGAATCGTCCGCCCGAAACGCCGCGGCTCAGCTGATGCTCTTGGGGGTGCCGGAATTCGATTACATCGAAGAGAGCAAGACGGCGTTTGCGGACAAGATTCCACATGCGTATTTTCAGGTAATGAAGCACACGCCTGCCTACTTGGGTACGATGCCGGCCCATTCGATATCGATAGTCAGTTATGTATCTACGGCATCTGGCTTGGCCTGTATCATCTTTCTATTGGTATCGGCCCGCGGCAAGGGGACGGAGCAGCTTCGACGTGTTGCGCAACTGGCGGTGCTCGTGGTGTTCGGCGTCATCGCCAATGCCGTAATTTGCGGAACTATGTCCGGTCCGCACGATCGATACCAGGCGCGAATGGCCTGGCTGATTCCAGCCATGGCCCTAATCGCTCATTTCGCGGTCTATCGAGCCTGGTGGAACAAACTATTTGAGTTTCGAAGCCGAGCCTGAACGCCCCCGGCCATCGCCATCGACGCTCCTACGCGGCGGTCAGGGAGCAAAGCCGACATTGTCCACGTACCAGGTGTTGTTCGACAGCCCTGTTTGATCCTGGATACAGAACTTGTAGATGGATGTGCCCAGCACTCCAAGATCTGCAAGAGGAATCGTATACGTTGCCCATTTGCCGGCAACCGGCGCCGGGCCGTACTTCGCCGGATCGATGTAGACGCCAACCGGGATGTCACCAACCTTCACGAAATAGATGTGCCATACCTGATTGGCGACGGTCGGTTTCAGTGCGACCGTCAACTTCGTGTACGGCTGCGAGTTGAAATCCCAATTCTGTGCATAGGGCAGCCAGCCACCCCACGCCGAATTGAGTGTCACTTTGACGTCGTAGGCGCCGCTCAGCGGAGCACCGCTGCTGTCTTTATAGTTGGCCGAAGCCTGGAATGAATAATCGCCGGGCCAGTCAAACTGACCGTTGTAGTAAACCCAGGACGTGCCGGGTGCCGGCGGGGGCGTCGTTGTCCCTGCGTCTGCCGGGTTCACGTTGATCTTGACCGAAGTCTGAGCCGTGCCGCTCGAGCTGGTGCAGGCAATCGTGTAGGTGGTCGTGCTCGTTGGTGACACACTCTGTGTGCCGTTGGTCCCCTTGGTGCCCGTCCAGCCTCCGCTCGCGGTGCACGAACTGGCGTTATTGCTCGACCACGTCAAGGTCGAATTATTGCCCGAGGTAATGGTGGCCGGGTTTGCGCCCAGCGTTGCGGTCGGCGCCGCCGGCGGCGTCGTTGGCGAATCGACGGTGATCGTCACCGATGAAGCATGGGAACTACCGCCCGTGCCGGAGCATGTAAGCGTGTACGTGGTCGTGCTGGTCGGCGAAACGCTTTGCGTGCCGCTGGTTGCCTTGACGCCTGTCCAGGCTCCGCTAGCCGAGCAGGTGCTGGCGTTCTTGCTCGACCAAGTCAGGGTCGAACTGGTTCCTGAGACGATCGTAGTCTTGCTCGCCGCCAATGTGGCGGTCGGTGCGGACGGCGGCACCGGTGTGCCTGCCGTTACGACGGTGATCGATGTCGGTTCACACGATGAAGTCTCACCCGTCGAATCGATTGCGCACACGCTAAAATCATATTTACCCGGGATTGTCGGTGTCCCGGTCAGATTTCCGTTCGGATTGAGGACCATGCCCAGCGGCGGAGTGCCGGCAGAGAGGCCGGCGGTTTGATAGTAGTAGGGCTCGGTTCCGCCCGTGACGCTCGCGACTACGCTGCTGGAGTAAGCAAGTCCTACGGTTGCCTGGGGCAGTGTGTTCACCTGAGTGAAGGAGATGTTGGCCCCGGCCGACGTCGAAGAGGTGAAATCATTCGAGGCAGAATCCGTCGTGCCGAGCGAGACGACGAGGGGCCGCGAAAACGCATAGCCATCGAGGGACGCGCTCAATGTATAAGTCCCGCTTGCCAGGCCGGAGAAGGTGTAATTACCGCCGAGATCAGTCACCGCGGAACCGACGTTGACGCCGTTCAAAGTGATCATCACACCCGACGCTATGCTGCCGCTCACCGTTCCGGAGATGGTGTACGTAAGCGCAGTGCTCGATTTGGCGGAAAAGCCCACGTCGTTCACCGACGCGGATTGGACGATCGCCGCGCGGCTTACGGGGTTGAATACGTATCCGGTACGACTTGGCGCAATGGTATATTTCCCGCTATTAATGCCGGAGAAACTAAAGCTGCCGCTCGAGCTGGTGATCGTCGTATTGGCGGTTGCACCCATGAGTTTAACCGTGGTGGCGGCAGCTCCGGACACGGCGCCGGAGATGGTATACGCCGCACTCGATCCTGAAGGATTACTCGCCTGCGCGGAGCTGCCGCCCGGCGCCGGACTTCCCACGTCGTTGCAAGCGGCTAATGAAACGAAGCTTAGGAAAACTAGCGCGGTGAACAGGCGAGTCGAATGCACCATGGAATATCTCAACTTGGCTACGTTGTCCCAAGGTGCGTGTTTTATGGGAAACGTACAGCCGGTGCAATTGTCGCCGGATCGCGACCTTTTATATTCTTTGAGTGTGACCGGTGTCACGCGCGCTCGAGTCGACGCGATGGGTCGATGCGCCCGGATTATGTAGAGAAGAACGTTGCTGACTCGTGATACGGGTTGCAACCTTCGCCGATATGCCCGCTGCAGCGGGGTCAGCATGGGCAGTTCCAGGAATCGGTAAACCGCTATTGCGACGATCACCGTAAAAGTCAGTGAAACCAGGGCAAAAGACAGCGCGTACGCCAGTGAGACGCGATCGAAACCGACGCTGGTCCACAGCAAACGTGCTGCCCCCAAAAAAATAAATCACTGAGATGCATCGAATAGGAAGCATCCCCGATGAGGACCGAGAAGCGCAGTGGCCGGCGCCACATCCGATGTTCCAACGACAGTACGCCGAATACGACGAGACCAGCCTGAAGTCCGTTCTCGAATAACACCTGTATGATGGCCAACGCGGAAGGTGTTTGACATAAATCCGGGCGATGATCATTCCGAATAGGAAACTCGAAGAGCCTGAAATCGCCGAGCCATATAAGAACATTTCCAAATTCAAGGGCCACCCGGGCACCAACAGGGGGTAAAACTGCCCACTCTGGCCGCCGTTGGGACAGGGAATGAACAGGAGGCTTTTGGCGAAGTACTCGACGCTGGGAACCGCGGTGCGCAGCAGGCTGGGTGTCCACGGCGCCAGGAGCAGCAATCCCGTGATGACGAAGAACAGGTCGACGCCGTTCGACAGGTGCGCCCCACCCAGGAAATATTTACTCAACAACGAGTTGTATTGCGGCAGCTGTTCCAATGCATGGAAGTACGCAACCATGAGTGCTGCAATACCTCGGAGGTATTGCCATTGGGCGACAAATTTAGAATAGTTACTTCGGGCTAGCGTCTGAATACCCCGAGATTCGTCACCAGCCTCGCACTGGTAACTCAGTCGGCGCCTGGTTTATAGCGAGCCTTCGCAGCAGGATCCTGGTCAAACTCCCGTGCCGGGAGCATTGCAAAGCAAGGGTTTTCTTGACGGACCGAGCCTCATCAGGTAACGTCCCGCGCCTCCATGTGGGGCCATAGCTCAGCTGGGAGAGCGCTTGCATGGCATGCAAGAGGTCGGCGGTTCGATCCCGCCTGGCTCCACCAGTTTTGGCGCCGATTGTTGGCAGAATGTCGATTTCAGGCCTATGTCCCCATCGTCTAGAGGCCTAGGACACCACCCTTTCACGGTGAGAACCGGGGTTCGAATCCCCGTGGGGACGCCACTTGCTGCGCGTCTGTCTGCAGAGCTTCGTAAAGCTCTGTAATCGCAAGAAATTCCAAGGTTCTAAAGTTCCGGCCGATTCTGCGGCCGAAAATTCACAGGCTTGGTAAGTCATTGGCCGCTCAGCTGCGGCGGCCACACGTCGTTCGATTTCGGCGGGCGTCCGCTCACGTTGAAAGTGTGTAGGCGAGCCCAGTCAGTTTGCCCTCGCCATTGACTACTCCAGGACGCGCTGAAACCACTTTACGAATTCGCGCGCCTTGGCGCTCACCAGCCGGCCTGCGGGGTAGACAGACCACACCGGAACCGGTGGCAGGATCCAGTCGCTCAATACCTGCCGTACCAGCCCGGACGCAAGCTCCGGTGCAAACATCCAGCGGGACGCTGCGGTCAGTCCCAATCCGGCAATCACTGCCGCGCGAACACCTTCTGCGGCAGTGATGACCAGACGACTCTGTATGCGAATCGAAGTCTCGGATGTGCCTTGACGAAAGCGCCATTCATCACCGCCCGTTCCGGGCGCATACACGATGCCGTCATGGGCAAGCAGATCAGCAGGTGTATGCGGCACGCCGCGCTGTGCCAGGTAGGTGCTGCCGGCGACGATGATGCGATCGGATTCCCCCAGCTTGCTGGCGGTCAGGGCTGAGTCCTTCAGTTCGCCGAGACGCAGCGCGACGTCGATGTTTTCTTCGAGCACGTCGATGACGCGATCGTCCAGAATAATTTCCATCCGGAGCTTAGGGTGGGCGTCGAGAAACGTGGCGAGCCGCGGGACCAGATGTAGGCGAGCGAACGTCACCGGCGCACAGATGCGCAGCCGTCCTTCCAGACCGCGACTGAGTCCCTGTGCGCTGGCATCGGCCTCGTTAGCTTCAGCCAGGGCGCGCAGCGCACGCTCGTAGTACGCCATGCCGGCCTCGGTCGGCGCGAGGCGGCGCGTGGAGCGTGCGAGCAGACGCACGCCCAATCGCTCCTCCAGCGCGACTACTGCTTTCGAGACGGCAGGCTGGCCGATTTTCAGTTGGCGGGCAGCTCCGGAGAAAGCCCCGGTTTCGATCACTCGGGCAAAAATCTCCATCTCGCGGAATCGGTCCATATATTCTCCTTAAGAATATATATTATTGAAATTCGCATTCTTATCAAGTTATTTGGAATTAATTATTCTCGCTTCCGGTTCATAGAACTCATCTAGATCGATATGGAGGAACAAACCGTGAAGACATTGCAGAACAAGGTTGCCATCGTCACGGGCGCGTCCAGGGGAATCGGCGCGGGAATTGCGCAGGCCCTCGCGGCGGCGGGTGCGTCGGTGGTCGTCAACTACGCGTCCAGTCGTGCCGCGGCGGATTCGGTCGTTCGGGACATCATCGGCGCCGGAGGCAGAGCAATTGCCGTCCAGGCAGACATGTCCAAGTCCATCGAGGTACGCCGGCTGTTCGCGGATACAAAGGCCGCGTATGGCCGACTCGACGTGCTCGTCAACAACGCCGGCGTGTACAACTTCGGTGCAATCGAGAGCATAACCGAGGCCGGCTTTCATCAGGACTTCGATTTGAATGTTCTTGGTCCGATACTGGCGACTCAAGAGGCGTTGGGGCTCTTTACTGACGACGGAGGCTCTATCATCAATATAAGCTCCATCGTCAGCGCTAATCCTCTGCCGCAAACGCTGGTCTACTCCGCAACGAAGGCTGCGCTCGACGTTGCTACCAAGGTGCTGGCCAAGGAACTTGGTGCGAGGAATATTCGCGTGAACTCGATACTTCCCGGGGCTACGGATACGCCCGGGAACGCGGCAGGACTGGAAGGCGAGATGGGCAAGGTGATGCTCGCAGCGACTCCCTTGAGACGGTTCGGCCGTGCCGAAGACATTGGCAAGGTCGCCGTCTTCCTTTCGTCGCCAGAGTCAGTCTGGATTACGGGGGAAACTATTCGCGTGTCAGGCGGATTGGCATAGGGCGCGACTCAAACACAGAGCAAAGCTGGGACCCGTGAAAAGACACATCGTTATCACGGGGCTGGGTCAGCCGCGTCTTATTATGCGATGTTCGACATCGCACAAGCCGCGCTCTTGCGTGCCGGTCTTACCGAAGAAAAGCCTGAAGATCTACCTGGGGTTGGGGAAGGGGGGTAGAAGAGGCGGAAAGAAAAACACCAGCTTGCGTCAACCGTTTGGGATTATTTCCGTTGCTTCAAACGTACGTTATCAGTATCGACGTACGACGCAAGGCGACAGCGATGAGTGAGCCCGCCACTTTCAGGTTTCCGGCCGCATGTCCGAAATGCGGCAGGGAGCAACTAGCCGAGTTTCCCGTTGACGTAGTGGCTGATGCCCTACAAAGAGGCTCAGACATCTGTCTGGTAGCTATCTGCCACGATGTGATTTGGACTGCTACCGAATTGGAGTTGGAACAGATCCGCGAATATCTTCAAGCAGTGCAATGCAGTCGGTGGGAAATGCACCAGTCGACAGTCAAAAACAACTAAGTTCTTGCCGCTCCTGTCGAAGGCATGGGGCGCTCCGGCTTGTTCCGTGTGTTCGTGTACGCCGATCAGGCCGCCGATCTACACCGATCGCCGTGGGAACATAGCTCGAGGCGCCGATCCCAATCGAGCGGCGCGTGCTCATCTCCAATCTAGGTAGGATTTCGATCCAATTTGGGTGGTTTCGCCGATTCGAAGCGCTTCTCCGTGCGACAGACTCCTCACTTCGCGAATCATGCGGAATTCGATGGAGATTGCAAATGCCTCGCTACCTGATCGAACGCGACTTTCCCGAGGGCCTGGCGATTCCTCCGGACGAGACCGGGGCAACCCTGTGCCGCACCGTCATCGAGAACAATGCCGAGGACGGCGTGACGTGGGTACATTCTTACGTTACGCCTAATCGCAAGCGGACCTTCTGCGTTTACGACGGACCCACGCCCGAAGCTGTCCGCCGCGCCGCTGCCCGTAACAAGCTGCCTATTTCTCAGATCACGGAAGTTCGTGTTCTGGTGCCCTATTTTTATCGCTAGGAAACCGATGCGTCGGCCTGGCAAGTGATAGCCCACTTGCGGCGTCCCATCCGTGTACCAGCAGATGACTTGATGTTCATACAATTGAAAGGAGACCAGCCATGAATGTCCTTAGGAGCCTGAGCGCCGCCCTGCCTCTCGCCGTGCCGCTGATCGCCATGGCGTCCGGATCGCCATTGGTTGATAAGGTGCGCGCGGCGACGGACCACTTCAAAGACATCAACGTGGCCCTTGCCCAAGGTTGGGTGCAGGGTACTCCCTGCGTCAGCGGTCCCAATTCAGGGGCGATGGGTGTGCATTTCGTCAAAACTGATCGTATCGCTGCGGGCCTGCTGAGTGCTGACCAGCCGGAGGCGCTGATTTACGAGCCGGTCGAGGGAGGTCGATTTCGCCTCGTCGGTGTCGAATTCATCGTGCTCGACAACATCTGGCAAAGCCAACACCCGGGAGGCAGTCCGCCGGCGTTGGATGGCAATCTGCTGAACCTCGTCACTGCGCCAAACCGCTATGGCTTGCCTGCATTTTGGGAGATCCATGTTTGGGCGTGGGAAGACAACCCGAATGGGAGCTTCGCCGATTGGAACACCCGCGTGTCGTGTAGCCAACAGCCGACTACCTGAACTTACGCATAACTGCTTTCGGAAAAACGCTGGAGTTCGCGATGAAAAAGCTCGTTACCCTGCTCCCGATTTTCTTCCTCAGCCACGCGTTCGCCGCTGATCCGCCGGCTCCGGCGCCGGCCGCTAAGACGGCAGTTCACAGATATCTCGTCGAGCGTACCTTCCCGCCGGGCGCGCTCAAAGGACTTGATGCGGCCACCAAGAGCAAGGTGAACGCCAACAATGCGTCCGTCGGAGTGCGATGGGTGCAGTCTTACGCCAACGCGGATAAGACCAAGACGTTCTGCGTCTACGTGGCGCCTAGTGAGGCGGCGATACGCAAGGCCGCTGAACTCAACAAACTCCCGGTTGACAGCGTGACGGAGGTGCCGGTGACTCTGTCGCCGAGATAGGTGGGGGGCGAGGGAATTGAGGAGTCGGGATCGACGGAGCCGCTTCTGGCCGTCTCCGGGGTAGGTTACGTGGCACATGACGAGCGGCCCGGCGACGTCAAGGATTTCGCTGGCTGAAACTGACGCCGTAGGCTGCCGGGCGCGCGAGCAACACGGGATCGGCCGAGGGGTCGATACCCGTCTGCAAATTCAGCGGGTTGAACATGATCGATTTCTGAGCAGCCGCTTGATCCTTGACGGTTCTGGTCAAGCTGATCGTGCCCAGAGAGACTAGTTTGCGATCGGCCGGCCACACCGCCGTTGGGTCGTTGATGGAGTCGCCTTCATTGGCCACCTGCGCCAACAGCCTAAATTCGATGGGCCCCCGGGCCATGCGCTTGGGTAGCTCATCCATCAAGTAATTTGGATCGGCGCTCTTCGCTTCCGCTTCGCTCAGTGCGTGTTCGCCGGCGACCGGGATGATCTGGTAGCGCGCATAGTGGCTCACCCCTTTGGCGTTGGTGAACTTGAATGCATTGACTCCGTAGAAAGCCAGCGTCCCGAAGCTCACCGGCGCCGGCCTCGGCGTGGCCACGAATTTCGCAGCCGCTGGATGCGTACTTAGAAACTTTTCGATGGGCGTGGGTTTCGGCGCGTCGGGTCCGCTCTGCGCGGCCGCCTGCAAGAACGCCAAGAAGTCCTCCGGTGTCGCGACCGGAAACGCGTTGGCGGAGAAGCTCACAATGTCCGTAAAGCCGCCATTCGGCAGCGTAAACCGGATCGCCATTCCATGCGGGCTGGCATTGGGATCCGCGTCGGGCAGTGTCGGCACGCCGGTCGGGTCGGAAAACCGCACCAAGACCGGCACGCTCTTCACAAAATGAGGCGCTTTGCTGAAAGACGCGGCGGATGGAGTGGGCGTAAACGTTCCCTCGACCATCACGCCCTTTGCATGATTGGCCCGAAAGCCCGGGTGAGGACCGTTGGAAAGCTTGTTGAAGGCATCCACCAATGCCACCGGCAACGGCTTCTGTGCTGTGGCAGAGGCGTCGGCGGCAAGCACTGTAACCGAGTATCCAAGGCCGGCGACGAGGAAAAAGGCGACTATGGAGATTCGGAGCGGGTCCACATTGCCTCCTGTTGCGCGAATGCGCTGGCCATCGACGCGGAGCCTGCCTATGTTGACGCCGGCATGGGCGCCAGGCAAGTCCGCGGCCGGCTCAGATCATCGCTTTGGGCCGGAGAGGGCTGGCGGCACTTCCGGTCGCAAGCCAGCCTATCATTGTATACCATATGGTGAGACAGGCCGTCGCGTACCGCAGGACCAGGCGGCAATCAGTGCTAAGGGGCATAGACTTATGCCCGCGGTCATGGACCGTGAACGAATACCTTGATACCGATAGCGGTGAAAGCGCAAATTGGCCGCATGAGAATAGTTGTGATGCGCTTGAACGAGGCGATCAGAGGATTTTGGGGAGCCCGCGTTGGATGATTCTACTTTGCCATCGGTCGCGAACCGGGCATCGCGCATGGGTGCTGCCGCCGGTAATCGCGCGGCTATCGTGCGGTACGGTTGCTGGACCTGCTTGCTGTGGATGATCTGTGCCCCGGCGCCGGCTTTGGCGGATTGGACGGCGACGCCATACGCCGCCGAAGCCATCGAACACAATACGGATATTTTCGATTTGCCCAAGAATGGCCCGGTGCCCGTAGGCAAAAAAGGCGCAACTTTTGCCGATACTTTTTTTGAGACGCGAGCCGGCATCGAGGGCACCTACCTACTCGATCAACAGAAGTTTTTTGGGACCGCCGAATTCCGCCGCTTTCAGTACGACAATTTTACCGACCTCAACCATAACGAGGAACTTCTCGATGGAGGCCTGAACTGGAAACTGGCCCGCGTGGTTGACGGCCTGCTCGAGTACAAGCACGAACAGCGCATGGCGCAGTTCTTCGATTTGGCGGGCGCCACTAATCTCATCCTCGAGACGGAAAACACTGCCAACGCGTCCGTCAACGTCAACGTCACTCCGGAATGGCGTTTGGAGAGCCGTGCGAGGGATCGCAACCTGGCATCCCCGCGGACCGACGTTCCCGGGTTGAGCTTGCATGAAGATTCGATTCACGAGGGGCTGCGCTATCTGGGTGTCGCCAATTTGTCGGCAGGCGTGGACGCCGAATATCTGCGGGGCCGGTACAAGAACGATCCGATCGCATTGAATCCCAACTACCATCAGGTGAGCGTTTTCTTAGCGGCGAACTACGTGGTTTCCGGATTGACGAATTTCAATGGTAATTTGGGATACACCAGTCGCGTCGATCCGACCAACGCCGGATTGTCGGGCATCACGGGCGCCATCGGCTATCAGCACAGTCTATCCGGAAAAACATCGATCAGCGTCCAGCTGAACCGCGCGCTCAGCACCTACGTCAGTACGGGCGGCAATGAGATCGATACGTCGGCAACCGCGGCGGTCAACTGGCAGGCTACCTATAAAATTGGATTCAGAGCCGGTTATGGATATACCCATAGCAAGTATCCGCAGACTCCCGATGGCGCACTCACCATCGATCGCTCGGATAATTTTCAGACGGCCAGCCTGGAGATGGCTTACCAGGTGCTTCATTGGTTGTCGATTCGTCCGTACGCCCGTTACCAGACCCGGCATTCAAATATTCAGATCAACTCTTTCGACAGCAATATCGTAGGTATCGAGTTCCTGGCAAAGAAGCAGCGGCCGAATCGGTGACTGAAGAGCGAACCTTGTCGAAAAAAATTCAGATGGTATATAAGCATAAATTGGCTACGGACGCATCGAGGCTGGTTTCCCCGTGTACGCCGATGGTCAACACCGACAAGCCAGTCACGCGCGTGACTGAACGCGTTTTGCCAATGGTCGTGCAGTTCAGCGACTGCAGTTTGTCCGAGTTCATCCAGATTGCGGCGGGTTTCGGATCAAAATCATACGCTTACGTCGTTACCCCCAACGTCGATCACTTGATTCGCTTTTGCGATGATGCGGCGTTCCGCGACCTATACCGGACGGCGGAATTCGTATTGCTCGATAGCCGCTTTCTAGCCTATGTACTGCGCGTGAGCGCGGGTCTGCGCCTACCGACGTGCCCCGGCAGTGACGTGACGGCTCAACTATTCGAAAAGGTGATTGCGCCGGAGGACAAGCTCGTGGTGGTCGGGGGCACGAACGAGCAGGCGCAAATATTGGCGGAACGATATGGATTGCGCGGCCTCCGGCACTTGAATCCGCCGATGGGATTCATTCACGATCCCGAGGCCGTGGAAGCTTGCTTGCAATTTATCGAAAACGAGAGCCCGTTTCGATTTTGTTTGTTGGCCGTTGGCTGTCCGCAACAGGAATTCCTGGCAAAAGTGCTGCAAACGAGAGGTCGTGCGCGGGGGCTTGCGCTCTGTGTGGGCGCGTCCATCAATTTCCTGACGGGCAGCGAGCGCCGCGCACCAAAATGGATGCAAAACGCGGGTTTCGAGTGGTTCTATCGTTTGTTGCATAATCCCGGACGCTTGGCCAAGCGGTACTTGGTCCGCGGACCGCGCATTTTTTTCTTGCTGCCCCGATTGAAATTCCAATTGCGTCCACCGGCGTCACTCACCCTGGAAACTCCCCGGCCCTAGTGTCGAAATCGATTCGCCACATACCTTCGCTCGATGGATTGCGAGGGGTCAGCTTCATGCTCGTATTCACTGCGCATGCCGGCCTCGAGCGCTTTGTGCCGGGCGGATTCGGCGTGACGATTTTTTTCTTCTTGAGCGGCTTTTTGATCACGACGTTGCTGCGCGCCGAATTCGAGACATACGGTGAGATCAGCATCCGGCATTTCTGGTTGCGCCGTACGCTGCGAATTCTACCGCCGTTTTATCTGGTGCTGATCGTCTCCGTTTTCGTCAGTCTGCTCATCGATCCGCCGGGCACGCTGTCGCCGCCGGCGGTTACTGCTCAGGCCCTGCAATACACGAATTTCTGGATCGTCGGGCATGGCTACGAAGGCCAGCCGTCCGGTACAGGCGTGTACTGGTCGCTTGCCGTCGAGGAGCATTTTTATTTGGTGTTCCCATGGCTGTTCATCGGTATACAGAAATTCAAGTTTTCCGCCCGCAGCCAGGCCTTGTTTCTATGGGCTCTCTGCCTTCTCGTGCTGCTATGGCGAACCTATCTGGTGCTCTACTGCCACGTTTCCGTAATCCGAACGTATTTGGCGACCGATACGCGAGTCGATTCGATCTTGTTCGGCTGTGCCCTCGCGGTCTGGAACAATCCGGTGATGGATGAAGTTACGTTGCGCGAACGCCGGTGGAAATATGGGTATGTGCCGGTGGCCGCCTTGGTACTTGGACTCTGCCTCGCCGTGCGCGGCGATAATTTTCGCGAGACGTTGCGATATTCGCTCCAGGGGGGGGCGCTCACAGTGTTGTTCGTGGCGGCCATCCGCTATCACCGCTGGCCGATATTCGCTTGGCTGAACAATCCAGCGGTGGCTTATATCGGCCTGATATCGTATTCCTTGTACCTCTTGCATTTGGCGGTACTCTTGCGGATCGCGCGTGCGTGGCCTGGTCTCTACCCGCTGGTTCAAGGAGTATTGGCCCTCGCGATATCGGTCGCGCTCTCTTCCTTGATTTACGTCACCATCGAAAAGCCGTGCGCCCGGCTGCGTAAAAAATTATCACATTGAGATCGATCTCAGGTCCCGGAACCAAGCCGTTGAGCCAGGCGCAGCGCGAGTGCGACCACCGTCAATGTCGGATTCGCTTGACTCGAGGTGGGAAATACCGCGGCGCTCGCGACCGATAAATTGCTCACGCCGTGCACCCGGCATTCGGCATCGACGACACTGTTGCGGGGATCATGACCCATCCGCGCAGTGCCGATGTGGTGCCCGCCATAAGCGCCGTAGCGCGTCATTTCGAACTCGATGGCGGCCGGATCGTAGACGAGGGCGCCGATGCCGCTGTCCTTGAAATCATCGGCGAGCATGGCAATGGAGCGGGTGACCGTTGCGACGTCGGTTTTCGTGTAACGCCAGTCCACCCGCAGCCGCGGCATCCCGAGCGCGTCGGCATCGGACATCAAGGTGACTCGGCTATCGGGGTTCGGCTGTTGCTCGGCGTGAAAATCCAAGCTGAACAAGTTGGCCTTGGGTTTGATGATAATTGACGGAAACTTGCGCAGCGCCAGCTTGCGGTCCTTCAGCATATGCCACGCGAATCCGGCTGCGTCGAAAGGACCGAGCATGACGTTACGAATATGTTTCAGCCAGGTGCGCAAATTGGCGCGTTCGCCGCCGTGCAGCCGCTTGCCGTATTCATACGGGATCACGAATTTAGCGAGGAACAGCAAAGACAGGATCGCATTGCGGTGTGCAGGATCGGTGATTCGCGGGTGATGCAGGCGCACGACGAAATTGCCGATCCGTTGCTGCCGCTGCGTTTCGGCCGTCAAAGCAATGCGGCGGCGGCAGTAGACGCCTTCATCCGAGACGTCGTAGCCATTCCAGACCGCGCCCAACGGTCGATCGATGGTCAAGGCTCCGATGGTACCGGCGACATGACACATATAGTAACGGCCGACGAGATCGTGGTCGTTGCCGATACCTTGCGGTTGCACGTCGCGGCTGGCCAGCAAGAGGCGGGCGACTTCCAGGCCTCCCGTGGCCAGTACGAATTGTGCGGCACGCGCCGTCATGGTCTTGCCGGCGAGCGTGCGAATCGCCAGCGATTCTACCCGGGCGCCGGCAGCGTCGAGTTGCACCAATACGACGTTGCCATGCAGGAGCACGCGTATGTTCCGAGCGGCCCGCAAACGGCGGCCATAACGCGCACCGAAGTCCGTCGGACAGCTGAACCGCTCCAGGGTATTCGTCGTGAAGCGGGAACTTTCGAAACCGTCGATCATCGGGTGCAGTGGTCTATCGAAGGCTTCGGCCGACGTGTACGAAAAGTCGCCGGCTTCGCACAGCCGGTTTGCCTTGGGATAGAAAGGCATCAGCGTGTCGCGGTCGATCGGCCAGCCGCTGTTCGGCATGAAGTCGCGGCGCTCGAAATCGATTGCGTCGAACGGCACGCACCGGCCGCCCCAGATCGTCGTCGTGCCGCCAAAGCGGCGTTGCCGATACCGGTCCGGCGGGCTGTGCAGACGCTCATCGGCAACCGCGCCCGCGTAAAGGTCCTGAGTGGCCCTTTCCGCTTTGAGACCGCCGGATTCGAGCACGAGCACGTCTATCGGCCTGTTCGCGAGCTCGAGGGCCATGCTGATTCCAGCCGCGCCGGCACCGACGATGCACACGTCCGCGGTGAGTACTTCACCGTCGGGGAATTCGTTCGCGTCGAGGATCACGGCAACTACCCGCCGGTCAATGGACGAACGCCGACAACAATCGGATGTAGGCGGACTGATAGTAAATCCCGGGTTCCGTCACCGCCCACGAGCTATCGGGCGACCCGGCATTCCAATCCTTATAGGATTTTTGCGGAGGCTGGCCGGTGGGCGGCGACAAACTCAAAGGCACCCCATCCTTGGCGGCAGCGGCATTCGGGCCGCCGGGGACGTATCCCGGCGGCGGCCCACAGGGGGAAGTCTTGGCGTCGCTCCAACGGCTCTTTGCTCCGAACCAGACATGATAAATTTCGTTGACGGACTTGGTCGCTCCGTATGCATACATGTTGCTCATGTAGACCATTCCCAGCGGATTCACGCCGTGAAAATAGTGCAGTATCCCGAGGGCGCGGGCGCGGTAGCTCGATGTATCCGATATGCCGAGATTGTGATTGACGACGTCCAGATTGGTGTTTCCGTAGTTCGCACGCGGGTTGTTGCTTCCCCAATGGTATTGCGCCTCATGCAGGTATGCGCGGTAAAGATCGTCGTTTGGGTCGAATCCGTAGATGTGATTGCCGGCTCGCACGTCGGCCAATTTATCGGCCAATATCGTTTTCGAAAGAGCAGGTGCTGCAAACGGCAACCCGGCATAGAAAAGCAGTGCTTCGCCTTGATCGGCTTTGTAGCGTGACCAGCCGATGTCGTGATAGGAGTGCGATTCCTTGTAATGGGTCTCGATATATTTCTCGAAAACGGAGTCAGCCGTCGCCGCGAACAGATAAATGGCGGCCTCGACCGCCAAACCGTTCTGATCATCGACATTGAGATCCGCAAGCCCGGCGTGCACGACGCCGGTGTCGCACGATGTCTGCTTGGTTGCGGTGCTTTGATATTGCCGCCACGCAAGTAGACCCCGGCGTTTCAAATCGGCGGCTTCGCCGCTCAACGCGGGAAACTTGTCGAATACATACGCGGCGTGAGCCAGCATGCCTGCCCCGGCTATTGTCGCCGATGTGCAGCTGGGTACGTAGAATCGTGCGGAATGATCGGAACTCGGGGGGCTCGCCGGAACGTACTCGAGTTCTCCGACTTTCAATGCGAAGCTGCCGTCCGCGTATTGCATTTTTTTCAGCCAATTCGTCTCCCACCGGACTTCGTCGATCAAATCGGGGATGCCATTCCCCGACTCGGGGATTGCAAAATCGTCGGTAAAAGCGGCCTTGTTCGTGCTGTAAGCGGTCAGGAGCTGATGGACGGCCTGGGCGGCGAACGTCACATACTTGTTGGTGTCCCCTGCGTCGAACCAACCGCCGCTCACGTCCTTGACCTTGGCGTCGTTGTTTCGATCCGTGATATCCCTCGCTTCGGTATCCTGGCCCTTTCCAACGTAAGCCGCCGCATCGACCCAACACGCATCGGCAAACGGCGCGGTCTTGGCAATCGCGCTCCGTTGATAGTAGTACATGCGCATCGCCGGCTTGAGAATGGCCCGGTAGACGTGCGGGTCTATACTGAAGCTCGGCGATCGCACATTGCGGGAGACGTCGTAAACGAAGTATCTTCCGGGATTGATCACGGACGAGAAATCGAACCACCAACCGCGGTCGCCCGATAGTGCGCCGACTGCACCGCCCTTCCAGGCCGCGGGAGCGGCCGTGAAAACGACTTCGCCGTCCACCCGGCGTAGTTCATAACGCCCGCCCGGGGAGAATCGATCGTTCTTGTCGTAACCAATTACCGGATCGCGGATGACCGCGACCTTGGTTTCGTCGGGCAGGTAGCCGAATTGGTCGACGAGGATATGGTGATCGAGCGGTATGCGGTCCGCAACGGTGGCCTGGGCGGCGGGTGCCGACGATCCATGCTGATCACTGCCACAGGCGTTGAGGGTGGTGGGCAGCGCGAGCAGGCAAAGCGCGAAGATCCGCATCAATAGCCCGCTACATGTGGGGGTGGCCGCGATCGGTGTGATACGCGATGGCTAATAATAAAATGACTCCCCCGAGGTTTATCGTTTCGCCGGCGACCTGGCCGATGAGAGCCGCCGCCGCCCCCCAACTATTGATGCCAAACCACATGATGGTCAGGGAGACGACCGCGCTGACCGCGGTCACTCCAGCCAAGGCCTTGAACTTCCGGAGAGCAAACAAACCAGTCTGTAATAAATCCCGAAAAAGCGCAATAAGCGATAGAATGGCCCAGAGCACCAGCAGCACATCGCGGTTGCCGATGGTCTTGTGCATCAAGTCGTGGCTCAGCCAGTCGCGAAACGCCCATAGCACTACGCAGTAGATGATGTCGAGAATCGCAATGCCGGCGGCGAACAACAGCAGCCGCCGGATCAGTCGGCCTATGCTGGTCTCGGCGAGCCAGGCGGCGGCCGTCGGCACGAGAAGGCTTTTGACGCCCACCGTCAACACGATCGTGGGCATCAGCAAAAGGCGCGCGGCATTCACATCTGCGACCGCCGTCAAATCAATGCGGCTGGCCAGCACATAATTGTAGCTTTGGTTGTAGATCCAATACGTCATCGCGCCGATCGTCGCCCAGACGGCCAGCGGTCGCATTTCTTGCCAGAAGGGGGTGGCGTCGCCGGTAGCAAGGCCGGGATCCCGGGCTATGGAGCGTCGCGACGCCGCTTCGCCGGCGAGGGCGGACGCGATGAGGGCCGCCACGGCCCACGGTATGGCGGGTTTGGGGCCATATACGGCGATCGACGCGCCGACGAGCAGCACCGCGACGTTTACCAGATCTGCGCAGAGCATCGACTCCGGGCGCGAATAAATCAGCAACACGCCGCGTAAATATTCCCGCTGCAGTGCGGTCCAACAAGCGATGACGCCCAGTGCAATGACCAGCGATTCGAGCCCCGTCCAATAATGCAGGAAGTAGCCTGCTGCGGGCACCAGCATCGCGAGCAGCGATGCGCGGCGCAGGAACCGCCGTTGACTGGATTCCACCGCGCCGATCATGAGGCGTCTGAGCGCCAGCGGCTTTGACGGCGCCACGACGGCAAGAGGGTTCGTGAGCCAGGCCATCTGCCCCGAGATCAGGAGGGTAACGGCTGATTGAACCAGCACGAACATGCCGTAGTCCATGTCGCTCGTGCGGCGGATCAGCATCAGGCCGACGAGGAAGTTCGCACCGGACAGGGCGATTTGATCGATGACGGTCGTCGAAAACTTTTTGAGCAGTCCGCTCCGGACCGGGTTAGCGGCCGCGTCCGGAACGTTCACACGCGGGATCTGGCGTCAACGGATCCGCAACGGCCGCCGTCCGCGCAGCCGTAAGTTCTTGTGGATTTGGAGTTTATGTCCACGAACGCTCCGCCCGGCTGTTTTCTCGACCCATATGTGGTCGATAGTGTCGCCTTTCACGGTGCCGGCCGTCAATGTCGAAGGTCGTGAGTCGCGTCGCATATGTCGCTAATTGGCAGGCTGGAAAACCCGTAAAATACGCCGGGTCGTCAATTGGAGTCAGCCGATGGACACGATACGCTCCTCTCATGAATAGGCCCCTTGCGCTTCGCTCACCCCGCGTGCAGGGGCCGGCGCAGCCAGCCGCAGAGAAGCAGCGTTGGGTACCCGACGCTCGAGGGTCGGCGCTCACCACTCTCCTGGTATGGGTTTTGATCGTCTATTTGGCGATCCCCATTCAATATCTGAAAGGCGACACGGATCTGGTGACGGACGCGGGCATGGCTGCTGCGAATTCATTGTCCAGAACCATCAAGCTCGCATTGCTCTTCTTCAGCACGGTCATCGTACTGTGGAGGGCACGCCTCGCCTTGTTAGAGCTTCGATCCCTCAATCTGTTTTTCACCGTATTTCTCTGTTTGGTGCCGCTCAGCGCTTTGTGGTCGATCGATCATTCGGCGACGATCAATCGCTATGTGTCCCTGCTGTCGATCGTGGACGTCTGTCTTGCATTTACGCTGCTGGGCTGGAGCCGGACCCGCTTTCAAGACGTAGTGCGCCCGGCTATAACGGCCATTTTAATCGCATCGGTGTACTGGGCGATGTTTTATCCGCAATACGGAATCGAGATTGGCGAAGGAACGCTAAGGGATTCCTGGCGTGGCCTGACAGCTCAAAAAAATCAATTTGGCATGCTGGCCAGCTTCGGCGTGGTGTTCTGGCTGCATGCGTGGCTGAGTAACGAGAAGAAATGGTGGATCGCTTTGCCGTTTGTCGGCCTGTCATGTGCATGCGTCCTGCTGTCGCGCAGTTCGACCTCGCTGCTGGCCACCATCCTGTCCACGTTCTTCATGTTGATGGTAATGGTGGCGCCGTCGAACTTGCGCCGCTTCATGCCGTACATCGTCTCGGCCTTCGCCGTCGTCCTCGTCTTCTACGCGCTCGCCGTGCTCAACATCATTCCGGGCACGAACCTGCTGCTCGATCCCATTGCCGAGTTGACCGGCAAGGACATGACCTTCTCGAACCGCGCCGTCATCTGGGACATCATCAAAGAGCACATTCAACTTGCGCCGATATTGGGCTCCGGCTACGGCGCATATTGGACCGGCCCGGTTCCCTCGTCCGCGTCCTATACGTTCTTGGGGCGAATGTATTTCTATCCGAGCCAGTCACATAACGGGTATTTGGAAATCGTCAATGACCTCGGCTTCGTGGGGCTGGCCTGCTTGCTCGGCTATCTCGTCTCCTGGGTTTACCAGTCTCTGCAACTCATGAAGTTCGACCGCAGCCAAGGCATGCTGTTTCTTGCCCTGTTTTTCCAACAGGCGGTTACGAATCTATCGGAGAGCACCTGGCTCGCGATCAATTCCGCATTCGCCATCGCCATTGCCACGCTGGCGACGTTTGCGCTTTCCCGATCATTGCTGGAACACGAACTGATACGGCGCTTCCGAGCGTCCACGGAGCCGGTGGTGAGAGCTCGGCCCGCCGGCGCAGGAGGGTTTCGCCTTCCACGACGCCGATGAAGCTGAATTTGATAGTATTGCCCGCGACTGGAATGCCGAATCATATTGGAATCACTTTGCCGCGACTCGTAAACCACGGTGGACACCCATGCCGGCACACTACGACGTAATCATCGTAGGCACCGGGTTCGCAGCCTCCTTCTTTTTGATGCGTTATTTGGAGCATGCGCCGCCGAATGCCCGGATTCTCGTGCTGGAGCGCGGCAATGAGGATACGAAAGCGTGGCAGCTGGCCAACCGGCTCCATACCAGCATCGATCCGGATAGCATCGTGGACAACGAGACACCGGGTAAGGAGTGGTATACGAGCCCCGGTTTTGGCGGCAATTCAAAGTGCTGGATGGGCGGCACCACCCGCATGATGCCGGGAGACTTCAAACTCAAGTCGAGATACGGAGTGGGATTCGATTGGCCCATATCCTACGACGACCTCGAGCCTCATTACGCTACCGCCGAACAGGTCATGCTGGTATCCGGGCCGACCGACAGCCCCATGCCGCGATCCCGCCCACCCCCGCTGATTCCGCATCGCTTTTCCGATCCCGACGCAATGCTGAAGAAACGATTCCCGGATGGTTGGTATCAAATGTCGACTGCGAGAGCCAGTGTGCCCACCGGTCAGCGGGGCATTTGCTGTGCCACCGGAATCTGCGGTCTTTGTCCGGTCGACGCGAAATTTACGAT
>Ga0070696_100000369_pt1 | contig 27465 bp, 26 predicted proteins | sample KBSK1253metaG_FD_65474 | JGI IMG/M metagenome (GOLD analysis project Ga0070696, IMG submission 65474) | Corn, switchgrass and miscanthus rhizosphere microbial communities from Kellogg Biological Station, Michigan, USA - KBS K1-25-3 metaG | ecosystem: Host-associated > Plants > Roots >... | reverse complement strand
GCTGCTTGCGCATCACCCGCGCGATCTCGTCCTTGCCCTTATCGATCGCCTCTTCGCGGCGTTCCTTGCTGAACCACTGCCGGATCTTGTTGCGGGCGCGCGGGCTCTTGACGAACGTGAGCCAGTCGCGGCTCGGTGCGGCCGTCGGCGCCTTGGACGTGAGCACCTCGACGACGTCGCCGTTCTCCAGCGTGCTCTCCAGCGGCACCAGGCGGCCGTTGACCCGCCCGCCGATGCAGTGGTGCCCGACCTCGGTGTGGACGGCGTAGGCGAAGTCGACCGGCGTCGACCCGGCCGGCAACGCGACGACGTCCCCCTGCGGCGTGAACACGTACACCTCGCGCGCGTTGATCTCGAAGCGCAGCGAGTCGAGGAACTCCCCGGGGTCGGCCGTCTCCCGCTGCCAGTCGAGCAGCTGGCGCAGCCAGGCCATGTCGTTGATCGGGCCGGTCTCGCCCTCCTTGGCGGACGACGCCCCCGGGTCCTCCTTGTACTTCCAGTGCGCCGCGACCCCGAACTCCGCACGGCGGTGCATGTCGAAGCTGCGGATCTGGATCTCGACGGGCTTGCCGCCGGGTCCGATCACCGTCGTGTGCAGCGACTGGTACATGTTGAACTTGGGCATCGCGATGTAGTCCTTGAACCGGCCGGGGACCGGGTTCCATCGCGCGTGCAGGGCGCCCACCGCGGCATAGCAGTCGCGCACCGAGTCCACCAGCACCCGCACCCCGACGAGGTCGTAGATGTCCTCGAAGTCGCGGCCGCGCACGATCATCTTCTGGTAGATCGAGTAGTAGTGCTTCGGGCGCCCGGTGACGGTCGCCTTGATCCGGGCCGTCCGCAGGTCCTCGGTGACCTGCGCCCGCACCGTCGTCAGGTACTCCTCACGGGCGGGGGCCCGCTCGGACACCAGCCGGACGATCTCGTCGTACACGCGCGGGTACAGCGTGGCGAACGACAGGTCCTCCAGCTCCCACTTGATGGTGTTCATGCCCAGCCGGTGGGCCAGCGGCGCGTAGATCTCGAGGGTCTCGCGCGCCTTGCGCTGCGCGGACGCCACCGACACGTACCGCCAGGTGCGGGCGTTGTGCAGCCGGTCGGCCAGCTTGATGACCAGCACCCGGATGTCGCGGGCCATCGCCACGACCATCTTGCGCACGGTCTCGGCCTGCGCCGCGTCGCCGTAGCTCACCTTGTCGAGCTTGGTGACGCCGTCGACCAGCATCGCGACCTCGTCGCCGAAGTCGGCCGTGAGCGCGTCCAGCGTGTAGGAGGTGTCCTCGACGGTGTCGTGCAGGAGCGCAGCCGCGATCGTCACCTCGGTCATGCCCAGCTCGGCCAGGATCGTGGCCACGGCCAGCGGGTGCGTGATGTAGGCGTCACCGCTCTTGCGCTGCTGCCCCTCGTGCGCGCGCTCGGCGACCTCGAAGGCGCGCTCGATGAGGGTCGCGTCGAGCTTGGGGTGCGTCGTGCGGATGATTCGCAGCAGCGGCTCGAGGACCGGGTTGCTGGAGGACCGCCCGCCGAGCCGGGCGAACCGGGCCCGCATGCGGCTCGACGTGGGGATCGGCCCCGTGTGCGAGCTGTCCGGCGGGGGCGTGGGCGCAGCGTGCGGCGCGCGTGCCACGTCGGCCATGCCCCTCACCGCCTCTGCTCGAACGTCCGGCTGCCACGGGTGCCGCGACCATCTGCGACAACGCTCGCGCGGGCGCCGTCGTTCCAGTCTACGGACCGGCGCGAGGGCCCGTCGTCAGACGAGCAGCAGGCTGTGGACGGCGCGGCCGGCGAGGCGCTCGCGGCCGGACAGGAACCCGAGCTCGAGGACGACGGCGAACTCCGTCACGACGGCCCCGGCGCGCTCGACCAGCTCGCACGCCGACTCGGCGGTGCCGCCGGTGGCGAGCACGTCGTCCAGCACCACGACCCGCTGCCCGGGGGCGAAGGCGTCGGCCTGGACCTCGATCTGCGCGGAGCCGTACTCCAGGTCGTAGGAGGCGCCCAGGATGTCGCCGGGCAGCTTGCCGGCCTTGCGCACCGGCACGAACCCGACGCCGAGCGCGACGGCCAGTGGTGCCGCGAAGACGAAGCCACGGGCCTCGATGCCGACGACGGCGTCGACCTGGCCGGTGTACCGCTCGGTCAGGGCCGCGACGACGGCCGAGAACGCCGGCCCGTCCGCCAGCAGCGGCGCGATGTCCTTGAAAAGGACGCCGGGCTGCGGGTAGTCGGGCACGTCCCGGACGTGCCGGGAGACGAGGTCGGCGAGCCGGTCGGTGCCGGTGGCGGCGTCGTTCAACGCTTCTTGCCCTTGGGCCGCGGGCTCTTCTTGCGTGCCGGCTGCGACCGCTGCCCGCTCGCCGCGGGCCGGGCCGGTCGAGTGCGGCCTGCCGCTGCGCGTGGGGTCGCCGCGGCGCTGCCGTCGGACGATGCACCCGGCTGCGGGTCGTCGTCCGCCACCACGGGATCGGACCCGCCAGGCACGCCGTCCACCTCAGCCAGCGGCCGGTCGAGCACGGCGGTCGCGCTGCCGCCGCGCGGACCACGCTGCCCGCGAGCCGGGCGCGGAGCAGGCCCGGCGGTCGGGTTCTGCCGGCGGGCCAGCACCCGCTTGCGCAGCGCGATCATCTCCGGCTCGCGCTCGCGCAGGTCGGCCAACAGCGGCGGGGCGATGAAGACCGACGAGTAGGTGCCGGTCGCGATGCCGACGAACAGCGCCAGCGACAGGTCCTTCAGCGTGCCGGCGCCCAGCAGGAACGCGCCGATGAACAGGATCGAGCCGACCGGCAGCAGCGCGACCACCGAGGTGTTGATGGAGCGCACCAGGGTCTGGTTGACGGCCAGGTTCGCGGCCTCGGAATAGGTCTGCTTGGTCTGCGCGGTGATGCCGTGGGTGTTCTCGCGCACCTTGTCGAAGACGACGACCGTGTCGTACAGCGAGTAGCCGAGGATCGTGAGGAAGCCGATCACGGACGCCGGTGTCACCTCGAACCCGACGAGGGCGTAGATGCCGACCGTGATGACCAGGTCGTGGACCAGGGCGGCGACCGCCGAGACGGCGGACTTCCAGTTGCGGAAGTAGCCGGCGATGACGATGCCGACCAGCACCAGGAACACGATCAGACCGGTCAACGCCTTCTTCGAGACGGACTTGCCCCACGACGGCCCGACGAACGAGGCGGTGACGTTCTCGACCGGCACGTCGTACGCGGTCGCGAGCGTCTCCTTGACCTGCTCGGTCTGGGAGTCGCTGAGCCGGTCGGTCTGCACGCGCACCGAGTCGCGGCCGACCTGGGCCACCTTCGGCGTCGCGGCCGGCACGACCTGCATGACCGCCCGTGAGCCCGGCAGGTCGGCGGTGGTGTGCGTGCCGGTGACGCGGAACTCCGAGCCGCCGGTGAACTCCAGGCCGAGGGTGAGGCCGCGGAAGCCCAGCGCGAGGATGGAGACGAGCAGGACGACGGCCGAGACCGAGTACCAGATCTTCTGGCGTCGGACGATCTCGATCGACGTCTCGCCGGTGTACAGCCGGTTGCCGAAGGCGGCGAAGCGACTCATCAGCTCTCCTTCGAGGTCGCGGCCGCGGCGGCCCGCCGCGAGGCGATGGTGCCGAGGTTCGCCTTGACGCCCAGCGTGGGCCGTCTGATCCCGGCACCGAGCCGTTCGCGGTCGAGGCCGGACCATCGATGGCCCTCGCCGAAGAACTTCGTCGACGCCAGACGGGTCAGCACGGGATGGGTGAAGAGGAACACGACGACGACGTCGATGATCGTCGTCAGGCCGAGCGTGTAGGCGAAGCCGCGAACACCGCCGGCCGCGAGGATGTAGAGCACGATCGCGGCCAGGAAGTTGATGCTGTCCGCGGCCAGGATCGTGCGCTTGGCTCGCTTCCAACCCGTCTCGACGGCGGCTCTCAGGGTGCGGCCCTCGCGGACCTCGTCACGCACGCGTTCGAAGTAGACGATGAACGAGTCAGCCGTGATGCCGATCGAGACGATGACACCGGTGACGCCGGCGAGGCTGAGCCGGAAGCCCTGCACCTGCCCGAGCAGCACGATGCTGCCGTAGGTGAGCACCCCAGCCATCGCGAGCGAGGCGATGGTGACCGACCCGAGCGCCTGGTACTGCAGCAGCGAGTACAGGACGACGAGCCCGAGCCCGATGAGCCCGGCCAGCAGGCCGCGCTGCAGCTGCTCGGCGCCGAGCAGCGGGCTGATCTGCTCCTCGGTCTGCACGTGGAAGGACATCGGCAGCGCGCCGTACTTCAGCTGGTTCGCCAGCGCCTGGGAGCTCTGCTGGGTGAAGCTGCCGCTGATCGTCGACTGGCCGTTCGGGATGACCGCCTCGGCGCGCGGCGCGGACAGCACAAGGCCGTCCAGCACGATGCCGAACTGGTTGCGGGGCTGCGGCAGGCTGACCAGCCTGGACGTCACGTCGCGGAACGCGGTCGTGCCCTTGCCGTCGAAGCTGAGGTTGATCACCCACTCGTTCGACGTCCCGCCGCCGGGCAGCGACTCCAGGCCCGCCGTCGCGTCCTTGATGTCAGCGCCTGAAACCTCGACCGGACCGAGGATGTACTTCACGGCTCCGTCGTCCGAGCAGGTGACCAGCGGCTTGGCCGGGTCGTCGCTGCCGCCCTGCAGCGCGGAGGTGTCGCTGCAGTCCAGGGCGGTGAACTTCTGCTCGATGTCCGGAGTCACCCACGCGGGGTCGCTGCCGTTGGCCGGCGTCGCGGACCCGCTCGGGGCAGGGGACGTCGTCGCCGACGGCTGAGCGGGCGTCGGGGTCGGGGTGGTCGTCGACCCCTTGAGCAGGGCCTGCGGCAGCGCGCGCTGCTGCGAGCTCGGCGTGGACGTCGGCGATGCCGTGCCTGGCGTGCCGGCGGTCGGGCTGGCGGTGCCGGTGGGAGCCGTCGGCGGGACGGCCGCAGGCGTCGCGGCCGCCTCGGCCAGCACGGCGCGGAACCGCAGCTGGGAGGACTGCTTGATCAGGTCGCGCTGGCGCTGCGTCATCGTGCCCGGCACGGCGACGACCACGTTCTGGCCGCCCTCGGTCGTGACCTCGGCCTCGCCGACGCCGCTGCCGTCGATGCGGGCCCGGATGATGTCGACGGCCTGCGCCAGCGTCTGCGTGGTGACCTTCTCGCCGCCCTGCAAGACCGGGGTGAGCACGATCTGGGTGCCGCCCTCGAGGTCGAGCCCGAGCTGCGGCGTCCAGTGCTTGTTCTTACCTAGCTGGACGCCGGCCCCGATGATCCCGTAGAGCACCACGATGATCGCCAGGAGGACCAGCAACGGGCGGAGGGGATGGGCGGTGGAGGAAGAGCGGGTAGAGCCAGTTCGTGCCACGGTCAACTGCTCACTTCTCGTCTGTTGGCGGCGCAGACTTGTTCAAGTCCACGCCCAGGTTGTCGGTGGGGTCCACCTCCCCACCGATGTCCGCCTCGTCGAGGTGAGAGTCGACCACCGCGTCGGGGTCGAGGACCCGGCCGATGGCCCGCCGGTCCCAACGGACCGTCTGCCCGGGCCCGGTCTGCAGGACCGCGACCTCGTCGTCGAGCTCGACGATCCGCGCGTGCAAGCCGGCGGTCGTCACCACGTCCTTGCCCACCTGCAGGCTGGCCTGCATCTGGTTGAACTGGCGCTGCCGCTTGCGCTGGGAGTTGAACATCAGCACGACGAACAGCACCAGCAGCATCGGCAGGAAAAGCGTCTCCACGCGTGCGCTCCCCTTCGTCCGGCGTCCGCCGGGTTGTCGGTGCCAGATGTCTCGCCCGCGGCGCGGGCAGCTGGTCGACGCAGCCATCGCGCGTGTGGCGGTCGGCTACGTGCGGGACGTGGACCGGCCATGGCACACGCGAGGCGGGCCACCGAGCGAGTGTAGGTGCTCGTCGGCCCATGACCAAAGGCGGTGATCGCGGACGGCGCGCCGCGGGCAGCGATCAGCCGAAGCGTCCGCCGCCGGCGCCCACTGACGACGACGTCGGATCGCCGTCGTCCGGCTCGTCCCAGTCGGCGGGCCCGCCGAGCAGGTCGAGCTGCCCGGCCTCGGCCCCTGCCCTCGGCGGCGTCAGGCCCAGGTGCGCCCAGGCGGCCGGGGTCGCGGCGCGGCCCCGAGGCGTGCGCACGAGCAGCCCCTCGCGCACCAGGAACGGCTCGACCACGGTCTCCACGGTCTCGGTCTCCTCGCCGACCGCCACGGCGAGCGTGGCCAGCCCCACGGGGCCGCCGGCGAAACGGCGGCACAGGGACTCGAGCACCGCCCGGTCCAGCCGGTCCAGGCCCATCTCGTCGACGTCGTAGAGGGCCAGCGCCTCGCGAGCCGCGTGCCGGTCGATGGAGCCGCCGCCGTGCACCTGGGCCCAGTCGCGCACCCGACGCAGCAGCCGGTTCGCGATGCGAGGCGTGCCCCGGGAGCGGCCCGCGATCTCGCGCGCCGAGGGCTCGTCCAGGTCGATGCCCAGCAGCCCGGCGCTGCGGTGCAGCAGCTGCTGCAGCTCGGCGGTGCTGTAGAAGTCCAGGTGGCCGGTGAAGCCGAACCGGTCGCGCAGCGGCGCCGGCAGCAGGCCGGACCGGGTGGTCGCCCCGACCAGCGTGAACCGCGGCAGCTCGAGCGGGATCGCCGTGGCTCCCGGACCCTTGCCGACCACCACGTCGACGCGGAAGTCCTCCATGGCCAGGTAGAGCATCTCCTCGGCGGGCCGCGACATGCGGTGGATCTCGTCGAGGAACAGCACCTCGCCCTCGGCCAGCGACGACAGGATCGCGGCCAGGTCGCCGGCGTGCTGGATCGCCGGGCCGCTGGTCACCCGCACGGGCGCGCCGACCTCGGCGCCGACGATCAGCGCCAGCGTGGTCTTGCCGAGCCCGGGCGGCCCGGACAGCAGGATGTGGTCCGGGACCGTCTGCCTGCGCACGGCCGCCTTGAGCACCAGATCGAGCTGGTCGCGCACCCTGACCTGACCGACCAGGTCGGCCAGCCGGGTCGGGCGCAGCGCCCCCTCGACCGCTCGCTCGTCCGGGTCGGCGCCCGCCGCGACCACCCGGGCGGTCGCGTCCCAGGAGCCGTCGTCGTGGGCGGCCTCACCCAGCACGTCGTCCCGCACGGGGCCATCCTGCGCCACGGCACCGACAGCGTCGAGGCCGGACACCTCGCCGGCGTGACCGGTCCGCGGGGCTGTCACGCCCGGCCCAGCCGCTGCAAGGCGGCGCGCAGGACGCCGGGCACGTCGACCGGTTCGCCCGGTGCCGGGGCGACCTTGTCGAGGGCGTCGTCCGCCGCCTTCGTGGCCCAGCCCAGGCCGACCAGCGCCTGCAGCACCTGAGCCCGCCACCCGTCGTCCTCGAGCGCCACCTCGGACGTCGGCGTGCCCGCGTCCGTCGGTGCGCCGAGCTTGCCCTTCAGCTCCAGGGCCAGACGTTGGGCACCCTTCAGCCCCACGCCGGGCACCTTGCGCAGGGCGGTCAGGTCGTCGGTCGCGACGGCCCGGCGCAGCGCCTGCGGGTCGTGGACGGCCAGCATGGCCAGGGCCAGCCGCGGGCCGATGCCCGACACGGTCTGCAGCGTCTCGAACGTGGCCCGCTCGTCGTCGTCGGAGAACCCGAACAGCGTCAGGGAGTCCTCGCGCACCACCAGGGACGTGGCCAGCTGGGCGCGGCCGCCGAGCTCGAGCGTGGCCAGCGTGCGTGGCGTCGCGTGGACGAGGATGCCGATGCCAGCGACCTCGATGACCGCCGCGTCCAGGCGCAACCGCGCCACGGTGCCGGACAGCGACGCGATCATCGCGAGACCGCCGTCGCGAGTCGAGCGCGTTGGGCGACAACGGCGGCGTCGAGCCGCGCCGCCGCTCCCCCGCGCCACACGTGGCAGATGGCCAGGGCCAGCGCGTCGCTGGCGTCGGCCGGCTTGGGCGTGCTGGTCAGCCGCAGCAGCCTGGTGACCATCATCGCCACCTGGGCCTTGTCGGCCCGGCCGTTGCCGCTGACGGCGGCCTTGACCTCGCTGGGCGTGTGCAGCGCGACCGGCAGCCCGTGCCGCGCCGCGACCAGCATGGCGACCGCGGAGGCCTGGGCGGTGCCCATCACCGTGCGGACGTTGTGCTGGCTGAACACCCGCTCGACGGCGACGGCATCGGGCTGGCAGCGGTCCACCCACGCGTCGAGCTCGCGCTCGATCGCCACCAGCCGCAGCGGCACGGGCACGTCCGCGCCGGTTCGGACCACGCCGACGTCCACGAGGTGCAGGGTGCGGCCGGGCGCGCCGTCGACGACGCCGACTCCGCACCTGGTCAGCCCTGGGTCGACGCCGAGCACCCGCACGCCCTCACTCCTTCGGCGGCAGTGACCGCCCGTCGTCCGAACACCTGTTCGGTCTCGACCGTACACAGCGTGGGTCGCCATGCGGCTCAGGCACGCCGCCGGGCCTGCGCTCGGGTCGCCTGCGGGACGTCGGCGCTGGACGTGATCACCGTCGGTGAGCATGCTGGGGCCATGGCGATCATGGCCAGGCAACGACGACGAACGGCGACAGCGCGGCCGGCGGTACCCGCGCAACGCCCGGACTACCGCCACCTGCCCGAGCGCATCGACCCGGCCGACTGGGTCACCGGCGAGGACGTCACGCCGCCGAACGCCGGGCCTCGTCGGTTCGCGATCAACGACGACGTCTGGCTCATCGAGCGGTTCATCGGCATCGGCTGACCCGTCTGCGCCATGGGGGCGGCCATGGGTGCGCGCTTCCGGTCGCTATCGCGACAGGTTCGTCTCACCCATGCCGGCACCCATGCGCCCGGACGTCGGTTCGACCGTCCGCCCCAGCCCTCAGGCGTCGACCAGCTCCATGACCTCGTCGCTGACGTCGTAGTTGGCGTAGACGTTCTGGACGTCGTCGCTGTCCTCGAGCGCGTCGATCAGCCGGAAGATCTTCTTGGCGCCCTCGGCGTCGAGCTCGATCTGCGTGCTCGGCACGAACTGGGCCTCGGCGGAGTCGTAGTCGATGCCGGCGGCCTGCAGAGCCGTGCGCACGGCCACCAGGTCGCCGGGGTCGCTGACGACCTCCCACGTGTCGCCGTTGTCGTTGACCTCTTCGGCCCCCGCATCGAGGACCGCCGTGAGGACGTCGTCCTCGGTGAGCTGCCGGCCGTCCTGGGCCTTGTCGAGCAGCACGACGCCCTTGCGGGTGAACAGGTAGGAGACGCTGCCCGGGTCGGCCAGGCTGCCGCCAGCGCGCGTCAGCGCCGTGCGCACCTCCATGGCCGCGCGGTTGCGGTTGTCGGTCAGGCACTCGACCAAGAACGCGACGCCGCCGGGCCCGTAGCCCTCGTAGACGATCGTCTGCCAGTCGGCGCCGCCGGACTCAGCACCCGAGCCGCGCTTGACCGCGCGCTCGATGTTCTCGTTGGGGACCGAGGTCTTCTTGGCCTTCTGGATGGCGTCGTACAGGGTGGGGTTGCCGCCGGGGTCACCGCCGCCGGTGCGCGCGGCGACCTCGATGTTCTTGATCAGCTTCGCGAAGAGCTTGCCGCGCTTGGCGTCGATCACGGCCTTCTTGTGCTTCGTGGTCGCCCACTTGGAGTGGCCGCTCATGAACGCTCCCTCACCATCGACACAAACAGCTCGTGCACGCGGGCGTCGTCCGTGACCTCGGGGTGGAACGACGTCGCCAGCAGAGAGCCCTGACGAACGGCGACGATCCTACCGTCGGCCTCGCCGCCGGAGACCCGCGCGAGAACCTCGACGTCCGGGCCGGCGTCCTCGACCCAGGGCGCGCGGATGAACACGACGTGCATCGGTCCGCCGTCCACGCCCGTGACGTCGAGCTCGCCCTCGAACGAGTGCACCTGCCGCCCGAACGCGTTGCGGCGCACCGTGATGTCGATGCCGCCGAACGTCTGCTGGCCCTCGGCCGCGTCGAGCACCCGGTCGGCCAGCAGGATCATGCCGGCACACGAGCCGTACGCCGGGAGGCCGTCGCGTAGCGCCGCGACGAGCGGCTCGCGGACGCCGAAGCTGCGTGAGAGCTTGTCGATCGTCGTGGACTCCCCGCCCGGGAAGATGATGCCGTCGAGGTCCTTCAGCTCCTCCGGGCGGCGCACGGGCCGCGCCTGCGCGCCCAGCCGCTCGAGGACGGCGAGGTGCTCGCGCACGTCTCCCTGCAGGGCGAGCACACCGATGAGGGGGGTCGAGGATCCGGTCACGAGACTCCAGGGTAGGGCCGCGTCGGCGGCGGCCCGCAGTCCGGTGGGGCGGCCGCTAGCCCTCCGGGTTCGTGCCGGAGCCGCCGGCCCCGGCGGACCAGGCGGGCAGCTGCTGCAGCGCCCAGCGATTGCCGTCCGGGTCGCTGAAGAACACGAACCGGCCCCACGGCTGGTCGTCGACGTCGCTCACCTCCACCCCGCGGCCGGCCAGCTCGCCGTGGGCGGCATCGGCGTCCGCGACGACCATCTGCAGGTTGTCCAGCGAGCCCGGTGTCATCGCGGTCAGGCCCTTGCCGATCGCGATGGAGCACGCCGAGCCCGGGGGCGTCAGCTGCACGAAGCGCACCTCGTCGCTGACCGTGTGGTCGTAGTCGGCGACGAAGCCGACCTGGTCGACGTAGAAGGCCTTCGCCCGGTCGACATCGGTGACCGGGACGGCTACCAGCTCGAGCTTCATGTCCATTCACGCACGGTAGCTGCCGCCGCCGACAGCGGCCCGCCGGCGCCGTCCGAGCGTGCACTTCGTAGCCGAAGTGCACGCTGCAGAGCCAGAAAACGTCCACTTCGGCTACGAAGTGCACACCGTGGCACCTCCAGGCGCACCCAGGGCAGCCCTCAGCGGATGTGGCGCGCCTCACTCTGACGTCGAGCCCGGAGCGCCGGATAGATTTCCCCGCATGACCACTCCCGAGACCCTGCGTGAGCGCGCCCGCGAGCTGGACGACGCCGACCCGCTTGCCTTCGTCCGTGACCGCTTCGACCTGCCGGACGGCGTGATCTACCTCGACGGCAACTCCTTGGGTGCGATGCCGCGGTGCGTGCCTGACGACGTGGCGCGGGTGGTCCGCGAGCAGTGGGGACGCGACCTCATCGCCTCCTGGAACTCCCACGACTGGTGGGGCGCCCAGGAGCGCGTCGGCGAGAAGGTGGCGCGCCTGGTCGGAGCGGCCCCCGGACAGGTGCTGGTCAGCGACTCGACGTCCGTCAACCTGTTCAAGTGCTACGTCGCCGCCGCGCGCCTGCGTCCGGGCCGGCGCCTGGTCGTCAGCGACCCGGATGTCTTCCCCACCGACCAGTACGTGCTGGAGGGTGTCGCCCGGCTGATGGGCCTGGAGATCGTGCACTCCCGGCCCGGCGAGGTGGCGGCGCTGCTAGCCGAGCGGGGTGCCGACGTCGCGCTGGTGTCGCTGTCGCACGTCGACTACCGCACCGGTGACCTGTGGGACATGCACGGCATCACGCGGGCTGCGCACGACGCCGGCGCGCTGATGCTGTGGGACCTGTGCCACTCGGCGGGCGCGGTCGACGTCCGGCTGGACGAGTGCGAGGTCGACCTCGCGGTGGGCTGCGGCTACAAGTACCTCAACGGCGGGCCGGGGGCGCCCGCGTTCGTGTACGTCGCGTCGCGGCACCTGGCCGGCTTCGACCAGCCGCTCACCGGCTGGAACGGCCACGCCCGCCCGTTCGCCATGGAGGAGACCTACGAGGCGACCGCCGGCATCGGCAGGGCCCGCGTGGGCACTCCCCCGATGCTGTCCATGCTCGCGCTGGAGTCCGCGCTCACCGCCTACGACGGGCTGACCATGGCCCAGGTGCGGGCGCGCTCGCTGTCGCTGACCGGGTTCTTCATCGACTGCCTGGACGCGCTGTGTCCCGACCTGGAGGTCGTCACCCCGCGGGAGGAGTCACGCCGCGGGTCGCAGGTCGCCGTCCGGCACGAGCAGGCCTATGGCGTGGTGCAGGCGCTCATCGCGCGCGGTGTGATCGGCGACTTCAGGGTGCCGGACGTCGTCCGGCTGGGTTTCGCGCCGCTGTACCTGACGCACGCCGACGTCCTCGCCAGCGCCGAGCACCTGCGTGCGGTGATGGACGCCAAGGAGTACGCCGACGAGCGCTACGCCACCCGCCACACCGTCACCTGACCGAGCAGCCCACTCACGTGCACTTCGTAGCCGAAGTGCACGTTCGCGGGCCGATCCGCGTGCACTCCGTAGCCGAAGTGCACGCTGCCCGGGATGCGCAGCAATGGGGAGCCAGCCGTCACCGGAGCGAAGCCTGACTCCCCAACGGCAGCTTACGTCCCCCGGAGCGACGCCTCAGTCGGATCTCACCAGCCGCGCTCGGCCAGCCGGTGCGGCTGCGGGATCTCCTCGACGTTGATGCCGACCATGGCCTCGCCCAGCCCACGGGAGACCTTGGCGATCACGTCGGGGTCGTCGTAGAACGTCGTGGCCTTGACGATGGCCGCGGCCCGCTGAGCCGGGTTGCCCGACTTGAAGATGCCCGAGCCCACGAAGACGCCCTCCGCGCCGAGCTGCATCATCATGGCCGCGTCGGCCGGGGTGGCGATGCCGCCGGCGGTGAACAGCACGACGGGCAGCTTGCCGGCCTCGGCGACCTCCTTGACCAGGTCGTACGGCGCCTGCAGCTCCTTGGCGGCGACGTACAGCTCGTCGGGGCTCATCGACTGCAGCCGCCGGATCTCGCCGCGGATCTGACGCATGTGGGTGGTCGCGTTGGAGACGTCGCCCGTGCCGGCCTCGCCCTTGGAGCGGATCATCGCCGCGCCCTCGGTGATGCGGCGCAGGGCCTCGCCCAGGTTCGTCGCGCCGCACACGAACGGCACCGTGAACTGCCACTTGTCGATGTGGTTGGCGTAGTCGGCCGGGGTCAGCACCTCGGACTCGTCGATGTAGTCGACGCCCAGGGACTGCAGCACCTGCGCCTCGACGAAGTGGCCGATGCGGGCCTTCGCCATGACGGGGATCGAGACCTGCGCGATGATCCCGTCGATCATGTCGGGGTCGCTCATGCGCGACACGCCGCCCTGGGCGCGAATGTCGGCCGGGACCCGCTCGAGCGCCATGACGGCGACGGCTCCGGCGTCCTCGGCGATCTTGGCCTGCTCGGGGGTGACGACGTCCATGATCACGCCGCCCTTGAGCATCTCGGCCATGCCGCGCTTGACGCGCGCGGTGCCGGTGGACGGGGCGTTCTGCTCGGGGGTGGACACGACTGACCTCTCAGCTGGCGACGGTTGTGGAGACGCACCTGCGCTCCGGATCCATCGTACGGTCTCGCCGTCGGTCCCCGAGAACACGCTCGGGCCGCCCCACGCCGACGATGCGCACGCCCCGGCCGGACGTCGGCGCCGACCGCGCGCACGCAGCCGGCCTCAGGCGACGGGGCCGGCGGCAGCCCTGGCAAGCCCCGTGGGCGGATCGTCGTCCATCTCGAAGGTCTGCGGCGCGGGGGCCCGTCCTGCGAGCCGGGCCCACCGCACGATGCGCTTGCCGCGCACCCGCCCGGCGGCCGTCACCGCGTCGTTGTGAAAGCGCCGTGCCAGCTGCACCCGGTGGCAGGCGGCGGCGATCCGGTCGAGCAGCCGCTGGCCGACCTCGTGGGCGGCCAGCGCGGTCAGCACGTCGTCGTCCAGGGCGGCCTGCAGCGCGCGCGACAGGTCGCTCTCGGCCTGCTCGCGGTCTCGGGGATGCCCGTTGGTCGGCCCGTGGTGCGGAGCGCCCGAGCCGTGCGGCCCGGCGTCCTCCCCGGCGGCGAGGGCCTCGGCGGCTGCCCCGGCCACCAGCAACCCGGACGCCGGGTCGAGCGCGCCGGAGGTGGCGAGCTCCAGCGCGGCCTCGGCGCGGCGCACCAGCTGGGCGTCCAGCGCGCTGCGGGCGCCTTCGACGCGGTGGTGCAGCCGGTCGAGCCGGCTGGCCGAGAACGACAGGTACCAGGCGACCACGGCCAGCAGCAGCACCACGAGCAGCCAGGTCCCCAGGTCCACGGGCCCAACCTATGGCCCCCGTGACCGTCCGGCTGCTCCACTGGGAGCTCATTGCTCCACCAGAACCGCGCCGGAGGGGCCCAGATGCGGCTGAGAAGCGGCTGAGAAGCGGCTCTGGTGGAGCAATGCGGCTCTGGTGGAGCAATGCGGCTCTGGTGGAGCAATGCGGCTCTGGCCGAGCAATCAGGGGTGGTCGGGGCGGCGCCAGCGGCCGAACAGCCCGGCCTGCGGGTCCTCGGCGACCGCCCGCGCGCCGGCCGCGACGGTCTCGTACACCGCGAGCACCTCCGCGGCGACCACCGACCAGTCGTAGCGCCGGACGGCCGTCTGCGCCCGGTCGCTCAGGCGGGCCCGCAGCGCGTCGTCCCCGAGCAGCGTCAGCAGGTTCGCGGCCAGCGCCGCGTCGTCGCCGACGCCGAACAGCACCCCCAGCTCTCCGCCGTCCAGCACCCGGCCGAACGCGTCCAGGTCGCTGGCCAGCACGGGCGCCCCGGCGCTCATGGCCTCGACCAGGACGATGCCGAAGCTCTCGCCGCCGGTGTGCGGGGCCACGTAGACGTCGACCGAGCGCAGCAGCGACGCCTTGTCGGCGTCGCTGACCTGCCCCAGGAACTCGCACGCCGCGAGCGACCGCTCGTCCAGCAGCTCCCGGGCCTCCTCGGCGTCCCCCCGGCCGGCGACGAGGAACCGGACGCCGGGCACAGCGTCGAGCACAGCCGGGATCGCCCGCGCCAGCACGGGCAGGCCCTTGCGGGGCTCGTCCAGGCGCCCCACGAACGCCACGGTCGGCCGCTGCGGCGTCCCCTTCCAGGCGGGCGCCGGCGGAGCGCTCGCGAACCGGTCGACGTACACCCCGTTCGGGATGACGACGGCGTCGCCGCCGATGTGCGTGGTGACGGTGCGCCGGGCGTCCTCGCTCACCGCGATGCGGGCCGAGATCTTCTCCAGGCTGGGTCGCAGCAGCGGGTAGGCCGCCTGCATGGCACGCGAGCGCAGCGTGGACGTGTGGAACGTGCCGACGATCGGCCCCTCCGCCGACCACAGCGCGAGCAGCGCCAGGCTCGGCGTCACCGGCTCGTGGATGTGCAGCACGTCGAACTCGCCGTCCGCGAGCCAGCGCCGCACCCGGGCCGCCGACACCGGCCCGAAGTTCACCCGGGCGACAGACCCGTTGTACGGCACCGGCACGGCGCGCCCGGCCGGCACGACATAGGGCGGGACCGGGGTGTCGTCGTCGGCCGGGGCCAGCACGCTGACGTGGTGCCCGTGGTCGATGAGGTGCTCGGCCAGGTCGCGCACGTGGAACTGCACGCCACCCGGGACGTCGAACGAGTACGGGCACACGATGCCGATCTTCACGCCGCACCGCCGCGCGCTCGGGGCGGCAGGTCCGCGACGAAGACCCGCTGCAGCATGTGCCAGTCCTGCGGGTGCTCGCGGATGGCGGACGACAGCGCGTCGACGCACCGCTGGGTGAGCTCCCGCACGGCCTCACGGCGCTGCGTGGACCCAACGGCAGGCCCCGGCACGACCTCGTCGTGGAACGTGATGACGATGCCCCAGCCGGACGCCAGCGGCTCGTACCAGATGCTCACCGGGAACAGCGCCGCCCCGGTGGACAGGGCCAAGGCGGCGGGTCCGACGGCGACCCGGGCCGGCTCGCCGAGCAGCTCGACCTCGATGCCGCCGCCCGACAGGTCGCGGTCGGCCAGCAGCGGCACGAAGCCCCCGTCGCGCAGCGTGCGCGTCAGCGACCGGAAGACGTCGCTGCCGCCGGTCAGCGGCAGGATCGTCATGCCGAGCCGCCTGCGGAAGCCGAGGAACCGCTCGTAGAGGTCCTCCGGCCGCAGCCGCTCGGCCACCGTCGTCACCGGCGCGAGGTTGAGGGTCGACCAGGCGCCGGCGTGGTCCCAGTTGCCCAGGTGCCCGAGAAACATCACGACGCCGCGGCCGCCCACGAGCGCCTGCCGGACGCTCGCGTCGCCCTCGACGCGCACGGTGGCGCCGATCCGCTCGGCGTCCCAGTCGGCGAGCCGGAACGTGTCGCACCAGTAGCGAAGGTAGGAGCGCATACCGTCGCGGGCCAGCCGCCGCAGGCCCGCGCCGTCCAGGTCGGGCCGGGCACGGGCGAGGTTGCGCTGCAGGCGCCGCACGCCATCACCCTGGCGGCGCCACGCAACGTCCGCGATCAGGTCGAACACGCGGTAGGCGGCGCGCTCGGGCAGCAGCCGCACCAACCGCCAGCCGCTGCGATAGGCCAGCAGCGTGGCGCGCTCGCGGGCCCTCCGCGCACCGCCTCGCGGGATCACCCGTCGCTCACGAGGCCGCCAGCGCCTGACGCCGCACGGTCAGCATGCGCTGGATGACGGTGATCAGGCTGGCCAGCGCCAGAAGCGCCAGCACCACGGTGAGCAGGACGTCGGGCAGCCCCAGCCCGACCAGCCCGGTCGCCACCAGCACCGCGACCAGCCGGTCGGCCCGCTCGGCGATCCCGACGTTCGCGGTCATGCCCAGCCCCTCGGCGCGCGCCCGGGCGTAGGAGACCACCGAGCCCAGGATCAGGCAGGCCAGGGCGAGCCCGGCGGTCAGCCGGTCGTCCCCGCCGCCGGTGAACCACAGCACCAGGCCGCCGAACACGGCCGCGTCACCGACCCGGTCCAGGGTGGAGTCCAGATAGGCGCCCCAGAGGCTCGACGCCCCCGACCGGCGGGCCATGATCCCGTCGACCGTGTCGGAGAAGACGAAGGCGGTGACCACCAGCGTGCCGGCCAGCAGGTGCCCGGTCGGGTAGAGCGCGAGCGCGCCGGCCGCGACGCCGAGGGTGCCGACCAGCGTGACGACGTCCGGCCCGACCCCCAGCCGCAGCAGCAGCGCCGCCACGGGCGTGAACAGACGGGTGAAGAAGGCACGCGCGAAGCGGTTGAGCATCCGGTTCCTGTCGTGGTTCGGTGACCTGCCGACAGTGCGGCAGGTCGTGATCGGCCCGCTGATGGTAGCGAGAACCCGCCACAGCCCCGTCTGCGTCGGCCCTTGTGCGATCGGGGACCGGGGACAAAGGTGGGCGTGCGGCACGATCGTGCGCCGGCCCGGCGACGGCACGTCGCACTCCGCGGGAGGGACCGACATGACGCAGGGCACCGCCAGCCGACCCCCAGCCGCCCGGACCGCCGCCGTGGCAGGACCGGGGTCGGGCGACCCGTCACGCGTGCGCACGCTCGTGCTGGTGGGCCACACCGGCTCGGGCAAGACCACGCTCGTGGAGACGCTGCTGGCCGCGGCCGGGGCCATCCCGCGCGCGGGCAGCGTCGAGGAGGGCACGACCGTCACCGACCACGACGAGGCCGCGAAGCGCCAGCACCGCTCGGTCGCGCTGGCCGTCGCCTCCTTCCAGCACGCCGGCGTCACCGTCAACCTGGTCGACACCCCCGGGCACCCGGACTACGTGGGCGAGCTGCGGGCCGGGCTGCGGGCGGCGGACGCGGCGCTGTTCGTGGTCTCCGCCACCGACGGGCTGGACGGCGCCACCGCGCTCGTGTGGGAGGAGTGCGCTGCCGTCGGCCTGCCGCGCGCCGTGGTCGTGACCAAGCTGGACCAGCCGCGCGCCGACTTCGACGAGTCGGTGGCGGTCTGCCAGCGGGTGTTCGGCGAGGGGGTGATGCCGGTCTACCTGCCGCTGCACGGCGGCGACGAGCACGGCGGCGACGGGCAGGACGAGGCCGTCGCCGGCCTGATCGGGCTGCTGTCCCAGAACGTGTTCGACTACTCGACCGGCACCCGCCAGGTGCGCCCGGCCGACCCGCAGCACATCGAGCTGGTGCAGGGCCGGCGCGCCGACCTCATCGAGGCGGTCATCCAGGAGTCCGAGGACGACACGCTGATGGACCGCTACCTGGCCGGGGAGCAGATCGAGGAGCAGGTCCTCGTCGACGACCTCGAGCGGGCCGTCGCGCGCGGCTCCTTCTACCCGGTGCTGCCGATCGCCGCGCCCGGTGGGGTCGGCACGCAGGAGCTGCTGCAGCTTCTCACCCAGGCGTTCCCCTCCCCGCCGGAGCGCCCGCTGCCGGCGGTCACGACTCCCGACGGGCGCCCGGTCGAACCGCCCGGCTGCGACCCCGACGGCCCGCTGCTCGCCCAGGTGGTGAAGACGACGTCCGACCCGTACGTCGGACGCGTGAGCCTCGTGCGCGTGTTCTCGGGCACGCTGCGCCCCGACACGGCCGTGCACGTGTCGGGCCACGGCGACCGGTTCGCCCGGCAGGCCCGGGAGGGCCACGACGCGCACGACGTCGACGAGCGCGTGGGCACGCTGACCAGCCCGATGGGCGCGACGCTGAGGCCGATCGACGCCTGCACGGCCGGCAACCTGTGCGCGGTCGCCAAGCTCACTCGCGCCGAGACGGGCGACACGCTGTCCGACCCGGCCCGGCCGCTGCTGATGGAGCCGTGGGTGCTGCCCGATCCGTTGCTGCCGGTGGCCATCCACCCGCACTCGCCGTCCGACGAGGACAAGCTGGCCGAGTCGCTGGCCCGGCTCAGCCTGGAGGACAGCACGATCCGGGTCGAGCACGACCAGGACACCGGCCAGCTGCTGCTGTGGGCGATGGGCGAGGCACACGTCGCCCTCGCCCTGGACCGGCTGCGGGACCGCTACGGCGTCAACGTCGACGCGATCGCCGTGCGCGTCAAGCTGCGCGAGACCGTGACGGCGACCGCGGAGGGCCGCGGCCGCCTGGTCAAACAGAGCGGCGGCCACGGGCAGTACGCAGTCTGCGAGGTCACCGTCGAGCCGCTGCCCGCCGGCTCCGGCATCGAGTTCGTCCCGGCCGTGGTCGGCGGCGCCGTCCCCAAGCAGTACGTCGGCAGCGTCGAGAAGGGCGTGCGGGCGCGGGCCGAGAAGGGCGTGCTCGCCGGCTTCCCGATCACCGACGTCCGGGTCACGCTCACCGGCGGCAAGGCGCACTCGGTCGACTCCAGCGACGCCGCGTTCGCCGCGGCGGGCGGCCTGGCGCTGGAGGAGGCAGTGGCGGCGGCCTCACCGATCCTGCTGGAGCCCGTGCACGAGGTGCTGGTGACGGCGGACGACGAGTTCGTCGGCGCCGTCATGAGCGACCTGTCGGCCCGACGCGGACGGGTAACCGGCACCGAACCGCTCGGCAACGGACGCACCCAGGTGCGGGCCGACGTCCCGGCGACGTCGCTCGGGCGCTACGCCGTCGAGCTGCGCTCGATCGCCCACGGCACCGGCACGTTCAGCCGCGAGTACGCCCGGCACGAGCCGATGCCGGCGCACATCGCCACCAAGGTGCTGGCGGAGATGGCGGCGCCGTCGACCTAGCGCGTCAGGCGTTGGCGTCCCAGGCGTCGGCGAGCCGCTGCCGGGCCTCGCCCAGCAGCTCGGGCAGGGCCCGCGTGCGGGCGACGATCGGCAGGAAGTTCGCGTCGCCGCCCCAGCGCGGCACCACGTGCTGGTGCAGGTGCGCGGCGATCCCGGCGCCGGCCACCGCGCCCTGGTTCATGCCCAGGTTGAAGCCGTGCGGGGCCGACGCCGCGGTGAGCACCCGGATCGCCGACTGCGTCAGCGACGCGACCTCCGCGGTCTCCTCGGGCGTCAGCGCGACGTAGTCCGAGACGTGCCGGTAAGGGCAGACCATGAGGTGGCCGGAGTTGTACGGGTAGAGGTTGAGGACGACGAACGCCGCCTGCCCGCGATGCACGACCAGGCCCTCGGCGTCGTCCAGCGTCGGCGCGCGGCAGAACGGGCACTGGTCCGCGCTGTCGTCCGCCGGCTTGCTCTGCCCGCCGATGTAGACCATGCGATGCGGCGTCCACAGCCGGTCGAACCCGTCCGGCTCCCCCGCCAGAGCCGCCGCGGGCTCAGTCGAGGCCCCGGTCGCGTCCGGCGCCGGCTGCTCGGCCGTCATGCCGTGCGCGTACGCTCGCGGACCGCCGTGACGATCTCGGCCACGGCGTCGTCGATGGCCACGCCGTTGTTCTGCGAGCCGTCCCGGTAGCGGAACGACACGGCGCCCTTGCTGACGTCGTCGTCGCCGGCGATGAGCATGAACGGCACCTTGGCCTTCTGGGCGTTGCGGATCTTCTTGGGGAAGCGGTCGTCGGCGGTGTCGACCTCGACCCGGATGCCCTCCGCCCGCAGCGTGGCCGCGACGTCCTGCAGGTAGTCCACGTGCGCGTCGGCCACCGGGATGCCGACCACCTGCACCGGCGCCAGCCAGGCCGGGAACGCGCCGGCGTAGTGCTCCACGAGCACCCCGAAGAACCGCTCGACGGACCCGAACAGCGCTCGGTGGATCATGATGGGCCGCTGCCGGGTGCCGTCGGCGGCCTGGTACTCCAGGCCGAACCGCTCGGGCTCGAAGAAGTCGAGCTGGATGGTCGACATCTGCCAGGTGCGACCGATCGCGTCACGCGCCTGCACGGAGATCTTCGGCCCGTAGAACGCGGCACCGCCCGGGTCGGGCACGAGGTCGAGGCCCGAGTCGACGGCGACCTTGCGCAGCGTCTCGGTCGCCTGCTCCCAGATGGCGTCGTCGCCGATGTACTTGTCGGGGTCCTTGGTCGACAGCTCCAGGTAGAAGTCGTCGAGGCCGTAGTCCTTCAGCAGGTCGAGCACGAACGTGAGCAGCGTGCGCAGCTCGTCCTCGACCTGGTCGGCGGTGACGTAGATGTGCGCGTCGTCCTGCGTCATGCCCCGGACGCGGGTGAGGCCGTGCACGACCCCGGACTTCTCGTAGCGGTAGACCGAGCCGAACTCGAACAGCCGCAACGGAAGCTCGCGGTAGGACCGCCCGCGCGACCGGAAGATCAGGCAGTGGAACGGGCAGTTCATCGGCTTGAGGTAGTAGTCCTGGCCCGGCTTGCGCACGGTGCCGTCGGCGTCGACGTCCGCGTCGAGGTGCATCGGCGGGTACATGCCGTCGGCGAACCAGTCGAGGTGGCCCGATGTCTCGAACAGCGCGCTCTTGGTGATGTGCGGGCTGTAGACGAACTCGTAACCGGCCTCCTCGTGCCGACGTCGTGAGTAGTCCTCCATCACCTTGCGGACCACGCCGCCCTTGGGGTGGAAGACGGCCAGCCCGGACCCGATCTCGTCGGGGAAGCTGAACAGGTCGAGCTCCGCCCCGAGCTTGCGGTGGTCGCGGCGCTCGGCCTCCGCGAGCCGGTCCAGGTAGGCGCGCAGCTCGTCCTTGGTGGGCCAGGCCGTGCCGTACACCCGCTGCAGCTGCGGGTTCTTCTCGCTGCCGCGCCAGTACGCGGCGGCGGTGCGCATGAGCTTGTAGCTGTTGCCGATCAGCTTGGTGGTCGGCAGGTGCGGGCCGCGGCAGAGGTCCTTCCAGGCCACGGTGCCGTCGCGACGGCAGTTGTCGTAGATGGTCAGCTCGGCGCCGCCCACCTCGGCCTCCGCGCCCTCGGCCGCCGACGCGGCGCCGCCCTTGAGCCCGATCAGCTCGAGCTTGTAGGGCTCGTCGGCGAGCTCGGCCTGCGCCTCGTCGTCCGTGACCACCCGGCGGCGGAACGTCTGCCCCTCGTTGATGATCTTCTGCATCGCCTTCTCGAGCGCCTTGACGTCGTCGGGCGTGAACGGGGTCTCGACGTCGAAGTCGTAGTAGAAGCCGTCGCGCACGGGCGGGCCGATGCCGAGCCGGGCCGTCGGGTTGATCTCCTGCACCGCCTGGGCGAGCACGTGCGCGCTGGAGTGGCGCAGCACCGCGAGCCCCTCCGGCGAGTCGATGGTCACCGGCTCGACCACGTCGCCGTCGGCGAGCACGTGGGCCAGGTCGCGCAGCTGACCGCCGACCCGGGCCACCACCACGGCGTGGGGGCCGGTCGCCGTCAGGCCCTCGAGCGACCCGTCCAGCAGCACCTCGCCGGCCGTCGTGCCCGCCGCCACCGCTCGGTCGTCGCCGGCGACGGACACGGTGATCTGGGCGGACACGAGAGCCTCCTGGCGCAAGCAACGGATGACGCGGGCGGATCTACCCGCTCCGCGATGGTATCCAGCGGCGTTGCGGCCTCACGAGACGGTTTGCTCTGGCCAGGCTGGCCGGCGGTGGCGGCGAGCGCGGGCGTCGGCGGCGGGCGGGCCGGGGGGCAGCGCCTCCTCCGGGCTCACGAGGTGGGATCAACCAGGCGGGATCGCCATGAGATCGCTCTCGTATCAACCGCGCGACGGACCGGGTGGGCGTAACAGGACTCGAACCTGTGACCTCTCGCGTGTGAAGCGAACGCTCTAACCAACTGAGCTATACGCCCGGGGCGCGACCAGCGCGCTGCAGAACTGTACCCGATCCTGCGCCGCGTCCTCGCACCGCGGCGATGCCCGAAGACCGCCCTGGCTCCGGTCAGCGCTCCGGTCCAGCTCCGGCCAGCGCTCCCATCAGCGCAGGCCCGGCACGAACTGCAGCAGCGGGTCCTCGGCGACGTCCGGCAGCCAGGTCGGCACGCCCATCAGCGCGAAGTAGCCCCAGAAGATCGCGAGCACGAGCGCCAGGATCGCCAGGCCGACGAGCACCCGGACGACGAGGTGCTGGCGGGTCAGCCACGTCGTCCAGCGGTGGACGTGACGCTTGGCGAAGTCCAGCAGCCGCTGCGCCTTCTCGAACTCGCTGGCGAGGACGGCGAGCCCGACGAAGATGATCGCCCAGCCCGGGCCCGGCGCCGGCAGCAGCACGATGCCGAGCAGCACGATGGCGATCCCGACGACCGCGACGGCGCCGCGGTAGAGCCGGCGCGTGGCCGGGGTGGCCTTGATCCGCGCCCGCCACGCCCAGCGGTCCTCGTGCGCGTCGAGCAGCACCCCGGGGTCGCCGTAGGGGTCGGTCCCGGCGTCGTCGCCCTCCCCCGGCTGCGCCGCGGCCGGCGCGGCGCTGGGCGCGCTCTCGCTCGCCCGCCGGCCGACGTCCGGTGCGCTGCTCATGAGCCAAGCCTACGGGCGCTGGCACCGGACCCAGCCGGTTCGGCGCCCCGCGTGGAACATCCACCTGGTCCGGCAGAGCAGGCTGATCGTCCACGCACGCGAAGGCTCAGCCGGCGGGCGCGCCGGGGGCCTCTCACGGCTGGCGACCCGGTACGCCCGAACGGGCGACATCGGACAGGAATTTTTCGGACAGATCACCGCAATCCATCCGGCGCGATGGGCCGAGGAGGTTTGAGGCGGCCCAGCCGCGGGCACTAAGGAGGTCAAGAGCCACCTCGCCCGACGACCCGCACAGGAGGCCCCGATGCAGCCCCCACCTCGAACGATCGAGGACGACATCAGCATCCGCCTGCTCGTGCCCGGAGCGGACGGCGTCCTCCTTGACGCGACCCTGTGCTACGACACGTCGGACCCCTACGCGGTGAAGGCCACCTTCCGGGCCGGCGAGGCCTCCGTCTCGTGGATGCTCGGGCGCGAGCTGCTCCACCAGGGCCTCGTCGACGCGACCGGCGACGGCGACGTGCACGTCTGGCCGGACCTCGACGCCGACGGCGAGCCCGCGGTCCTCGTTCGGCTCAGCTCACCCGACGGCCAGGCCGTGGTCAGCATGGAGGCCGACATGCTGCAGGGCTTCCTGGCCCGCACCGTGGCGGCCGTCCCGTTCGGGCAGGAGGGGCAGTACCTCGACATCGACGGCTGCCTGGCGCAGCTGCTCAGCGGCCGCCGCGCCTGACGGGGGCCACCCCAACGTGGCGGACGACCCGGCGTCCACCTGGCCCACACAGTGCGCGTCAGGGGTCGACGTGCTCGGCGGCGTGGCGGCGGAACATGGCGGCCAGCTCAGCGCCGACCGGTCCAGGCTCCAGCTGGCGGTCGTCGACGCGGTGCACCGGTTGCACGTCGCGGGTGGACGACGTGAGCAGCACCTCCTGCGCGCAGGCGAGCTCATCCATGCCGACGGCCCGCTCCTGGATCACCACTCCGTCGGCCGCCGCCCACTCCAGCAGCAGCTCGCGGGTGATGCCCGCCAAGCAGCCCGACTCCAGCGGAGGGGTCACGGCCCGACCGTCGAGGACCACCACGACGTTGCTGCCCGTCCCCTCGCAGAGCTCGTCGCGGGTGTTCGCGAAGATCGCCTCGCTGGCGCCGTGGTCGTGCGCGCGGGCCAGGGCGACCACGTTCTCGGCGTACGACGTCGTCTTCAGCCCCGCGACCGCGCTGCGCTCGTTGCGCACCCAGGGGACGACGTGGACGGCGGTGCTGGCCTCCGGGCGCGGCACCGGCGAGGCCAGCACGAGCAGCGTCGCGGGCGTGTCGTCGCGGCCGGACCCCAGCGGCCCGGCGCCGCCGGTCAGGGTCATCCGCAGCCGGCCGTGGGCGAGCGGCACCCCGTCGCGGCGCTCGCGGTCGGCCAGGACGGCCGCCGCCGCCTCGCGCAACCGGGCGTCGTCCGGTGCCGGTAGCCCGAGGCCCTTCGCCGAGGTGGCGAGCCGGCGCAGGTGGCGGGTCAGCGCGAACGGTTGCCCGTCGCGCACGACGCAGGTCTCGAACACGCCGTCCCCGACGGTGAGGCCGTGGTCGTGCGCCCGCACGCTCGGCTCGTCCGGGCTGACCAGCCCGCCGTCCACCCACACCGACAGGCTGCTCACGTCCACCATGAGCGCGAGTATCGCAGCGCGGCCGCCGCCGACGCGTTTGGCCCTCCACCGCCCGGCAAGGGTCAGGAGGGCGGTGCCCCGCTGGCGAGCCCGACCAGCCGGGCCGCCTTCAGCTGGGTCTCGCGCCACTCGCCCAGCGGGTCGGATCCCCAGGTGATGCCCGCGCCGGTGCCGAAGCGCAGGACCCGACGTCCGGCATCGTCGCGCGCCGCCCAGAAGCTGCGGATGCCGACCGCCAGCCGGCCGCGGTCGCCGTGCACCCAACCGATCGCGCCGCAGTAGGGCCCGCGCGGAACGGGCTCCAGGTCGGCGATCGCGGCGAGTGCCGTGGACTTGGGCGCGCCGGTGACGGAGGCGGCCGGCAGGAGGGCCGCGAGCACGTCCGACCAGCCGAGCCCGCCGCGCAGGTCACCGCTGACGCGCGACACCAGGTGCACCAGGCCCGGGTGCTCCTCGGTGCGCAGCAGGTCCGGGACCCGCACCGTGCCCGGTACGCAGACCGTGGACAGGTCGTTGCGGGCCAGGTCGACGATCATCACGTTCTCGTCGACGTCCTTGTCGAGCAGCTGCTCCGCTGTCGGCGCCGTGCCCTTGATCGGCCCGGTGGTGACGACGCGGCCGGCCCGCTCGACCAGCAGCTCCGGAGAGGCGCACACGACCTCGGCGCCGGGCAGCCGCAGCACGGCCGCGTAGGGGGCCGGGTTGCCGAGAGTGGTCCGCGCGCCGAGCGCCAGCAGGTCGGCGCCCTCGTCAAGCGGGTGCTCCATCACGCGGCAGACGTTGACCTGGTAGACCTCGCCGTCCGCGATGCGCCGGCGCACCTGTCGGCAGGCCGCGACGTACGCGGCCTCGTCGAGCGAGGTGGTCCAGTGTCGATCGAGCGCGGCCCACGGCACGCGGACCGACGGCAGCGGCGCCCGGACGACGGAGGCGAACCGGGCCGCGGTGACCCGGCCCTCGAAGTCGACGACCAGCGCCCAGAACGCGCCGTCATCCAGTGCGGTCAGCCGGTCGGTGATCTCGACCAGACCCGACGCCAGGACCCCAGTGGTCGGCCCGCCGCCGTGGTCGGCGAACCAGGCCAGCGGCTCACCGGCCGGGATCGGCTGCGCGTGCTGCACCCGCCGAACCGTAGAGCACGCCGTACGCCGGCTGTGCAGGCATCGTGCCGGCATCGGGTCAGGGCATGGCGCGCAGACATGAGCGCGGTCATGGGTGCCGTCCACGTGGCTGCGATCGCGACCACTCCGACCACACCCATCCCTGCACGCACCACCGTTCCCCCGACAAGCTCAGGCGACGACGTGGCCGCCCGAGGCCACGACCGCAGCGACCAGCAGGCCGATGGCGCCGACGTTGAGCGCGAACGCCCCGCCGACCGCCCGACCGGTGACGAGCAGCCCGGTGTAGCCCAGCGCCACGAGCGCCGCCGCCACAGCCAGCGCGGCCGCGAGCCCCGGCAGGCCGCCGGACCCCGCCAGCAGCAGCGCCGACCCGATCAGCAGCAGCGCCCCGGACACCGCCCCCGACCACCGGGCGCCGAACCGTTGGGGCAGGCCACGCACCCCCGTGGCGGCGTCGGCCTCGAGGTCCTTGACGGCGTTCGTGAAGTGGGCCGAGACGCCGAGCAGCCCCGAGGCAACGACGACGGCCGGGCGGGGCCAGGTCGCTCCGGGCAGGGCGAGCACGACGAAGGACGTCGGAACGAGCGCGAAGGCCACGAAGTACGGCAGCGGGCTCGCCGACGTCCGCTTCAGGCCAAGGTCGTAGGCCCAGCCGCACGCCACGCCCACAAGGTGAGCGGCCCCGGCGAGGAGGCCCGCGAGCAGCGACAGCGGCACGGTGAGCGCCGCCGCGGCCACCGTCCCGACGAGCAGGCCCCGTTCGCTCACGAGCCCCCGCAGCAGCGGCTTATCGCGGCGGTCAGCCCGCCGGTCACGTCCGGCGTCGAGCAGGTCGTTGGCCCAGCCGATGCTGAGCTGGCCGGTCAGCACCGCGGCGACGACGAGGAGCGTGCGCCAGCCGAGCCCGACGGCGAGCGCCAGCGCGACCGTGAACGCGACGACCGCGGCGGTCGGCCCGGCATGCGTCGCCTCGACGTATCCGCGGACGCTCACCCGACGATCATGGAGCACCGCGACGCCTTCCGCGCCGGCTGCGCCAGAAAAGCCGCCCCACCGAGCCGCCCCGAAGACGTGCAGCCGAGCCATCTGCTCCCAGCCGTTCCCAACACCGTGCGCGCCCGGATGTCGCCCGGCGTGCAGCATCCCCCACGGTGCGCGGTTCACGGAGGTGTGACGGCCGCGGGAACGTTCCCGCGGGAACGCACGAGCGCACCACCGGATGCCACCCCCACGCGCAGACCTCCCCCACGCGGTGCGCGGAGGGGCCACGGCAGCGGGAACGTCCCCCGCCGAAGTCATGGCGGAGAACACCCGGATCCCGCCCGGCGTGCACCTTCCCCGACAGATGCGCGGAGGCGCCACGACCCCTGGACGTTCCCGCCGGAACGCCCGGGCCGCGCGACCGAGCCTGGCGACCCCTGCGCCCAGCCACCCCACCGGCGTCCAGGCGCCTGAGCAGCCAGCCGTCAGCATCGCGGCGTAAGAGGCGCCCCGGCCCCTCCTGCTGGCCTGTCGCCGTACACCTCCACGGGCTGGCGCCCGGCGCACACGTTCCCCACAACGTGCAGGCCGCGCCCCCAGCGTGCACTTCGGCTACGAAGTGCCGCGAAAACCTGCCCGAAGCGTGCACTTCGGCTACGAAGTGCACGTACAGGCCGCGGGGACGTTCCCGCGGGAACGCAGGGCCGAGCGCGGCACGGCCAGATCCGCCCAGCCAGCCCCCGACGTCCACAGCGCTTGAAAAGCCAGCCGGCGTCCACTGACGCGAC
>Ga0070696_100000366_pt1 | contig 27619 bp, 21 predicted proteins | sample KBSK1253metaG_FD_65474 | JGI IMG/M metagenome (GOLD analysis project Ga0070696, IMG submission 65474) | Corn, switchgrass and miscanthus rhizosphere microbial communities from Kellogg Biological Station, Michigan, USA - KBS K1-25-3 metaG | ecosystem: Host-associated > Plants > Roots >... | reverse complement strand
GGGAAAAACGCGCCGCGCTTGGCGTTCGCTCCGACGACGTCCACCTGATCCGGATTCCCGAACACAAGCTCCGTGTCCGACGCGATCTGATCGACGTTGTGCCGCACCTCCTTGACCTGAACGCGGCCTGCCAACGGCCCCATGCGAACTCCCTCGACCGCCGGATCGCCGATCGTCGTCGTCTCGAGTCGCTTCGAGAGCGCGCGCATCAGGTCCTCGACCATGCCCTCGGGAACGAAGGTGCGGCGGATCGCGGTGCACTTCTGTCCGGCTTTGGACGTCATCTCCCTCGCGACTTCCTTCACGAACAGGTCGAACTCTTCGGTACCCGGCTTCGCATCGGGCGCCAGCATCGAGAAGTTCAGCGAATCGGCCTCCTGATTGAATCGGACGCTGTTCTCGATGACGGACTTGCTCGCCTTCAGCATGCGGCCCGTGTGCGCGGACCCCGTGAACGCAACGGCGCACTGACAGTCGAGATGCTCGATGAGGTCTCCCGCGCTGCCGCACACGAGCTGGATCGTGCCCTCGGGAAAGATCCCCGAGTCGATCATCGCGCGGAACACCGCTTCCGTGAGGTACGAGGTCACGGTCGCGGGCTTGACGATCGCCGGCACCCCCGCGAGCACAGTGGGCGCCAGCTTCTCGAGCATTCCCCACACGGGGAAATTGAACGCGTTGATATGGACCGCGACCCCTTCGATGGGAACGCAGATGTGTCGCCCGACGAAGGTTCCCCCCTTCGAGAGCGCTTCCATCGGCCCGTCGACGTAGAACGTCTCGTCGGGAAAATCCCTGCGTCCCTTCGACGCATACACGAAGAGCGTGCCGATCCCTCCATCGATGTCGATGAAGTTGTCTCCTTTCGTCGCGCCGGTCGCGTACGAGATCGCGTAGAACTCCTCTTTGCGGCCGTTGAGGTACGTCGCCATCGCCTTCAGCATTCGCGCGCGCTCATGAAAGGTCATCTTGCGGAGCGTCGGGCCACCAACTTCGCGCGCGTACGAGATCATCGCCTTGAAATCGAGTCCCTCGCTCGATGCTTCGCCGATCTTCTCGCCAGTCACGGCGTGAAAGAGCTCCGAGCCTTTGCCGGTGCCGCGCACCCATTCGCCGGCGGCATAGCTCTCCAGCCGCGGACGAGCCAAAAGCGACGTGGATTTATCCGTCAATGTTGCCGTCATCTTCACACTCCAGTTCCATCCTGAGCCTTTCTTTTGTCATCCTGGGCCCTTCGCTTGTCATCCTGGGCCTTTCGCTTGTCATCCTGGGCCCTTCTTGTGTCATCCTGAGCGCAGCGAAGGATCTAGGTTCCCAACGTAGATCCTTCGTCGCTTCGCGACTCAGGATGACAACCCGTCAGTCGCCTGTGCTCTTGCGATAGTCGAGCGCTGGTTTTGCACGGTCGAGGCGTGACTTGTAGACGAAGTTTGGCCCGCGCCGGCGATCGAATTCCTCGCGCGCCTTTCTGATATGCGTTGGATCCGTGAACAGATCGATGGTCGTCAGGGTCATCGTCTTCGCGGCAACCATCATCCCCTTCGTCCCGATCGACGTGCCGCCCGCCGCGACTGCCTGCCAGCTATGTGCGGGCGTGCCGGGGACCCATGTCGCCGCGGAAAGCTGGACCGTGGGAACGCGCCAGCTGACGTCCCCCATGTCCGTCGACGCATATGTCACTTCATCGCGGGGGGGCTGTATCTGCGCTTCGGAGCCGACCGGCAACATCGGTTCCGAGAGTGTCCTGCGAATCGATTCCGCGAAGGCACGCTCCTCGGCGGTGTACGTCACTCCACCAACTCTCTGCAGGTTCTTGCGTTGCAGCGCGGCGAGATAGTCGTTGGGCAGAACGTTGTACACCGCGCCGATGATCTCCATCTCCATCGTTGTTCCCGTGCCGAGAGCCGCGCCCTTTGCGGCGTTGACGATGCGTTCCCAAATCCCGTCGAGGATTCGCATGTCCGGCTGACGCGCCACGTAATACACCTCGGCGAAGTCCGGGACGACGTTCGGCGCCTTCCCCCCGTTCGTGATGACGTAATGAATGCGACTTTCCTGTGGGACATGCTCGCGCATCATATTGACCATGTTGTCCATGGCCTCGACAGCATCCAGCGCTGAGCGCGCCTTGTCCGGCGCGCCGGCAGCGTGCGCCGAGACGCCGCGAAACCGGAACTTTGCGCTGATGTTGGCGAGGTTGCTCACCGTGCTCACCGTGTTGCGGTCGCCCGGATGCCACGACACGACGGCGTCCACATCATCGAACAGACCCGCGCGCACCATGTACACTTTGCCGGCCCCACCTTCTTCGGCGGGTGTGCCGTAGAATCGAATCGTCCCGCTCCCACGATTCATCTCGAGCCATTCCTTCACCGCGATGGCAGCGGCCGTGGAGGCGGTGCCGAAGAGATGATGACCGCAACCGTGACCGGCCTCGCCCTCGCGGATCGGATCCCGCTGCGGAACTGCCTTCTGTGACAAGCCAGGAAGCGCGTCGAACTCGCCCACGATCCCGATGATCGGCCGCCCGCTTCCATAGCTGGCGATGAACGCGGTAGGGATTTCCGCCACGCCGCTCTTCACGTCGAACCCCGCCGAGCGCAGCTGCGACTGCAGCAGCGCACTGCTCTTCTCTTCCTGATAGCCTACTTCGGCGAACGTCCAGATTTGCTTTGCGACGTCGGCGTAAGTCTCGCGCTTGGCGTCGAGCTTTTGAATCACCTGGTCAATGGCTTGGCTTCCAGACTGCGGTCGCTGGGCGTGCGCGGCGATTGGGAGGGATAGCGCGAAGGCAAACCAGTACGCTTTCGTCATGTGAATCTCCCCATCGGGAATTGGGAAATGGGAAATGGCAAACTGCAGAAGCGGGAATGGGAAAGGGAATGGGAATCGGAAGATGCCGAATTCCCTTTCCCATTCCCTTTACCGCCGTCTCAGTTTGCCATTTCCCATTTCCCCATTCCCGCAGTTGCAGTTACGCTCGTTCGATCACCACCGCCATCCCCTGTCCAACTCCAATACACATCGTGCACAACGCATAGCGCTTTCCCGTACGCTGGAGCTCGTGCGACGCTGTGAGAATCAGCCGCGCCCCGGACATTCCGAGTGGATGACCGATCGCAATGGCGCCGCCGTTCGGATTCACGCGTGAATCGTCGTCGTCGATGCCGAGCTCGCGGAGACAGGCGACGACCTGCGCCGCGAAAGCCTCGTTCAGCTCGATGATGTCGATGTCTCCCAGCTCCAGTCCCGCGCGCTTCAGCGCGAGGCGGGACGCGGGCACCGGGCCCATGCCCATGATGCGCGGCTCGACACCGGCAACCGCGGCAGAAACGAACCGCGCGATCGGCTTGAGCCCCGCCGACCGCTTCACCGAACGCTCGGACGCCACGAACAATGCAGCGGCGCCGTCGTTCAGACCGGACGCGTTCCCCGCCGTCACACTTCCCTTGCCATCCGTGCGAAAGGCGGGCTTCAGCTTCGACAGCGCTTCGAGCGTCGTGTCGGGGCGGAGAAACTCGTCCTGCTCGAACTTCTTCACCTCACCCTTTTTGTGCGCGATTTCGACGGGCACGATCTCGTCGACGAAGCGACCGGCGGCGCGTGCGCGCGCCGCCTTCTGCTGCGACTTCAGCGCGAAACAGTCCTGGTCCGCGCGCGAGATCCCGTACTGTTCGGCCACGTTTTCGGCGGTCTGCCCCATCGAGTCGGTGCCGTACTTCTCCCTCATTTTCGGATTCACGAAGCGCCAGCCCAGGCTCGTGTCGAAGATCTCGAGGTCGCGCGCCCACGCCTTGCTGCCCTTGGACAGCGCATAGGGGGCGCGCGTCATGCTCTCGACACCGCCCGCGATGAAGAGATCACCATCGCCCAGCTGCGCGGCGCGCGCGGCCGACGCCACCGCGCTCATCCCCGAAGCGCACAAGCGATTCACGGTCTCGCCGGGAACGCTGGGCGGCAGCCCCGCCAGCAGCAGCGCCATGCGCGCGACGTTGCGATTGTCCTCGCCTGCCTGATTCGCGCACCCGAGCACCACGTCCGCGATCTCCGCGGGATCCGCGGTGGGATGGCGTCGCATGAGCTCCGCGATCGCGTGCGCCGCAAGGTCGTCGGGCCGAACTTCGCTGAGCCCGCCCCCCAGATTCCCGATGGGCGTACGCACGCCACCTACGATGAAGGCATCACTCATGGTCACGATGGGTCTTGAACACCGTTCCGCGAAACGTCGCGACGATCACATCCGCTTGATTGCGCACGATCACACGATAGAACCCCAGCTTGTTCGTCGCGCTCTCCTCTTCCGCAACCGCGGTGATCGTATCCCCAACGGCCACGGACTGCGGGTAGGCAATCGAGTTCTCGATGGCCACGGTGATACGTCCGTGCGTATTGGACGCGAACGCGAGCGCGCTGTCCGCGAGCGAGTAGACGATGCCCCCGTGCGACACGCCGAAGCCGTTCACCATGTCCGGACGCACCTTCATCTGGACCGTCGAACGGCGCGGCGCGATCTCGAGCGCGCGAATCCCCAGCCACTCGCTGAACGCATCCTTCGCCAGCATGCCGCGCACGACGCGTTCGGCAACCGCTTGGTCCTCACTCACTCGGAAAGCCTCCGCCCTTCACGGGCAGATCGCTTCAGCACGGCGCTCGGACGGTACCGTTCCTCCGAATAGCGATCCTGAAGCCCAACCAGCCGGTGGTATATGGTCGAAGGTCCGAGCTCATCGCCCCACGCCAGCAATCCCTTCGGATAGTTCACACCCTTCGTCATCGCGAGATCGATGTCCTTGGGCGACGCGACATGAAAAAGGACGGCATCAGCGGCCTCGTTGATGAGCATAGCCAGCACGCGATTGAATATCTCGGCGCCGACGACACGATTCGTCGTGGGCGCTGGACGATCCTTGCCGTTTCGATAGTCGTAGTAGCCGATGCCAGCCTTGCGTCCCAGTCGCCCCGCCTCGACCATGCGCCGCTGCGTGATGGACGGGCGATAACGTGGATCGTAGCCCATCGCTTCGAAGACGCTGCTCGTCACCGCGTAGTTGACGTCGTTGCCGATGAGGTCCATCAGCTCGAAAGGTCCCATCTTGAACCCGCCCAGCTCCTTCATCGCCCAATCGATCGTCGCGAAATCGGCGATCCCCTCGTCGTAGATGCGCAAGGCTTCGCCGTAGAACGGCCGAGCTACGCGGTTGACGATGAAACCGGGCGTGTCGCGCGCGATGACGGTCACCTTGCCCCACGAGTCCGCGTATCCTCGGCCTCGGTCGACTGCGCCGGGATCGCTGGTGATCGCGTGAACGACCTCGACGAGTGGGAGTACCGGCGCCGGGTTGAAGAAGTGCAGCCCGATGACGCGGCCTGGGCGCTTGCACGCGGACGCAATGGCCGCAACCGACAGCGATGACGTGTTCGTGGCGAGAAGGCAGTCATCCCCAACGGCGGCCTCCAGTGCCTCGAAGGCGCGCTGTTTGACCGCGAGGTCTTCGACGATGGCCTCGATCACCAGGTCGCAACCGGCGAAGGCGCTCAGCTGTTCGCCCTCGCTGGACACGAAGCGAATTCTGCCTTCGATGTCCGTGGCAGCATCGGAGCCAAGACGTCCCTTCTCGACGTCGCGCGCGAGCCCTCTGCGGATCCCCTCCCGGCCCTTCTCTATCGAAGCCGGCGCTGAATCCACTACCACAACCGAGCATCCGGAGGCGGCGGCAACCTGCGCGATTCCGCTGCCCATCGCGCCGGCACCGAGGACGCCGATCCGCGCCGACTCTTTGTGCGCCATCACCGACCCGTGTACGCGGGCTTGCGCTTCTCGAGAAACGCGCGAACGCCTTCGGCGTAATCAGCGGTGCGCCCCGCCTGCCGCTGCATCTCTTCCTCGAGCGCGAGCTGCGACTGCAGATCGTTCGAGAGCGACGCATTGATCAGCTTCTTGGTGAGCGCGAGAGCGCGAGTAGGCATCGCGGCAAGGTGTCGAGCCAGGGCGGTGGCCGTGTCGATCAGGACGGTGGCCGGAACTACGTCGTGGATCATTCCCCATTCGAGCGCCTTCTTCGCCGGGATCTTTTCACCGAGGAACATGAGCGCTGTCGCACGGGCCGGACCGACGAGCCGCGGCAAGAAAAATGAGCCGCTGGTGTCGGGGACCAACCCGATCTTGGTGAAACTTTGAATGAACGAGGCGTCTTCCGCGGCGATCACGATGTCGCACGCGAAGGCCAGGTTGGCGCCTGCGCCAGCCGCCACGCCATTCACGGCACAGACGACGGGCTTCTCCATCTCCCGGATCGCGCGGACGACCGGAGTGTAGCTCGCCTTCACGATGTCACCGAGGTCGATCGAGTTCAGATCCATGCCGGTCGCTTCGGCGAGATCTTGCCCCGCGCAGAACCCGCGTCCGGTGCCGGTCAGCATCACGGCGCGGACCGCCGAGTCATCTCCGGCCTTCGCCAGCGCTCGCTGAAGCTCCTGCGCCATCCGCCTGTTGAAGCAATTCAAGACGTCGGGTCTGCTGAGCGCGATCGTCGCCACGCCTTGGTCGGTGCCGACCTTGAGGAAGTCGTAGTCCATAGTGCTTCTAAGTTACGCGACCGTTGCGTCTTAGGTGAGCGCGGTCGATACTTCGGTCTGCCATGGCGTCCCCCTCGATCACGAAGTCGGCTGCACGATCTGCCCGCGCAAAGCCGGAGCTGGATTGGCGCCGCATCGCTTACTACACACTGGTCTCGCGCGCCCTCGATGATGTCGAAGAGGAGACCAACAAGAACAGAACGAAGGTGCCGAAAGATCACCTCATTCTGTATCAATTCTCGGCGCGTGGCCACGAGGTCCCCCAAACGATCCTTGGCTCCCTCCTGACGCACCCGCACGACGGCGTCAGCGCCTATTACCGCTCGCGTCCCCTGCTGCTTTCGCTCGGTCTCACCCTCGATGACGCCCTTGGCAGCCCACTCGGCCGTTCCGGTGGATTCAGCGACGGGAGAGACATCGGCGTCGTGTGCAACATGCCGAGCAAGGACGGCCGTCCCGTCGTGCTGCCGATGTCCGGTGATGTCGGATCGCAATACACTCCCGCCGCCGGCTGGGCGCAGGCGATCACTTACCATCGCGACGTCCTGGCGGACAAATCGTATGAGGGCGCGATCGCCGTCGTGCTTGGTGGCGAAGCGTCCGTGGCGACCAACGGCTTTTGGTCCGCGTTGACGATCGGGACCACGCTCAAGCTTCCGATGCTCTTCTATATAGAAGACAACGGCCTGGGCATATCAGTGCCCGGCGATCTGCAGACGCCAGGCGCCAACATCGCGCGCAACCTCGAGGCCTTCAGCAACCTGCTGGTACTCGACGGTGACGGGACGGATCCAGTCGAAAGCGCGAACCTGCTGCGTCTCGGCGTGGAGCACGTTCGGAGTAGTGGAAGACCTGGTCCGGCGCTGGTGCATCTCACCGTCCCCCGCCTGTGCAGTCACTCGGGACCGGACAACCAAAAGGGTTACCGGAGCGACGTCGAGATCGCGGAAGATGCGAAGCGGGATCCTCTGCCTCGACTGAAACGGCACCTCGTGCCACATCAGCTGTCCGCGGACGACTGGCGCGCGGTGGAAGCGGAAGTCAAGCGCGACGTCGACGCCGGATTGAAAGCGGCGCGCGCCCGGCCCGCCCCCGATCCGGCGCGCGTGAAGCGATTCGTGTACGCCGAGCCGCTCGAGAAAGGGGACGCGGAAACAGTGGGAGGACTGTCCGCGAAGGAAATCGCGAAACTCGGTGGACAGGACACCGTGAAGGAAAGCGGAGATCCGCTGAGGTTCGCAGAAGCAGTCCGAAAAACACTGCGCCGCGAGCTGGCCGTGAATCCCAAGGTGTTGGTGTTCGGTGAGGACGTCGGCCGAAAGGGAGGAGTGCATCTGGTCACCGAAGGGCTACAGCGCGAGTTCGGTTCGGGCCGCGTGTTCGACACCAGCCTCTCCGAAGAAGGGATCATCGGACGCGCCGTCGGCATGGCGATCGCCGGGCTGATGCCCGTTGCCGAAATCCAATTCCGCAAGTACGCCGATCCGGCTCAGGAGCACCTCAACAATTGCGGCAGTCTGCGGTGGCGGACGGCAAACAGATTCGCGGCGCCCATCGTCGTGCGGATGCCCGGTGGGTTCGGGAAGGACGTCGGCGACCCATGGCACTCGCTCAGCCATGAAGTCCAGTGGGCGCACGCGTATGGATGGCAAGTCGCGTATCCGTCGAACTCCGCGGACGCCGTCGGCTTGCTGCGCGCCGCAATGCGCGGGCGGAACCCGACAATCTTTTTCGAGCACCGATCGCTCCTCATGACGAGCGACGGGAGCGCGCGCTACCCTGGCGACGACTACCTCCTGCCTTTTGGCCGCGCGGCGACGCTGCGCGAGGGGTCGGATCTGACAGTCGTCACCTGGGGCGCGATGGTGCATCGCGTCATGCCGGCGGCCAAAGGATTCGAGAAGCAGGTCGAGGTGATCGACCTCCGGTCGATCGCGCCGTGGGACCGAGCTCACGTGTTGGAATCGGTCACCAGGACCGGGCGTTGTCTGATCGTGCACGAGGACAACATCACGGCGGGGTTTGGCGCCGAAGTCGCGGCGACGGTCGCGAAAGAAGCATTCTGGCATCTCGACGCGCCCGTGGATCGACTGGCGGTCGACGATGTTCCGATGCCCTACCATCCCGTTTTGCTGGAAGCGGTTCTTCCGGACACGGAACAGATTACGGCGCGCATCGAGGAGCTTCTGCGTTCCTAGCATTGCGCGGATCCTGTGCAACGTTGTTTTCCTTTCTCATCATTCGCCTGTGACGCTTTTGTTTGCTTCAGCGATAATCCGCGATAGAAGAGTTCTGCGCGCTTCGTGGCTCTCCTTGCCCGTGGCGTTGTTTGCCGCTGCGGTTTCGCCGCTCGTGGCGCAGAACGGCCCGCCACCACAAGCGTCCGGCACGCGCACTGACGGCGCGCGCACGGCGACAGCGCCCGTGGTGTCGCAGAAGCCCGTCGTCGACGGCCGGCTCGACGATCCGGCCTGGCGAGACGTCGCTCCGCTGTCCGATTTCGTGCAGCGCGAATTGCACGAGGGTCAGCCGGTGACCGAGCGCACCGAGGTGCGGATCCTCAGCGATGGCGAGGCGATCTACGTGGGCGCGTGGATGTACGATCGCGAACCCCACGCCATCGTGACGGGAGAGAAGGTCCGTGACGTCGCCCTGGAGAACAGCGACTATGTCGCGCTCATCTTCGACACGTATCTCGATCGACAAAACGGCTTCATGTTCGCGACGACGCCGGCGGGCATCGAGTACGACGGCCAGGTCGCGAAGGAAGGTGAGGGCGGCGGCGTCCAACAGACCGGCCAGAACCGCGCGACCAGCGGCTCGATGGGTGGATTCAACATCAATTGGGACGGCAGCTGGACCGTACGGACGTCGAGCGACTCGCTGGGTTGGTACGCGGAATTCCGAATCCCGTATTCGACCCTACGGTACGCGGGTGGAGACCGGCAAACCTGGGGGCTCAACGTCGCGCGTGGCATTCGCCGCAAGAACGAGGATGCGTACTGGTCGTTCATTCCTCGGCAGTTCAGCATCTACCGTCTGTCGCGCGCGGGCACGTTGCAGCTGACCAAGATCCCGTCGCAGCGGCTCGCCACCGTCACGCCGTACGTGCTGAGCGGTACCGAGCGCAATTTCGCGGTGAGCGCCACGGCCAGGAACAACAATCAGGCCGGCGCGGACGTGAAGTACGGCCTGACGCCGAGCCTAACGCTCGATCTCACATACAACACCGACTTTGCGCAGGTCGAAGTCGATGAGCAGCGCACCAACCTCACCCGGTTTCCACTCTTCTTTCCCGAGAAGCGGCCGTTCTTCCTCGAGAACGCGGGTTCCTTTTCAGCCGGAACCCCGCAGGCCGTCGATCTGTTCTTCAGCCGACGAATCGGCATCGATACACTGGGCCGCCCGGTACCGATTCATGGTGGCGGACGCGTCTCCGGTCGCGTGGCTGGACTCACCGTCGGTGCGCTCGGCATTGTCACGGAAGAAGTGGTCGGTGCGCAGCCATCCAACGCGTATTCCGTGGCGAGGGTTACCCGTGAGCTGCCGTCGCGTTCTCGATTCGGCGTCATTGCGGTCAATCGAACGGCGATCGACAGCTCCGCGAGTCACAACACGACGTACGGCATGGATGGACGCTTAGGCGTCGGCGAGGCCGTGACCTTCGACGGCTGGGCGGCGCAGTCCGTAACGCCGAACCGCAACGGCGACGCCTTCGGATACAGCGTTCGCGGCGCGTATCAAACGGCCAACTCGAGCCATTCGGCGCGCATCATTCAGCTCGGTGAAGACTTCAATCCCGAAGTGGGGTTCCTCAATCGGACGGGAGGATATCGCTACTACGAGTTGCTGTTGATGCGGCTCGTGCGGAATCCAAATCTTCATTGGCTCAAGGAGTGGAACCCCCACACGAGCTTGCGAAACTTCTACCTGCCCGACGGCTATTTCTCGAGCGGCTGGCTGCACATCGACATGAGCGAGGTCACTTTTGCGGATGGAGGCCGCTTTGGGCCCGAGCTCAATTTCTATCACGAAGGACTACGGCAGCCGTTCGCGATCGCGTCCAACGTCACGCTCCCGGTGGGCGAGTACAACTACCCTTCCCTGGGCCTGGACTGGCAGACGAATCCCAGCGCGCCCTTCTCGGTTGTGGTGCGCGGCGACTTCGGGCCGTTCTACAACGGCCGTCGCAACGGCGGGCAGACGACGTTGACGCTGCGTCATGGCGCTGCGCTGTCCAGCTCCCTGCTGCTCGACTACAACAACGTGCATCTCGCGCAGGGCGATTTCGAGCGCAGATTGATCGGCACACGTGTCGCCTACTTTTTTACGCCGCGCATCTTCGTCCAATCACTGCTGCAATACAGCAATCAAGCGCAGGCGTTTTCGGCGAACGCGCGGTTCGGGTGGCTGAGCACCGCCGGCACTGGCCTGTTCATCGTGCTCAACGACGGCGAGCAGGCGGACGGATTATTCAGTTGGCGTCAGCCGCAATCGCGCTCGCTGATCGTCAAGTACGCGCGCCAGTTCGGCGCGGGCAACTAGCACGACCGAAGGCGATCGCTAGATCGCCTTGAACTCTTCGAACGGCTGCCGACAGCTGCGACAAACGTGGATCGCCTTGCACGCGGTCGATCCGAAATCGCTCTGTATGTCCGTTTCGATCGAACCGCAGTAGGGACAGCGCACGGCAGCACGACGACGACCGATCGCCACGGGCGCATCATGGTCCGCGGGGCCCGGCGGCGCGATGCCATAGGCGCGCAGCTTCTCCCGCGCGTCCGCCGGAATCCAATCGGTGGTCCACGCGGGGGAATAGATCGTCTTGACCTGCACATCCTCGACGCCATACGCGTGTAGCGCGGCGACGATATCGCGCTCGATGACGGCGATCGCCGGACAACCCGAGTACGTTGGCGTCACGGAGACCGTGACACGTTCATCGTCGACGTCCACGCCGCGGACGATCCCCAGCTCGACCACGCTCAGTACCGGGACCTCGGGATCCATTACGGCATTGAGCACCGTGTAGAGCTCTTCGACCGAGAACGGCGGCGCCGAGCGATTCACCACTCGGCTCCCGGGTGCTGCCGCTGCAAGATCTGCATCTCGGCGAGCATGTGGCCCAGATGCTCCGTATGACGGCCGATCCGGCCGCCGCGCTGCATCCATTTCACTTCCGGTGTCTTGATGCCGGATTCACGAAGCACGCCATTCACCTGCTCGCGCCATCCTGCCTCGAGCCTCGAGCAATCGACCGCGACCTTCCTCTCCACCAGGCGCTGCTCGATGTCGTCCGTCAGAAACAGCTCGCCGGTGTAGCGCCAAAGCTCATCCACGGCGCTCTGAAGCCGCGCGTGACTTTCCTCGGTGCCGTCGCCGAGCTTGAGCATCCAGTCGCCGCTGTGTCGCACGTGGTATCGTGTTTCCTTCAACATCTTTTCGGCAATGCCCGCCAGGTCCTTGATCGCGCTCTGCCGCAGAGCGTCCGCCAGCAGCATCGAGTACACGCTGAAGAAGAACTGTCGCGCGATCGTGAATGCGAAGTCGCCTTTGGGCAGCTCGGCGAGCAGAGTGTTGCGATAATCGAGCCCGTCTCTGAGATACGCGAGAGCGTCGGCATCGCGCCCAGCATTTTCGGTCTGTCCGGCGAGCGTGAGGAGCAGGTTCGCCTGACCCACGAGATCGAGCGCGATGTTCGCCAGCGCGATGTCCTCTTCGAGAATCGGCGCATGCCCGCACCATTCGGACAAGCGATGCCCGAGCACGAGCCGGTCGTCGCCGAGGCGGAGGAGATATTCCACCGTGTCATTCTGAGGCGGCGAAGCCGCCGAAGAATCTGCTTTCTTCACCATGGATCCTTCGCTTCGCTCAGGATGACGGGGGGGCCACGATGACATCCCTCACATCTTGACGCCGCGCGGCACCTTGTAGAACTGCGGGTGCCGGTACGGCTTGTCGTTTCCGGGCTCGAAGAACGGACCCATGTCTTCCGGTGTCGACGCCGTGATCGCGGCCGTGGGCACGACCCAGATGTTGATTCCTTCGCCGCGGCGCGCGTACACATCGCGCGCGTTTTGCAGCGCCTGTTCGGCGTCCACGGCGTGCACACTGCCGGCATGCTCGTGTGGGGCAGCACCGCCCGGCTGGATGAACACCTCCCACAGCGGCCACTGGCTGTCTTCAGCCACTACGCTGCCTCGGTTTTGCCGCGGCGTTTCTCGGCGTGCGCCGACGCTGCGACCCGCACCCACTCCCCTTCGGCGTGAGCCTTGTTCCGCGCCGCGAGACGCTCGCGGTTGCAGGGTCCGTCACCTTTGACCACGCGCCAGAACTCGTCCCAGTCGATCGGGCCGATGTCCCAATTCTGAGTCGCCTCGTTGAAGCGCATTTGCGGATCGGGAATCTCGAGACCGATGGCCTTCGCCTGCGACACCGTGAGGTTGATGAAGCGCTGGCGCAGCTCGTCGTTGCTCTTTCGTTTCACCCCCCACTTCGTCATCTCCTCGCTGTTCGGCGAGTCTTTGTCGTGCGGACCGAACATCATGAGCGAGGGCCACCACCAGCGATCGAGGGCGTCCTGGGCCATCCGATGCTGCGCCGGAGTCCCGCCGGCGAGCGTCGTCATGATCTCGAATCCCTGCTTCTTGTGGAAATTCTCTTCCTTGCAGATGCGGATCATGGCGCGCGCATATGGCCCGTACGATGCCTTCGCGAGCATGGTCTGGTTCACGATCGCGGCGCCGTCCACGAGCCAGCCGATAGCGCCAATGTCTGCCCAGGTCAGCGTCGGATAGTTGAAGATGCTCGAGTACTTCGCGGTTCCATTGAGCAGCTGCGTAACGAGCTCCTCCCGATCGACCCCCAGGGTCTCGGTGCCACAATAGATGTACAGGCCGTGACCCGCCTCATCCTGGACTTTGGCCAGGAGGCCCATCTTCCGACGTAACGTCGGCGCGCGCGTGATCCAGTTGCCCTCCGGCAGCATGCCCACGATCTCGGAATGCGCGTGCTGCGACATCATGCGCACGAGTTGCCTGCGATAGCGGTCGGGCATCCAGTCCTTCGGCTCGATCGTCTCGCCGCGCGCGATGCGCGCCTCGAATTCAGCGTTGCGCTTGCCGTCTTCGGGGGTCTGGGCGGCGGTCGCTTTCGTCGAGTCCATAGGCGGAATGTATTGTCTTACAGAGGGTTGGACAATTAAAGCAGCGGCGTATCTTCTCCGCATGAGCTCCTCCAGCCAGACGGCCACGACAGATCCACGCCAGGATGGTCACGTCATCGCCGAGATACGAGATGCCATCGGCATCGTGCAGTTCTCGCATCCCAAGAGCAACTCACTGCCGAGCGCGCTGCTGCGAAAGTTGGCGGATGAGATTGCGAAGATCGGCACCAACTCCGGTGTGAAAGTGATCGTGCTGTGCAGCGACGGCACCGGCGCGTTCTGCGCGGGCGCGTCGTTCGACGAGATGAAAGCGGTGACGGACGCGCCCAGCGGCAAAGAGTTCTTCAGCGGGTTCGCCCGCGTGATCCTCGCCATGATCAGAGCACCGCAATTCGTGGTCACGCGTGTGCAGGGGAAGGTGACCGGAGGCGGCGTCGGCCTCATCGCCGCCTCCGACTACTGTTTCGCCGTCAAAGGCGCATCGCTCAAGCTCAGCGAATTAGCGGTCGGATTGGGCCCATTCGTCATCGGACCCGTGGTGGAGCGGAAGGTCGGTCGTGGCCCCTTCCAGGCGCTCTCGATCGACGCCGATTGGCGCGACGCCGAGTGGGCCGAGCGTCACGGCCTGTACTCGCGCGTCGTCGACGAGGCCAAGGACATGGACCTCGCGCTCGAGAAACTGCTTCGATTTCTCTCGCTGTCGAACCCGGAAGCGATACGACAGCTGAAGCATGCCTTTTGGGCGGACACCGAGGATTGGGATCAGCTGCTCGATCGTCGGGCCGCGATCAGCGGCGCGCTTGCGCTGAGTGCTCACACGCGCGCCGCGATCGAGAAATTCGAAAAACGCTGACGTTATGACGTGGGAGGTGTGAATCCGCCGGAGCTCGCGTCCACCCAGCTGCGGTGGTACTTGGGATCCTCGAAATCCATCGCCTGTTTGGCGACGCGCAGCGGGCGGAACGAGTCCATCATCACAGCGAGCTCGTTGGTCGCCTTCGCGCCGATCGACGCTTCCGCGCGGCCGGGATGCGGCCCGTGTGGGATGCCGTCCGGGTGATGCGTGATGCTGCCGAACTCGATTCCCTTGCGGCTCATGAACTCGCTCGACGCATAGTACAACACTTCGTCCGAGTCGACGTTGCTGTGGTTGTACGGCGCCGGCACCGCTTCCGGGTCGAAATCATACGGGCGCGGACAGAACGAGCAGACGACGAACCCGTCTCCCTCGAACGTCTGATGCACCGGCGGCGGTTGGTGAACCCGGCCAACGATGGGCTCGAAATCGTTGATGTTGAACGCCCAGGGATAGAAGTAGCCGTCCCAGCCGACGACATCGAGAGGATGATGGTCGAGGGTGATCTCGTTCAGCCCGTCGTATTGCTTCACGATGAGAGGGTAGTCGCCTTTCTTGTCGATGGTCTCGAGGTTGGAGGGGCGCCGAATGTCCCGTTCGGAATACGGCGCACCTTCCTTCAGCTGACCGAACTCGTTCCGGTATCGCTTTGGCCAGCGAACGTGTCCGCGACTTTCGAAGACGAGGAATTTCTGCTCGACCTTCTTGTCCATTCGGAAGCGATGCAGAATCCCCCGATGGATGACGAGGTAGTCGCCTTCCCGATATGGCAACTCGCCATACGACGACTCGAGGACGCCGCTTCCTTTGCTCACGTACACCAGCTCGTCGCCCTGCGCGTTGCGATAGTAGTGCTCATCCTGCTTCGTCGGCTCGACGTACAACATCGCGATGTCGGCATTGAAGAGGATCGGGATGCGATCGAGCGTCGGGCTACCTCCCTTCTTGACCTTCGACGTGAGGAAGTGACGATGCTTGAGCGTCTTGTCCGCATCCGGCTCGTAGCACGTTTCCTTGAGACGCTTGACGGATTTCACCATCGTCGGCGGGTGCACGTGGTACAGCAGCGCGGACGTTCCCGTGAATCCCTCGTGACCGACGAGCTCCTCATGATAGATCCCGCCGTCGGGCTTTCTGAACGCGATGTGCCGCTTTCGCGGGATTTTGCCTAGGGTATGGTAGATCGGCATGGTTGGACGGTCGTGGGTGATAGGTGATCGGTGATGGGTGAACGAGCACCCACCACCCACCACCCATCACCTACCACCACTTAGAGGTTTCCTCGGAGCCCTTGTTCTCTCTCGATCGCTTCGAACAGCGCCTTGAAATTGCCTTTGCCAAAAGACCGCGCGCCTTTGCGTTGAATGATCTCGTAGAACAACGTCGGTCGATCCTGTACGGGCTTCGAGAAGATCTGCAACAGGTAGCCGTCGGGATCGCGATCCACGAGAATGCCAAGCTTGGCTAGCACGTCCACCGGCTCGTCGATCTTTCCCACTCGGCCCTGGAGCTCGTCATAGTACGACGTGGGTACGCTGAGGAACTCCAGCCCTCGATCGCGCAGCGCCGTCACGGTGTGCACGATGTCGCTGGTCGCCAGCGCCAGATGCTGGACGCCGGGACCGCGATAGAACTCCAGGTACTCGTCGATCTGCGACTTCTTCTTCCCTTTTGCCGGCTCGTTGATGGGGAATTTGATCTTCTCGTTTCCGTTCGACATCACCTTCGACATCAGTGAGCTGTATTCCGTGCTGATGTCTTCGTCGTCGAAGGAGATGAGGTTCTTGAACCCCATCACTTTCTCATAGAACCCGACCCAGACGTTCATCTGGCCGAGCTCGACGTTGCCGACACAATGGTCGACGTACAGCAGACCTGTCTCAGCCGCCTGATAGTGCGGCTTCCTCGCGACGAAGCCGGGCATGAACAGCCCACGATAGTTCCGACGTTCGATGAGCGAATGGATGGTGTCGCCATAGATCGAAATGGCGGCTCGCACGATCTCACCAGCGTCATCCTTTTCCGCTTTCGGCTCCTGGACGCTCTTCGCGCCGCGCTCGATCGCCTTCTTGTGCGCGTCGCGGGCATCGTCGACCCAGAGCGCGATGTCGCGCACACCATCGCCGTGCTTTCGCACATGGTCGGCGATCGGGCCGTCCGGACCGAGTGGGGATGTCAGCACCAGCCGGATCTTGCCTTGCGACATCAGATAACTGACGCGGTCCCGGACGCCTGTCTCGGGACCACGATAGCCGACATGCTGGAACCCGAACGCGGACTGGTAATAGTGCGCGGCCTGTTTGGCATTGCCGACGTAGAACTCGACGTAGTCCGTCCCGTTGATGGGGAAGACGTCGTGATCGGGTTCGCTCTTCGGGCGTGTCGCGGTCGCCATAGTCAGTCTCGCTGGGAACGTCCGTTTGAATGTATAGAGGCGGGAGGTGGGAGGTGGGAGGTGGGAGGTGGGAGGGTCGGAGGTGGGAGGTGATGGGTCGTGGGTGATGGGTGGTAGGTGATCGGTGACAGGACGTCCCCAACACCAATCACCCACCACCCACCACCCATCACCCATCACCCATCACCTACCACCCATCACCCATCACCCATCACCCATCGTCGAGTTCCTTCAAGCCGCGAAACAATTCCAACGCCTCGGGGTTCGCGAGCGCGTCCACGTTCTTGACGGGTCGGCCATGGATGACGTCGCGCACGGCGAGCTCGGTGATCTTCCCGCTGATCGTCCGCGGGATGTCGGTCACCTGGACAATTCTCTTCGGCACATGATGCGGACTGGCACTCGCCCGAATCCGGTCGCGAATGCGCTGCCTCAGAGGCTCGTCGAGCTCCAGTCCATCGCGCAGCCGCACGAACAGAACGATCCGGGTGTCATTGCCGAACGCGGTGACGGTATCCTGCCCCACGACGACGCTTTCGAGGATCTCCGGAAGTTGCTCCACTTCCCGATAGATCTCGGCGGTTCCAATGCGGATCCCGCTGGGATTCAGCGTGGCGTCGCTGCGACCGTAAATGATCATGCCCTCGTGACTCGTGATCTCCGACCAGTCGCCGTGCCGCCAGACGTTGGGGTACGCCTCGAAGTAGGCTGCCCGATACTTGGAGCCGTCGGGATCATTCCAGAAGCTCACAGGCATGCTGGGGAATGGCGCTGTGCAGACCAGTTCGCCGGGCTGTTCGCGCACGGCACGTCCATTTTCGTCGAACACGTCGACTCGCATGCCAAGCCCCCTCGTCTGCAGCTCGCCACGCCAGACAGGGCCAATCGGATTGCCGAGTGCGAAGCACGAGATGATGTCGGTGCCGCCGCTGATGCTCGACAGGCGCACGTCCGGCTTCACGTCGTGGTAGACGTAGTCGAAGCTCTGAGGCGCGAGCGGACTTCCGGTCGAGAGAATCACCTTCAGGGCGGAGAGATCGTGGGTCGCCACCGGGCGAAGGTTCTCCTTCTCCGCGAGCGCGAGAAACTTGGCGCTCACACCGAAGGTCGTGACGCGCTCGGTCTCCGCCATGTCCCACAGAATCGGCTGACGCCTCAGCAGCGGCGCGCCATCGTACAGCACGATGGCGCAACCAACTGCCAGCCCGGACACGAGCCAGTTCCACATCATCCATCCGCACGTCGTGAAATAGAACAGTCGATCGTCGCGCCCGAGATCCCCGTGCAGCATGTGCTCCTTCAAATGCTGAATGAGCGTTCCTCCCGCCCCGTGGACCATGCATTTGGGGAGACCCGTGGTTCCCGAGGAATACATGACGTAGACGGGATGATCGAACGGAAGCCGCGCGAACTCGAGCGCGTAGCCTGTCGCCGTCGCCGCGAAATCGCTCCACCGGACGGCGCCACGAATGCTCGAGAGATCAGCGTCTGCCGTGAGATATGGCGCCACCACGACGCGTGAGATCGCCGGAATCCTTTCGACGATTTCCTTCACGCGATCGAGGCAGTCGATCTCCTTGCCGGCGTACCGGTACGACGCCGCGCAGAACAACGCCTTGGGTTGAATCTGTCCGAAACGATCGAGGACGCCGTTCACACCGAAGTCGGGCGAGCACGAGGACCAGATGGCGCCCAGGCTCGTGGTGGCAAGCATGGCGATGACGGCTTCCGGAATGTTCGGCAGGAAACCGGCCACGCGATCACCGACCTCCACTCCGACGCGGCGCAGCGCCTCGGCGACGCGAGTCACTTCTTCGTGCAGCTCCGCATGCGTCAGCGAGCGCTGTCGGCCATGCTCATTCCAGAAAATGAGCGCCGGGCCCTGGTCGCGACGCCTCAGCAGGTTCTCGGCGAAGTTCAGCCGTGCGCCGAGGAACCAGGTGGGTCCAGTCGTCGGCTCCGGCGGTGCCACGCGATCCCGGCCGACGAGCACGCGGGTCCATGGATCTTCCCCGGGTCGAGCGTCTGCCACGATTCCGCAGAAACGCCAAACGGCCGCCCAAAATTCTTCCGGCTCATCGATGGACCAGCGATACAGCGCTGCGTAGTCGCGCGCCGGCGTCGCCGACATGAACCGCGTGATGTTGGCGCGGGCGACCTGCTCCGCGCTCGGGCTCCAGAGTGGACGCGCCTTTACCGCGTCCACTCCGAGGATTTGCGCGGCGGGACCGTGCACAGCGGCCAGTCACCCGGTCGATTCGTGAACGGATTGTAAATGGTCGCGCGCGTCCGGGAAACGGTCACCGGATCCTCGGACGCGAGATAGGCGAGCATCGCCGTGAGTACGACATTGTTCTTCAGGTCATCAAAAACAATCTTGTCGAACGTGTCGCGGTTCGTGTGCCAGGTGTACGTGCCGTAGTCCCAGCTCAGCGAGCCGAGTCCGAAGGCAGGCGCCCCGTAACAGGCGAACGACGCGTTGTCGCTGCCGCCGCCAGCCGGAGATCCCACGAATCCGAAATTGATGTTGCGCGTGATCTCCCGCGGAATGTGCGCGAGCCAGCCCGCGAGATTCGCCGTGGCGTCGATCAAGCCCGACGCCGACACGTTGACGACGCGCCCGGTTCCGTTGTCCTGATTGAAGAGCGCCTGCAGCCCCCGGACGATCTCCGGATGATCGGCAGCGAATGCGCGCGAGCCAACGAGCCCCTGTTCTTCCCCGCTCCAGTGGCCGACGATGATGGTGCGTTTGGGGCTCGGATAGACTTGTTTCAGGATCCGCATCGCCTCGAGCATCGTGATCGTGCCGGTACCGTTGTCGGTGGCGCCGCTCGAGCCGTCCCATGAGTCGAAGTGCGCGGACAGAAAGACGTATTCATCCGGCTTCTGCGATCCCTTGATCTCGGCGACGACGTTGAACACCGGTACCTCGCCCAGATTCTCCGCGTCTGCTTGAATGCGCAGCACCGGATTCTGGCGGTTCTCCGTCAACCGGTAGACCAGTCCATAATCTTCGCAGCTCAAGTCGATGGTGGGGACCTGGTTCGAGCGAGCGTTGAAGACCTTGTCGACCCCCCACCCTGACGACCAGAGATGAGAGATGAGTCCGCGTGCCCCCGCCGCCTCGAGCTTGGGTGCCAGCGTGCGAACCGCAAAACCGGAGGTCGTGTCGCCGCTCGCTTTCAGTAAACGTTGCGTCCACGCCCTCGTGGCCTCGGTGCGCTGGTCACGCATCCTGGCGAAGGACGCGGAATCGCCGAACTGTCGCCAGTTCTCGTCGGGACGACAGGTGGGCTGTGCCATCGACAAGAGCACGAGTTTTCCGCGCGCCTGCGGCAGCCACGACTCGAACTCGGCGGGGCTCTGAACGCTGGGAAAGATGATCGTCGTGGCTTCCACCGCGGCGCCCCGCGGCGTCCCCGGACTCCACGCGAGCATCATCCCCTCGAGCGACCGCACGCGTGGCTGGATCAGGTCCACGTGCGAGATTCCTCGGCGCCACCCGCGCCAAGTGCCGTAGCGTTCCGCGCGCGCTGGAATGCCGAACGCGCGATATCTCGACACCAGCCAGTCGACTCCAGCTTTCTGCTGCGGCGTGCCCGTCAGCCTCGGCCCAACTGAGTCGAGGAGTGCCTGTGCAAGCGCATACGTCTGCGAACTATCCATCCCGATGGCCCAGATCCGCCGGAGCACCGAGTCGTTCGTCGGGAAGGACTGCGCGAGAGCGGTTTGCGCGACAAGGGCGCAGGCGGCGACCGAGATGAAGCGACGCATTGGCAGGAGGCGTGAAGGAGCGTGCGTTATGTCGGGTTGGCTGGCGTCGGACGGTACACCTTTAGCATTTCGACGTCGAAGATCAGTGTCGACTGACGCGGAATCTTTATTGTCTGGTCGACATTCTTGATCGATTGGCCACCGTATCCCAGCTCGGAAGGAATCACCAGCTTTCGTTTCCCTCCTTCGCCCATTCCGAGCATGCCATCCCGAAAGCCTTTGATGAGACCGGACGGCTGGAACGTCACGCCGGTCCCGGAATCGAACAACTTTCCGTCCTTGAGATAGCCGGCATACGTGACCTTCACGGAATCCGTAGCCGTGGTGACGATGAGCAGCGTGTCGGTCGAGCCCGCGACGAGATCCTTGTAGTAGACGCCGAGGGCCGTTTTCGACATCTGTGGTATGTCTACGCCCAGCGACGCAGCGAACGTTTCCGTCGCGGGGTTACTGGGCGGGCCGAGGCCGGTGATTTCGTCGTTGCAGGACGCCGCGACGACCGCCGCGATCAGGAGCAATGTGAGACGCTTCATGGTTCGGAAAATTTACTTGATTCGCACGACTGTGAGGCGCACCGCCGCTGGCAGCGTGTTCCCCGCTGAGCCGGTGACCTCGAGAAAGGCTTCCTGGTTGTCCGGGACGGCAAAGCGCAGGTACGAGCTCCCACCCGCCTGAAGACCGACGGTCGTCAATACCCCGGCGTTCAGAATCCGTGGCGTGAGCGCGAAGCTCAGGCCGACGACCGGCATGGCTGTGATGAAATTCCAGCTCGGTTGACGGAACACTGTGGCAGTGCTCGCCGCCGCCTCGTCCGTCAAGACGGAGACAGACCAGTCGCGCAGCGCGGCCACGGTATTCGTCCCGGTGGCGCTGATGACGTCGTCGATGTTGGCGCTCCCGGTGAATGGCGAGTTGACGAGCCGGCGCCAGAAATCGCCGTCCGTCATTCGCGTGCGGTCCGCGAGATATCTGAGGAAAGACCACGTGGCGCCACGCGTCGCGAGCTGATCGTCGAGCGCCAGCGGCGAGCTCGATTCGGTGGCACGCAGGTATTCGCGATACCGCGCGAAGTTGTTGCGTTGGTACATATCGAACATCGCGCGCATCGGTGATCCGTCCACGAGCGATGCGCCGCCGATGTTCTGACGCGGTCCGCCGCCGCTGGCGTGATAGAAGAGCAGCTCCTCCGCGACGTGACTCAACCCCTCGTTGAGCCACACTTCTTCATCGACGCGCGAGGTGTTGTTGACGTACAGGCGCCGCGACGCGTTGATCAGATGTTGATACTCGTGACCGACCGTCGCGGTCGCGATGCTCTGCACGAACGCCTTCGTGCGAATGTTGGCATTGATGGTCCCGTTGATGTCCGGCACCATGATATAGAACATCTCGCCGACATTGCTCCCGGGGCAGCTTCCAAGCGGATCCACTTTCGGAAGCAGATCGCGGCTGTAGAAAAAGCCGAGGATGATGCCACCCGCTGATCCCTGTCGTGTCAGCTCGTTGACCGCCCGCGTGAAGAAGATTCCAACTTTGCCGTTGTTGTCGATGTCGCTCGGGGCGCCGAAGGCGCTCGTATCGACCGGAGTCACGAGGGTATCCATCGCGACCCCGAACGCCCTGTACTCTTCGTCGGTGAATCCGCCGGCGGGATTCGTCGTGTCCGCAATGACGACCGCGCCGTTGGTGATCGCCGCGACGCGTCCGACGCGCAGGTCGGGTCGTTCACAGAAATCGAACGCGTTCGTATTGAGTGAGACCACATCGCCCTCACGCAGTGGAGTGCGCAAGGATGGCAGCGTGGTGGCGCGCCAGGCTCGCGCTCCCGCGACGCGAGACGCAATCTCTCGCGCTTCACGCTGTCGCAAGCCCAGCTCGAACGCGACGTCGCGTTCGGCCGCGACACTCTCGGCGCCCCCGCTGTCCGGAAATGCGCCGCCGGGCACGCTGATACCGGCGCCGCTGATCTCCAGGACCGTTGAGACGTAGGCCACGCCTATGTTGTAATTCGCGACCAGAGCGTATTCAGATCCGGGCGCGTTGGAGCGAATGCAGGCCGCTCCCCCATCGAAGGCCACAACGCCTCCCAGCGACAGCGACACCGGCGCAGCCCCGAACGTGCACGGCGAACCGGCGTCGGGGACCGACACGAGGATCGAGTCCGTTGCGTTGCCACTCGTCGCGACGGCGTATGTCTGTCCTGGCCGACGCAGCACGCGCACGACGAATCCTCCGTTCGGCGCCGGCGGAGGGGTCACGTTCACGAGCGAAGGGTCCCGAACGGTCCAGCTCACGGAGCCGCCAGTCGCATTGCCGAACATGTCCCGCGCGACGGTGGTCACGATTGCCGAATCGGTGCCGACGATCAACCTTACCTTCGTCCGTGAGAATGAGAACTTCGCGGTCGTGGCCGGCACCCCCGTCACTGTGAACCTGACCGGCGCGAGCGGGTTTACCGTTGCGCTGACCTCGTTCGTCGCGGGAACGGTGCCAAGGGTGAACAATGAAGAAGCGGTACCGTCGGCACGGGTCGTGTCGACCGCGCGGCTCAATGTCCCGGAGCCAAGCGATAGCGTGAAGCTCACCACCGCGCCCGACAACGCGGTGCCGTTAGCGTCGGTGACCTTCACGACGATGTTCCCGAGTGCCGCTCCGACCGCGCTGGTACTCGTGAGCGAAGAGACAGCTTCGATCTTCGCCGGGAGCGCTCGCGCCGGCGCGGCACTCCGGTCGACGCAGCCCACGACCAGGGCGCCGATTGCGACGATGAACTGCGGGCGCATCTACTTTGGCTGCGCCGCCACTCGCGCGCATTCCGCCAGAACCGCGGCGCCGACGAAGATGCTGTCTTCTGCCGGGTAGAATCGAGGCGAATGGGCCGGAATCGGCTTTCCACCCGCTTCACGCGCGCCGATTCGAAGAAAGCAGCCCGGCATGCGCTCCAGGTAATACGCGAAGTCTTCGCCAGCCAGATTGAGAAAGCCCAACGGCACCAATGCGTCTTTTCCGAGCACGCGTGACACCGCCTCTCTTCCCCACGCAGCGGCTTGGTCGGAATTGACGAGAGGTGGTGTTCCCTCCGGAATCGAGATGGTCGCACGGACGCCGTACGATTCCCCTATGGATCCCGCGAGACGTTTCAGCTCGTCGAGCATCAGCTTCCGTGACGCGGGATCGACCGCGCGGATCGTTCCGCTGAGCGACGCGCGATCGGGGATGACGTTGGGCGCATTGCCCGCCGCGATCTGCCCAACCGTCACCACCCCCGGCGTCGCCGGATTCAGCCGACGCGACACGATGGTCTGGATCGCCATCACCAGCGCCGACGCCGCGACGATCGGATCGTTCGCTTCGTGCGGCCGCGCCGCGTGTGCGCCTTGCCCCACGAGCTCGATCTCGAACATATCGGCGGACGCGGCCAGCGGACCGGCGTCCGCGACCACTTGACCGAGCTCGAATCGCCGATCGACGTGCCCGCCGAAAATTGCGGCCACACCGTCGAGCGCTCCGCTCTCCAGCACCGCGGCCGCACCGCGCCCGATCTCCTCCGCCGGCTGCAACACGACGATCGTGTCACCGCGCGCCGGCTCGGCCGCCAAAAGCGCCGCGGCGCCAACCGCCCACGTCGCATGCACGTCGTGCCCACAGGCGTGCATGACGCCTTTGCGCTCGGACGCGAACGGAAGCCCGGTCTCTTCGTTGATCGGCAACGCGTCGATGTCGCCTCGAATCGCGATGACAGGTGCGTGCTTGTCGCGGCCGCGAATGCGGCCGATCACCGCGGTGCCGGCGACACGCGTGACGTCGGAGACCCCCAGTTGCTTCAGTGCCGCTTCCAACTTCTCGGCCGTGCGCTCTTCCTTGAACGCCAGCTCGGGCTCCCGATGAATCGAGCGGCGAAGCTCGACGAGGCGCTCCTTCAAGCCATTCTGAATGCCCAGCGAACGGAGGTCGGTCATGCCGTCGCGGCTCGAAGGTCTTCCTGCCGAACCGTGAGATCCTCGACCCGGTCGCGATCCACCCCGACCCCGATCCCGGGGAGGGCGCGCGGTACCGCCACCATTCCGTGCTCGTCCATCGTCCACTCCGGCGTCACGATGTCGCGATCCCAATACCGGGCGCTGGGCGACAGGTCGCCGGGAAGAAGGAAATTCGGGAGCGACGCCAACGACACATTGTACGCTCGCCCAACACCACTCTCGAGCATCCCACCGCACCAGACGGGCACCGAGTGCTTGGCACAGACGTCATGGATGCGGCGCGCGGTCGTGAAACCGCCGACGCGCCCCGGTTTGATGTTGACGATGCGACCACTCCCGAGCGCGATCATGTCCTCGCATCGTGCCACGTCGGTAATGGATTCGTCAAGGCAGATCGGCGTCTTGAACCGGCGCTGAAGTTGGGCGTGGCGCACGAGATCGTCGCGATGCAGCGGTTGCTCGATCATGATGAGGCCAAACTCATCGAGCGCCAGGAGGTGGTCGGCGTCATCCAGGGTGTAGGCCGAGTTCGCGTCCGCCATCAGGTCTGTGCTCGGTGGCAGGGCCTGACGCACTGCCCGAACGAATTCGACGTCTGAACCGGGCTGAATCTTGACCTTGATTTTCCGGTAGCCGTCGGCGATCGCGCGTTTGGCGCGCGTCACCAGCGCCTCCGGATCCTTTTGAATGCCGATCGAGATACCAGTCGCCACGCGATCGCGTTCCCCGCCGATGAGGTTCGCGAGCGAGACGTTCCGTTGGCGTGCGACGACGCCGTAACATCCCATCTCCAGCGCGGCCTTCGCCATGTTGTGTCCGCTCACGTTGCGCTCGAGGATGTCGTGCACCGCTTCGGGCGTCCCCACGGACTTTCCGAGCAGGCGCGGCGCGAGCCATTCGCGAATCGCGAACCAACAAGTGTCGATGGTCTCGGGACTGTAGTTCGGCGTCTCACCGGCTACGCACTCCGACCATTCCGTGACGCCGCCCGCGTCGTGCAGCTCGAGCAGGAGGATACGGCGCTCGTCCATGACACCCGAGGAAATCCGAAAGGGCTCCCGCAGGCGCAGGCGAATCTCGCGAAGGGTGATGCGATTGAGATTGATCACGATGAGAGTCGGGCAAGAAGGTAGAAACCACGCTCGGCATTCTGGTCGATGTCGAAACCGTCGATGCGGTAGCCGCTGGCCAGAGCCGCCTCGAACGCCGGCCGTGTGGACGTGCGCCAGCGGACAGCGCGATCCGGGTCGGCGGATTGTAATGTCGTGATGTCGAGCGGCACCGCCAGCTTGACGTGCTGGCTCTGACCGATGCGTCCGTTCTGCGTGTTCCTTGCACGCTCGGCGTCCCCGAACACCGGCGCATTCTCGTAGGCGGCCGAAGTCCGCGCGCTCGCCGTCTCGTGCTTGCGTTGCGCGAGCTCGCCGTCATCGACGGGCCATGCCACGATCAAGCGGTCCGTGCCGATCCCTCGGTGGAGAATGCTGCCCGTGTCACTGCCGTAGAGGTCGCGCGCGTACTTCACCGCGCGCACGCCGAACACGTTGAAGTTGAGATGCGCATTGCGAGCGACGAGGGGATCATACGTCCAATAGATGAGACGCCCGCCGATCTTGGCGACGGCGTCACGCTGAAACTCCTTCAGGCGTCGCCCGAGACCGAGATTCTGGGCTTCCGGCCGCACGGCGAGCATGTCCGACCAGTGGACGATCGATTCGTTCTCGACTCCCGTGATACCGAAGACGAACCCGACCATCCGGCCGTCCCCATTGAACGCTCCCGCGGCCACACCACCGACTTTCTGGGAAACGAGCAGAATGCTCGCCGGTACCGCGTCCTTGAAGTCTCGCCCCCAGGTGTCACGCTGCAATTCGACGCAGGCAGCGTAGTCTGCGTGGGACGCCAGCGACCGGATCGTTATCTCGTCGCTCACACCTCGGGCACCAGCTCGCCGCTGTCGAGGGCCCGTTCCGCGATCGCCTTGAGCCGCGCGTCCTGATTGCGGCCCAGCGCTCGAACGCTGCGCCGCGCGCGCCGCATCGCCATGGGCACGAAGATGCGTGCGCAGTCGATGTCGGACTGGACTTTCGACTCGTCATCGCCCGCGACTTCCAGCGCCGACGTCGCACGACTGAGCGCGGCGATCGCATGGAACACGTCGACCGCGGTATTCGCCATCCGCTCCTGGAGAAACTGCTTCTCGATGATGTCCTTGCCGTGCTTGATCACCAGGTTCTCGACCTGCAGGCCAAGATCCTGCACGACGTCTTCGACCATGTCCGCTTCTCGTTGCAGCGCCGCGTGCACCTTCGTGAGCTTGGGTTTGATCACTTGCCGTTTGGCGCGGCCGGCCAGGTACGAGCCTATGACGCCCATCGAGCGCAGCGGATCCTTGAAAGCTTTGCCGAGCGCCTTCAGCCGCTCGCCGGCGGTCTGCAGTCCCACGAGCGCCACGAGCGCGCGCAGAATCTCGTTGGTCCCTTCGAAGATCAGGTTGATGCGCGAATCACGCACGGCCTGCTCGTACGGAAACTCCTTCGAGTAGCCGATTCCGCCGGCGATCTGCAGGGCTTCGCTGGATGCCCGGAACACCATCTCGCTGCCGAAAATCTTGCAGCAGGCGGTCTCGAGGGAAAAATCGACGCCGCCACGATCGACCATGTCGGCGGCGATCAGCCAGCCGGCATCGGCGGCGTAGCACTCCGCCGCGAATTGCGCGACCTTGCGCTGGATCATCTCGAAGGATCCGATCGAGCGTCCGAACTGCTGCCGTTGCTTCGCGTAGGCGAGTGCCTCGCGCAGGATACCGCGCGTCCCGTGCGCCGCGCCGGACGCCAGGCCCAGGCGGCCCGAGTTGAGAACTTCGAGCGCGA
>Ga0070696_100000365_pt1 | contig 27637 bp, 29 predicted proteins | sample KBSK1253metaG_FD_65474 | JGI IMG/M metagenome (GOLD analysis project Ga0070696, IMG submission 65474) | Corn, switchgrass and miscanthus rhizosphere microbial communities from Kellogg Biological Station, Michigan, USA - KBS K1-25-3 metaG | ecosystem: Host-associated > Plants > Roots >... | reverse complement strand
GTGCTGGTGGAGGCGGCGGTGCGCAACCAGATCCTCAAGCTGCGCGGCATCGACTCGATGGCCGAATTCGTCGCCCGCCAGAGCCGCGAGCTGCAGAACGTCGACGACGACGACGATCTTTAATGCAGCTCATACTCGTAAGCGGTCTTTCCGGGTCCGGCAAGAGCATCGCGCTGCACGTTCTCGAAGACGCCGGCTACTACTGCGTCGACAACCTTCCCGCGACGCTGCTCCTGGAGGTCGCGGATTTCCTGACCGTAGCCGGCCAGGAGAAAGCCGCGATCAGCGTCGACGCGCGCAGCGCAGCGCTCGCCTCGTTGCCTGCGCATATCGAAGCGCTGAAAGGCCGCGGGGTCGACTGCAGCGTGCTCTACCTCGAGGCGAGCACGCCCACGCTGCTCCGCCGCTTCTCCGAAACGCGCCGCAAGCACCCGCTCCTGGGTACCGACCTCTCCCTTCCCGAGGCCATCGAGCACGAGCGCAGCCTCCTCGCGAGCGTCGCCCTGCTCGGCCACCGCATCGACACCAGCGACCTGCAGGCCCGCGTGCTGCAGAACTGGATCCGCGACCTCCTCGGCATCGGGCCGGGGGCGCTCACGCTGCTGTTCGAGTCCTTTGCCTACCGCGACGGCATCCCGCTCGACGCCGACTGGGTGCTCGACGCGCGCATGCTCCCCAACCCGCACTACGACCCGAAGCTTCGACCCTTCACCGGACGCGACAGCCAAGTGATCGAGTTCCTCGGCCGCGATCCCTCGGTCGAACGCTGGCTCGAGGACGTGCGCGGCCTGCTCGCGCGCTGGCTGCCCGAGATCGTGCGCGAGAACCGCAGCTCGGTGACGGTGGCGATCGGCTGCACCGGCGGACGCCACCGCTCGGTGTACCTCGTCGAGCGCCTCGCCGAGGCCTTCCGCAAGGACTGGAGCGTGCTCGTGCGCCACCGCGGCCTCGCGCGCGAAGACGCCCCCTAGTGAACGACATTCCGCTTTTCCCGCTCAACACCGTGCTCTTCCCTGGCGGCCGGCTGCCGCTGCGCATCTTCGAGCAGCGCTACATGGACATGGCCAAGGCCTGCCTGCGCGAGCGCACCCCTTTCGGCGTGTGCCTCATCCGCGAGGGCCGCGAAGTGGGCACGCCCGCCATTCCCGCCGATATCGGCACCCTCGCCCGTATCGCTGCGTGGGACATGCCGCAGCTCGGCGTGCTGCAGGTCACGGCGCTCGGCGAGCAGCGCTTCCGCATCCTCGAGCGCCGCGTCCAGGCCGACGGCCTCGCTCGCGCTTCCATAGAAATCACAGGAGTGGATCAGGATTCTGCAATCCCAGAAAGCTGCGCCGGCTGCGTCAAGCTCCTCGAACGGGTGATCGAGCAGCAGGCCGGTCTCTTCGAGCCGCCGCACCGCCTGGATTCCGCCTCGTGGGTGAGCTCGCGCCTCGCCGAGCTCCTCCCGCTGCCGCTCCAGGCCAAGCAGGAGCTCCTGGAGCTCGACAGCGCCCGCATCCGCATCGAGCGGCTGAGCGAGCTTCTGCGTCCGCCGACCGGGGCCCTAGGCGAGCGCTAGCTCGCAACGTCGTTTTGCGGCGGAAGCCGGAAGAACTTGAACTCGCCGTTGCCGTTCAATTCCCGCAGGGAATTGAGGACGCCAAGCTCATCGTTGGAATCCCGCCACGAGCTCACCAGCGCCAGAAGGAGCGGATCGGCGCCAAGGCCGCTGAGCGCGCGGCAAACGTCGGGTCGCGGACCACAGGCAATCTGTCCTGCTTCGGCGACGCTCGCGCCCAGGCCGACCGCGGCCCTAGCAATCTCCTGGCGGATTGCATGATCGAGCTGCATGGGCAGACCACCCGCAGGCGCCGTGCCGGCCCAAGAAATGTTCCGTTCTTTCCTTATGCAGCATTTAGTCGGCTGGCCAGTGTTCTGACCGGCGCAGGCACGGCGGCTTCGGACACCTCGTCGATATCCATGACCTGCCCCCATTAAACAGTGCCACGGCGAAGTTAGTAAAGTCCGCTTTGGGAAGGAGAAGCGGACGTGAAGAAGAGGTTTACGGAAGAGCAGATCATCGAGTTCTTGAAGCAGGCTGAGGCAGGGGTCCCGATCGCGGAGCTGTGCCGGAAGGGGGGCTTCAGCAACGTGGCGTTCTACCGATGGCGGCGCCGCTACGGCGGCATGGAAGTGCCCGAGATGAGGCGGGTGCGGGAGCTGGAGGCGGAGAATGCGAAGCTGAAGAAGCTCCTGGCGGAGTCCCTGCTCGATTCGGAGGCGCTGAAAGTGGCCCTGGGCCGAAAACGCTGACCCCGCAGGCGAAGCGCGAGGCGGTAACGGTGATGGGCGCGAGGACTGAGATCTCGGAGCGCCGGGCCTGCCGGCTTGTGGGGTTGTCGCGCACGGTGCTGCACTACGAACCGAAGCTGAGCGCGCCGAATATGCAGCTCGGCGAGCGGATCGGCGAGGTGGCGGCTGAACGCCGGCGCTTTGGTTACCGGCGCATTCACGCGCTGCTGCGCAGAGAAGGTCTGCACGCGAACCATAAACGGGTCTACCGCCTGTACCGCCAGGCGGGGCTCATGGTCACCCGCAGGCGCAAACGCGCTCGCGTGGCGGTCGAGCGCGAGCCGCTGCTCCTGCCCTCTAGGCCCAATGAGGTGTGGTCGATGGATTTCGTCATGGACGCGCTCTCGAGCGGTCGGCGGCTGAAGTGCCTGACCGTCGTGGATGATTTCACCAAGGAGGCGCTCGAGCTCGTGCTCGATCACAGCATCTCGGGCGAGTACGTGACGCGCGCACTGGATCAGGTGGTTCGCTTTAGAGGCGCGCCGTGCGCGATCCGCACTGATCAGGGGCCTGAATTCACAGGCCGTGCCCTTGACCAATGGGCCTGCCGCAATGGCGTCGATCTCAAGCTGATCCAACCTGGCAAGCCGACCCAGAATGCTTACATCGAGAGCTTCAACGGCAAGTTCCGCGATGAATGCCTGAACGAGCACTGGTTCGCGACGCTCGCGGAGGCTCGAGTTCTCCATCAATGAATGGAGGTGCGATTACAACGAGCGGCGCCCACACAGCTCGTTCAGGCATTCATCGCGAAAGCGCCCGTTGAAGCTCTCGACATAGGCGTTCTCAACAGGCTTGCCGGGCCGGATGAAGGCAAGGCGCACCGCCCGCTTGTAGGCCCAGGCGTCGAGCGCCTGGCCCTCGAACTCAGGGCCGTGGTCCACCGTGATCGAGCGCGGCAGCCCGCGCATCTCGCCCAGCCGCTCAAGAGCCGCTACGACGCGCGTCCCAGGCAGCGAGGTGTCAACCTCGAGCACGAGGCATTCGCGGCTGTAATCGTCCACGATCGCGAGCACCCGCAGCTTCCTGCCGTCGATCAAGCCATCGGCCACGTAGTCCATCGACCAGCTCTGGTCCGGTCCCGTAGGCGTGGGCAGCGCCAGGCGCTCGGCGATCCCGATGCGCTTGCGCTTTCTCTTGCGCACCATGAGCCCCTGTTCCCGATACAGGCGGTACGTCCGCTTGTGATTCACCGACCAGCCCTCCCGACGAAGCAGCACCTGGATGCGCCTATAGCCGTAGCGGCGCTTCTGCGCGGCGAGCTCGGCAATGCGGCCTCTCAACTCCAGCGCGGGCGAGCGCCGGCTCCTATAGCGGTACAGCGAACGCGAAATCCCCACCAGCCCGCAAGCGCGCGTCACGCCCAGCGCGCGCTCGGCGGTGAGAATGCCCACCGCCTCGCGCTTAGCCTGCGGGCTTACCACTTTCGACCGACAAGATCCTTCAGCGCCGAGATGTCCAGCGCCTGGTCGGCAACGATGCGCTTGAGCTTGGCGTTCTCCGCTTCAAGCTCCCGCAGCCGCCGCAGCTCCGCCACCGTCATGCCGGCGTACTTGGCCTTCCAGTTGTAGAACGTCGCGTCCGAGATGCCGTGCTTGCGGCATAGCTCCAGCACCTTCGCGCCGGCCTCGGCTTCCTTCAGAACCGCAATGATTTGCTCTTCGGTAAAGCGCTTCTTCTTCACGTCCGCCTCTCCTATGTGGCGGACTCTACCTCAGGACCGTACTATTTCAGGGGGGCACGTCAAATTCAACCTAGGACTTTACGAACCAAGCCTCGGCACTACTAAAAGGGGGCAGGTCAAGGGAGTGTCTTCAGGTCCGCCGCTATCTCTGGAAAAAATGGAAGCAGGTCGTTAACGCGACGGGTGAGCATACTGGTCCGCTCCCCATCCTTGATAAGCAGCGCCCGGTAGCCCCAAATCCAGTCTGGATCGTTGAACGGCTTTGCCTTGAGCGTAGGTGCGGTCAGATCACGGTGCGTTATGCGGGGCTTGGCGGTGCGCGCCATGCCATAAGCTATTGGGCGGGTGGACTACGGGATAACACATGGACGGATATCCAGTATCCTTCAGTCTCCATGCGCTTCAAGGTCTACCCGTTGCGGTATCGCGGTCGGCGGCTGGCGTGGCGCGAGGTCATTAACGGGCCGAGCTACATAGGGGATCTGCGTACACATGAAGTGACGGCAGGCGATGAGCGATTCACCGTTGCCACTCTGTTTCCCGACGACCCAGCTTCCCAGGATCGGTTGCCGCCGCTATATGAGCCGGTGTTTGCTGGGATTGCTCCCCTAGCGATGAGGTTGCGCGGTTTTGAGCGGATAGAGCGCGGCAGGGATAGCTTTGCCGTCGTCCAGGAGTGGCATTGTGAGCGGCCCAGCTAATAAGTGGTCCTTAGGAATTCGGAACAAAGCCAGTAATCACGCGCCATTTGAGCAAATCTTCGTTGGTGGGTGTCCAAATTTCCGCCGTTGAAAATGCACGATCGATCATGGACGCATCAAAACCGCGGGAACGCCAATCACGCTTGTCTATTTCATACTGCCGTTGTAGTTCGATTCCAGTAATCCCTGGAAAGTAGTAGCGATGGAATCCAAGCTTGGCTTGTCTAGCGATCAATCTTTGCTGTCCGGCGGCGAAAGCTAAAGTACATGCACTAAAGCAGCCGGTTGAGGTGGAGGTTGAAAGCGCTTTTGCATCTATCAGGTCACGAACTCGTCGCGCCTCAATTGTTCTGCCGCCGTTGCTATTGAGTCGGATCGTATCGATACGTGGATTGGCTGCCAAGACAGTCCGAATATTGCCACTGAGGCCAGAGGCTATAACGCCCGTCACCTGAAGTTCCGTTGCGTCTTCTAGGATCCGAAGTTCATAGGAACCAAGTGGGTCTCGCCCCATGGCGAGTTGACTATGCTGTATCAACTGCGGAATACCCACGAGACATATTTCTAATAGCAGTCGCGCAGCACCGATGGCGACCATAGCTTGTGCAAGGCGGCCCCATAGCTGTGGCTTCCCTTCACGGAGATACGATGTAGCTGAGCGCCATACGCCGTACAGCTGCCATGTTCCAAAGGGGAAAACAAGCGACCACAGAACGATGATCACCCATGAGTACGACCGAGGATATTCAGTAGCGAGCCCTACCCAGGGAACTATATTGATCACCTCATTCAGGGCGACCGTTAAGACGAATCCATTTATCCAAAAGGAAACGGGCAGTGACAGGCGACCCTGCCAATGCTTGGCAATGTATGAGGACAAGCTGTTCAGGGCCAAGCCGAAGCGCTACTCGTCGCCGTTTGAGACGATTATCTTTGGACGCCTTAGGTACGCGTACAGCGCAATGCCCACAATTGTGGTGCCAATCAGTGAAATGACGTTGCTGCCCTCCTTGGAACCAAAGGTCGATACAAGAAAATCGCCCGCCAATGTCTGCAGGGCGAACTGAAGGACTCCATCGAACACAGGTGCGGCGATGAACCCGAGAATGATGAACATCTTCCAATCGAGATTGGTCACAATATACGAAGAGCAATTTGGACACTTGTAGGTCTTAGTCTCCGCGCCCGGTACAGTGTCATGTGACGTAACCATCGATTTGCAGGAAGGACATCGCATCGATCTTTTCAAGGCTTGCAGCTAGAGCCGTTACATTCCTCCTCGCAGGATTTTTGGAAGAAGTATGTAGTACAAATCGCCCCTCCGACATTCTGTCCTACGGAAGCTGCCGGCCAGGCAAGACCCGGGAAGTTGACCCCCATGCTGGGAGCGCTTCCTGCCGCAGCAACGCTAGTTCCGGCCATCGCGCCGGCGATACGCATTGGTATGCACATAACCTGACGTTTCAATATGCAATCTAGCAGGCATCCGTTGGTAGGTTTCCGATACCTATCCGGGAAATTGTAAAAGACCGCCGCTTCATTGGCATCGCTAGGAATTGGGCCAACGGGTAGCAGACCCGTCGGATCACTACTATTGAGAGGACTGCTTCTAACATAGAGATACGTATTGAGCCCGCCTTTGAGGCCTATGGGGTCGCTTTGTGCGTATCTCCCGACACTGGGGTCGAAGTCTCGGAAGTAGTTGTAATGAAGATTTGTTTCCTTGTCGAGATACTGCCCCGGCAATCTTAGCGGCAAGTCAAAAGCGCCCAGGCCGCTCGGGTTTTCATCGGCCACGTTGTTTCCGAACGGCTCCTGCTGATCCCACTTCCAGACGGTAGTTCCTGAAGAATCGGCCACTAAGCGCGGCGTGTTGAGATGATCGACGTGGACGAAGTACATCGGCGCCGAAGCGCTCGTTAACGTCGCTGCAAAGTCCTGCGCGCCTTGGTCAGCGCCAACACTTGTGAGGCTCCGAGATGCGGGCGCGAAACTGTAGCCGTTGGCCGAAGGCGTCACCGTTCCGGACCAACCCGGAACGACTGCGCAACTGTATTGGCCCCATGCATTTGATGGACTGCAGACGCCCCCATTTGCCGCCGTTAGGGAAGCGTTGGCGAGCGGCACGCCGTTCACGCTGACCGTCCCGCTTACGAAGTACGCTTGATTGGTCGCCGCGTAATCCTGCGAGCTTTGGTTAGCGGTGACGTGGCTGTAGCTGTGCGTTCCCGGCGTAAACAGATAGCCGTTCAGCGCGGGTGTCACTGTGCCCGACCAGCCCTGCGGTGCGCTGCAGCTGTACTGACCACTTGCGTTGGAAGAAGTGCAGCTGACGCCGTTGGTTGCCGCAAAGGCCACGTTGGCTAACGGCGCGCCATTAAACAACACGGTCCCGTTCAGCTGGAAGCTCGGCGTCGCCGTGTAGTTCTGCGCCGTCTGCGCCACCGTCACGTTGCTGTAGGAGCGGGAGGACTGCGTAAAGATGTAGCCGCTCAGCTGGGGCGTTATGGTTCCGGACCAGCCGGACGGAACGCTGCAGGTGTACTGCCCGTTTGCGTTTGATGAGCCGCAGGCACCACCGTTGGTGGCCGCAAGGGTGACGTTCGCAAGCGGAGAGCCGTTCAGAGTGACAGTTCCCCCTAGCGACAGCCCCGCGGTGAAGTTGCCGCTTGTTGCGAGAAGGGTATACGTGCCAGCGGCGAAGAGTCGAAGCTGGTAAGTGCCGAGCGTGACCGATGTTGGGACGGTGAAAGGAACGCTGCCGCTCGCAGTGCCGGTTGTGTTGCGTCGGCTCATTTCCGGGTAGTTGGGTGCACTCGGCGTGTACAGGCCAACCCAGTCGCTTGCGTTAGGCGCCGGGATTCCACTCCAGGCGGCTGTCACGATGCCGCCGGGTAGTACGCTCACAGGAGTCGCACTCAAACTGATGTTCGGCACGGTTACAGTGAAGTTGCCGCTCGTCGCAACAAGCGTAGAGCCGCTGTTTGCGAAAAGCCGCAATTGATACGTGCCGGGGGCGAGGTTTGAAGGGATCGTGAAGGGAACGTTGCCGCTCGCCGTTCCGGTCGTATAGCGGTACGTGGTAACCGGGCTATTGGGTGCACCGGGTGCATACAGCCCGATCCAGTCTGAGCTCGACGGTGGGGAGATACCGCTCCAAGTCGCCGTTAAAATGCCGCCTTGTGGCACGCTCGTAGGGGATACATCTAGTGTCACGGCCTGAGCTGCGGCTGCCACGAGCCACGCAGCCATCAACAAGAACACTTTCACGGTGCGGGCGCTCATTGGACCACCGCCACCGGAATATCGCCGAGATACATCACCTCGCGCTTTCGAACGCCCGCCGGATCAGTCTCGGCGATGAGACGCCCGCCAAGGTCGTAGTGGAACACCGTGTCACCCTGGCTGTTGGTCTTGCGAATGCGCTGCCCGAGCGCGTTCACTTGATAGTTGGTGGCGCCGATGACGCTGGTAGCCTGCACCATCCGCCCGCGCACGTCATAGGCATAGGTGTTCACGCCATCGTTTGTGGTCGAACCGTTCGCGTCGAATACGAAACTGCGGATCGGTCCGGAGGCAGGCGTCAGCGTGTCGATGCGATTGCTGGTCGAGCTGTACGCTAGCGTGTCGGTACCTGCGCCCGCAGTCTTGCTGAGTCGGTTGCCGACCGCGTCGTAGCTGTAGCCGTAAGGTGTGCCGGGAGTTACAGCGGATGTGAGCCGATCCAGACTGTCGTAGCCGTAGTTATTGATATTGAGCGGATTGCCTGACTCGCTGATGAACTCGATGCGGCTCGCGGCGTCGTAGCCGATCAGGAAGGTTTTTGCGCCCAAGCTATAGGAGTTGACGCGTCCGTCCTGGTCGTAGCTTCGCGAGTAACCTTGACCGTTGCCGAGGACATAGCTCTTCACGCCGCCGAAGGGGTGATAGGTAATGGCCGCGACGACGGGCATCGTCTGGCCGTTGAAGGTGGTGTTGATCACGTTGACGCGGCCCAGGCTGTCGAAGCCATAGGCGACTGTCCGTCCGGAGGGGTACGTCATTCCGGACAGGCGTCCGGCGCTGTCGTAGCTATAGGCCACTACGTACTGCACACCGCCGACGGTGCGTGTTTCCGAGCTGACGCGCCCTTGCAGGCTGTAGGAGTACTGGATGAGGTTCGTCTGCTGGTTCGCGGAGTCGGTCTCAGTGATGCTGGCCAAGCGGCCGATGCCGTTCTGCGCCGAGTCGTAGGCATAGGCCTGCTTCGAGCCGTCGTAGAAGGTGATCAGCGTGATGCGGTTAAGTGCGTCGTAGGCGTACGTCGTCGTCTGGCCCTTCGCGTCCGTGCGCGTCAGGACGTTGCCAGCGGCATCGTAGGTACTTGAAGTGTTGCCCGTGTCGGGGCTCGTCTGCGACGTGAGATTACCAAGCCCATTCACGGTGTAGCCGGTGACGAGGGCGCGCGGATCGGACACCTGAATGAGGGCGTCGAGTCCGTTGTACGCGTACTGCGTCGCCCCGAGGCCCGGATCGGTTACTTGCTTGAGACGGTTGAGCGCGTCGTACTGATTGGACGTAACCCGGTTCAGCGGGTCCTTTACCGATGTCACGTTGCCCTGGCTGTCGTAGCCGTACTCGGTGGTCTGGTTAAGGGACCCGAGTTCTTGGAACAGGCGATTGAGGTTGGAGAACACGCGCGTGCGGGTCTGTGCCAGGGTGTTGGCGGGGTCGAACACTTGCTCGGCTGTGCGGTTGCCCATGGCATCCAGGGTGTAGGCGATACGGTTGCCCTGGCTGTCCGTGATGCTTGTCAGCCGGTGTGCCGAGTCGTATCCGTAGGTGAGGAACGAGCCGTCGGGCAACGTGACTGTGGCGACTTGCCCCACACCGTCGTAGTCGTAGAAAGTCACCTCGCTGCCGACCGAGCGGCTCGTTAAGCGCTGGCGCGAATCGTAGGTCAGCGTCGTCGTCAATCCATTGGGGTCGACGATGGTGAGCGGCTGGCCCTGCGCGTTGTACGCCGTGATGCTGGTCGTGTGGCCAAGGGCATTCACTATCGTCGCGACGTTTCCCCTCTTGCCTGGATCGGGATCGTCGTTGGGGTAGTAGGTATAAGTCGTGACGTCCGCGGCATCCGTGCGCGGGCCGTTGACGCTCAGCACTGAGCCATTCGCGTTGTAGGTGTAGGTCCAGACGCGCGGCGTTCCGACAGGCGTAGCCGAAAGGCCCTGGCTACCATTTGCGTCGTACGTCGCCTGCACCGTTCGCGAGCAAAGTGCACCACGGGCTCCGCAAGCCGTGCCGTCGCTGTCGTAGACGTTGGTCGTGATGCGGAGCGGTTCGGCGACCTGAGTCGGCAAGCGGAAGCTGGCGTGCCATGCCCACGTAATGGTGCGAGTCTGCGGAGTCGTGCCGCCGGAGGAGGTCAACCCTTCGGTGCGGGACGTTTCGAGGTTTCGCGTGAGGTCATATGCGTAGTTCGTGCGGTTGCCGTTCCAATCCGTGCGGCTCGAGACGTTCCCATTGGCGTCGTACATCTGAGCGGCGGAACCGCAACTCGGGCAGGCGGCGCCACTGACACCAGTACGCCTGACCACGCCGAGCGACGTCGTAAGTCCGTAGTCGCGGGCTACGCCTAGTGGATCCGTGACGGTCGTAACCGAATTTGGCGCGGTGTATACAAATGTGTACCTTTGCGTGCTTCCGGCGTGCTCGGAAGTGACCGCCCGCCCCTGTGTGTCGTATTCGTATGTCGCGAAACGTGCGCCGTTTTCGTCGATGATTCCAGTCAACGCATTCGGCAGCGCAGTGTTTTGCGTGTGCTCTTGCTCGTTGTAGACGAACTGGCGTATCCGACTATCAGGAAATGTGATTGAGGCAAGATTGCCGGCGCTGTCATAGGCGAAGTTGTAGGCGTCATTCGCCGGGTCTGTCAGCCGTATGACGCGCCTGTTGATGTCGTAAACGTAACTGAGAGTTCTGCCCCAAGGATCCGAAACGGAAATCAGCAAACCTGATGTGGGCGCAATGCTCGACGGTGTGGACGAGGTGCTGTATCCCAGCGTAGTCGTAGCTCCGGCCCTATCCGTGATTGAGAGGAGCCGCCCGCTTGCGTCGTAAAGCTCAATCGAGTCGTCGGCCGCGACGGTCAATTTCCAGCCGATGATGTTGCCGGTCCCATCAACCAGGCGTTCCACACGGTCTGCCACGTCCGCATCCGCGACGTACAGGTTGCCGGAAGCCGGCGCCCGGAAATTGAGCTCGCGCCCGTCTTGGCGTTGCGCAACGACTACCCAGTTGAGGTTATTGATCTGGCGGTCGTAGTTGCCTTTCCAGCCCGTCCCGTATGCCCCCTTCCAGATCTGGACCGCATCACTCAACGGACGGCTGTTGTAGCTCAGCTGCTCGACCAGTGGTGAGTTGGAGCTCGCGCGATACACCGCTTCGACTTGAAACTTCGTCCCCGTCCCGGTATTGCAGGGATTAGCTGTGAGGTCGCAACGGGCACCAACGTTCTTCGCGAGGATCGACGGGCCACACTTGCCAGTCCAGACGTTGCGCATCTCTCCCGCGGCGCAGGGGAGCGCGTTGATGCAGCTCGCGTGGTCTGTTCCATCTGGCGAAGGGGAATAGGTACCGCCCCCCGGGCACGGGGGGGTGTAGACGTTGTATGTAGGTCCGGGCGAGATGGTGACCTGCCAGCCCCACGGCGTGCTGCCCTCGCAGCTCAGGTAGAGAAGGGCGTTACCATCTCCGTAAACTGCGTGAGGGTACTGGTAGCCAACGATGAGATACGGGTGGTTATAGACCTTCCCGTCCGGACCCGTGCATGTCGGGAATGCACCGCTAGTGACCAAGCGCCCGACTATGAGGTTCAGGGTTTGAGTGGCACGATCGCGCCACACGACATGCGTTGCGGCGACGGTCGGGCCCCAGATCGCAGGCAACGTGAGCTGAACGCTGGGGTCCGAGCTGGCGTTCTGGGTGCGCCCATCGAACCACACCCCGATAGCCGGGTAAGTGTCGGCGAGCACTCGAGGCGCGGTCCAGGGCGCAAGTAAAGCGGCGCAAGAGAGAAGAAATAGTGAGAACCGATTGCGCGAGCAGAATCTTGCCGAGTAGTTCAGTCCGGCGCGAACAAAAAGGGCGATAAAGGACTCGGCAACAATAGGCCGCGTGACATACATCGGAACCTCCCCTCTGGCGAGCGCGCGTTCGTCTTCGCGCTTGGTTCTAGTTCTTGCTGAATAGCGCGGCGCCGCGCGTGATGTCAACAGAAGTTTCTGTGACTTTCCGGTGGAAATTTTATCTGCGCGTCTCTCCGTGCGCTCTGAAATTCGGACGCCGAGATAACGCAAATGAACCGGCTACGTCGCCTCCGCTAAATTACTCGTTCAGTTGGCTTGGATAGCACGCCAGGTTGTCTAGCTCTGAAACAGGTCGACCTATTGGGGGTATCGGATGGGGTATCCGAGACCCTCGTGGAGGCTGTGCTATCTGTGGATCAACAGTTTGCGACCTCAAAGCGATGGAGGCGCGCTCCACCAACTCATTAGTCTGGACAACTGACGGTCGCAATTCCGTTCAGTCGGCTAACGAGAGTCCTAACCGGAGAAGGCACGGCAGCGTTCGAGACGTCTTCAACGTCAATCCAGAGCGATCCCGGGGATTGGACATTCGGCGTGCGCGCCACCTGGCACAACAGCGGATGAATCCGCAGACGGAAGTGAGTAAAGCCGTGTTCGAGCGTTTCCAAGGTCTTCGTTGATCGCACTTCGCAACCCAGCGAGCGACGGCAGTGACCATCGATGTCTTTCGCAGGCGCTTCGGGGAATGACCACAGCCCGCCCCAGATTCCCGGCGCGGGACGCTTTTCCAGGAGGAGTTGTCCCCGGTCCAAGAGCACCAGCCAGGTCACCGCTTTCTGCGGCAGCGCCTTGCGCGGGCGCGGCGCGGGAATCTCTGCCGTCCGATCCGCTTTTCTCGCCTTGCAGCTGGTCCGGACTGGGCAGGCATCGCAGCGCGGCGCATTCCGCGTGCACACGGTGGCGCCGAGGTCCATCAGCGCCTGGGTGTAGGTTTCGATATCGGCCTTCGGCAGCAGCCGGTTCGCGCGCTCCCACAGCGCGGCTTCGACGGCCTTTTCGCCGGGCCAGCCTTCGATGCCGAAGTAGCGCGCGAGCACGCGCTTGACGTTGCCGTCGAGGATCGCGGCGCGCTCGCCGAAGGCGAAGGCGGCGATCGCGGCGGCGGTGGATTTGCCGATGCCGGGCAGCGCTTCGATGTCTGCTGCGGTGCGCGGGAATGAACCGAGTTGTGAAACGGTCTTGGCGGCGGCGTGGAGGTTCCTTCCGCGAGCGTAATAGCCCAGGCCGCTCCAGAGCTGGAGCACCTCGTCTTCCGAGGCGGCGGCGAGCGCTTCGACGGTGGGGAAGCGGCGCAGGAAGCGCTCGTAATAGGGAATGACGGCGCTCACCTGGGTCTGCTGGAGCATGACCTCCGAGAGCCAGATGCGGTAGGGGTCGCGTGTGCCCTGCCAAGGAAGGCCGCGGCGGCCGTGCAGCTTCTGCCACGCTTTAAGCTTCTCGGCAAAGACCATTGGTAACATTCTCGCAGGAACCCGAATCGATGCTTGCGTTCGTCCTGAAGCGCCTGGGCCAGGCCTTGATCGTGATGCTCACGGTCGGGCTGATTGCATTCTCGCTGTTTCGCTTCGTCGGCGACCCGGTCGTGTTCATGCTGGGACAGGACGCCACCGACCAGGACCGCGCGCGCGTGACGAAGCTGCTTGGTCTCGATCGGCCGTTCTACGTGCAATACGCGACCTTCGTCGAGCGCGCCCTGCAGGGCGACTTCGGCCTGAGCCTGAGGCAGGTGCGGCCGGTCTCCACGCTCATCGTCGAGCGCCTGCCCGCGACGCTCGAGCTCTCGCTCGTCGCCGCATTTTTCGCCTTGCTCGCGGGGATCCCCATGGGGGTCTACACGGCTTTGCGCCGGCAGTCGTGGCTCTCGCACGCACTGCTGGCGGTTTCGCTGATCGGCGTGTCGCTGCCGACGTTTCTGATCGGGATCCTGCTCATCCTCGTGTTCTCGGTCCAGCTCGGCTGGCTACCCTCTTTCGGCCGCGGCGACACGGTGGCGCTCGGCTGGTGGACCACGGGGCTGCTCACCGCGTCGGGCCTGAAGGCGCTCATCCTGCCCTCGATCACGCTCGGGCTCTTCCAGATGACGCTGATCCAGCGCCTGGTACGCTCGGAGATGCTCGAGGTGCTGCGCACCGACTACATCCGCTTCGCGCGCGCCCGCGGGCTCACCGACCGCGCCGTGCACTTCGGTCACGCGCTGAAGAACACACTCGTGCCCGTAATCACGATCACCGGGCTGCAGCTCGGCGCGATCATCGCCTTCGCCATCATCACCGAGACCGTGTTCCAGTGGCCCGGGATGGGCCTGCTCTTCATCCAGGCGGTGCAGTTCGCCGACGTGCCGGTGATGGCGGCGTACCTGTGCCTGATCGCGCTCTTTTTCGTGATCATCAACCTGGCGGTCGATCTCCTCTACTATGCGGTCGATCCCCGCCTCCGAGTGCAGCCGATATGACGAGCCCGGTCGAGCGCATCCGCGCCTATCACGCCGAGTTGAAGGGGGTGCGCCATGACCTGCACGCGCACCCCGAGCTCGCGTTCACCGAGACGCGCACTTCGGATCTGGTGGCCGAGAAGCTCGGCACTTGGGGCATCGAGGTGCACCGTGGCCTGGCGCGGACTGGTGTTGTGGGGGTTATCAAAGGAAAAACCAACTTCGGGGGGCGCGGGGTTGGATTACGGGCAGATATGGACTGCCTGCCGATCCAGGAAACGGGCACGGTGTCCTACCGGTCGCGTCACGAGGGCCGCATGCACGCGTGCGGCCACGATGGCCACACCACGATGCTGCTCGGCGCGGCGCGCTATCTCGCCGAGACGCGCAACTTCGACGGCATCGCGTACGTCATCTTCCAGCCCGCCGAGGAGAGCGGTGCCGGCGGGCACGTCATGGTGCGCGAGGGCCTGTTCGAGAAGTTTCCCGCGAACGAGATCTACGCGCTGCACAACTGGCCCGGTCTCGCGCCCGGAAAAATCGCGGTCGGCGCCGGGCCGATGATGGCGGCCACCGACGAGGTGCAGATCACGGTGCGCGGCAAGGGCGGCCACGGCGCCATGCCGCACCTCGTCGTCGATCCGGTGGTCGCCTGCGCGCAGATCATCACCGCGCTGCAGACCATCGCGAGCCGCAACGTCGAGCCCACGGACGCGGTCGTCGTGAGCATCTGCTCGATGCAGACGAGCCAGGTCGGCGCGTTCAACGTGGTGCCGGAGTCGGTACGCCTCGTCGGCACGGTGCGCAGCTTCCGTCCCGAGACGCGCGAGCTCGCCGAGCGGCGCCTGCGCGAGATCGCCACCAAGGTGGCCGAGGCGCTCGGCGCCACGGCCCAGGTCGACTACATGCGCGGTTACCCGGCCACGGTGAACAGCGCGCGCGAGGCTGCGTTCGCCGCGTCGGTCGGCGAGCGCATCTTCGGCCGGGGCAACGTGATCACCGACCCCACGCCGACGATGGGCGGCGAGGACTTCTCCTACATGCTCGCCGAGCGCCCCGGCGCCTACGTCTGGCTCGGCCAGGGCGGCGGCCCCGGCGGCTGCTTCCTGCATAACCCGAATTTCGATTTCAACGACGAGGTGATTCCGCTGGGTGCGGGCTACCTCGCCGCGCTCGTCGAACACGCTTTGCCACTTGGGGAGGACAAATGAGGCTAGTGAAGGTTTTGGTTGTCGGCGTATCCCTTCTCCTGTTTTCAACCGTGGAAGCCGTACAACTGCGATGGGCGGCGCAGAACGACGTCCTGACGCTCGATCCCCACTCGCAGAACCACGCCACCACGAACTCGATCCTGCAGCACACCTACGAAGGCCTGACGCGCTACACCAAGACCTTCGGCGTCGAGCCCTGCCTCGCGACGGGCTGGAAGGAGATCTCCGAGACGCAGTGGCGCTTCAACCTGAGGCAGGGCGTCAAGTTCCACGACGGCTCGCCCTTCACCGCCGACGACGTGGTGTTCTCGTTCGGCCGCATCCAGCAGCCTCAGGGCACGATGCAGGTCTACGTCGCGGGCGTGAAGGAGGTGAAGAAGATCGACGACCACACCGTCGACTTCCTGCTCAGCGGTCCGAACCCGGTGCTGCTCCGCAACCTCGTGGACTTCCGCATCATGAGCAAGGCCTGGGCGGAGAAGAACCGCTCGCAGAACGTGCAGGACTACGCGAAGAAGGAGGAGACCTACGCCTCGCGCAACACCAACGGCACCGGGCCCTACATGATCAAGTCCTGGGAGCCCGACAAGCAGATCGTGTTCGCGCTCAACAAGAACTGGTGGGAGAAGATCGAGGGCAACGTCACCGACGTCATCTACAGCCCGATCAAGTCCGACGCCACGCGCGTCGCGGCGCTGCTCTCCGGCGACGTCGACCTCGTCACCGACCTGCCGGTGCAGGACGTGGAGCGCCTGCGCAAGGACCCGAAGCTCAAGGTGCTCGACGGCGAGGAGAACCGCACCATCTTCATCGCGATGGACCAGCACAGCGACGAGCTCAAGTACTCGAACGTGAAGGGCAAGAATCCCTTCAAGGACATCCGCGTGCGCAAGGCGCTCAACATGGCCGTCGACCGCGAGTCGATCAAGCGGGTCACCATGCGCGGGATGTCGATCCCGGCGGGAATCATGGTCGCGCCGAGCGTGCACGGCTGGTCCAAGGACCTCGACGTTTATCCGAAATACGATCCGGCGGCGGCGAAGAAGATGCTCGCCGAGGCCGGCTATCCCGAGGGTTTCGAGTTCACCCTCGACTGCCCGAACAACCGCTACGTCAACGACGAGAAGATCTGCCAGGCGCTGGTCGGGATGTGGGCGAAGGCGGGGCTGCGCGTCAAGCTGAACGCCGTGCCGTTCGCGAACTTCATCCCGAAGATCCTCAACTTCGATTCGAGCGCCTACATGCTGGGCTGGGGCGTGGCCACCTTCGACGCGCTCTACAGCCTGCAGTCGCTGGTGCGGACCAAGACCGCGGGCGCCGACGGCAGCTTCAACCTCGGCCGGGTCAGCGACCCGAAGCTCGACAAGACCATCGACGCCATCAAGATCACCACCGACCCCAAAGCGCGCGACGCGCTGCTACGGGAGGGGTTGATGGTCACGCGCGACCAGGCGTACTACGTGCCGCTGCACCACCAGCTGCGCCCCTGGGCGATGAAGAAGAACGTCAGCACCGTGTACAAGGCCGACGACCGGCCGGAATCGCGCTTCGCGCGCGTCGACTGATCCAGACGCAGGCGCGGTGTTGCGCGGCGTGTTACGTGGCGTTTTCCTCAGGAAGTTCTGGGACCACGACCTGGCGTGGAGCTTCCGCCGCTCGCCAGTCACCGTGGTGGCGGCGGCGCTGACGCTCGCCTGCGTCGGCGCCGCGCTCCTCTCGCCCTGGCTCGCGCCGCAGAACCCGTTCGACGCCGCGGCGTTGAATCTGAATGACGCCTTCAAGCCGCCGGCCTGGGAGGCGGGCGGCGAGCGTGCCTATTTCCTGGGCAGCGACAACCAGGGGCGCGACATCCTTTCCACCATCATGTACGGCGCGCGCGTGTCGCTTGGCGTAGGCCTCGCCTCGGTGCTGCTCTCGGTCCTGCTCGGGGTGTCGGCGGGCCTCGTCTCGGGTTACTTCGGCGGCCGGATCGACGCGGTGATGATGCGCATCGCCGACGTGCAGCTCTCCTTCCCCGCGATCCTGATCGCGCTGCTGATCGACGGCGTGGCGCGCGTCGCGCTGCCGAGCGATCGCCACGACGCCATCGCGATCCCGGTGCTGATCGTTGCCATCGGCCTGTCGAAATGGGTGGACTACGCGCGCACCGTGCGCGGCTCGACGCTGGTCGAGAAGGGCAAGGAGTACGTGCAGGCCGCGCGCGTGATCGGGCGGCGGCCGTTCGCGATCCTCGTCTTGCACGTGCTGCCGAACGTCCTCGGCCCAGTGCTGGTCATCGCCACGATCAACGTCGCGATCGCCATCATCACCGAGGCGACCCTCTCCTTCCTCGGCGTCGGCGTGCCGCCGACCGAGCCATCGCTCGGCACGCTGATCCGCGTCGGCAACGAGTTCCTCTACTCGGGCGAGTGGTGGATCACGGTGTTCCCCGGCGTCGCCCTCGTCACGCTCGTGCTGTCGGTCAACCTGCTGGGCGACTGGCTGCGCGACGCGCTCAATCCGAAGCTGCGTTGATCCTCGAGATCGAAAACCTGCGCGTCGAATTCCCCAGCCGCCGGGGAACCCTCGTCGCGGTCGACGACGTCTCGTTCGCGATCGCTCCGGGCGAGGTGCTCGGCATGGTCGGCGAATCGGGCGCCGGCAAGACGCTGAGCGGCCTCGCCGTCATCGGCCTGATCGAGCCGCCGGGGCGCATCGCCGCGGGCGAGGTGCGCCTCGAGGGCCGGCGCATCGACAACCTGCCGCACGAGGAGATGCGCAAGCTGCGCGGGCGCCGCATCGGCGTGGTGTTCCAGGACCCGCTCACCTCGCTCAATCCGCTCTACACCATCGGCGCGCAGCTCGAGGAGACGATCCTCACCCACCTGCCGCTTTCCCGCACCCAGGCGCGGGCGCGGGCGCTGGCATTGCTGCGCGAGGTCGGCATTCCGGCGCCGGAGTCGCGCTTCGAGCACTACCCGCACCAATTCTCGGGCGGCATGCGCCAGCGCGTGGTCATCGCGCTCGCGCTCGCCGCCGAGCCGAGCCTGCTCATCGCCGATGAGCCCACCACCGCGCTCGACGTCTCGATCCAGGCGCAGATCATCGCGCTGCTCAAGCGCCTGGCGCGCGAGCGCGGCACCGCGGTGCTGCTGATCACGCACGACATGGGCGTGATCGCCGAAACCGCGCAGCGCGTGGCGGTGATGTACGCGGGCCGCCTGGTCGAGCTCGGCCCGGTGCGCGACGTGATCCACTCGCCGCGCCACCCCTACACCGCCGGCTTGATGGGATCGATTCCCAAGATCACACCGCAGCGCAACCGGCGTCTCGCCCAGATCGAGGGCGCCATGCCGCGCTTGAACGCCATTCCGCCCGGCTGCCCTTTCAACCCACGCTGCCCGAGGCGGTTCGAGCGTTGCGCCGTCGAGCGCCCCGAGCTGCTGCCCGCGGGCGCGAGCGCCGCGGCCTGCTGGCTGCATGCCGCCTCCTAGCCTCCTCAGCCTCTCGCGGGTCAGCCGCGACTTCGACGTCTCGGCGCCGTGGCTGAACCGCGTCATCGAACGTGGGCCGCGCCGCAGCCTGCGCGCGGTGGACGAGGTGAGCTTCGAGGTCGTCGGCGGCGAGACGCTCGCGCTGGTCGGCGAGTCGGGCTGCGGCAAGTCGACGGTGGCGCGCCTCATCGTCGGGCTGTACGGGCCGACCAGCGGCCGGGTCGAGTTCCGCGGCCGGCGCATGCAGATGATCTTCCAGGATCCCTACGCCAGCCTGAACCCGCGCTGGCGGGTGAAGGATATCGTCGCCGAGCCGCTGCGAATCTTGAACACCAGGAAAGACGTTTCCGAATTGCTCGTGCAAGTCGGCCTGTCGCCCGACGACGGCGAAAAGTACCCGCACGAATTCTCGGGCGGACAGCGCCAGCGCATCTCGATCGCGCGCGCGCTCGCGGGCGAGCCCGACTTCGTCGTGTGCGACGAACCCACGTCGGCGCTCGACGTCTCGGTGCAGGCGCAGATCCTCAACCTGATGAGCGAGCTGCAGCAGCGGCTTCGCCTCACCTACGTCTTCATCTCGCACAACCTCGCGGTGGTCTCCCAGATCGCCGACCGCGTCGGCGTGATGTATTTCGGCCGGGTCGTCGAGCTCGCGCCGACTGCGCAGCTCTTCGCCCGGCCGCGCCACCCCTACACCCGCATGCTTCTCGATGCGGTGCCCGACCTCGCGATGAGCGGCAAGCCGCGCACGCCGATCGCCGGCGAGGTACCCAACCCGCTCGCGCCGCCGCCCGGCTGCGCCTTCCATCCGCGCTGCCCGCATGCCAACGAGCGCTGCCGGCGCGAGCGGCCGCAGGTCATCGACAACGTGGCGTGCCACGCGGTCGAGGAAAGACGCATCAACCTGGCCGCGCAGCCACAAGGAGGCTTCTGAATGCACACGCCCTCAAGCTCGGACTGGGAGCGCGAGATCGCAACTCTGGAAGACGAAGCGAACAGGGCCTTCGTCAACCGCGACGTCGGGCGGCTCGACGAGCTGTTCTCCGACGAACTCCTGGTCAACTCGCCCATCAACCGCGTCAACGATAAGCGGAAGCTTCTCGAGCTCCTCGGCAGCGGCGTCATCGGCCACGTCTTCTGCGAGCTTCGGCAAGAGCTCATGCGGCGAGACGGCGACCTGGTGATCGTCATGGGCTCCGATACGGTCCAGGATACGCCCGCAGATCCGATCCTGCGGCGACGGGTGACGAATGTCTGGCGCCGGGAGGGCAATCGCTGGCGGCTCTACATCCGGCATGCAAACCTGATTGCCGGGGCGAAGTGACTGCCGACGTTGCCAACCTCGGGCTCGTCCGCCCCCCGGTCGTCTACCTCGTCTCGATCGGCCTCGGCGTCCTCGTTCATCTGTTCTGGCCGGTGCCGGTGCTCCCGGCTTCGATCAGCATGCTGATCGGCGTCCTGCTTGTACTGGCAGCCGTCGCTCTCTTCATGTCTTCAGTGCGCACGTTCCGGAAGGCCGGCACTCCCGTCCCGGGCAACCTTCCGACGACGATCATCGTGCGAACCGGACCGTACGCCTTCAGCCGGAATCCGATCTATCTCGCTTTCACGCTCTTTCAGCTCGGACTCGCAGCGTGGGTCAACAGTCTCGGCCTGCTGGTCACGCTTCTTCCGGCGCTGGCCCTCATGGTGTTGGTGGTCGTTCCGCGAGAGGAGCGCTATCTCGAGGCTCGGTTTCCCGCGGAGTATCTGCCGTACAAGCGCGACGTCCGGCGGTGGCTGTAGGGTGAATGCGCTTCCCGCCGTTCTCATAGCCGCCAGCGCCTCCGTTATCTTCGCGCTCGGCGCTTTGCACCTGTGGTACACGTTCCACGGCAACAAGCTGCACCCCCGAGACCCCGAGCTCCGCGCGAGGCTCGAGCAGGTTCCGCTCGTGCTGACTCGTCAGACAACCATGTGGAAGGCCTGGGTCGGGTTCGTGGACTGAACAATTCCAGAAAGAGGTTCGAGCAATGGGCAGGCAGACAGGTCGTAATCTTCGCAACCGCAGGCGCAAGCAGCAGATCAAGAAGAGGCTGCGGCAGGAAGCCAAGCAGAAAAGGAAAAGCCCGCCGGCGCCCTGACGCCGAACACACCTCTAACGCAGGTTGGCCACTCCGAAAGGAACGTGCCCGGCGGCGACGTGCGCCCGCGCGGAGTCGATATGCCCGCGCTGGTCGTCGAAGTAGAAGTCGGGCTCGAAGGCCTTGAGGAACGCGCCCTTGTCGAGGCCGCCGAGGAACATCGCTTCGTCCACGGCGATGTTCCATTCCATCAGCGTGCGCACGGCGCGCTCGTGGGCAGGGGCGCTGCGCGCAGTGACGAGCGCGGTTCTCACCTTCATGGGGAAGTCTTTTTCCGTGCGCGCGGCGCTCTGCAGGCGATGCAGCGCCTCGAGCAGCGGCTTGAACGGACCCGGCGGAAGGGGCTGCAGCGCGTTGGCCGCCTCGTGCCGCGTGAATGCCTCCAGGCCGTCGCGCTGGTATACGCGCTCCGCCTCGTCGGAAAAGAGCACTGCATCGCCGTCGAACGCGATGCGCACTTCGTCGGCGTGGCGGCTCGCCGCCTGCGCCGATTCGGGATACACGCGCGCCGCCGGGCACTTCGCCTCGAGCGCGCTCATGACGTCGGCCTCGTTCGCCGACAGGAACAGGTTCGCCTTCAGCGCGTCGAGGTACTTGTAGGGGGTCCGCCCTCTCGTGAAAACGCCGCGTTCGAGCGGCAGCCCCGCCCTCGCGGCGGATCGGAACACGCGCAAGCCGGAAACCGGGTCGTTCTTCGACAGGATCACCACCTCGACGCGCTGCGCCTTCGCGGTGTTGAAGGCGAGCAGCTTCTTTACCAGCGGGAAGGCGACGCCTTCGCGCGCCGGGACGTCGAGCCGCGCGAACTGCAGGTTGATATACGCGCCCTCGCCGTCGCGGTCGAACACATTGTTCTCCTCCTCGAAATCGAACAGGGCCCGCGAGGAGATCGCGACCACCAGCTTGCCTTCGACCGAGTAGGGCATGGCTGCCCCACTATACAACTAGTAAACGGTATCGACCGGGACGCCGAACGTGTACCCGGCGCCGCGCTCAGTGCGGATGTAGCGCGGCTCCGCCGGGTCGGGCTCGATCTTGCGCCGCAGGCGCATGATCTGCACGTCCACCGAGCGGTTGAAGACCTCGTCGTTGTGCAGGCGCGAGAGATCCAGGAGCTGGTCGCGCGAGAGGATCCGGTTGGGCGCCCCGAGCAGCACCACGAGCAGGCTGAACTCGCCGTTGCTCAACGGCACGTGACGCCCGTCTCGCGCCGTCAGCCGACGCATGTTGAGGTTCAGCTCCCAGCCGTCGAAACGGTAGGCGCGGATGCCCTCGGGCTTGCCCTGGCGCACCTCGGCGTGGCGCCGGCGCAGGATCGTGCGGATGCGCGCGAGCAGCTCGCGCGTGCTGAAGGGCTTCGTCAGGTAGTCGTCGGCGCCGAGCTCGAGGCCCATGACGCGGTCTGCTTCCTCGGCGCGGCCGGTCAGCATCACGATGGGGATCTCGGAATCGTCACGCAGGCGCCTTGCCAGCGCCATGCCGTCCTCGCCCCTCAGCTTGAGGTCGAGCACCACCAGGTCGACCACCTGGTCGGCCAAGACCTCCTGCATCGCACGGCCGTCGGCAACGGCCGTCACGCGCAGCTCGTTCTTTCCGAGGTAGTCGGAAACGAGCTGCCGGATCGTGGGATCGTCGTCCACGACCAGGACATGCGGCAGGGCCGCATGGGTTTGAGACTGCAATTGCGCGGTCATGGTTGCATTCACGCCCGGGGAGTCTAGAAAACCCTACCGCGGGTCGTTACAGGTGTAATGGGCCCTCAGGTTGCATGTAAATTACACGCAATCGGCACCCTATGGAATGCGCGCCGTGGCCATCGATCCCTCAAAGCGCCCGGGAGACATCCTCGTCATCGACGACGATGCGATCCTGCGCGACCTGGTGACCGACTGGCTCGAGGGCGCAGGCTACCGCGTGCGCCGCGCGGTCAGCTGCTGCGCCGGGACGGCCGAGCTGGGCAAGAATCCGCCCGCCCTCATCGTGAGCGACATGTTCATGCCGGGGCCGTGTGGAGCCGAGGCGATCGCCTGGCTCAAGCGTGAGCATCCCGGGGTTGCGTTGATCGCCGTTTCCGGCCATTTCAATTCGGGCCAGGGACTGAGCGCCCAGGCGGCGCTCGATGCCGGTGCCGACCGCGCGCTCGCCAAGCCGGTGAAGCGCGCCGAGCTCCTGCGCGCCGTGGCCGAGCTCGTCGGCAAGCCCGTCCGGTAGCGCCGGATGCCGGTCGGCCGCCTCCGCGCTGCCCTCTCCGGCATCTCGCTGACGCGCGCGCTGGTTGGGCTGGGCGCAATCCTCGTCGCGATCAACGTGTGCTCGGCGATCTGGGACATCCGCGCCGACCGCGAGCGTGTCATGCAGCGCGCGCAGCGCGATTTCTCGAACCTGACGCGCCTGCTCGCCGAGCAGACCGCTGCGTCGCTCGAGGCCGTGGACCTGGTGCTGCGCGACGCGGTGCGCGACGGCAGCGCGGCGAAAGCCGCGGCCATCCTTGGGCACATGCCCGAGGAGCTTGCGCACGTCGCCCAGCTCGCGTCCATCGTCGTGCTCGACCGCAACGGCGAGGTGCTCACCCAGACCAACCTCCTGCCGACGATCGATCCCGACCTTTCCAAGCTCGCCCTCTTCGAGGCGCACCGCAGCGGCCGCGGCCCGGCAGTTATCCTGAGCGAGCCCTTCCTCGGCGGACCCGTGGCGACGAGCTGGCGCTTCGTCGTGTCGCGCCGCTTCACCGGCTTCGGCGGCGCCTTCGAAGGGGTGCTGGCCGCGATCATAGAAATCGACCGCTTCGACCGCCTGTACCAGACGATCGACCTCGGCGACGGCGGCGCCATCGCGCTGTACTCGCTCGACGGCGTGATGATCACGCGCGTGCCCGATCCCGGGGGCGTCAAGGGGCGGCGGTTCTACAACACGGATATCTACCGAGCCGTGCAGAGCGGCGGACGCTTCGACGGCTGGACGCAGAGCCCCCTGGTAAACGAGCGGGTGCTGGTTTCGGCGCAGGCCGTGCGCGGCTTTCCGCTGTTCGTGGCCACCGGCGCCCCCGAGTCGGCGGTGCTCGCCCCGTGGCGAGACCAGGCCTGGCTCATCGGCCTGCGCACGCTGCTCACTTCGGCGGCGGTGCTGGCGCTGATCGCGCTCGCCGCATGGGGACTCGCGCGCCGCGAGCGCGCCATGGAACGCAGCGAAAAGCGCTTCCGCGCGATGATCGAGCACAGCGCCGACGCGATGCTGCTCACGCGGCCGGCCTCGGGCGGCATCCTCTACGTCAGCCCCACCTTCGAGCGGCTCACGGGCTACCGGCTCGAAGACGTGCGCGGCAAGCAGTACCTCGAGCTCATCCATCCCGAGCACCACGAGGTCGCGGTGCGCCAGCGCGACGAGACGCTGCGCTCCCCCGGCAAGGTCGTGGTGCAGGAAGTGCGCATCCGGCACAAGGACGGCACCTGGCGCTGGGTCGAGAACACGATCAGCAACCTGCTGCACGAGCCCGGAATCCGCTCGGTGGTGATGAACCTGCGCGACATCACCGAGCGCAAGCTTGCCGACGCCGAGCGCGCGCGCCTGGAGCAGCGGCTGCGCCAGGCCGAGAAGATGGAGGCGGTCGGGCGCCTCGCCGGCGGCATCGCGCATGACTTCAACAACATCCTCGGCGGCATCCTGGGATACGCCGAGATGCTGGTCGAGAGCACGCCGGAAGGCACGTCCGAGCGCCGCTATGCCCAGAACGTGCTCACTGCAGCCACCCGCGCGAGCGCCCTGGTCGAGCAGATCCTGTCCTACAGCCGCAGCCAGCGCGGCAAGCGCGTGCCGGTGGAGATCGACCGGATCATCGCCGAAACCCTCGAGCTGGTGCGCGGCTCCCTCGGCGCCTCGATCCGCCTCGAGACCCGGCTGCCGGCCGCGCCGCTCCACGTGGTCGGCGACCCGACCCAGCTGCACCAGATCATGATGAACCTGTGCACCAACGCCATTCACGCCATGCCCGGAGGCGGAACGCTCCGCGTGAGCCTCGAGCCGGTCAACGTCGAGGCCGACCGCGTGTTCCAGCACACCACGCTGCATCCCGGCAGGTACGCACGCCTGATGGTGGAAGACACCGGCAGCGGGATGGACCAGGCGACGCTCCAGCGCCTGTTCGAGCCTTTTTTCACCACCAAGGAGGTGGGCAAGGGAACCGGACTGGGTCTCTCGCTCGTCTACGGCATCGTCACGGACTCGGTCGGCGCGATCGACGTGACCAGCACCCGGGGAAAGGGCAGCTGCTTCGCCATCTACCTCCCGCAGGTGGAGTCGCCAGTGGTCGCGGGCGACGATGCCGAGCCTCCGGTGGTGCGCGGCAAGGGCGAGCGCGTACTGGTCGTAGACGACGAGGAAGCCCTCATGGCCTTGACCTCCGAGACCCTCAAGCGCCTCGGATACGAGCCGGCCGCGTTCCCGGACGGCGCCAAGGCGCTCGCCGAATTCGAGTCGCGGCCCGAGCGCTTCGACGTGGTCATCACCGACGAGGTCATGCCCGGGCTGACCGGGACGGAGTTCGCAAGCTCGGTTCGGCGCCGCCGCCGCGACCTGCCGATCGTGCTCGTCAGCGGCTACATCGGGCCGATGATGAGCGAACGCGCGCTCGCCGCCGGCGTCGACGCGATCCTCAAGAAGCCGGTGCAGTCGCGCGAGCTCGCCGCGGCGCTCGCGCGCGTCCTCAAGCGCGCCTGAAGCTACGCTTGTAACAAGAACCGCGCGCGTCGGAAATGCGCGCGATACGTGTACGCCCGATGATTGTCCTCATGGGCGACCAACCTGGCATCGAAACCGCGGAAGAAAGCAAGGCAGCCGACCCGTACGGCGACGTCGCGCTCGGCGTCGAATGCGCGTGGCCGCAAAGCATTCCCTTCTCGGAAGCAGTATCAGTCGAGGCGCAGTCATGAGGATTCAGCTGATGCGCGGCGACGCGGTCCCGGTTCGTGACGCCAAAGGCCGCACGGTGTATGCCCACGCCGGCTGCGTGTGGCTCACCGAGGAGAACGGCAGCCGCGATGTGGTGCTCGAGGCCGGCGCGTCCTTCCGGCTGGCCCACTCCGGCCTGGCGGTGGTCGAGGCCTTCAGCGACGCCTCGATCTCGATTGCGTGACCGCTGCATTTCACCTGTAACGCGCCGCCCAGTCGTTGAAATGCGCACGCCACGTAACACTCGCACGATGAGTTCCGCGCCCCCGACGTTTCTTCAGGTTCCGCCCCCTCTCCTCCCCTCTAGGGCCCTGAAGGTCGGGGCGTTTTTTTTGTCTGTTTTATCTCTTCGTCTCGTTTCAGCCGTGACGGTCGGCCGGTTCAATGAAACCGTCGCGACGGCTCGGCCGTATACCGTGCGATGCATGAAGAAACTCGTCTCCGTCCTCATCGTCGCCGGCATGCTGCCCGCGGCTTACGCCGCGGACTACGCGCCGCAGGAGTTCGACTTCAGCGAGCTCGGCACGGTGGAGGCTATCCGTCAGGTGCCGGTCCTCGAGCTGCTGCCGAACGTCTTCGAGCACGCAGTGAAACCGCAAACGGTCGACGAGCTGGTGATCCGCATCGACGACGGCCGCACGGTGATCCTCCACGACGAGGCGACGCAGCGCTTCATCGCGGGGCAACGCGTGAGGCTTCTGTCGAGCAGCAACGGGCAGCGCGTGGAGCATCAGTAGCGTCCTCGGCAGTGACGCCTGTAACCGGCGCATGGCGATGACGAAATCGTCCTGAAGCACGGCGTCGCCACAATGTCCAGCGTAGTCACAACGATTTATCAATCGCACTCAACTTGAAAGGAAACCGATCATGAAACGCATCCTCGCAGCCGTCTCGTTCGCCGTCCTCGCCACCCCCGCGTTCGCCGTCCAAGTCTCCGCCCCGTACGAGGACACGCAGAACGATCGCACGCTCCCCAACATCCAAGCCACCGGAGAGCGCGGCACGACGTCGCACAGCAAGTCGAACAGCACCGAAGCCAATCCCTGGGCGAACGACTACAACTTCATCGCCCCCTCGCTGTAATCCATGCGCAAGGAGCCGGCGGGCGCGCACCTCGCGCCGCCGGCAGCACCACCGAACGGAGCTCGACGATGAGCGAAACCTTCAGCCTGGCGTTCGCATTCGCGTGGTTGTTCGCAGTTCCCGCAGCCCATTCACAGGAAGTCCCGCCCGACGTGCTGATCAAGAGCGTGTCGAGCGAGGTGATCGCCGAGATCCGCAAGGACACGGCGGTCCACGGGAGCGATGCGGCGAAGGTCGCCGCGCTGGTCGAGGCGAAAATCGTTCCGCACTTCGACCTGCGCCGCATCACTCAGCTCGCGGTCGGCCCGGCCTGGCGCCGCGCCACGCCCGAGCAGCAGGAGCGCCTCACGCAGGAGTTCAAGACGCTCCTCGTGCGAACGTACTCCGGCGCGCTCGCGAGCTATCGCGACCAAACCGTCGACTTCAGGCCGCTGCGCGCGGCCGCCGGCGACACCGAGGTGACCGTCAAGTCGTTGATCCGGCAGTCCGGCGCCGAGGCGATCGCGGTCGAATACGATCTCGC
>Ga0070696_100000364_pt1 | contig 27704 bp, 27 predicted proteins | sample KBSK1253metaG_FD_65474 | JGI IMG/M metagenome (GOLD analysis project Ga0070696, IMG submission 65474) | Corn, switchgrass and miscanthus rhizosphere microbial communities from Kellogg Biological Station, Michigan, USA - KBS K1-25-3 metaG | ecosystem: Host-associated > Plants > Roots >... | reverse complement strand
CGCTTGATGTAGCGCAGCAGATCGAGGTACCACTCGAACGGGATGTAGGGGTTGTGCCCACCCTGCATCAGAATCTGCACGCCGCCGATCGCCTTGAGCTCGTCGATCTTCCGGCCGATTTCCTCGAACGACAGCAGGTACCCTTCGGGATGCTTGGGCCGGCGATAGAACGCGCAAAACTTGCAGTCGGCGACGCAGACGTTCGTGTAGTTGATGTTCCGGTCGATGATGTAGGTGACGACGTTCTCCGGATGCAGCTTCCAGCGGACGTCGTCGGCCAGGCGACCGAGCTCGAGCAGCGAGGCGTTCTCGTAGAGCTCGAGGTAGGAGCGGAATTCGGGGCTCGCGCGGTCGACCATCACGCCACCTGCATGAACTGCGGCACGCCGGCGCGTCGAAGGAAATCGCTCAGCGCCGCGCGGTGGGTGTCGGTGAAGGCGTAGTCGAGGCCGCTGAGATACTCGAGGCATGTCTCACGAGGCACATGGCACGCGGTACTTACGTCACGCGCCAGCTCGGCGAGGTGCGACAATCCCCAGGTACGTGAGGTGAGCAACGCTGCGTGTGCCCGCTGCACCGCAGCGGGGTCAGCCGAGCGTCGAGCTGCCCAGACTGCGAAGACAAAGGGCTTCCCGGTCCAGCGCTTCCATTCTTCGCCCAGATCGTAGCGGTGCGCGTAGGTCCCGGCGGCGGCCAGCTTGAGTGCCGGATCCCCGATGACCAGCACGGCCTCGTGCGGCAGCGCCGCCAGCGCCTCGAGATCCTGTGCCTCGGCGCGCGCCTCTGCAAACTTGGGGCGAATCATCCACACATCCCGGCATAGCAGCTCGAGTAAGGCTACGGAGGTGCGCGATGAGGCAGACAACAGCACCGTCGAACCGCCCAACCGCTCAACCGCCCGCTTGCTGAATAGCGCGACGCTGCGCACAGGCCCATCACAGGAGATCGCCAGATCCGAGAGCAGCACGAGCTCCTTGGCATGGCGCGCGTATTCAATCGCGCTGATCACGCTGAGATCGAGCTCGCCGGCCACGAGTAAATCATTCAGCTCGGCGGGCGTTCCGGTGACGAGCTCACCACCGGGCGGCAGCGCAACGATCCCGCGATCGATAGCCCCATAGACCGGAGCACAATTGATGTAGCCAATCCGGCCGATCTTCACTCGGCACCGTCCACGACGGTGGCGACAGGGTGCTTGGGTCTGGCGACGGCCTTGGGTCGGTGCGCGATCTGGAACAGCGCCCCCTGCGGCGCTGGTCCCTCGGGCCGCACGGGGGCTTTCAGCTCCGGCTCGTAGCCCTCGAACGTCCGGACGGTCTGGTACAGCGAATCGCGCTCGACGGGCTCTTTCCCCGCCCCACGGATCAGGGTCACGATTTCATCGTAGGACAGCCACATGGGCGTCGGCGCGCCGGCCTCGTGGTAGACGCGCTCGAATACCACCGTCCCCTCGAGATCGTCGCAGCCGAACGTCAGCGCGACCTGCGAGATGAACGGGGTCACCATCGGCCAGTGCGTCTTCACGTGGGGGATGTTGTCGAGGAGCAGCCGGCCGACCGCGATGTTTTTCAGATCGTCGAACCCCGTCGTCGCCGTCCCCGTGCGGCCGAGCGTTTCGCCGAGCTCGTTGTGATCGGGGTGATACGCGAGCGGGATGTAGGTCAAAAAGCCGCCCGTGTCATCCTGGAGCGCGCGAAGCGCGAGCAGATGGTCGACCCGGTCCTCCATCGTCTCGACATGGCCGTACAGCATCGTGCAGTTCGACGGCATGCCGAGCTGGTGGGCTTCGCGGTGCACGGCGAGCCACTCGTCGCCGGTGAGCTTACGATCGGCGATCGTGGCGCGCGCGGCCGGCGAGAATACTTCGGCGCCGCCGCCCGGCAGCGTGTTGACGCCGGCGTCCTTCATCGCCTGCAGGACCTCGCGCGTCGAGAGATTCTCCAACCGTGCCAAATGCGCCACCTCGACGGCGGTGAGGGCCTTGATCATCACCTGCGGGTGGCGCTGCTTCAGGCCGCGAAACATGTCCGTGTAATACGACAGCTTCAGCTTGGGATGCAGGCCGCCCACGATGTGAAACTCGCGCGTCGGGTTGTCCCGCGCGGCATCGGCTTCGGCGAACACTTCTTCCAGACTGCGGGTGTAGGCGCCGTCTTCCTTGGGCATGCGCGCGAAGGAGCAGAACACGCACGTGTTCCGCAGGATGCAGACGTTGGTAGGATTGATGTGCTGGTTGGCGGCGAAGTAGACGCGATTGCCGTTCTTGCGCCGGTTGGCGAGATCGGCGAGCCGCCCGATGGTCAACAGGTCGCCAGATGCAAAAAGCGCGAGGCCGTCCTCGCGCGTCAGCCGTTCACCGCGTTCGACTTTTTCCGCTATAGGTCGCAGGGTCACGCCGCTCCCCGTACAGCGAGCGTCACGTTGTGCCCCCCGAAGCCGAACGAATTCGACAGCGCCACATCGATCCGGCGCCGCACCGCTTTGTTCGGTGCGGAGTCGAGGTCGCAGGCGGGATCGGGATTGAACTGGTTGATGGTGGGGGGAATGACGCCGTCTTTGATGGCGAGCGTGCAGATGGCCAGCTCCAGCGCTCCGGCGGCGCCCAGCAAGTGGCCCGTCATCGACTTCGTGGATCCGAAGATCAGTTTGCGCGCGTGATCGCCGAACACGGCCTTGACCGCTGCCGTCTCCGCCGCATCGCCGTGCGGGGTCGACGTGCCGTGTGCGTTGATGTAGCCGACCTCCTCGGGCCGGATGCCGGCCGACTGCATCGCGAGCCGCATCGCCTCCTGCGCGCCGGAGCCGTCGGGAGCGGGCGCTGTGATGTGATGCGCGTCGGCGGTGGCGCCGTAGCCCACCAGCTCACCGACGATCTTCGCCCCGCGGGCCTTGGCGCGCTCCCACTCCTCGAGAATCACCACCGCCGCCCCGTCACCCATGACGAAGCCGTCGCGATCCTTGTCGAACGGCCGGCTCGCCGTCTTCGGATCGTCGTTGCGCTCCGACAGCGCCTTCATGTTCGCGAAGCTCGCGAGCGCGAGCGGCGTGATCGCGGCTTCCGACCCGCCCGCGACCATCACGTCGGCCTGGTTCGTGCGTATGAGGTCGAACGCATCGCCGACCGCGTGGCCGGACGACGCGCAGGCCGAGACCGTGCAGTAGCACGGTCCCTTGAATCCGAAGCGCATCGAGACGATCGCCGACGCGACGTTCGCCATGAACATCGGGACGAAGAACGGCGACACGCGGCTGGGCCCCTTCTCGATGAACGTGCGCATGTTCTCTTCGAACGTCGCGATCCCGCCCGTGCCACTCCCGATGATCACGCCGATGCGCTTGGGATCGAGCGGGCTTTTTTCGAGGCACGCGTCGCGCACCGCCTGGATCGCCGCCCCCATGGCGAACTGCGAGAACAGGTCGTAGCGACGCGCTTCTTTTTTATCGATGTACTGCAGCGGATCGTACCCCTTCACTTCGCAGGCGAAGTGGACGGGCAGCTGGGTGTGATCGAAGCGGGTAATCGGACCCGCCCCCGACTGTCCGGCGACGAGGGCGGCCCACGAGCTGGCGACGTCGTTTCCAACCGGCGTCACGAGCCCGAGACCCGTGATCGCCACACGGCGGGTCACTATTTGCCTTTCCCCATCTTGTCATGGAGATACGACATCGCCGCCCCGACGGTGCGCAGCTTCTCCGCCTCTTCGTCCGGGATGTCGATATCGAATTCCTTCTCGAAGGCCATCACCAGCTCGACCGTGTCGAGGCTGTCGGCGCCGAGATCCTCCATGAAACTGGCGTCGTTGGTGAGCTTGTCGCGCTCGACCCCCAGCTCCTCCACAATGATGTCTTTGACCTTCTCTTCGAGCTGCTTCATGTCCATTGCCATGGGTAACCCTCAGCGAAGGTTCACATCACCATCCCGCCATCGACGACTATGACCTGACCCGTAATGTAGCTGGCCAAGTCCGAGGCGAGAAAGAGGACGGCGGAGGCGATTTCGGTGCTGTTCCCGAGCCGTCCCAACGGAATGTTGTCCAGGAAGTACTGCTTGGCTTCCGGCGAGATGCCCTGCGTCAGCTCCGTCACGACGAAGCCCGGAGCGACCGCATTCACCAGCACGTTGCGCGAGGCTAACTCCTTCGCCACGGACTTGGTGAAGCCGATGATGCCGGCTTTGGACGCGGAGTAGTTCGACTGCCCCTTGTTGCCGTTCAATCCCACAACGCTCGTGATGTTGATGACCCGGCCCCAACGCCGCTTGATCATGCCGCGCGCCGCGTACTTGGTCATCAGAAACGTGCCCTTCAGGTTCGTATCCACGACCGAATCCCAGTCCGCTTCGCTCAGCAGGAACAGCAGGTTGTCCTTGGTAAAGCCGGCGTTGTTCACCAGCACGTCGATCTGCCCGAAATCCTTCTCGACCGCCTTCGCAAAGGCCTCGACTTGCGCCGCGCTGCCGACGTCGCACGCGTAGCCGCGCGTCCCCTGCCCGAATTCGTTCGCCGTCTTTTCCGCCGCCGCGCCGTCGCGCGAGCACAGCGCCACCTTCGCGCCCGCGTCGAGAAAGGCCCGGCAGATGTCGTGCCCAATGCCGCGCGTTCCCCCGGTTACGAGCGCCACTTTTCCTTTCAGATCGAGCTGCATGCGAGTCCCACTTTGGACGGCGGGTGCGATTGCCGCTCCCGGCTTCGTCATAGTCACGCTGCTTCCATGAACTTGGTCACCTCATCCGCCGTTCCCAGGCTGACCACGTTCGCCTCGGGTACGATTCGCTTCAAGAGACCCGCGAGTACCGCGCCCGGGCCGATTTCCACGAAGCGCGCCCCTTCGCCTCCGATTTGCGCCGCGTGCTGCATGCATTCTACCCACCGGACGGCCGCTGTGAGTTGGTCTGAGAGCAGCCGCCGCGCCCGACTCGCATCCTTAACTGCCTCCGCGGTCGCGTTCGCGATCACCGGCAACTTCGGGTCGGTGAACTCGGCGCGTTCGAGCGCGAGCTGGAGATGATTCTTCGCAGGGCTCATCAGCGGCGAGTGAAACGCGCCGCTCACCTTCAAGTGGATGACCCGTTTCGCGCCGCGCTTCTTACAAGCCTCTCCCGCGCGCGCAACCGCGTCGGGATCGCCGGAGATGACCGTCTGGTCGGGCGCGTTGATGTTGGCGGCGACGGCGATGCTCGCCTGCTGCGACGCCTCCTGGCACGCCGCCTCGACGTCTTTGGTGGGAAGCCCGAGGACCGCGGCCATCGTGCCGGGCCGTTCTTCCCCGGCCTTCTGCATCAGCTCGCCGCGTCTGCGCACGAGCTTCGCGGCCTGGGGGGAGCCGAGCGCCGACGCGGTGACGTACGCCGAGTACTCGCCCAGCGAGTGACCGGCGGCGGCGACCACGTTGTCGACCTTGTCGCGCACGACGGCGAAGACGGCCGCACTGTGCGCGAGGATGGCGGGTTGGGCGTTCTGCGTCGCGGTGAGCTCTTCTTCCGGCCCCTCGAACATGATGCGCGACAAGGCGACGCCGAGCGCGTGGTCGATCGCGTCGAACACCCCGCGCGCCGCCGGAAACCGTTCCGCCAGATCTTTTCCCATGCCGACTTTTTGGGCGCCCTGACCCGGGCAGAGCCAGATCGTGCTTACCACCGCACGACCATGCTACCCCAGGTGAAGCCGGCGCCGAACGCGCAGAACATGACGTTCATGCCCGCCGTGATCCGGCCGCATTTGACGGCTTCGTCGAGCGCGATCGCGATGGACGCCGCGGACGTGTTGCCGAAGCGGTCGACGTTCACGTACACCTTGTCCATCGGCATGCCGGCATGCTTGGCGGTGGCTTCGATGATGCGGATGTTGGCCTGATGCGGAATGAGCAAGTCGATGTCGCCGGCGGAGAGCTGTGCGCGCTCCAGCGCGTGATCGCACGCGTCCGCCATCGACAGCACGGCGGCCTTGAAGACCTCGCGGCCGGCCATCTTGATGTAGTAGCTGTGATCCTTGAGCAGCTCCTCACTCGGCGGATGCGTCGCGCCGCCGCCGGGCCGGTAGAGGAGCTCCGCGAGCGTGCCGTCGGTCTTCAAATACACGCCCAGAATCCCGCGGCCGTTCGTGCTCTTGCGTACGATCGTCGCCCCCGCCCCGTCGCCGAACAGCACCGCGGTCGTCCGATCGCTCCAATCCATGATGCTCGTCAGCTTCTCCGCCGCGATCACCAGGACGTGCTGCGCCTGCTCCGCCGCAATGACGCCCTCGGCGGTGCTGAGCGCGTACACGAAGCCTGAGCAGGCCGCACCGACGTCGTACGCGGCGGCGTTCTTGGCGCCGAGGATGGCCTGAAGATCGCACGCCTGAGAGGGCAGCAGCCGGTCCGGTGAGGCGGTCGCGTAGATGATGGCGTCGATGTCGAGCGGGGTCAGGCCGGTTTCCTCGAGCACCTGGAGCGCCGCGGCCTTTCCCATGCACGCGTTCGTCTCGTCCTTGCTGGAGACCCGCCGCTCCTTGATTCCGGTGCGTTCCTGGATCCATTGGTCCGACGTGTCCAGGAACTTGGAGAACTCTTCATTCTTCATGATGCGTGGCGGGGCGTAGCTCCCCGTGCCCCAGAGCTCGGCGAACGGGCGCTTCATGCCGGGATCTTCCCGTCGGCGAATTCGGCGGCGATGTCGTCGGACAGGTGGCTGCGCACGGCCTGCGCCGCGACGCGGATCGCGTTCTTGATCGCCTTGGCCGGCGATGCACCGTGACAGATGATCACGACTCCTTGTACACCAAGCAGCGGCGCGCCGCCGTAGGTCGCGTAGTCGAGCACCTTCAGGACGTTGGCCATCTCGGGGCGCTGCAGCACGTCCGGCGCTTCGCGCTTGATCAGCGAGACGAACACGCGTCCGGCGGACTCGTAGAACTTCAGCACCACGTTGCCGACGAAGCCATCGCACGCCACGACGTCGAGTCCCCTGCCACGGGCCTCGCCGACAGGGATGTCGCGGCCTTCGACGTTGCCGATGTAGTTGAGGCCGGGGGTCTGCTTCAGGAGCTGATGCGCCTCTTTGACGACCGCGTTTCCCTTCTCGTCTTCCTCGCCGATGTTGAGGAGCCCGACGGTGGGATTGGGCCGGCCCAGCACGTCGCGCGCGTACACCGATCCGAGGTGCGCAAAGCCGACGAGCTCGCGGGCGTCACAATCGATGTTGGCGCCGCCGTCGAGGACGAGGACGGGCTGGCCGGCGCTCGGGAACAGGGCGCCGATTGCGGCGCGCTGGACGCCCGGATGGAGCCGCAACAGCAGCGTGCTCGCGGCCATCACCGCGCCCGTATTCCCGGCCGAGATGAACGCGTCCGATTTGCCCTTCTGCTGGAGGCCGAGGCCGACCGCAATCGAGGAGCGGGGCTTGCCGCGGATCGCCGCCAGCGGCTTGTCACCCATCCCCACGACGTCCGGTGCGTCTACGATCTCGATGCGCGCGCGATCGACGTCCCCGCCGAGACGCCCCAGGGCAGCCTCGATGTCGGCCTTGCGGCCGACGAGCTGGAGCTGAAACTCTGCTGGCAGCTCCTTGAGCGCCTGCGCCGCGCCCTCCACTTCGACTTGGGGGGCTTTGTCACTTCCCATCGCATCCAACGCGATGCGGATCATTAGTCCTCGACGGTCACTCGCTGTTCACCGTTGTAATACCCGCATGTCGGGCAAACGCGGTGTGGCTGCTTCATGTCCCCACAGCGTGGGCATGGCTGCAGCGTGGGACGGACCGCTTTGTAGTGCGTGCGGCGCGCGCGCTTCTTGCGCTTCGACGTTCTGCGCTTGGGTACGGCCATTCCGGTCGTTCCTTAGGTTAAGAGCGGAGCATGTCCTTGAGTGCCTTCAACGGCTGCCAGCGGGCGTCGGTCACCGGCTTGCAGTCGCAAGGGCCCGCGTTCAGGTCCTTGCCGCACTGCGGGCAAATTCCCTTACAATCGTCGCGGCACTGGACGAACCGGGGCGCCGCGAGGAACAGCTCCTCGCGCACGGCCGGCGTTACATCGATTTCGGTTGCGTCCGGCCCCAACGGATAGGAGTCGGGGTCATCCTCAGCGTCCGTGTCCTGCGTGAACAACGCCCCGATTTCGAGCTCCAGGGGCGTCGCCACGGGGGTCAGGCACCGCCGGCACTCGCCCTGGACGACTGTCCGCGCCGTTCCCTGCCAATAAAACCGGCCTTCCCCGATGGACTGCAATCGCCCGTCCACGGTGACCGGTTCCCGCAGCGTAAAGTCCGTGCCCTCTAGTGCCGGATCGTCTTCCTTGAGCTCGCCCTGGGTCTGAACGGCCCCACCCTTGGCCAACTCCCGCAAATCCACTCGCAACATTGTGGCAGCGAAGCTAAACCCTTGTGCCACTTGCGTCAACGGCACGTCGCCTAACGTCGCGACGGAAAGAAAAACGCCACTTCCCGTGAGGCGTTTTCCGGCGAGTCGGACGCGTGAATTGCGTTTCGTTCCTTGGATTGCGCGTACAGCTTGCGAATCGTGCCCGGCTCGGCCTGGGCGGGGTCTGTCGCCCCGATGACTTTGCGTAGATGCGTGACCGCATCGTCGCGTTCCAGCACCAGGGCGAGCGCCGGTCCGGATGTCATGAACGAGACGAGCGGCCGAAAGAACGGGCGTTCGCGATGGACTTCGTAGAACGATTGGGCCCGATCATCGGTCAGACGCACCATCTGGGCCTCGCGAATGTGAAAACCCTCGGCCTCGAGGTGGGCGATGATTTTCCCGGTGTGCCGCGCGGCGACTGCGTCCGGTTTAATGATGGCTAACGTCAACATGGCTTTTCAAATTCGCTCTCTCAGTAAGGGGACGACATCGGCTGGACGCTTCATTACTGCGATGCCTGCCTTCTCCAGTGCCGCCATCTTTTCCGCCGCAGTGCCGGATGACCCGGAAATGATCGCGCCGGCGTGGCCCATGCGGCGGCCCGGCGGCGCGGTCTGACCCGCGATGAACCCCACCACCGGCTTCTTGACCTTCTCTTTCACGAACTCCGCCGCCTGCTGCTCGTCCGTGCCACCGATCTCGCCGATCATGACGATGCCCACCGTGTCACGGTCGGCTTCGAACGCCGAGAGGCAGTGGATGAAGTTGGTCCCGATGAGCGGATCCCCGCCGATGCCGACGCAGCTCGATTGTCCGAACCCGTGCGTCGACAGTTGATGGATGATTTCGTAGGTCAGCGTGCCGCTGCGCGACACGACGCCGATCTTGCCGGGCTTGCAGATGCTGCCGGGGATGATGCCGACCTTGCTCTTGCCCGGGGAAATGAGACCCGGGCAGTTCGGGCCGAGGAGGCGCGCACCGCGCTCGTGCACATACGGCAGCGCGCGAGTCATGTCGAGCACCGGAATGCCCTCGGTGATGCAGACGATCAGCTCGATGCCGGCGTCGGCGGCTTCGAAGATCGCGGATGCGGCGACGGCGGCCGGCACGTAGATGACCGAGGTGTTCGCCTGCGTGGCGTGGACCGCTTCGGCGACGGTGTTGAAGACGGGCACGGACTCCTCGAAGCGCTGTCCGCCTTTGCCCGGCGTCACACCCGCCACGACCTTGGTGCCGTACGCCATCATCTGTTTCGTGTGGAAGGAGCCGTCACGGCCGGTGATGCCCTGCACCACGAGTCGCGTGGATTGATCGATGAAGATGCTCATGCGGCCCCCGCCTTCCCGGTGGCCTTGGCCACGGCCTGCTTCACCGCGTCGTCCATGTCGGTCAGTGCGGAGAACCCAGCCTGCTTCAGGATCTCGACGGCGATCTCCTCGTTCGTCCCGATGAGCCGAATGACCATCGGTACCTTGAGCGCGAACTCTTTCGTCGCCTGCACGATGCCGTTGGCGACGTCGTCGGCACGCGTGATTCCCGCGAACACGTTGAACAGGATCGCCTTCACATGGGGATCAGACGTGATGATGCGGAGTGCGGCGACGACCTTCTGCGGATTCGAGCTGCCGCCGATGTCCAGGAAGTTGGCGGGCTCGCCGCCGTAGTATTTCACCAGGTCCATCGTTGCCATAGCGAGCCCGGCGCCGTTCACGCAGCACCCGACGTTGCCATCGAGCTTGATGAAGGTGAGTCCGGCATTTCGCGCCGCCACTTCCTCGGGGGCTTCGGCCGAAACGTCCCGCCGCGCCGCGATGTCGGGGCGGCGCTCGAGCTCGTTGTCGTCGATCGCGATCTTCGCGTCGAGCGCCTGCACGGCGCCGTCGGGCGTCGTGACGAGCGGATTGATCTCCGCGAGCGACGCGCCCACCGCGTACACCGTGCTGTACAGCTTCTCCATGATGTCGGCGGCGGCGCGTGCCTGCTTCACGTCGGAGTAGAGCTTGAAGCCGAGTGTCAATGCTTGGTGCGGCAGGAGGCCGTAGCGCGGGTCGATCGCGAGCCGGTGAATCTTCTCTGGTGTCTTGGCGGCGACTTCCTCGATGTCGATGCCGCCCGCCGGGCTGACCATCAGTACGGGCCGCTGCGACGCGCGATCCACGATGATGCCGACGTAACTCTCCGACGCAATCTCGGCCGCGGGTGCGACGAGCACCTTCTGCACGGTGAGTCCCTTGATCGTCATGCCGAGGATGGCGGACGCCGCCGTCTTGGCGGCGTCGGGGCTGTCCGCCAGCTTCACGCCGCCCGCCTTGCCGCGCCCACCCGCGTGCACCTGCGCCTTGACCACGACCTTGCCACCGAGACGCTCGGCGATGGCGCGCGCCTCCGCCGGTGTTGTGGCGATCTCGCCGGGCGGCACGGGGATGCCGTGCTTTCTGAGAATGTCCCGCGCCTGGTACTCGTGGAGATTCACGCCTGCTCCTTCGTGATCGTGGTTCCTGCCTCGCCCCGCAGCGCCGCGAGGCCGTCTACCAGCTCGGCAATGATGGCGCGCTCGCCACCGGTGCGGACGAAATCGGCGGCGGCTTCGACTTTGGGTCGCATGCTGCCCGTCCCCAGCTCTTTGCCGGCGAGCAGATGGTCAGCCTGGGCCAGCGTGAGGCGCCGAATCGCTTCCTGCCGCGACGTCCCGTAGCCGTGGTAGACCGCGTTGACATTCGTGAGGATCAAGAGAACTTGCGCGCCAATTTCCCGCCCGAGAATGGCGGCCACGCGGTCCTTGTCCGCGACCGCGTCGATCCCCTCGAGGCCCAGCCGGGGGTCACGGAAGACCGGCGGACCCCCACCCCCACACGCGATCACGATGTATCCTGCCACCGAGAGATCGTGCACCATCTGGCTCTCCACGATGCCGATCGGGCGCGGGCTCGGGGCGAGCCGCCGGCCATCGCGCACGGGGATGCCGCGCGCCACCAGCCGTGCCTCCCGCGTGGGATCGAGCTTGTGCCCGACCGGCTTGGACGGCGTGCGCAGGTCGGGATCGTCCGCGTGACACAGGGTCTGGGTAATCATCGTGACGACCGAGCGCTGCACGCCGGCGCGCTCGAGCGCGTTCTGGAGCGACTGCTGAATCATGTAGCCCATCCACCCCGCCGTCCCGGCGACCAGCACGCCCAGCGGCAGCGGCTCGACCTGATCGCCCGCGATTTCGTTTCTGGCGAGCTCATCGCCGACCTGCGGTCCGTTGCCGTGAACGAGCACGATGTTCCAGCCGGCCGCGGCCAGATCCACGATCGGCGCGAGACTCGCGCGCGTATGACGGAATTGATTGCTGATCGTCGGGCGCTCGTTGGGAGGCGCGACGGCGTTCCCACCCAGCGCGATGACGATGGTTCCTGAGTCTGACACGAGCGGGGCAACCTAACGGGGCCTGCGAGGCGGAACAAGCTCGCTCAAGAGCTGCCGCCACAAGCTTCCGAACTTCTCCAAATCGCCGACGCCGAGGGCCGAATCGGCCTGGACGGCCAGCCGCCGCACGCGGCTCCAGCGGGCCGCGAGCGTCGTATCGGTGACGACCTGTTCGCCGCCCATCAAGGCCGCGCGCGCCGTCAGCGCTCGGCCGCTACGGCTGTCGAGCGTGACATAGACCTCGGCAACCCGGGGCGGAGACGGTGGCGGGGTTGTGCCGGCGGACGACGCGGTCGTCGGGGGAACGGGCTCGAGCATCTGTGCCTGGACGGTGATGAGCGAATTGGTTTGCCCGACGGGCCAGACGCGAAACTGACCCGGTCGCAGCTGCGATGAGCCGACCAGCTCGCCCGGCAGGCGCTCAGGATTCGATGATGCAGGTCGCCATAGATGGATCACGGGGCCGCGCGGCGTAACGCTCGCCGCGCAGAGACCGATAAACTGTTTGGGCCGTAGTGACCCGGACTCGAAGGCCACCGCGGTCCAGAGTGCGCCCCCCCCGCCCTCCCCGCCCCCGCCGCCGAGCTGGAATGGCTCGCGCGGTCGCACCGTCCAGGCCGCATCCCGCGTGGAGTCCCCGCTCGCGCGCACGAGCTGCGCCGTCGCGAGCCTAAACACGTCGTCGGGGAAGGCTAGCTGCTGGCGTAAATCCGCCGGCAGATGGTCGGCGGGCTCGATGAGTGGAGAGAAGCGGCGCGCCCAGGCGGCGGTCAGGGAGTCATATCCGGGCGCGAGCCAGAGGTGCGTCTCGCCCGTCGCTACGCGGACCGCGCCGATGAGGCCGGCGCGGATAAATCGCACGTCGTCGTCGCTCCCGCCCTCGAGGCTCGCGCTAACCGACGGCAGCGGCCGGACCAGCGGGAAGTTCTCATGCGACACGTAGCCCCAGCTCACCCACCACAGCGATCCGTCGCGCAGCGCCGGTGCCGGAGCGCCGAAGCGCGCGAACGGCGCGAGGTGTTCGAGCCTGTCCGTGACATCGCGCCGCCAGACGAGGGCCCGGCCCGCGGACTCACCACGGACCAGTCCCCAGGCTTGAATCGTCCAGGCGATCGCGAAGCGGCGCCAGGCGCCGACGAGTGGAACGCCAAGCGAGTCGCCGGGCAGCACCAGGGGGCTTTCGAGTCCGGGGCCGAAGAGCAGCGCCGCGTCGGCCGTCGGTAACGCGATGACGCTGAGGCCGCTATCCGTCTCGATGGCGAGCCGCACCGGATCGCGCGCTTTCTGCGGCGCGATGATCCACCCTGGCCGGACATCCGCACCTGAGCCGAGTGGACGCAATGCGACGGCGACGGGCGGCACGCCGACCGCGAGCGCGAGATGGCGTTGATCCCACAGGGGGATTTCGCGGACCGCCGCTTCGGCCGAGGGCAACGCGGGTGGTGCGCTGCGGTCGATGTCGCTGATTCCAAACGCGACGCGCTCGAGGGCGGCGCGCCGGCGGACCAGCTCGACGTTTTCCGGCCCGGTCCCGGTCGAAGCACGCGCCACACCGGGAATGACGAAGTAGCCGGCGCTGAGCGACGCCAGGAGCGCGGCCCAGGCGACGAGAATCAGCGTGGGCCGGTCACGCAACGCCCACGCGAGCGAAATCACCGCGGTCACGATCCCGACCGCCGCAACGACCGCGGCGCCCGGGATACGGAGCGAGAGCGCCGCCTGGTCCACGACGCCATGGAGCCCGCCGACGATCTCGGCGGGATCGAGCGCCGCGCCCCAGGCGATGACGAGGGCGAGGCAGGCCAGCAGGACGCCGAGATGCACGCGCGCGTAATCGCTGGCGCGGATGCGGGCGCGGCGGATGCGCAGCGAGCCGATCACGCCATAGAGCAGCGCCACGATGCCGAGCGCCCCCATGACGAGAATCAGCGTGCGGTTTTGGAGTGCCGCGAGCCAGGGCAAGACGCTCACGTAGTAGCCGGCGTCGCGGCCGAGATTGGTCGCGTCCGCGACGCCAAAATGCGGTGGTGCCGCCGCGAGGACGGCGTAGCGCCACCAGTCGCCCGTGCCCAGCGACAGCAGGAAGCCGACGATCACGCCGAGCCCGATCGTGAAGGCGAGCAGCGTCCGCCGCGGCACGGCTTCCACAATTTCGAGATCGCCGAGCCGGCGCGGCATCTGCACCGAACCGATCGCGCGGTAGACGATCAGCAAGTTGCCGGTGATCCAGGCGATCGCGGTGAGCAGGACGAGCGTCGAAAGCAGCCGGCCGAGGGTACGTACGGCGATCACGGCCTCGCCGCCCGGGAACGTCCGGTCCCACGCGCGCTCGGTCGTTTCGACGGCCAGCCAGCGGCCGCCGACCAGCGCAATCACGAGGAGTCCGGCGCCGATGAGGTACAGCCTGCGCCGGGTCTGTCTCGTCACACGGTGACGCCGCGCGCCGCCAGCCAGTTCTCGACTTCGGCGCGGTAGGCATCACGTGCCGTGGGGCTCGTCGCCTCGAATCGCATCACGAGAACGGGTTGTGTATTCGAGGCGCGCAGCAATCCCCACCCTTCGGGGAACGTGATGCGTACGCCGTCGAGCGTCGACACGGGATATTTTTCGGCGAAGTCCTCGGCCGCTTGCTGCACGACGTCGAATTTCTGCTCGTCGGGGCAATCGACGCGCAGCTCGGGCGTGGCGTACGTCTTCGGGAGATCGGCGAGCAGGCGCGAGAGCGGCCCGCCCTCGCGGGCCACGTAGGCGAGCAGCCGCGCGGCGGCGAACAGCGCGTCGTCGAATCCGTACCAGTCCCCCCCAAAGAACATGTGGCCGCTCATTTCGCCGGCGAGCGGCGCGCCGATCTCCTTCATCTTCTGCTTGATGAATGAATGCCCCGTCTTCCACATGACGGGCTCGAGACCCGCCTTTTTGAGCATCTGCGGCAGCACCTCCGAGCACTTCACGTCGAAGATCACGGGCTTCCCCTTGCCCATGCGCCGCACGAGATCCCGGCCGAACAACACCAACAGTTGATCGCCGAGCACGGGCTCGCCCTTCTCGTCGACGGCACCGATGCGGTCGCCATCGCCGTCGAACGCGATTCCCAGCTCGGCCTTTTCCTGTTTCACCGCCGCTTGGAGATCGTGCAGGTTCTCGAGGACGGTGGGGTCGGGATGGTGGTGCGGGAACGTGCCGTCGGATTCATCGAACAGCGCGACGACGTCCGCGCCGAGCTCTCGCAGGGTCTGCACGGCGACGAGACTGGTGACGCCGTTGCCGCAGTCCACCACCACTTTGAGGCGCCGGGCGAGCGGTGTGTTCCGCTGCACGATCGCCTTCCGATAACCGCTGAGCAGATCACGATGCGTGCCGATCGTGCCGCCCGGCTTCGTTACCAGCTTGTCGTCGTCTATCAGGCGATGCAGGACCTGGATGTCGTCCCCAAAGACGGCGTCATGTGCGAGCACCATCTTGAAGCCGTTGAACTCGGGCGGATTATGGGAGCCGGTGACTTGAATGCCGCCATCCACCGGCAGCGTCTTCGTGGCGAAGTAGAGCGCCGGAGTCGGCGCTTCGCCGACGTCCAGTGCGCTGCCGCCTGCGGCGGCGACGCCCTCAGCGACCCCCTGCGCAAGCTTCCTGCCGGACGGCCGATTGTCCCGTCCTACCGCGACGCGCGGCTGTTTCCCGAGGCGCTCCCATGCGAATGTCGTGTACGCCTGGCCCACGGCGCGCGCGGACGCCGGTGTGAGCTCCTTGTCGACGAGACCGCGAATGTCGTACTGGCGGAAGATGGTTGCGGGTAGCTTCATATCCTTTCACACCCTGCAGGGTGTGGTCGGCAATCAGTGTCCTGAAGGACTCTGCTCCGTCGCGCCGACGGCGTGCACGCTGTCACTGGCCGTCTTTGCCAAGTCGAACAACCGGTTCGGCCACACGCCGAAGAGTAACAGGCCAACGACGACGGCTGCGACGGCGGCATTTGCCCACCGGTCGAGGCGGACATCCACGTGCGCCGCTTCGATCGGCTCCGGCTTCATATACATCGCCATGATGACGGGAAGATAGTACCCCGCCGAGACGACGCTGGTTAGCACCATAATCGCGGCCAGCGTGTTCTGCCCCGCACTCGTCGCGGCGATGAGGATGTACCACTTGCCGATGAATCCCGCGGTCCCCGGGAATCCCAGCAGCGACAGCATACAGACCGCCAGCGCGAAGGCGAGCCAGGGACGCCGGTTCGCCAGACCGGACAGATCATCGATCGTGACATCGCTCTCCCCCCCTCGGCCTTTGGCGATCAGGACCGCGAATGCGCCGAGCGACATGAGCGTGTAGGCGACCACGTATACCAAAAACGCGCTTGTGCCCTGGGCGCTGCCCGCGGTCAATGCCACGAGGAGGTAGCCGGCGTGCGCGACGGACGAGTAGGCGAGCATCCGTTTGAGCGAGCGCTGGCCGAGGGCGAACAGGTTGCCGCCGATCATCGTGATCACGGCCAGCCACCACATGATGTCGTGCCACACCGGCACGCCGGCGAACGCCTGATACATCACGCGGAACAGCGCGGCAAACGCCGCGGCCTTCACCCCGGTGGCCATGAAGGCGGTGACCGGCGTGGGCGCGCCGTCGTAGACGTCGGGCGCCCACATGTGGAACGGCACCGCCGCGATCTTGAACCCGAATCCCACGACCAGCATCGCCAGGCCGGCGAGCAGCATGGCGCTCTGCTGGCGGATGACGCTCAGCTGCACGCTGATCATGCCCAGGTTGGTGGTACCGGTCGCGCCGTAGACGAGCGCGATGCCGTACAACAAGAACCCGGACGCGAACGCGCCCAACAGGAAGTATTTGAGCGCCGCTTCGGCGGACCGCGCGCGCCGCCGGTCGAAGCCGGCCAGTACGTACACGGCGACCGACATCAGCTCCAGGCCGAGGAAGATCACCATCAGGTCGGCCCCGGCGGCCATCAGCATCATCCCGATCGTCCCAAACAGGAGCAGCACGTAGTACTCGGGCGCGAGGAGCTGCTCGCGTTCGAGGTAGGCGATCGAGATCAACACCGTGAGCGCCGCGGCGCCGACGAAGACCCAATCGGCGACCCAACGGAAGTCGTCCGCCGCGATCATCGACACGACGCCGCGCACGCCGGCCCGATTCCACCACAGCCACCAGATCGCGATCGCGGTCGACACGAGCGCGGCCAAGGTCAGCCAGCCGGTGATCCGGAGATCGCGCGCCGTCTGGTGGCGCCACGCCACGAACAGCAGCACCACCAGCACCCACGCCGTGAGCACGAGCTCGGGGAGCAATGACAACAGGAGATCGCGCGGGACCGAGGGGTCGAGATTCACGGTTGCCCGTCCCCGATCGTGGGCTGAGTCTGAGTGGTGCCCGGTTTCAGCTGTTCGATGAGCGCACGGGCTGCTGGCTCCATCCGCTGCAGGATCGGTTTCGGATAGATCCCGATCCAGAGAATGCCGACGAGCAACGGCACGAGGACGAGGATTTCCCGCGGCGTCAGATCGGTGAGCTTCTCGTTCTCGGGATGGGTCAGCGGATTGTAGATCACGCGCTGCAGCGCCGTGAGCAGATACGCCGCGGCCACGATCACCCCGGTCGTGGCGAGTGCGGTCGCGATCGGATACGTGCGGAAGGAGCCGACCAGGACAAGGAACTCGCCGACGAAGCCGTTCGTGCCCGGCAGCGCGATGGACGACAGCGAGACGATCGTCAGAATGGCGGCGAACAGGGGCACGACCCGCGCGATCCCGCCGTACGACTCGATCAGGCGGCTATGGCGCCGCTCGTAGATCATGCCGACGAGGAAGAACAGCGCGCCTGTCGAGATGCCGTGATTGATCATCACGAGCAGCGCGCCCTGCACGCTCTGCAGCGTGAGCGCCCAGATGCCCAGCATCACGAACCCGAGGTGCGCGACCGACGAGTAGGCGATGAGCTTCTTGAAATCCGGTTGCACCATCGCGACCAGACCGCCATAGATGATGCCGATCAGCGAGAGGATCACGATGACCAGCTGGACCGGCTGGCTGAGGGCGACGGTCGGGAACAACGGCAGCGCGAATCGCAGGAAGCCGTAGGTCCCCATTTTGAGCAGGATACCCGCCAGGATCACGGAGCCCGCGGTGGGCGCCTCGACGTGTGCGTCGGGCAGCCAGGTGTGCAGCGGGAACAGCGGGACCTTGATCGCGAACGCGAGGAAGAACGCGGCAAACAGCCACCACGCCGCCCCGCCGAGGGTCTGTGCCTGGCTGAGGACGTGCGCGTACGCGAATGAGTAGGTACCCGTCGCGGTACCGGCGTGCAGGTACAGCACCAGGATCGCGACCAGCATGAGCAGCGAGCCGAAGAACGTGTAGATGAAAAACTTGATCGCCGCGTACAGCCGGTTGTCACCGCCCCAGACCCCGATGATGAAGTACATCGGGATGAGCATCACTTCCCACATCACATAGAAGAGGAAGAGATCGAGCGCGACAAAGACGCCGATCATCCCGGTGGTCAGCACGAGGAGCAAGGCGTAGAAGCCGCCTTCGCGCTTGGTGATGTAGCTCCAGCTTCCCAGGACCGAGAGCGGCATCAGGAACGTGGTGAGCAGCACCAGGAACAGCGAAATCCCGTCGACGCCGACGCTGAAATGGATGCCCCAGGCGGCGATCCACGGATAATCCACCGTGAACTGCATGCCGCCGCTCGGCACGAACGTCCACCACAGCGGGACCGAGATCGCGAACTCGATGAGGCTCGCGATCAGTGCGACATGCTTCGCGAGGCGCGCCGGAACGAGCAGGACGACCAGACCGGCGACGAGCGGCCACGCCAGCAGGACGGTCAGCACCCAGCGCGCGTACATCAGGTCATCGCCCGCCACAGGAGTAACAGCACGCCCACGACGAACACCGCCACGTACACCCCGACCTGACCGGTTTGGAGCCAGCGGTTGGCCCAGCCGAGCGCGCGCGCGCCCCGCGCGACGCCGTTCACCGTCGCGCCGTCGATGATGCGTTGGTCAATGAATTTCCAGAGCACCTCGCGGGAGAACCACACGAGCGGCCGGACGATCAGGGCATCGTAGATCTCGTTGACATACCACGCCTTGTTCAGCACCCGGGCGAATCCACGCTCCTCGGGGGCGCTGCGCGCGGGCACGAGGCTCTCCGGCTTGAGCAGTCGCCAGGCGCCGACGATACCGATGACGGCGATCGCGACCGCAATCCCGACCAGCAGCCACTCCGTGCTTGTCGAGATGTGCACCGCCGGCACAAGCGCCGCGCTCGCCTGCGTGACCGGCTCGAGCCAGTGCTCCAGCCGCGTCCCGCCGTGGTACAGCTCCGGGATGTTCAGGAGACCGCCGGTCACGGAGAGCAACGCCAGCACGAGCAGCGGTGCCGTAAGGATCCAGGGCGCCTCGTGCAGATGCGGCTGCTCTTTCTCCCCGGTCCGGTTCGGGCCGTGGAAGGTGTACAGCATCAGCCGCGTCATGTAGAACGCGGTGAGCAGGGCGGCCAGCAGGCCGAATCCCCAGAATACGAGCCAGGGCCGGTCCACCGCGCTCCGCGCGTACGCCGCGGTCAGGATTTCATCCTTGGAGAAAAAGCCCGCGAACGGAGGAATGCCCGCAATCGCGAGCGTGGCTATCCACATGACCGTCGCCGTCCACGGCATGTAGCGCGCGAGCCCGCCCATGTTGCGCATGTCCTGCGCATCGTCGTGTGCGTGCGTGTGATGATAAGCGCGGTGCATCGCGAAGATCACGCTGCCGGAGCCGAGGAACAGCAGCGCCTTGAAGAACGCGTGCGTGACGAGGTGGAAGATGCCGGCCGTCATCGCGCCGGTGCCGACGCCGACGAACATGTAGCCGAGCTGCGAGACCGTCGAATAGGCCAGCACGCGCTTGATGTCCCACTGCTTGAGCGCGATCGTGGCGGCGAACAGCGCGGTCAACGCGCCCACGCCCGCGACCACGGCACTCGAGACCGGCGCCATCGCGAACAGCAGGTTGCAGCGGGCCACGAGATACACGCCGGCCGTCACCATCGTGGCCGCGTGGATGAGCGCGGAGACGGGCGTCGGACCGGCCATCGCATCGGGCAACCACGTGTACAGCGGGATCTGGGCCGACTTGCCGGTGCAACCGAGGAACAGGAACAGCGTGATCGCCGTGATCGTCGTGCCGCCGGCGGCGAGCGCCGTCGGCGCGTGTGCGAACACGGTGTCGAAGTCGAGCGAGCCCGTGGACCAGAAGATGAGGAACATCGCGACCATGAATCCAAAGTCGCCGATGCGATTCATGATGAACGCCTTGCGACCGGCGTTCGCGTTGGCCTCTTCGGTGAACCAGAACCCGATCAGCAGGTAGCTGCACAATCCCACGCCTTCCCAGCCGACGAACATGACCGGGAAACTGGCGCCCAGCACGAGGACCAGCATGAAGAAGACGAACAGATTGAGATACGCGAAGTAGCGCGCGTACCCCGGATCTTCCTTCATATAGCCGATGCTGAAGAGGTGGATCAGCGAGCCGACGCCCGTCACGACGAGCAGCATGACGAGCGAGAGGTGATCCACCTGGATGGCGAAATCGATCTGCAGGGTGCCGACCGGAATCCACGACCAGTATCGGTAGACGAGCGGCTCCTCGGCGTGGAGTCCCGTGAATGCGCTGAACACCGCGACGGCGACGGCGAAAGCAGCCACCAGGACGCCGGCGCCGATGATCGACACGGCGGTTTTGGCGGTCGGCCGCGCGAGCGCGAGCGCGCCGTTCAGCACGAAGCCGAGCAGCGCCAGTGCCGGCGCGAGCCAGATCAGGTCGACGGCCGTTCCGGTCATCCGTCCCTGAGGAGATTCATGTTCTGCAGACTGACCGACTGCTTGTGGCGGTAGACGGCCAGAATGATCGCGAGCCCGACCGCCGCTTCAGCGGCGGCGACGGCCATCACGAAGAACACGAACACCTGCCCGCCCAGGCCGACGTTCTGCGCCAGCGCCACGAACGTCAGGTTCACGGCGTTCAGCATGAGCTCGACGCACATGAAGATCACGATCGCGTTGCGGCGCAGCAGCACGCCGGCGACGCCAAGCGTGAACAACACGGCGGAAATAGCGAGCGCGGGGCTGAGCAGCATCTAGAGCTTGCGCTTCGCCAGGACGACGGCGCCCACGATGGCGGCGAGCAAGAGGACGCTCGCGATCTCGAACGGCACGAGGTACGCGTCGAACAGCGGGGTCGCCACAGCGCCGACCATGCCGCGCTGTTGCTGGATGGCGGCGATGGTTCCCGGGGGGATCTGAATCCCCGCGGGCAGCACCGTTTGGCTGAGCGGCCGGAGCAGGAGCAGCATGGTGCCGCCGAGCACGACGGCGAGACCCAGGCCCAGCGGTCCCTTGATGTCGGTCGGTCCCGGACGCCCGAGGTTCAGCAGCATGATGACGAACAGGAACAGCACCATGATCGCGCCGGCGTAGACCAGCACCTGCAGCACGGCGATGAACTGCGCGTCGAGGAGCACGAACAGGGCGGCGAGCGAAAACAGCGTCACGACCAGCCACAACGCGCACGCGATGGGGTTTTTGCGCGTGATGCACAACAGCGCACTCCCCATCGCAATGACGCCGAAGATCCAGAAAAAAGTGAGAGTCAGGTGCTACTCACCTTTCGGGTCTGATGGATCCCACAGGGTCGAAACCGGGTGCGTCTGCGCCGTGAGCCGTTCGAGATCGTAGACGAAGCGGTCGCGCGAGTACTCCGAGTTCTCGTAGTGCACGCCGACGTGAATCGCTTCCTCGGGACAGACTTCCTGACAGTAGCCGCAGAAGATGCAGCGGAACTCGTCGATCTCGTAGATCAGGGGATAGCGGTGCCCCTCTTCGTCTTCGCCGGGCACGAGCTTGATGCAGTTGGCCGGGCAGATCTGGGGGCAGAGGCCGCAGGCGACGCACTTCGCGCGTCCCTGCTCGTCCGTGAGCATGCGATGCGTGCCGCGCCAGCGAGACGAGAGCGTCCAGTCCTTCGAGGACTTCTCCTCGGGGTATTGCATCGTGACCTTGGGGCGCAGGATATGGCTGAACGTCAGCGCCATGCCCTTGAGCGTCGCGCGCAGGTACGACGTCTGCTTGGTCGGTCGCTTCATGACCTTCACGCCGATGGCCATTACGCGGCCTCCTGGGGTACCGATCCCGAGACGATGCGGCCGCGGTCCAGCCACCAGGCGACCACGATGAGTAGCACGAGATTGATGCCGCCGAGCGCCCAGGCCATGCCAGCCCCGTAATCCCAGCCGAGCCGCACGCGGATGAACCAGATCGCCGTCGCCAAAATCGTGATGTAGATGAGCGCCAACGGCAGCAGCACCTTCCAGCCCAGCGCCATCAGCTGGTCATAGCGAAAGCGTGGCAGCGTCCAGCGTACCCAGATGTAGGTAAAGAGGAAGACAAAAGTCTTGGCACTGAACGCGGCGAGGGTGAGCAGCGTCTTGAGAACGGTCGGCTCGCCGGTTGAATCCCACGTCGTGAACGGAATGTCCCAGCCGCCGAAGAACAGCGTCGCCATCAGCGCCGACGCGGTCACCATGTTCGAGTACTCGGCGATATAGAACATCGAGAACTTCATCGAGCTGTATTCGGTGTGGTAGCCGGCGATGAGCTCGCCCTCTGCTTCAGGCAGATCGAACGGGAGCCGGTTCGTCTCCGCGAGGGCGCTGATGAAAAAGATGATGAAGGCCAATGTGAGCGGCACGACAAACCAGGCATGCGCGAGCTGCTGTTGGGCGATGACCTGCGACAGCGTGACGTTGCCCGCGAGCAGCAGCACCGCCACCGTGCTCATGCCCATGGCGATCTCGTAGGAGATCATCTGCGCGGAGGCGCGCAGGCCGCCGAGCAGCGCGTACTTGTTGTTGGACGACCACCCCGCCAGCACGATCCCGTACACGCCGAGCGAGCTGATGGCCAGGATATAGAGGAAGCCGACCGGCAGATCGGCGACCACCATGGGCACGACGCCCCACTTGGTCGGCAGCGGCGACGCGAACGGAATGACGCCGAACGTGAGCAGCGCGGGAACGAACGACACCATGGGGGCGAGGACGAACAGCGTCTTGTCCGCCATCGCGGGCGCCGTCTCTTCCTTGAGGAAGTTCTTCAGGCCGTCGGCCGCGGGCTGCAGGATCCCCTGCGGGCCGACGCGATTCGGGCCCAGCCGGTCCTGCATCCACGCGCAGACCCGCCGCTCGAGCAGCGTCAGCAGCGCGACGCCCACCATGATCAGGTTGAAGACAATGAAGACTTTGATGATCGAGGAGACGAGGAAGAACGTCATCGCGCCGCCTCAGCCTGGCCGATCGCGGCGGCGACCTGGCCCAGCACCCAGGCGGCCGGCTGCGCCATCCCCGGCGCGGGCTTCGCCTGGCAATACCGCTGGACGCGTCCATCGCGATTGGTGAAGCTGCCTTCCTCTTCCGCGACGTTGGCGATCGGCAAGATCACGTCGGCACGGCGGCACGGCGCGTCGGCCCCGAGTATCGTCCCGAGGTAGAGCAGCGTGCCATTGGTCTCCACTGTGCAATCGGGATCGTCCAGTACGAGCACCACCGCGGCGGATTTCGCCGCCGCGAGCGCCTGCGCGTACTCGCGCGTGTAGCCCAGATTCTCCGCGCCCTTCGCGTTCGGCGCGCGCTCGGCGCGCAGCGCGAGATTGGGGATGCCGGCGAGCGGCGCTTCCTCGCCCATCACCGCCTGGAATGCGCCGGTCCAGGTGAATCCGGTGAAGACGCGCTTGGCGAGGGCTAGCGCCTCCGACGAGGCCCCGGGCGAGACCAGCGCGACGGCGGTCCGCCCCTCAGCCCCACGTAGAATGCCGGCCACCCGGTCGAGCGCTTCATCCCAGTCGGTCGCCTTCAGCTCGCCGTCGCGCCGGACCAGCGGCGCCTCGATGCGGTCCCCGCGATTCATCCACTTGTAGTGCATGCGGCCGTGGTCGCAGATGAAGTAGCGGTTCACCTCGAGATTGGGCCGCGGCCGGACGCGCACCACGACTTCATCGCGCGTATCGAGCGTGATGTTGCAGCCCTGCGAGCAGCCGGTGCAGATCGAGGCCGTCTTGTCGAGCTCCCAGGCGCGCGCCTTGTGGAGGAAGTCTTTGGACAAGAGCGAGCCGACGGGACAGAGATCGACGACGTTGCCCGCCCATGGGTGGTCGAGCCGCGCCTCGGGATGGATCCCGATGAAGGCGCGATCGCCGCGCTCGGAGACGTTGAGGACGGGCTCTTTGGCGACGTCCTCCATGAAGCGCACACAGCGCGTGCACAGAATGCAGCGGTTCGGAACGTACAGGACATCGGGCCCGAAGTCCTCGACCGGATTGAACCGCTTGGCGAACTCGCCGTAGCGCGTCCGCGCCTGCCCTTCCTGGAACACGAAGTCCTGCAGCTCGCATTCGCCCGCCTGATCGCAGATGGGGCAATCGAGCGGGTGGTTGATGAGCAGGAACTCGAGCACGCTCTGACGCGCGTCTTTCGCCGGCGCCGTCTGCGTCTTGACGACCATCCCCTCGGTCACTGTCGTGGCGCAGGCGATCTGGAGCTTCGGCGCCTTCTCGATTTCCACGAGGCACATGCGGCACACACCGGCGACGGGGAGTCCGGGGTGGTAGCAGTAATGGGGCACCAGGACGCCCGCCTGCTTCGCCGCTTCGATCACGAGCGTGCCCGGCGGAACCGAGACCGGCACGCCGTCAATTGTCAGGTTGATCAGTCCGTCCGCCATTAACCGACCATCACAGGTTGCCGTTTGCCCGCCAAATACGCTTCGAATTCGCCGCGGAATTTCTTGATGCCACTGACGATCGGCGCCGCGCACGAATCGGAAAGGACGCAGATCGTCTTGCCGGTCATGTTCTCGGAGAGATCGAGCAAGAGATCGAGATCCTTGGTCTTGCCCTGCCCCGCCAGAATCCGCTCCATGATCTTAGTCGTCCACGCGGTGCCTTCACGGCACTGCGTGCACTGGGCGCACGACTCGTGCGCGTAGAAGCGCGCGAGACGCATGATCTGGTAGACCATGTCTGCCGAATCGTCGAACACGATCACGCCGCCCGAGCCGAGCATCGAGCCCTGTGCGACGACGCCTTCGTAGTCGAGCAGCGTCGCCTCGGTCTCCTCGCGCGTCAGGATCGGCACCGAGGAGCCGCCGGGGATGCAGGCTTTGAGCGTCCGGCCCGCCGGCGGGCCGCCACACATGTCGTAGAGCAGATCCTTGAGCGGGAAACCCAGCGTCACTTCGTAATTGCCGGGGCGCTGCACGTGGCCGCACACCGAGAACAGCTTCGTGCCGGTGCTTTTTGGATTCGAGAGGCACAACCCCTTGTACCAGGCGGCGCCGCGCGTGATGATGTGCGGCACGGCGGCGAGCGTCTCGACATTGTTGATCGTCGTCGGCATGCCGAACAGCCCCGCGGCCGCGGGGAACGGCGGCTTGATGCGCGGGTTGCCGCGCTTGCCTTCGATCGAGTTCATGAGCGCGGTCTCTTCGCCGCAGATGTAGGCGCCCGCGCCGCGATGCAGGTAGATCTTGATGCCGCCGAACACGCCGGCTGCGTTCGCTTCCGCGAGCGCGTGCTCCATGATCGTCCACGGCTCGGTGAACTCGCCGCGGATGTAGATGTAGGCGATTTCGGCGCGGATCGCGTGCGCGGCGATCGCGGTGCCCTCGAGCAGCGCGTGCGGCGTCCACCGCATGATCTCGCGGTCCTTGAAGGTGCCCGGCTCGGATTCGTCGGCGTTCACGCAGAGATAGTGCGGCTTCTTTTTCTCCTTCGGCATGAACGACCATTTGAGACCGGTCGGGAATCCCGCGCCGCCCCGGCCGCGTAGCCCGGATTCCTTCACGACATCCGTGACCGCGGCCGGATCCATCTTCAACGCCTGCGTCAGCGCTTCGTAGCCGCCGCGCTTCACCCATCCCTTGTAGGTGCGCGCCTCGGCATCGCCGAAGTACTGTGACAAGACAACCGTTTCTTTGGGATGCGACTTATGAGGAAAACCCATTAGCGGTATTTCCGCACGAGATCCGGCACTTTGTCCGGCGTTACGTTTTCGATGAAATCATCGTTGACCAGGATCGGCGTGGGGAATCCGCAGGCGCCGAGGCATTCGACTTCGACGATGGTCCACTTGCCGTCCGGGCTCGTCGCGCCCGCATCGCCCGCGCCGGTCTGCTCGAGCAGCGCCTTCAGCACCGCTTCGGCCCCACAGATGTTGCAGGGCGATGTCGTGCACACCTGCACGAAGTTTTTGCCGACGGGATGCTGGTGGTACATCGTGTAAAACGTCACGACGCCCTTCACGTACGCCGGCGTCAGCCCGAGCACCTCCGCGACCTCCGCCATGATCCGGTCGGAAATCCACCCGGCCTCGCGCTGCGCGATCCAGAGCGTCGGCAACAGTGCGGCCTGTTTGTTGGGATAGCGCTGCAGCACCGTCTGCAGCTCCTCCAGCACCTTACCCACGAAAACGGGCTGATACTCGGTTGTGTCGTGGGACGTGCTCATCGATCGACCTCGCCCATGACGATATCGACGGACGCATTGATCGCGATGAGATCGGACAGGAGGTGGCCTTCGGCCATCTTGGGCAACGCGGACAGATTGATGAACGACGGCGGCCGGATGCGCCACCGCACGGGCTTCGCCGTGCCGTCCGACACGAGATAGGTGCCCAGCTCGCCCTTGGGGTTCTCGATCCCAACGTAGGCTTCACCGACGGGCGCTTTGACACCTTCCATCACCTGCTTGAAGTGGAAGATCATCGCTTCCATGTCGGTCATCGCGCGCGTCTTCGACGGGAGGATGACGCGCGGATCGTCGACATTGATCGGACCATCGGGGAGCCGGTCGACCGCCTGCTCGAGAATGCGATTCGACTGGTAGCACTCCTCCAGGCGCACGAGATAGCGATCGTACACGTCACCGTGCTCGCCGACGACGACGTCGAAGTCGTACGTCTCGTAGCCGAGGTAGGGCTTGTCCTTGCGCAGGTCGTACGGCACGCCGCTGGCGCGCAGCATCGGGCCCGAGAGCGAGTAGTTGGTCGCTTCCGCGGCGGTCAGGACGCCGACGCCCTGGGTGCGGCCGGCCCAGACCGCGTTGCGAGTCAAGACCCGGTCGATCTCGGCAAGCGTCTTCGGGAAGGTCTTCGTGAATTCGCGCAGCTTGGGCACGAACCCGTCGGGGATGTCCGCCATGAGACCGCCGACGCGTGTGAGACTCGTCGTCAGGCGCGCGCCGGTCCACATCTCCTGCAGATCGTAGATCTTCTCGCGCTGCTGGAAGGCCCAGAGGAACGGCGTGAACGCGCCAAGGTCGATCGACGTCGTGCCCAGCCATACCATGTGCGAGATGATGCGGCTCATCTCGCACGCGATCACCCGCAACACCGTACAGCGCGGGGTGATCTCGATCCCCATCAGCTTCTCGGCCGCCAACGCGAAGCCCACGTTGTTGGACATCGGCGACAGGTAATCGGTGCGGTCGGTGAGCGGGATGATCTGATTGTAATGCCGGTACTCGCCGAGCTTCTCGAACCCGGAATGCAGGTAGCCGAGATGCGGGATGCAGCGCACGACGGTCTCGCCGTCGAGCTCCACCACCAGCCTGAGCACCCCGTGGGTGGCGGGATGCTGCGGGCCGATGTTGACGAGCATGTGTTCTTCGGCCAGTCCGGGCTCCGGTTCGGCGGTCAGCGGGACGCGCGTCGCGTGACCTTGGGGGTCCACGCCTGGGGTGGCGAGCTCGAGCTCGACCGTGCGCTTGCTCACTGGGGCGGTTCCGGGATGACGCCCCGCTCGCCGCGCCTGAGCCGGTCACGCATGTCCTCAGGCAAATCGCCCGCCGCCTCGGCGATCGACAGCTCTTCGAGCGAGTAATTCCCTTCCGGATTGATGTTGAGCGCCTGCC